>WNGN01010787.1_pt1 | contig 11374 bp, 10 predicted proteins | sample 5400561 | NCBI WGS metagenome assembly WNGN01 (sample SAMN13153379, study PRJNA577476) | soil metagenome | isolation source: 115 cm soil or saprolite under Garry oak tree replicate 2 | place: USA:California | collected 2016-06-15 | reverse complement strand
CCGCCACCCGCTCCAGCTCGCGGATCGCGTCGATACGGATGGCCCGCGCGCCGCGCGGGTTCGACTCGGGCGGCGTGGGGACGATCACGTGCAGGTCGGGGTGCTGCCGCGAGGGGCTTCCCAGGAGCTCCGCGGCGAAGGCGAGCGCCGTGGTCATCCGGCCGGCGCCGGAGGGCCCGATGAAGGCGTACGCGTGGGCGACGCGGTCGCTCGCGAGCGCTCGCCGCAAGAGCTCGACGGCGCGCGGCTGGTCGGCGATGCGATCGAGCGCGACGAAGCCCTCGGGCGCCCCGCGCTCAGGCGCCACGGAAGAAGTCCTCGACGATCGCGCGCACCTCGGCCTCGACCTCGGCGGGCGAGCGGCCCGCGCGGACGAGCCGCACGCGTTTGGGCTCCGCCCGGTGGATCTCGAGATAGCCGCGGCGCACGCGCCGGTGAAACGCCAGCGCCTCGCGCTCGAAGTGGTCGAGGTGGCGCCCCCGGATGCGCCGCAATCCCTCCGCGGGATCGAGATCGAAGAGCAGCGTGAGGTCCGGGAGGACCCCGCTGGTCGCCCGCACGTTCAGCTCGCGGATGAGGTCAGGATCGACACCGCGGCCGTAGCCCTGGTAGGCGACGGTCGCGTCGGCGTACCGGTCGCAGAGGACGACGCGGCCACGCGAGAGCCACGGCCGAATCTTCTCCGCGACGTGCTGCTGGCGGGCGGCCATGAACAGGAAGACCTCGACGAGCGGCTCCGGCTTGACGCCGGGGCGCTCGAACAGGCGGCGCACGGCGAGTCCGAGCCGCGTTCCGTCGGGCTCACGGGTGCGCTCAACCTTCCGCCCGTGCTGACGAAGCCATCGCTCGAGGCGCATCATCTGGGTCGTCTTGCCCGACCCCTCGACGCCCTCGAGCGTGATCAGGATTCCGCTCACGCCCCAGACCATAGCACGACCCCTCCGCACCCGCGAACCGCTGGAGGTCGCCGGAGCCGCCGCCGGTGGCCGGGCGCGTCCGGTGCGGTGGGGCTCGAGACGACCACGCGGCACGCGTGCGCTGCCCCGGAGCGGCTGGGCTCCATCCCGGTGCTCGCCTTCCGTCGCGCGCGCGGCGGGAACGGGTCCCTTCGAGCCCCACCGCACCGGACGCGCCCGGCCACCGGCGGCGTTCATGCTCGGCGAGCGTAGGTGCGGCGTGCGCGGGCCACGTGGTCGTCTCGACCCCCGCCGCGCCACCAGCCCGCGTGACCGGCCGCGACGGCCCGCCGGTTCAGAGGTGGGTGATGGTGTCGGGGGGGGCGGGCTCGCGCTCGCGGCGGCGGCCGCGGTCCAGGATTTCGCGGGCGAGGTGGCGGCCGCCGAGGCCGAAGGCGAGCGCGAGCGCCGCCACGATGCCGCCGAAGAGGGTGCCGAACGCGATCAGCACCATGTCCCGGCCGATACCGATCTCGGTCAGCGCGGTGGCGATGACGAAGAGGAGCACGAGCCAGCGCGTCGCGCGAGCCAGCAGTCGCGCCTGGACCACGCCGCCGTTGACCGCGGCGATCAACGTAGCCTGGCCGAGGAAGTTCGCCGCGAGCCAGCCCACGACGAGGATCAGCAGCGCGGACAGAAGCCGGGGCAAGAGGCGCATGAGCACGCCGGTCGCGCCCGGAGCGCCGGGGATCGCCAGCGCGTCGATGCCCATCGTCGCGAAGACCATGAAGATGCCCCAGAACGCGACGAGCTTGAGCACCTGTGACGGCGGCCGGTAGATACTGGCGCGCGCGAGCGCGGAGGTGAGGCCCCACGCCCGGCTCCGGTCGTCCAGGTGAAGCGCGCGGCCGAGCCGCATGACCAGCGTGCCGGCGATCCAGCCGAGCAGGGCGCCGAGCACCACCAGCGCCAGCATGGCCAGGATGCTGGGCAGGACCGCGCCGAGGGTGGCCCTCATGTTGCCGATGGCCGTCAGGACCAGGTCGCTCCACAGGTCGGTCATGGACGTCCCCTCCTCATAGTACCGATCATTCCTTCACGGCGCCCGCGACGAGCCCTCGCACCAGGAAGCGCTGCAACCCGACGACGATCAGCACGGGTGGAAGGCTGGCCAGCATCGACGCCGCCGCGATATCGCCCCACGGCACCTCGAAGACTCCCGGAAAGAGCGCCAGGGCCACCGGGATCGTGCGGCTCGCCTCCGAGACGGTGAACGTGTAGGCGAACAGGAATTCGTTCCAGCTGAAGAGAAACGTCAGGAGCGCCGTGGCGGCGAGCCCGGGGGCCAGCAGCGGGATCACGACCCACCGGAAGAGGCCGGGCAGCCCGGCCCCGTCGACCGACGCCGCCTCCTCCGCCTCGATCGGGATCTCGCGGATGAACCCGGCGAGGAGCCAGATCGTCAGCGGCAGCGCGAACGAGGTGTGCACGAGAACGAGCCCGGACCACGTGTCGCGCAGATCCAGCGCGCGCATCAACAGGTAGAGCGGGCTCACCGTCGCGATCTGGGGAAAGGCCGTGCTGGCGACGATCGCCAGGAGCAGCCACCGCTTGCCCGGCAGCGGCAGCCTGGCCACCGCGTACGCGCCGGGCACGCCGACCGTCAGCGCCAGGAGCGTCGTGAGCGTGGCGATGCCGAAGCTGTTGGCGAGCGCCTGCGGCATCAAGCTTCGCTCGATGACGGCGCGATAGTGCGCGAGCGTCAGCTGGCTCGGCAGGAGCGGCGGCACCCGAAGCAGCTCGGCCTCGGGCTTGAACGACGTCAGGAGCTGCCAGAAGAACGGGATCGCGTAGCTCGCCAGCGCCGCGAGAACGAGCGCGTCGGCGAGCGGCCGGACTCTGCGCCTCATGCGGTCACCGCGCTCGTCCTGAGGATTTTCAGATATGCCCACGCGACGGCCATGACGAGGACGAACACGACGACGCCCAGCGCCGAGCCGAAGCCGAGCTGGAGCGTCTGGAAGAGGGCCCGATAGGCGTACACCGTGATCGTCTCGGTCGTGCCCGCGGGGCCGCCGCCGGTCAGCACGAACATGAGGTCGAAGGCGCGCAGGGCGTCGAGCGTCCGGAAGAGGATCGCCACGAGGAGAATCCGCGCAAGCATCGGCAGCGTGATCAGCACGAGCGTCGCCAGCCGGCCGGCGCCGTCCACTTGCGCCGCCTCGTACAGCTCGGCCGGGATCGCCAGGAGGCGCGCGTAGCAGAGCACGGCGACGAAGGGCATCGTGCGCCACACGTCCGCGAGGACGACGGCGGGCAGCGCCAGATGCGGGTCGCCGAGCCAGTTGAGCGCGTGCCCGCCGAGCGCGACGTTGAGGAGGCCGGCCGTGGGGTGATAGAGCCACTCGAAGAGCTTCGCCGTCACGACGGCCGGCATGGCCCACGCCAGCAGGAGTAGCGAGAGCGCCACCCGCCGGCCGCCCCGCTGGGCGTGAATCGCCAGGGCGGCCGCCACGCCGAGCACGACTTCCAGCGCCACCGACGTGACGGTGAAGATGATCGTCGTGGCCGCCGCGCTCGCGAATCGCGAGTCGACGGCGAGGAACGCGTAGTTGTCGAGGCCGGCGAATCGCGACACGCCGAAGATCGGGATGCGGTGCTGCAGCGAGAGCCAGAGCACCCAGACGCCCGGGTAGACCGTGAGCGTCCCCAGGGCCAGAACGGTCGGCGCCAGCAGCAGCGCCCCGCGACGGCGGTTCACGGCCTCACGCCGTGTCATCGGATGGCCTCGAGGAAATAGCCGAGCCGGGCGCGCGCGTCGGCGATCGCCCGCTCCGGCGACTTCACCCCGACGAGCGCCGCCGAGAACTCGGGCTGCACCGTCGACGAGACGAGCAGGTACGCGGGCGTCACCGGGCGCGGCCGCCCCATCAGCATGAGCCCGTCGAGGCGCGGCATTCCAGGGTGCGCGCGCACGAGCGCGGGATCGTGGTAGAGATCGCGGCGCGTGGGGCTCAGCGCGGCGCCGAGCGCGATCGCCCGCTGGGCCGGCTGGCTCGTGAGGTGACGCGCCAGGGCCACCGCCAGCTCGGGATGGCGGCTCCGGCGCGACACCGCCAGATGCGCGCCGCCCGTCGAGCCCACGCCCGCCGCGCCGCGGGCGCGGCCGGGAAGCGACGTGAACGCCACCTTGCCGCGCACGGCCGAGCCGGGCGCCTCGAACAGCTCCATCGCGTATGGCCAGTTGCGCAGGAAGATCGCGTGGCCGTCGCCGAAGGCGCGCCGTGTGAGCTCCTCGTCGGCGGCGGTCGTCCAGGCCGGGCTCACGTTCGCCTCGATCAGCCCGCGGAGGAAGCGCAGCGCGTCGGCGGCGCGCGCGGGCTCTGGAAGGATCGTACCGTCCTCCCCGAGGAGCCGGGTGCCGTTGGCCCAGAAGGCCTCGAGGACGTTCACGACGAGCCCTTCGTACTGCTTGCCCTGCCAGAGATAGCCCTCGAGCGCTGGATCGCGCTCCGCGGCGCGAATCTGCCGAACGCCGGCGACGAGCTCCGCGTGCGTCTCGGGCGGCCGGAGACCGTGCCGGGCGAGGAGATCGGTGCGGTAGTAGAGGAGACCGACGTTCATGTTCCAGGGCAGCGCCCAGACGCGCCCGTCGTACGTGCCCGCCGTCACGGCGCTCGCGAAGTACGGGACGAGCTCGTCCGGCCGCAGGTGCGCCGTCAGGTCAAGGAGCCACCCCGCACGGGCGAACTCCGGGACCCAGATGCAGTCGAGCATCATGACGTCGAACCCGGGGCTCCGGCCCTCGAGATTGATGACGTAGAACTGATGCTGATCGTCCGACGTCCACGGCAGCGCTTCGCCCTTGACGCGCACACCCGGATGCGCCGCCTCGAACGCGCGCAAGAGCCCGGGCAGCGGGTCGGCGCTGCCGAGGATGCGGGCGTACTTGAACACGAGCGTGACGGGCTCGCCCTCCGGCTGGCCCGCGCACCCGCCGAGCGCCAGGAGCCAGACGAGGAGCGCGCCGAGCGCCCGCGGCCCGCGTTGCGGACGCGATCTCACGATGCCGTCTGCTCACGCGCCAAGAGGCGCGTCAGTCCCCGCAGCGGGATGGCGAGCCACGCCGGCCGGTGGTCCAGCTCGTAGCGCACCTCGTAGAGCGCCTTGTCGAGCTCGAAGCTCGGCGAGGTAGCCGTCGAGGAACGCGGCCGAGGCGCGCCGGACCCAGGGCTCGCCGGCGGGCGCGCTTGCGGGCGACAGCGCCGCGTGGACGGCGTAGTCGAGCGAGCGCAGCATGCCGGCGACGTCAACGAGGCTGGACTGCTTTCGGCGGCGCTCGGCGAGGGGCCGGTCCGGCTCCCCCTCGAAATCGAGCAGCACGAACCCGGGGGCCGTGCGGAGCGCCTGGCCGAGGTGATAGTCGCCGTGAACGCGGATCTTCATGCAGCGCTCGACGCCGAGCGCCCGGAGGTCGTCCGTCCGCGCGCGCAGGGCGGCCTGGCCGGCGAGCAGCGCGCGGGCGTCGTTCTCGATCTCCCGCGGAAGGTCGGCCAGCCTGGCCCGGACCACGTCGCTGGTGCGGCCGAGGTCGGCGGCGACACGCGAGATCCAGGCGGTGACGTCGGCGTCGGTGATGGGCTCGGGCGCGAAGTCGGAGCTTTCCGCGTCGGACGCGAGGGCCCCGTGCAGCGCCCCCGTCACGGCACCCAGGCTCGACAGCTCCTGGAAGACCGGCCCGGACAGCTCGTCGACGCGCGCGGGCGGGAGCTGCCGCAGATGGCCGACGATCCAGCTCCAGCCATCGCCCTGGTTCGCGACGAATCCCTGCAGCACGCCGAGGGTCGTCACCTCGCCCGCGGCCGATACGTACTCGATCGCCCCCGCCAGCGGCGGGACGTGAGGAAACCGGGCCTGGAGGGTGAGAAACGACCCGACCTCACGATCGAGGTTAGTCCCGGCTTTCACCCGTCGCAGCCATTTCAAGATGAGACGGCTGCCGTACGCCACGGAGGTGTTGGACTGCTCCGTCGTCAGCCGGCGTGGCGCAAGCGGCCCATCGCCGCGCAGCGGCGAATAGCGGTCGGTGCGGACGAAGCGAACGATGCCGCCGTGAGCCGTGGGCACGGCCGCGTCCCGCTCGAACGCCGTCAGGAGCTCGAGACAGAATCCCGGCTGGTCGAAGGCGTCGCCGGCCCGCGTGGTCAGGCCGTCCAGCTCGAGGGTCGCCTCGAGCGCGTCCGGCGACACGGCGGCCCCGTCCAGGACGAGCGGGATCGCATACGTCTCGTCCACGCCGTCCGTGAATGCCACGGTCACCAGGACGAGCCACGCGCGATCCCCGAAGGCGCCGTAGTCGCGAAGATTCACCGCGGCGATCGACCGGCCCTTGTCGCCGAACCACCGCTGTCGCGGGAGCACCGCGGGAAGATCCCTCGACACGGCGCGGCCCAGCGCCCCGGCAACGCGCGCGGGATCCGCGCGAGAGGGCCCGTCAGATCGCGGTGCCCTCGATGCCATACGGCCCGTCGCCGTCGCCCGGGCGCTCCAGGCGGAACCAGTAGAAGCCGTGCGGGCTCAGGCTCAGGAAGTACGGGCCCGGCCCGATCGGAGGAAAGGTGGTCCCTCCCAGCATCTCGGTCGGCGCGACCCCGGCGAACGCGGCGAGGTCGAGCTCGACCGGCTGAGGGGCCAACGAGAGATTGGCGACGATCAGCAGCGTCTCGTGCTCGAGCCGGCGCAGATACGCGAGCACTCTCGAGTTGCGCGGGCGCAGAAACTCGATGGTGCCGCGCCCGAAGGCCGGCGACGTCCGCCGCACCGCGAGGAGCTGTCGCATCGTGTTGAGAAGCGACGACGGCTGTCGCGCCTGCGCGGCCACGTTCACGGCTTCGTAGCCGTAGACCGGATCCGTGATGACCGGCAAGTAGAGACGCCCCGGCTCGGCGCTCGAGAACCCCGCGTTACGGTCGCGCGACCACTGCATGGGCGTGCGCACGCCGTCGCGGTCGCCGAGCGACACGTTGTCGCCCATGCCGATCTCGTCGCCGTAGTAGATGATGGGGCTCCCGGGCAGGGTGAGCAGCAGACAGTTCAGGAGCTCGACGCGGCGGCGGTCGCCGTCCATCAGCGGCGTCAGGCGACGGCGGATCCCGAGGTTGAGCTTCATGTCGCGCTCGCGCGCGTACGCGTAGTACATGAAGGCCCGCTCCTCGTTCGTCACCATCTCCAGCGTCAGCTCGTCGTGGTTGCGCAGGAACAGCCCCCACTGACAGGCCGGTGGAATCGGCGGCATCTGCGTGAAGATGTCGGTGATCGGGCGGCTGTCCTCCAGCCGGAGGCTGAGATACAGGCGCGGCATGAGCGGGAAGTTGAACGCCATGTGGAACTCGTCGCCGTCGCCGAAGTAGGGACGAACGTCCTCGGGCCACTGGTTCGCCTCCGCCAGCAAGAGCCGGGCGCCGCCGTACTCGCGGTCGATCACCGCACGGAATTCCTTGAGGATCGCGTGCGTCTCGGGCAGGTTCTCACAATTCGTGCCCTCGCGCTCCACCAGGTACGGCACCGCGTCGCAGCGAAAGCCGTCCAGCCCGCGGTCGAGCCAGAAGCGCATGACGTCGAGCATCGCCCGGCGCACCGCGGGGTTGTCGTAGTTCAGGTCGGGCTGGTGGCTGAAGAAGCGGTGCCAGTAGTAGGCGCCGCGCGCCGGGTCGAGCGTCCAGTTCGACTTCTCGGTGTCCACGAAGATCACGCGCGCGTCCCGGAACCGGCTATCGGTCGGGTTCCAGACGTAGTAGTCGGCGTACGGCGAGGCCGGGCCCGAGCGCGAGGCCTGGAACCACGGGTGCTGGTCGGAGGTGTGGTTCATCACGAGGTCGGCGATGACGCGCAGGCCGCGCGCGTGGGCCGCGTCGAGAAACTTCTGGAAGTCCTGCACCGTCCCGTACGACGGGTGGATGCCGTAGAAGTCCGCGATGTCGTAGCCGTCGTCGCGGAGCGGCGAGGGATACATCGGCAGGATCCAGAGGCAGTCGACACCGAGCTCCTGGACGTAGTCGAGCCGCTCGGTGAGCCCCGCGAAGTCGCCGATGCCGTCGCCGTTGGCGTCCATGAACGCCTTGACGTGGACCTCGTAGAACACCGCGTCCTTGTACCAGTCGCGCGCGCCCGGCCGCGCCATCACCAGCGGTCCACGAGGTAGGGCTTCTGCGCCTCGAAGGCGGCGGCGGTGGCGTCGAGGGCCGCCTCGGCGGCCGCCGCGTCGCGCGCGCGCGTCGCCAGCACGAATGCCGCGGTGCGCCCGAGGTAGAGCGGCACGAACGAGCGCAGGAGGTGGTCGTGATACACGACGTGGTGGTGATGGCCCACCGCGAAGTCGTAGACGGCACGCGCCCAGAGCTCGTCCGGGAAGCGGAAGCGCGCGAGGTCCTCGTTCTCGAGGCTCAGCACGTCGCCCCAGGTCTCCGGCGCCAGCACGTGCTCCCAGATCGTCCCGAGGTCGCTCAATCCGCGCCGGAACGCGCCGACCATCCGACCGACGTCGATTCGACCGGGATCGCCCGGTGGCAGCGGCAGGGCGCTCTCCGTCGGTCTCGGTACGCCGTCCGCCGGCCGGCGCCACAGGTCCTCGTAGCCGTCCATCAGCGCAAAGACCGCCCCGAGCGTCTGGGCCACCATCGTGGGCAGATCGGTCGCGCGTGTCTTCGATTCCACGCGCCACGGGCCGAGTGGCGCCTCGCGGAGGGCGAAATCCTCGGCGATCGCGGTGCCGACCAGCCAGAGGTCGGTCTCGCCCCGGCCCGGCGGCGGCCACGGCGCCTCGGCGAGATGATCGAGCAGGCGCGCCGATATCGCCCTCGCGCCGGCGAAGGGCTGATGCAGCCGCCGGCCGAAGAGCGCGCCGACGAGCGGCGCCAGCACGAGGTTCGTCATCGTCCCGTCGTAGCGCTGGCGCGCGTGCACGGGCATCACCAGGTCGGCCCCGAGCTCCAGCACCGGGCGGACGAGGCCCTCGAGCCACTCGTCGTCGATCGACACGGCGTCGGCCTCCAGCACGACGAGCGCGCGGGCGCCGACGCGGCGGGCGACGCCGAGCGAGAGCTGGAGCGCGGCGCCGCGGCCGGGCACGCCATGGAACGGCACGGTGGCGAGCTGGCCGGGCCGCGCCGGGTGGATCGCGCGGACGAGGGGAAGCGCGCCGTCGCCGAGCCGCTCGGTGGTGGCGTCGGACGAGCCCGCGTCGGTGTTGATCAGCAGGGCCGGGACTCCGGCGAAGTGCTTCTCGAGACCGGCGCGGATCACCTCGACGACCCGCGAGATCGTCGCGCCGTTGTTGTAGGTGGGCACGCTCACGACCACGTCCGCGTGGGCCAGCTTCTCGAGCTGCCGCTCGACGTCCGGCGGCAGCGCCCCGACGGAGCCCGCGGTCATCGGAGCAGATGGATCGCGAGCGCCAGCTCGTCGGCGAGCTGTCGCGTGATCAGAAACGAGCGGCGGACGTGCTCGCGTCCGGCGGCGCCCATGCGCGGAATCAGCTCAGGATTGTTCAGGAGGTGGCGAATGCGGAACGCGGCCCCCTCGATCGAGTGCACGGTGTAGCCGGTGACGTTCGGAATGATCTGCTGCGCGAGCCCGCCGGTGTAGCCGCCGACCACCGGCTTGCCCTTCCACATCGCTTCGGCCGGTCCGAGGTCGAACCACGCGCGAAGGGACTTCTGCAGCACGATGGTGGCCGCGCGCTGGAGCGCGTTGATCTGACGATGCGCCTCCGCCGGCAGCTCGAGCACGACCACGTCCGGATCGTCCCGGGCGATCTCGCGCAGCCGGGTCAGGAGCTCGAGCTGCTCCGGCCCGTCGTCGGACGTTCCGGCCAGCGCCAGCCGCACGTCGTGGTGCTGCTTGACGAGGCGGTACGCGTCGACCACGCCGAGCGGGTCGTGCGCACGCGCGAACGGGCCGATCTGCACGAGCAGCGGCTTGTCGCGCGCCACTCCCAGCCCGCCGAGGATCTCCGTGATCTCGCGCGGGGTCAGGTCGCGGTTCCGCTCCGCGAACGGGTCGATCGACGGTGGAACGACGAACATCGGGATGTCGAGCCGGCTCTCGAAGCCCGTCAGGGGAAAGACGGCGGCATCGAACTGATCCGCGAACTGACGGAACGAGGTCCAGGTGTCGGCCCGGGCCCCGGAGCAGTCAACGTGACAGCGCCAGACCCACCGGCCGTCGTTCCGGGCGCTCACGAGGCTGGCCGGCTGGCTGTCGTGGACGGAGATCAGGTCCGCGCCGAGGTCGAGCTTCTTGCCGTTGAGGCGATTCATGTCGGCCCAGTGCGCGAGCCCCTCCTCGCTCGGCCCGCGCTCGGCGCCCTCGAGCGCCGCCTGGAGCGCGCGCGCCGTCGCGTAGTAGCCGGTGTCGCCGCCCGTGATCTCCCAGCGCGCGTCGATGCCCAGCTCGGCGAGGATCGGCACCGTGGCGCGCAGGGTCTCGGCCGCGCCGCCGCCGAGACGCCCGCCGGTCACGTGCAGAACGCGGCGGCCCTGGACCTGCTCCGCGAGCCGCAGCACGAAGTCCACGGTGCCGGGCCCGGCGACGCGGCGATAGTCGTCGATCCGGCTCATCCGCGCCCGTCCTCCAGCGCCTCGTCGACGAACCCGAGGAGCCGTCCACGGACCCGCTCGAGCGTCGTCAGGTAGGGGTCGACCCGCTCGAACCGCTCGGCGAGCTCGGGCATGCCGAGCCCGTCACGCAGCCAGGTCGGGAAGGCCTCGGCGCGCCGCGCGCGGACCCGAGTCTCGACGGTATGCAGGTAGATCGCGCTCTCGTCGACGCGCGCGAGCCCCGCGCGGAACTCGGCGAGGGTCGCGGCGCCGAGACCGAGCGGCACCTCGACGATGTGCGAGCGCTGGAAATGAAACGCGCGATCGAACTCGAGGCGGCCGCCGACGGCGTGCCGCTGGAGATGGTCGCCGAGAATCGCCTCGAGGTGGTCGCGCAGCGCGTCGAGCCGCGGGAACGCGAACGGATCGACGACGGCCAGACGCTCGGCGAGCGCGCGGTCGCCGATCTCGAGCGCGGCCCACCGGGCGAAGTCGTTGCCGTACGCGGTGGTCAGGGGGTGATGCCGGAGAAAGTAGCCGAACGTGTGGAAGTAGACCGAATCGGCCGGGACCTCCGCGATCCGGGACATGAGCTCGCGCTCGTCGTGCGCGTGAACGTCGAGCGTCTGGCGCAGTTCGACACATCCCGCGAAGCGAAGAGGGTGCGCGGCCGTGCGCATCGTCGTCGCGTTCAGGAGGTCATGGTGGACGCCATGCGGCGGAGCAGCGCCTGCACCTCCCGGACGCCCGCCACGCGGTACTCCGCGGCGGTCGGCTTCGCGCCGACGCAGATCGTGACCGCGCGATCGCGCAGCGCCACGAAGGCCGACTCGTCCGTCGTGTCGTCACCGACGTACAGCACGACGCGGCGCCGCGTCGGCA
>WNGN01003677.1_pt1 | contig 11374 bp, 10 predicted proteins | sample 5400561 | NCBI WGS metagenome assembly WNGN01 (sample SAMN13153379, study PRJNA577476) | soil metagenome | isolation source: 115 cm soil or saprolite under Garry oak tree replicate 2 | place: USA:California | collected 2016-06-15 | reverse complement strand
GGATGTTGCGCGTGTTCTGCCTGCCCCGCCCCCAGGGATCGCGCTGGCTGAAGTCCCAGCAAATCGTGTAGCCGAACACGTGGTCGAGCGCCTGGTCTTCGCTGACGTGGCGTGCCGTCTTTCCGATCACCGCGCACAGCTCGCATTCGAAATCCACGTCCTTGGATATTCTGGGAAGGATCACGGTCCCGCCCGGGCCGATGATCGAGGACGCGGGTTTGAGAAAAAACTCCGCCATCAGCTCGTCCTTGGAGAGGCCCGAACGGTCGGACGAGCCCATTTTTTTCCGCATCTCCGCCTGGTGCGCCGTGTAGTTCGCGGCCGCGGCCCAGATCGCGGGCGGATCGAGGAGCGGCGCGAGAAGTTTCACCTGCGCGAGCGGCACGGACGACCCGGTCTGCGACGCGAAGCGCGCGCACTTCGTCGCCGCAGGCTCGTTCGCGAGCCGCTCGATCACTTCGAGCATGGTGTGGCCCGGCTTCAGATGGCCCGCTTTCATGAGCGCGTCGCCTATCGGATACAGCTTTTCCCCGACCACGACCCCCGCGAGGCCCTCGTTGTAATGGCAGATCTTCATCGCCTTCTCCCCCGATTCCGAAGACAAGCTCAGTCGAGCTTCACGCCCGAGGCCCTGACGACCCGCTCCCAGGCGCGAGTGTCGGAGCGCACCAGCTCCGCAAACGCCTCCACGGAGCCGCCGACGGGTGAGAGGCCGGATTCGAGCAGGCGTTGCCTCGCCTTCGGATCGTCGATCACCGCCTGCATCTTCGAATTGACGAGCCTCACGATCCCGGGGCTCGTGCCCTTGGGCGCGAAAATTCCGAACCAGGTGGTCATCTCCCAGCCGGGCAGCCCGGCCTCGGCGGAGGTCGGCACCTCGGGCAAAGCGGCAAGACGCGTCTTCGCGGCCGCCGCGAGCGCCTTGAGCGCGCCACTCTTCAGGTGCGCCTGCACCGGCGCGAGGCCCACCGAGAGCATCTGCACGCGGCCCGCGACGAGATCGGTGAGCGCCGGCCCCGTGCCTTTGTAGGGGACGTGCACGAGCTGCACGCCCGCGAGCCGCGCGAAGTGATCGGCGGCCAGGTGTGTGGTGCTTCCGGGACCCGCCGACGCGTAGTTCATCTTTCCCGGATTCGCCTTGGCGAGCGCGATGAATTCCCGCAGATCGTTCACCGGGAGGGCCCCGGGCACGACCAGGAGCTGCGGCGCGCCGGCGACGTTGAAAACCGGCACGATGTCGCGCAGAGGATCGAACGGCAGGGAACCGTACAGGAAAGGCGTGATCACGACGTTTCCGCCCGCCACGAGCAGCAGCGTGTAGCCGTCGGGCGCCGATTTCGCCACGTGCTCGATCGCGAGATTGCCGGTGGCGCCCGCCTTGTTCTCGACCACGACCTGCGCTCCGAGCTGGACCGCCAGGCCTTCGGCTGACAAGCGCGCGAGGTAGTCGGTGATGCCGCCCGGGGCGGTGCCCGCCACCAGGCGAATCGTCCTCGCGGGATACCCCGGGGACTGCGCGAGGGCGGCGCCGAGAATGAGCGCGCCAACAAGGAGCGTGGTGAGCCGGATTGAGCCGATCGGATTATCTTTCATGGTGCGCGAAGGGGAAGGGGTTTTCCGGCAACGGTAGCACAGGTTTTCGCGCCCGGGACGCTTCATGATCGTTCCCGTTGAACTTCGTGGACGGCGGGAGTAGCATGGATCGCGCAACTCCAAGCGTAACAGGGGAGACTTGCCGGTCACTTGATGCGAAAGGAGTTCGTCATGTGCTACGAATTGGACGAGATGTACTGGAAAGCGCGCCAGGCCGAGGAAGCACGCAGAAAGAAGACGGCCGACGACAGCAAACCCAAGCCCTCCGCGCCCGCGAAGCCGGTAGCCCCAGAAGTGAAGCCCAAGGAACCCGTTCCGGCCTAGAGTCGCAGCAGGTTTCTCGCGCACCCCCCCCCGGCCCCGACGGGTCGGGGTTTCCGCGCGCTAGCTCAGCGTGCCGCGCGTGCCGCCTTCCCGGATGAAGCGGAGGAGTTCCTCCTCCGCGAGCGGCGGCCGGCACAGATAGCCCTGGAATTCGTCGCAGCCCTCTTTGCGCAGCACGTCGAACTGCTCGCGCAGCTCGACGCCCTCGGCGATCACGTTCATCTCCAGGCTGTGGGCCATCGCGATGACCGCCCGCGTGATGGCGACGTCGTCCTTGGAATGCGGCAGGTCGCGCACGAAACTCCTGTCCACCTTCAGGTTGTTGATCGGAAAGAGCTTGAGGTAGCCGAGCGACGAATAGCCGGTGCCGAAGTCGTCGATGGTGAGGTGCACGCCCATCGCGCGCAGATTGCGCATGAGCTTCACCGCCTCGTCCGGATCCCGCATCACCATGCTTTCGGTGATTTCGAGCTCGAGGATGCCGGCTTCGGTCCCGGTGGACTTGAGGATTTCCGCGAGCTGGGATACGAGCTGCTCCTCGCGGAACTGGATGGCCGAAAGGTTGACCGCGATCGGCATCCGCGGCAGGCCGGCATCCTTCCAGGCTTGGGCGCGCGTGCAGACCTCGCGCAGCGTCCACAGGCCGATCGGAACGATCAAACCCGTTTCCTCGGCGAGGTGGATGAATTTCTCCGGGAGCAGCAGGCCCCTCTCGGGGTGCTGCCAGCGCAGCAGCGCTTCGACCCCCGTGATCGCGCCTGTGGTCATGTCGATCTTGGGCTGGTAGTACACGCGGAACTCGCCCCGCTCCAGGCCGTGCCGCAGGCCGGCCTCCAGCGCGAGCTTCTCCGGCGTGTGCGATTGCAGCTCGGCGGAGTAGAAGCAGAATCCGTTGCGGCCCCGGTCCTTGGCGCGGTACATGGCGATGTCCGCTCCTGACAGCAGCGTCTTCGAGTCACGGCCGTCGGCAGGATAGGTGCAGACCCCGATGCTCAGCGTGACGTTGAGCTCCTGCCCGTCGATCTTGCGGAGCTCGGACACGGCCGCGAGCAGCTTTCGCGCGATCTCGGTCAGCGCGGCCGGGTCGCCCAGCTCTTCGACCAGCAGCACGAATTCGTCTCCGCCGAGGCGCGCGATGATGTCGCCCTCGCGCACGCAGTTTGCCAGGCGCTTGGCGGCTTCCTGCAGCACCCGGTCGCCGAACTGGTGGCCGAGCGTGTCGTTGATGTTCTTGAAACGGTCCAGGTCCATGAAGAAGAGCGCGACCGGCCTCGCGTGACGCTCCGCCCTGGCGAGCGCGCGCTGGAGCTCCTCGTTGAACAATACCCGGTTGGGCAGGCCTGTGAGATGGTCGTGCGTGGCGATCTGACGCACGCTGCCGAGAGCCGAGCGGAGCTCCTCGTTGCTCGTGCGCAGGCGTTGGCGAAGACCGCTGATTCTGCCGCCGATGACCGCGAAGAGGGGCAGCACGGCGGCGAGCCCCGCCCACTGGAACCATTCGTGATAGACGTTTACCGTCTGCGGTTTGAAATACATGAGCAGGTTGATCACCGCCGCGTAGCCGGCGAGTATCTGCAGGGCGGTCTTGACGAATTCGCGGGTGGTGAAGTGAAACACGCCGAAAGTCAGCACGACCAGGCTCAGGTTGAGCACGACGGCGCGCCCCTGGTCGAAGCTGTAGACGGCGTACATCACCACGACGTTGCCGACGAAGACCTGCGCCCAGGTCAGGTTCGGGTCGGTGAATTTCCGATTCAGGCCGGCACGAAACACCGTGTAGAGCCCAAGGTTCACCACGACCATCATCGCGACGAGGATCCACGCGGGCTCCCGCGCGATCAGGTTGAATTTACTGGCGAGCCAAACCAGGGGAACGCAGATCGCATAGGCGGCCGAGGCGAGCATGAAGCGGCGCAGCCGCTCCGCCTGCTCGGGATCCCCTCCCGCCATGGACAAGTACTTGATCACGGTCGATTCATCGAGTCGTATGCCTGGCCTGACTTGAGCGGGGCGAAGCTCGTTCCGGCCCGGATCCTGGGCGAACCCTCGTCCTGCCCGCGCCGGAAGCGCCCCCGACGGCTGCGCCGGGTAGCCCGCATATCGCGTGTCCCTGCGTCTGAAAAAGGGCATGGTCTCCCTGATGTCCCGAGGCCCGCTCAGTTGAAAGGCTCGCGGGATTCTAACGTACCGGGCGGCGGGACAGGCAAACGCGTTTGACTGCCGCGCCCCGATGCGGCACATTCCGCCCATGCAATTGGGCTATTTCACGATGCCGCTGCATCCGCCGCACCGCGATCCGGCGCAAACGCTGCAGGAGGACCGCGAGGCGATCGTCCTCGCGGACAGGCTGGGATTCCACGACGCCTTCGTCGGTGAGCACCTCACCGACCGCTGCGAGAACGTCACCAACAGCTTCATTTTCCTCGCCACGCTGATCGGCGAGACCAGGACGATCAAGCTCGCGACCGGGACCTCCAACCTCTCGCAATCGCACCCGGTCGTGATCGCCGCGCAGGCGGCGATGTTCGACCACCTCGCGAGGGGACGCTTCATATTCGGCGTCAGCCCGGGAGCGCTCTCCTCCGACGCCGAGGCGCTCGGCATCCTCGCCGAGGACCGCAACCGGATGTTCGCCGAGGCGATCGACGTGATCCTGGCGATCTGGGAGCGCGATGCGCCCTATGGAATCGATCTGCCCGGAAACCGCTACAAGGTGACGACCGAGAAGACCTTCGTGCCCGGACTCGGCCGGGGGATCATGTACAAGCCCTGGCAGGAGCCGCGCCCCGAGATCGTCGGCACGGTGGTGGCGCCGCATTCCAAGGGCGTGATCGCCATGGGCGAGCGCGACTTTCATCCGCTCTCGGCGAATTTTCTTCTTCCGCACTGGCTGCCGAGCCACTGGGAGAACTACGCCGAAGGCAAGCGCCGCGCCGGGAAGACAGCTGATCCGGCTGAGTGGCGCATTGCGCGCACGATCTTCGTCTCCGACGACGACCGGGTCGCCGAGCGCTACGCGCGCGGGGATCCTGCGAGCCCCTACCGTTTCTACTGGAAGCAGCTGCGCGAAAAGATGATACGCGCCAAGCGCCAGGTCATCTTCAAGCTGCGCGAGAACGAGGACGACGGCGCGGTGACGATCGAGCGGCTGCTCGCCGAGCTCGTTCTCTGCGGGACGGTCAACAAGGTCGTCGACCAGCTGCTCGCGCTGCGCGAGCGCTCGGGCGACTTCGGCGAGATCGTCTACGCCGGGATGGACTGGGTGGACCCGGCGCTCGCGCGCCGCTCGATGGAGCTGATGGCGAACGAAGTGATGCCGCGGATCAACAAGGCGATCGGCGGCCGGGCGAAGGGGCCGCCGCTGGAGGCGGCGCGGATCTGAACCATCCTGTTCAGGAACAATTCTTGCGTCTTTCCGTCCTCTCGGAACCCCCCGAATCGGGACCCGACGGCGCACCATGACACCGCAGATGGAAGACGAAAGCACGATACAGAAAAACATCGCCGACAAGCTGATTTCGGCGCTGAAGACGGGCGGTTTCCTGCTCTACGCCCAGAAAATCCTGCCGCTGGCCGGAAACGGGCGGCCGTTCCAGGAGATCCTCGTGCGCTTTCGGGAGGAAGAGGAGAAGCTCCTTCCGCCGGGGACGTTCTTTCCCATGCTGCAGGAATACCGGCTGCTGCCGTACGTCGACCGCTGGGTGGTGAGCCGCCTTGCGAGCTGGATTCAGGAATGCCGCACCCGGACGCCTGGCTGGCCCGTGCCTGTAAACGGCGTCAACCTTTCGGAGGACACGTTGCGCGAACCGAAATTCGGGGACTTCGTCGCCAAGAACATCGAGAACTCGAAGCTGCCCGATGAAGTCTTCACCTTCGAGCTCGGCTGGGACACGGCCCTGCTGCAGTCCGAGCAGGTGAAGAATATCCAGGCGCAGCTCGGGCCCCTTGGCTGCCGGTTCACCTTCGCCGGTTTCGACGGCAGCGAGGGCTCGTTCAACTTCCTCAAGGTGCTCAGGCCCGATTTCGTGAAGCTCACCTACGGCATCGTGAAGGACATCGCCCGCGGCCTAGCGGCTTCCGAGAAGGTCGAGGCCATCAACCACAAGTGCCACGCCATCGGAATCAAGACCATCGCGGAATTCGTCGAGAGCCATGAAGTGCTCGAGCAGCTGCGCCTGATCGGGGTGGATTTCGCGCAAGGACTCATCATCGGCGGGCCGCAGAAGCTCGCGTAGCGCCCTCGTCAGCGGATGGCTGCGGGGGCCACCGCCGAGCCCGAAGCTCCGTAGATCTTGAGCGGCTGCATGGTGAACGCGAACTCGTAGACGCGCTTGGCCGCCAACTCGTCGAGCTTCAGGTTCTCGAGAATGTGGATGCCGTTGACCACCAGGAAGATCTGGTGCACCGGCAGGCTCAGGTCCTTGTCGGGATTGGGCGAGACTTCGACCGGCCAGTTGTCCGAGCCGACGAGCAGCGGATCCTGCTTCGCGAGCCATTCGGCCGCCGCGACGCCCACGCCCGGAGTCGATTTCACGAAGCGCGCGTTGTCCTTTCCGTAGAGCTTGCCCCAGCCGGTGTGGATGATGACCGCGTCGCCCGGCAGAATCTTCAGCTTCTGCCGCTCGAGCGCCTGCTGCAGATCGGCCACGGTGATCTCGTAGGTATCGCCGAGCATCTCCACGCCTTTGAGCGCCGCGACGTCGATCAGCACGCCCCGCGCGAAGAAGGTCGGCGCATTCTGCACTCCGAGCTTGGTGAATCCGCTGCGCGTCGCCGTTTCGCTCACCTTGAAACAGTTGTAGAGCGAATCGCCGTGCGTCTGGTGCGCGAAGCCGTCGAACTGCGTGCCGACCTGGCCGATTTCGCTGGTCACGACTTCCTCGTTGCTGCCGCGCGTGTTCCTTCCCGTATTCATGAAAGTGCGCTTGGTGTGCAGATTGAAGATGCGCGTGCCGAAGAAGGCCATGCCCGGCCCCAGCACGTGGCTGAGCTCGATCACCTCGCCGGTCTTGATGAGTCGCGCGCCGCGGAGCACCGTCTCGGGGTTCTTCATATGGTTGCCCGAGCCGCGCTCGTCGCCCGCGCCCCATTTGGAGGGGCAGCGCTGGCTTTCGGCGGGCACGTTCCATTGCGCAAAAGCGAGCGCGGGAGCGGCGAGAAGGCTGAATGCGATGGCGGTGAGTTTCATGTTGTCCCCTTAATTGAGAATTTCGTACAGACGTTCGTCGTAGAGCGCGCCGGCCATCGCGGCGAGCTTGTCGCGGAACTCGCGCTGGTGCGCGGACATGCCATTCGCGTCGAAGGCCTCGCGTGAGCGCCACACCTCGAACACCGTGAAGTGGTTCGGCCGGTTGGTCTGCTGGACGATTTCGAAACGGACATTCCCGGCCGCCGCGCGGTTCGCTTCCCCCAGCGCCTTGAGCGCGACGATGGCGTTGTCCTTCTGCGGCGGGATCACGTCGACGTGGGTCACGCCGTAGACGGCGCCGGCCGCACTCTCCATCGGACCGACGGAGAGCGAGTTGTGGAAGCGGTCGTCGGTCGGTGCGTTGCGCAACGAGTTGAGCTTCTCGCGGAATTCCTTGGTGCCTGCAGAGACCATATGGGCGTCCCACGCAGCCTTGTCCTTCCAGGCGGCGACGACCACGAACTGTCCCGGCCGCGCGACGCTACGCACCACCACCGAGCGCATGTTTCCGGCCGTTGCGCGGCTCGCATCGCGATAGGACTTCAGGAGCGCGGCGGCTTCGTCCCGGGCGGTCGGCCTCGCCTCCACGTAAGTGACGACGTAGAGCGGGCTCACGTCTGCGGGAACGGCGGGTGGTGCGGCGGCGGGGGGCGTTTGGGCGATGGAGTTCACGGCGAAGAGGCACAGCAGGGCCGGGACGAGCGCGGCCTGATGGAACGTCATGTTTCTTCTCCCTGATCAATCCAGCAGCAGCCGGGTATCGTACACCCGGGATGGAAGGCCGTCGCGTTCAGCCGGAGGAGGTAGCGGGGTCCTTCGCCCGTCAGCCTGAAGACGACAGCTCCTCCGTGCGTCGGGCGGTTCAGAGCGGCGGCACCTCGACCGCGCGCTGCGCTTCGTCCCAGAGAGGCTCGAGCTTGTCCGCGAGCGAGAACGCCTTGCGCAACGCGAAGCGGCGCCCGCGGATCACCTTCACGGTGAGGCGCTCCCACGTTCGGCGCTCGGCCTTGGACGCCCCGGCCATGGAGGTCTCGAGCATCACCGCCATCGAATCCGCGTCGTGGAGATCGCCGAGCACATCGTGGAATCGCGACGCGCTCCGGTAGAGCCGCCGGACTCCTTGCCGAGCATGCGCGAGAAGGGCTCGATCGCGTAGCGCAGGCGCTTGTTCCCGATGCGCACGCGGTGCAAGGACCAAAAAAGCGGCCAGAAGGCCGCCTTTTCTTACGCGCGTCAGCTTCCCTCAATCATCGTCATCGTCGGTCCCGAGGCCGATTCTCTTCGCAGTGCCGTGCAGCTCCAGGATATCCAGCCCGGAGCCGTTGCGGTCGGTGGCGTAGATGAACCCGCGATTGTCGACTTCGAGGTTGTTCGTCATGTAGCCGTCCGGTTGAACGGTGTTGGCATTCGCTACCGGGACGTAGAACCCCACCTCGACAGGCGCTTGCGGCTCGCGGATGTCCCACGCGCGAACACCGCCGGTGAAGGCAGCAATGAAAGTCAGCTTGCCGTAAAAGGGATTGCGGAAGTTCTCCTCGCTCGAGTGCGTCCCGAAGCGCGCTCCCCGCGTGCAGTAGTTTCCACGCGGATATTTTTCGCCCGCGCGCGGATCGACTGACATCGTCGAGAGGATCATCGGGCCCTGCCACGGATTTGGCTCCTGACGCAGGCCCGGTGTCGCGGTTTTCGAATTTTCGACCGTTACATCGACCACGAAGCTCCAGTGCGGCGGTTCTTGGCACAGGTCGGCCGTCGCCTCCGAGGCGAGCACCACGATGTCGCGCGTCTTGAAGTCCCTGAAGCTCTGATAGCCCGGCGGCGTCAGCCCGAACACCGGCATGCTGGTGTGCCCGCCTTGGTCCGGCGACATATGGAGAATCCCGGCTTGCGGCTCGAGTAAGTCGGCTTCCGACGGGCTGACGGCGTCGCCGCTCCAGGTTCCGCCAAGCGAAGGCGGCAGCAGCTTCTTGCGGTCAAGGATCTGCATCACGCCGTCATCGCCGACGCCCCATGCGGCGTAGATGCGGTTGCCGATCACGTCGTCCGCCGTCGCGCCGCGCGCCAGCTTGCCGGCAGCACTGGGATGCTCGTGCGCGGAGATGGCACCGTGAAGCGAGGTGGAATTCGGTCCGGTGGCACCCGGCTGCCCGCCCGGCAATCCGAAGGTGCGGATGTAATGCGGGTTCGCAGGATCGCTCCAATCGACGATGACCATCGACTGGCCCTGGCGCCAGAGCGGCGCCACGTTCTTGCTGCCCGGCAAGTAAGCGATGCCGGTATTGCATTCCCACCACATCTTATGCGTGTTGCGAAGGGCCCGCATTGATCCCGCCAGCGTGGGGTTGCTGACATTGGTTACATCCCAGACCTCATACCCCGAAGCGCTGCTTCCCTGAACGTTACGCATCAGGTACACATGGTCCGGTACACCCTTTGGCAGGTCGGAACCCAGGCACATGCGCACCGATTGCGATTGGCCTCCCGCGGCTGGGACCGGAATATGGAATTTCTCTACCGGCCTCGCAGGATCGGTGGCATCAATGATGATTACTCCGTTGAGTTCCACCGGGCTGCCCGGTTTCAGCGGATTGGGTTTGCTGCCCCCGTGCGTGCCCGCGAACGCGATCGTTCTTCCATTCGGGTACACGATGACATTCGGCTGGTACGACGGACGCCCTTGCAGGTCGACGTGGCCGACCCGGCGCATGTTCTTCTGCTCGCCGCTCTGGCTGATTCCGCGGTGATCGTTGTCCGCAAACGCGGAACCCGCCGCGATGGCGAATGCGCTCAGGATAGCCGCATTCAGGGCGTGCTTCGCCCCTTTTCCTCCACTTCTTGGTGCCAACATAGCTCCTCCTCCAGTGATGTGGAACGGCAGGTGCCGTCCCCAGCGAACTCGGTTGGTGTGGGGCGGATCTTCAGTGCGACAGGAAATCCGTGGGGCTTCGCGACCAGCGTTGCGGAAAATTGTAATCCCCAGGCGCGCCAAGTCAAGCGCGGTACGGCTTGACTCCGCTCGACTAGCTTCCCGTCAGCTCGCGCACCGCGGCGACCAGGTCTTCGAACTTGAACGGCTTCATGAACGTCTTCACCGCGCCGGCCTGGCGCGCGACCTCGAACACGTCGTAGTTCCGCAGCGGCTCGTAGCCGGTTACGGCGATGATTTTCGCCTCGGGAACGCGGATCGTCTCGATGCCCTCCTTCTCCGGCATGAAGATGTCGGTGACGATCACGTCGGCCGGCCGCGCTCGCTGCAGCGCCAGTCCCTGGACGCCGTCGGCTGCGCCTTCGGCTTCGATCCCTTGGCTCTCAAACCACCGCAGCGCAAGCTTCCTGAAGTCGTTGTTGTCGTCGATAACGAGAACGCGCGTCATGTCCCAGGAAACGAAAGGCGGAGTGCGGATTCTATGCAAAGCGCCCGGGACAATCCACATAAAGCTGAAAACCGAGGTCGCAGCCGGAAGGAGCTTGGAAGATAGGGCGTGTACGAGGAACCGCCGCGCGCGGGCCGCCCTAGCCCTGCATCGCGAGCATCAGCGCGAGAATCGAGGCAGGGTCCCCGAGCCTTGTCGGCTCAGTCGAGCGTGAAGGCGTCCCAAGCGATGCTGTCCCACGCGACGCTGTCCCACGCGATGCTGTCCCAGGCAATGCTGTCCCACGCGACGCTGTCCCAGGCGACGCTGTCCCAGGCAACGCTGTCCCAGGCAAAGTTATCCCAGGCAATGCTGTCCCAGACCAGGGTGTCCCAGGTGAGCAATGGCCAGAAAATGCCGCCGAGCAGCGGATCCTTCCAGCGCAGCGGCGAACCAAAGAGGACCGGGTACAGGGAGCGGGCGAAGCCGTCCGCGGGCCGGAGCCCGCGATTGGCACAGGCTACGGGAGTCGGGTTAAAGAGCATGCCGACCAGGAACCCACCCGACAGGAGCCGGGGGTTGGGTGCCGCATCGCACGGCACGGCCAGAGTGGCGGCGTTCGCATCGAGCAATCCGCTGCCGTCCGCTATCGGGTCGGGGAGAACCTGGCCGCTATCCTCCCCGTACGGCTGCGTCGTGCCGACGAGGAGCGCCTTGACCTGATCGGGGGTGAGCTTCGGCCGCCCCGCCAGGAGGAGCGCCGCAGCGCCCGACACGATGGCGGTCGCCATCGACGTTCCGGTCAGGCGGAAGTACGTCGCTCCGTTCTGCGCCACCACGACGCGCTCGGGGAACAGCGTATCGAGGGCGCTTCCCGGCACGCGCAGGGAAACGATGCGCCGCCCCGGTGCGACCA
>WNGN01003255.1_pt1 | contig 11375 bp, 10 predicted proteins | sample 5400561 | NCBI WGS metagenome assembly WNGN01 (sample SAMN13153379, study PRJNA577476) | soil metagenome | isolation source: 115 cm soil or saprolite under Garry oak tree replicate 2 | place: USA:California | collected 2016-06-15 | reverse complement strand
CGTACGTGGTGGAGCCCGGCGCGACGCGTCCCAGCGTCTCGCGCGACACCACGGTGCCGGTCTGCCGCTCTACCGGCGCACTGCGCGGGCTGATGTGGATCCGACCCGAGAGCCTCCCGCCCACGCGCTTGACGAGCATCGTCAGCAGCGGGCCGGCGAGGTTGCCGAGCACGAAGAAGATCATGGGGATCAGGACGGGCGCCCACGACTGCCACCCCGTGAAGTAGCCGAACTGCACCGTCAACACCTGCGGCGTCGCCCCCTGGGCGCGCTCGAGGAAGGCCGAGACGACCTGCGTGGACTCGAGGGTCTCGCTCATCCGGCGGGTGGCCGTGCCCGGGAAGACGTCCTGGATCTTGAGGTGCTCGGCGTGGGTGAAGTTGATGAGGAGCTGCGAGGGTTCGTCGGCGAGCCGGATGACGCGGTCGCGGTTCTCGAGGTAGAGCGGGAAGAGCGCCCGCCCCCGCACGTCGTTGAAGGCCAGCGAGATCGTATAGCGGTGGCCCCAGAAGAGGTTCTCGACCCACGTGGCCGGCCTGGGCCGGACGAGCCGCGGCAGGCCCATCCCGAGGCGTACGAGCCACGTCCGGTTGGCGAGGAGCGGCGTCCACGGGATCCGCACGTACGTCGCGGGCGAGGTGAGCCCCAGCGGGCCGCCCTGGCGCACGAACGATACGAAGGGCGCGCCGCCGGGGATGGGCTGCGGCCCCGTCTGCGGCCCCGTGCGGTACAGGCCCTGCGCGTAGAGCGGCAGGCGCCCGTCGGCGATCACGGAGTAGCCACGCGCCTCTACATAGCGCGCGAGGTCCGGGTCGGGCTTGCCCTCGACCCTCAGGGTGTCGACCTCGTCGGGCCAGACCAGGTAGAGATCCTGCTCGAGGTCGGTGGCGGACTTGGTCGGCGGGATCACGAGGCTCCACAGGACGTCGACCGCCGTGGTGCCGAGCGCGGGCGTGACGGTCGCGCGCACGAAGAGCGGCCCGATCGTGAAGTCAGGGTGCGGCCGCGTCGCGAGGAACACCTGCGCCCGCGCGGCGCCCGGGGTCGCCGCGAGCACGAGCCCAGCGAGGATCCAGGCCTTAGACCCTGACAGGCGTGAACTCTCGCGTGAAGTGGTCCTCGAGCGGCAGCTTCTTCTTGATGACGTCGTACTCGAGGAGCGTGCCCTGCATCACGCCGAGCGCGGCGACGTCGATGCGGCCGTCCACCGGGAGGAGCGGGCCGGAGATCCTGTGGGCGCGCAGGACCGCCTCGGGCGGCCAGCCGAGCTTCTTCGAGCAGATCTCGGCGGCGTCCCGCGGGCTCTCGCGCATGAGCTTGAGCGCGGTGAACAGTGCCCGCAGGCTCCGGCGGATCGGGTCGGCCTGGTGCTTGATGACGTCCTCCGACGCGTACTGGATCTGGCTGATCCATTTTCCGGTGACCGCGTCGAAGCGGAGCAGCACCTTGGACTTGCCCTGGAGCTCGGTGACGGCGCCCCCGTCGCCCCACACGTAGGCGGCGATCTCCCGGCGCGCCAGCGCTGCGAGCTGGGCGTCGAGGCCGCCGAGGCCGACGATCTGCACGTCCTTGTCCGGGTCCCAGCCTTCTTTCTTGGCCAGCATGCGCGCGAAGATCCACGTCGTCGCACCGACGCGCGTGACGCCGATCGCCTTGCCCTTGAGGCCCGCGACCGACGAGACGTCGGGCGCGACGTTGAGGGTGAAGTGGTTGCCCTCGGTATGGGTCGCGACCATCTTGATCGGCGAGCCCGCTTCGCGGAAGACGAGGATGTCGGTGCTCCCGGTGATGCCGACCAGCACGTCGCCGCCCATGACCGCCTTGAGGAGGTCCGGGCCCCCACGGAAGGGGACGAACTCGGCCTCGAGGCCCTCGCGCGCGAAGAATCCGCGCTCGAGCGCCACGATGACCGGCCCCGCCATCGAGTAGTCGCCGAGCACGGCCGTGCCGATCTTCACGGCGGTCCCGCCCCGCGCCGGCCGTGGCGCACCGGCGGCCGCGACCGCGGCGACCGTGGCGAGGAAGCGACGGCGGGAGATCGTGGTCGTGCGGACCTCTGGAATACGCGGGGCCGCAGTGCGAGCCGCAGCCGCAGGCGAGGCGAGTCTGTGATCGAGAGCCCCGCCGTCCGAGGCGAGCCAGTCAAAGGTCGTGGGCATGAGCCGGTCTCCTTGACTTTCGCGCGAGCCTTCCATACGTTAGGTCGCGCTTTCCATGGGCACCGCCTGCGTCACACGCACCGGCCGCGATCGTACATCGTCGTGAGCCGTTTCCACAATCCCGCCCCGGAGCCTCCGGTCACCTACGCGGTCGGGGAAGGGATCGCCTGGATCACGCTGAACCGCCCCGCGATGCTCAACGCGCTCAACACGGAGCTCGCCGCCGCGCTCGCCGAGCACGCGGAGGCCGCGGCCGCCGATCCCGCGGTCACTCTGGTCGTCGTCCGCGGGGCGGGTCGGGCGTTCTGCTCGGGCATGGATCGCACGGCGCTGGCGGCCGGATCCGTCGACGAGGCGTTCTACCGCCACTGGATCCGCGGGCTGAACTGCCTCGAGGACATGCCGAAGATCTCGATCGCCGTCCTGCACGGCTACGCGATCGGCGGTGGCCTCCAGCTGGCGCTCGCCTGCGACCTGCGCCTCGCCGCCGCCGACGCCGTGCTTGGCCTCGGCGCGACGCGGCACGGCCTCATTCCCGACGGCGCCGTGCTGCGCCTCGCGCGCGTCGTCGGGCTCGGCCGGGCCAAGGAGCTCGCGCTGCTCAACGACGACGTGAGCCCGGCGGAGGCGCGCGCCATCGGCCTCGTCAACTGGGTGTGCCCGGCCGTCGACCTCGACCGCACGCTCCAGTCGATCGTCGCCAAGGCGCGCGCCGCCTCGCCGACCGCGGCCGCGCACACGAAGCGGCTCCTCCACGAGTCCTTCCACCGCGATCCGCGGGTTGTGATCGAAGACCTGGTGCGGGCGCAGAACGCGTGCATGGGCTCGTGGGAGATCGACGAGGCCAACCGCGCGTGGACGGAGAAGCGGGAGGCGGTCTTCTATCCCCCGCGGAAGCCATGAGCCCCTATATCCTCGAGACCGAGGGGCTCACCAAGGAGTTCCGGGGCTTCGTCGCCGTCAAGGACGTGAGCCTCCGGGTGCGCGCCGGTACGATCCACGCGCTCATCGGCCCGAACGGCGCGGGGAAGACGACGTGCTTCAATTTGTTGACGCACTTCCTCACGCCGACCCGCGGGCGCATCCGCTTCAAGGGGCGCGACATCACGGGCTCGAGGCCCGCGGGCATCGCGCGGCTCGGCCTCGTCCGGTCGTTCCAGATCTCGGCGGTCTTCCCGCACCTCACCGTGCTGGAGAACGTGCGGCTCGCGCTCCAGCGCGCGCGGGGACACTCGTTCGACTTCTGGCGCTCGGAGCGGGTCCTCGGCGAGCTCAACGGGCGCGCCCTCGAGCTCCTCGACGCGGTCGGCCTGGCGCAGCTCGCCGGGGCGATCGCGGTCGAGCTGCCGTACGGCCGCAAGCGCGCGCTCGAGATCGCGACGACGCTCGCGCTCGACCCGGAGATGATGCTGCTCGACGAGCCCACCGCCGGCATGGCCCACGAGGACGTGGACCGGATCTCGGCGCTCGTCAAGCGCGTCGCCGCGAACCGTACCGTGCTCATGGTCGAGCACAACCTCAAGGTGGTGGAGAACCTGTCCGACACGATCACCGTGCTGGCGCGCGGCGAGATCCTGGCCGAGGGCGACTACGCCGCCGTCTCGAAGGACCCCGACGTGATCCAGGCGTACATGGGGGCGGGCGATGCCTGAGCCGCTCCTGACCGTGCGCGACCTGGAGGCCTGGTACGGCGAGTCGCACATCCTCCACGGGGTGGATCTCGAGGTGCGCACGGGCGAGGTCGTGACGCTGCTCGGCCGGAACGGCGCCGGCAAGACGACGACGCTCAAGTCCGTGATGGGGATCGTCGAGAGGCGCCGGGGCTCGGTCCGCTTCGGCGCCGCCGAGCTGATCCGTCTCCCCTCGAACCTCATCGCGCGGCTCGGCCTCGCGTTCTGCCCCGAGGAGCGCGGGATCTTCGCGAGCCTCAGCGTCGAGGAAAATCTCATGTTGCCGCCCGCGATCGGACCGGGCGGGCTCGACCGCGGGGCGATCTTCGACCTGTTCCCCAACCTGCGCGAGCGCCTCCGGACCCAGGGCACCAAGCTGTCCGGCGGCGAGCAGCAGATGCTCGCGATCGGGCGCATCCTGCGAACCGGCGCGCGCCTGCTGCTCCTGGACGAGCCCACGGAAGGCCTCGCGCCGGTGATCGTCCAGCAGATCGGCGCGACGATCCGGCGCCTCAAGGCGGAGGGCTTCACCATCCTCCTCGTCGAGCAGAATTTCCGCTTCGCGTCGACGGTCGCCGACCGTCACTACGTGATGGAGCACGGGCGCGTCGTCGACATGATCCCGAACAGAGCGCTCGCGTCCCGCATGGACACGCTGCACGAGTACCTCGGGGTCTAGGCCCCGTCGGGGGAGACCCGTGAAAGGAGCCCGCGCATGATCACCTTCCGCGTCCTCGCGCTGCTCGCGGCGGTCGCGCTGGCCGTCGGGCCGGCGCACGCCCAGATCTCCGACGGCGTCGTCAAGATCGGTGTCCTCAACGACCAGTCGGGCGCGTATGCCGACATCACCGGACCGGGCTCGGTCGTGGCGGCGCGGATGGCGGTGGAAGACTTCGGCGCCGCGAAGAAGGGTATGAAGGTCGAGATCGTCTTCGCCGATCACCAGAACAAGCCGGACGTCGGCTCCAGCATCGCGCGGCAGTGGTACGACACCGAGAAGGTGGACCTGATCATCGACGTGCCGACATCATCGATCGCTCTGGCGATCAGCCAGATCACCCGGGACAAGCACAAGGCCTTCATCGTCTCCGGCGCGGCCGCGTCGGACCTCACGGGCAAGGCCTGCTCACCCAACACCATCCACTGGACCTACGACACCTGGGCGCTCGCGAACGGCACCGGGTCGGCGATCGTGAAGACGGGCGGGGACACCTGGTTCTTCCTCACCGCCGACTATGCCTTCGGGCACGCGCTCGAGCGCGACGTCGAGGCCGTCGTGCTGAAATCGGGCGGCAAGGTCGTCGGCAAGGTCCGCCACCCGTTCCCGACCTCGGACTTCTCCTCGTTCCTCCTGCAGGCCCAGGCCTCCAAGGCCAAGATCATCGGCCTGGCCAACGCCGGCGCCGACACCATCAACGCCATCAAGCAGGGCGCGGAGTTCGGCGTCGTGCGGGGCGGCCAGCAGTTCGCCGGCCTCCTCGTCTTCATCAGCGACGTTCACGCGCTCTCACTGGACAAGGCGCAGGGGCTGATCCTGACCGAGTCGTTCTACTGGGACCTGAACGACGCGACGCGCGCCTGGTCCCGGCGCTTCGCCGAGCGCCACCGCCAGGCCATGCCGACGATGGTCCAGGCGGGCGTGTATTCGGCGATCCTGCACTACCTCAAGGCGGTGGAGGCGCTCAAGAGCGACGACGGCCCGAGGGTCATCGCCAAGATGAAAGAGCTGCCCACCGACGACCCGCTCTTCGGCAAGGGGCGCGTCCGCGCCGACGGTCGGAAGATCCACCCGATGTACCTCTTCGAGGTGAAGAAGCCGGCGGAGTCGAAGGGGCCGTGGGACTACTACACGATGCGAGCGACGATCCCGGCGGACTCGGCGTTCCGGCCGCTGGACCAGGGGGACTGCCCGCTCGTGAAGAAGTAGGCGGGGGGAGGGTGGGCCGGGCGTGAGCGTCTTCGGCGTCCCCACCCAGGCGCTGTTCGGTCAGCTCCTGATCGGGCTGATCAACGGCGCCTTCTACGCCGTGCTGAGCCTGGGGCTCGCGGTCATCTTCGGTCTGCTCAACATCATCAACTTCGCCCACGGCGCCCAGTACATGATGGCGGCGTTCGTCGCCTACTTCCTCCTCCAGTGGGCGGGGCTCGGCTACTGGTGGGCGCTCCTGATCGCGCCACTCGCGGTGGGCGCGCTCGGCGTCGTCCTCGAGCGGACGATGCTGAAGCGGCTCTACCACCTCGACCACCTCTACGGGCTGTTGCTCACCTTCGGCGTCGCGCTCGTCATCCAGGGCGTGTTCCGCAACGCGTTCGGCTCCTCCGGCCTTCCCTACGCGATCCCGGCCGAGCTCACCGGGGGGTACAACCTGGGCTTCATGTTCCTCCCCACCTACCGGGCGTGGGTGGTCGTCTTCTCGCTCGTGGTGTGCCTCCTGACCTGGTACGTGATCGAGCGGACGAAGCTCGGCTCCTACCTGCGCGCCGCCACGGAGAACCCGGCGCTCGTCCAGGCCTTCGGCGTCAACGTCCCTCGGATGATCACGCTGACCTACGGATTCGGCGTCGGGCTGGCCGGGCTCGCGGGCGTGCTGGCGGCGCCGATCTACCAGGTCAACCCGCTCATGGGCGCCGATCTCATCATCGTCGTCTTCGCGGTGGTCGTGATCGGTGGGATGGGCTCGATCATGGGCTCGATCGTCACCGGCTTCGGTCTCGGGGTGGTCGAGGGATTCACCAAGGTCTTCTACCCGGAGGCATCCAACACCGTCATCTTCGTCATCATGGCCGTCGTGCTCCTGATCCGGCCCACCGGCCTCTTCGGGCGGAGCCAGTAGCGTGGCCACCGCGAAGGGCTACGTCGAGGCCGTCCCGCTCGGGATCGCGTCGGCCGTGCCGCTCCACCAGGTCGTCGCTTTCGGCGTGATGGTCGCCCTCCTGGTCCTGGCACCCTTCTTCGTCTACCCGATCTTTCTCATGAAGGCGCTCTGCTTCGCGCTCTTCGCCTGCGCCTTCAACCTCCTGATCGGCTACGTGGGGCTCCTCTCCTTCGGCCACGCGGCCTTTCTCGGCTCGGCCGGCTACGCCTGCGCCCACGCGGCCAAGGTCTGGAGCTGGCCGCCCGACCTCGCGATCGTCTTCGGCGCGGCGGTCGCCGCGGCGCTGGGCGTGGCCACCGGGGCCTTGGCCATCCGGAGCCGTGGCATCTACTTCGCGAACGTCACGCTCGCGTTCGCGCAGATGATCTACTTCTTCTCCGTCCAGGCGAAGTTCACCGGCGGCGAGGACGGCATCCAGGCCGTGCCCCGTGGCACGCTGCTCGGCGTCTTCGATCTCCAGAACACCCACACGATGTACTTCGCGGTGCTCGCGATCTTTCTCCTCGGGTTCCTCGTCGTCTACCGCGCGATCCACTCGCCGTTCGGCCAGGTGCTCAAGGCCATCCGCGAGAACGAGCCGCGCGCCATCTCGCTCGGCTATCGTGCCGAGCGGTACAAGCTGCTCGCCTTCGTCCTCTCGGCCGCGCTCAGCGGATTGGCCGGAGCCACCAAGGACATCGTGTTCCAGCTCGCCTCGCTCACCGACGTCCACTGGACGATGTCGGGCGAGGTCGTGCTGATGACGCTCCTGGGCGGGCTCGGTACCGTCTTCGGGCCCGTGGTGGGCGCGTTCGTCATGATCGGCCTCGAGCACTACCTCACGCAGATCGGCGCGTGGCTGACGATCGTGCAGGGTGCCATCTTCGTGGTGTGCGTGCTCACGTTCCGGAGGGGCGTGGTGGGCGAGCTGAGCCGCATCCTGCGCAAACCGCTGTAGCGGACGGAGGTCCCCGGTGACGTACACGGACATCCTCTACGCGAAGACGAACGGCGTCGCCTGGATCACGATCAACCGGCCGGAGGTGCGCAACGCCTTCCGCACGAAGACCGTCGCGGAGCTCACCGACGCGTTCCTCGACGCGCGCTGGGACCCGTCCGTCGGCGTCGTCGTGCTCACCGGTAGCGGCGACAAGGCGTTCTGCTCGGGTGGCGATCAAAAAGAGCGCGGGCAGGGCGGGTACGCCCCGGGCGCCGCAGGCGCGGCGGACGCGCGCCCGATGGACGTGGAAGCGCTGCACAGCGCCATCCGCCACATCCCGAAGCCCGTCATCGCCATGGTCAACGGCTTCGCCATCGGCGGCGGCCACGTCCTCCACCTCCTGTGCGACCTCTCGATCGCGTCGGACAACGCGGTCTTCGGCCAGACGGGGCCGCGCGTGGGGAGCGTCGACGCGGGCCACGGCGTAGGCTACCTCGCCCGTGTCGTCGGCGAGAAGAAGGCGCGGGAGATCTGGTACCTCTGCCGCCAGTACTCGGCGCAGGAGGCGCTCGCGATGGGGCTCGTGAACACGGTCGTGCCCCTCAAGGACCTGCGCGCGGAGGTGGAGAAGTGGTGCGCCGAGCTGCTCGAGAAGAGCCCGACGGCGCTGGCGCTCGCCAAGCAATCGTTCAACATCGACTCCGAGCAGCGCGCCGGCGTGGCGCAGTTCGCCCATACCGCGCTCAACCTCTATTACCAGACCGAGGAGGCGATGGAGGGCCGGAACGCGTTCGTCGAGAAGCGTCCGGTCAACTTCAAGAAGTTTCGCCGGTAGCTTACTGTCCGGTCGGGGCTCGTTTCGGTTCCGATCCCACCATCTGGCGCCCCTCTTACGGGGAACTCCGTACTCAATATCGGGTGATTCCCCGATTCAAACGGCGGGTGAAGTGCCGAGAAATGAACCCGGAAATAGTTCCGGAAATGATTCCGGAAGTGATTCCGGCCTATCACGAGGGAGCTGGACGATGACCAAGGGATTGAAGACCAGGCTCCTGCTCGCTGTGCTGAGCGCCTTCCTGTGGCTGACCCAGCAGCCAGCCGCCGCTCAGCTGACTTCGAATCTTACCTCGACGACCCCAAGTCTCGGGCTCTCCGACGGCGTGAGGGACGCGTGGGGCCCGCTCTTCACGGCGCGGCAACCCTGCGCAGCGCCGAGCATGCCACCGCAGCTGGCCGACTCGGTCCGTCGCTGGAATGCGATCGCGATGAACGCCAACGCGCTCGACCACACGCCGGTGGCCCCCGGTGAGAACCGGGTCTTCGGGGAGCAATTAGGGCCTGCGCGAACGAGTCGGGCGTTCGCGATCGTCCACATCGCGATCTTCGATGCGGTGAACGCGATCGCCGGCGGCTACCAGAGCTACACCGGCCTTCCCCCTGCACCCTTCCGCATCTCCATGAATGCCGCGATCGCCCAGGCGGCGCACGACACGCTGGTCGCGCTCTTCCCTTCGCAGGCGGCGAGCTTCGACTCGCGGCTCGCCGAAGACCTCAGCCGGATCTGGGATGGAAGCGCGAAGACACAGGGGATCGATCTTGGGCACAGGGCCGCCGCCGCGATCCTCGCCCTCAGGGCCGACGATGGCTCGCAGTATGTCGAGCCTCGCGTCGGCGTCGATTTCATCACGAGTGACGGGCCGGGGAAGTGGCGCCAGGACCCGATCAGCCAGATCCCGCTCGCGCTGGGCGCGTACTGGGGCCAGGTCAAACCGTTTGTCCTGTGGTCGGCCGACCAGTTCCGCGTTCCGCCTCCACCCGCCCTGGAGAGCCTGGCGTATACGACCGCGTTCTACGAGGTGAAGCTCCTGGGCGGCGACGGCGTCGTGACACCGACCGTGCGAACCGGAGACCAGACGTTCACGGGGATCTACTGGGGCTACGACGGAACGCCGGGGTTGGGCACGCCGCCGAGGATGTACAACCAGATCACGGTGCACATCGCCGATCAGATGGGCTCGAATGCCGTCGAGCTCGCGCGGCTCTTGGCGCTGGTGAACGTGGCGATAGCCGACGCAGGGATCGCGATCTGGGAGTCGAAGTACTACTACCAGTTCTGGCGTCCGGTCACCGCCATCCGCGAGGCCGGCCCGCTCGGCGCCGACGATGGCAATCCGGCGACGATCGGGGATCCGACCTTCACGCCCCTCGGCGCGCCGGCCAGCAATCTCGACGGTCCGAACTTCACGCCACCCTTCCCGGCCTATCCCTCGGGGCATGCCGGGTTTGGGGCCGCGCTCTTTCAAATCTTGCGCAACTTCTACGGGACCGACAACATCGCCTTCACCTTCGTGTCGGACGAATTCAACGGCATGACGCGAGACAACAAGGGGAACGTGCGCCCGCTCGCCCCGCGTAGCTTCTCGTCGCTCTCCGAGGCCGAGGAGGAGAACGGCCAGAGCCGCATCTACCTCGGCATCCACTGGGCCTTCGACAAGACCGAGGGCATCGCCCAGGGCCGGCGCGCGGGGTATTTCGTGTTCGAGAACGCTTTTGTGCCAGTGCCCTGACGAGCCCTCAGGGTGACGGAAGAGCCGGCCGTGACAGGCGGGTGTCCGGTTTCGTGACGCCCCGTCCCCCGGACGCTCGGGCCGGCGATGGATGGCGCCCCCTGCGCCGACTGCCACACCCACCCGAGGGGTGTCGGGGGTCCGTGGAGGCCCCCGTCGATCTTCTAGTCCTGGCGCGTCGCTCCGGGTAAACTGCCGGCCGGCACATGGCCGGACCGATCGCGCGCTACTTCCGCTTCGCCGAGCGCTCCACGGACCTCGCCACCGAGCTCCGCGCGGGCCTGACCACGTACATGGTCATGGCCTACATCATCTTCGTGAACCCCAGCGTCCTCGGCCTGGTCGGCGTGCCCGGGCTCGAGGGCAAGGGGCTGCCGTTCGCCGCGACGCTGACCGCGACGTGCCTCACCGCGGGCGTGCTCTCCATCGCCATGGGGCTCGCGAGCAACTACCCGCTCGTTCTGGCACCGGGGATGGGGCTCAACGCGGTCGTGGCCTTCGAGCTGGTGGCGACCCGCGGGCTCACGTGGCCCCAGGCGATGACCGTGGTGTTCCTCGAGGGCGTGGCCATCACGCTCCTCGTGCTGACGCGGTTCCGCGAGACCGTGATTGGTCAAGCCCCCGTCGGGACCGCTGCCCGTCGCGCTCGGCACCTTCGGCGGTCTGCCGAGCGTCGTGTTCGTCCTGGGCTTCATCCTGACTGCGTGGCTCATGGCGCGCCGCGTCCGGGGGGCGCTCCTGCTCGGGATCGTGCTCACCACGCTGCTCGCGATCGTCCTGAACGGCGCCCTCGCCTCCTGGCAGGGATTCTCGACGCCGGGCGCGGCCCGGATCCCGGCGGCGATCGTGGAGCCGCCGGACCTCTCGACCGTCGGCCGCCTCGACTTCGGTCTCGTTGCGCGGCTCGGCGTGGTCACCGCGGTCCTGGTGACCTTCTCGATCATGCTGAGCGACTTCTTCGACACGATGGGCACGATCATCGGCGTGGGCGGCAAGGCGGGTTTCCTCGACGCGCGCGGCCGGCTCCCCGGCGTCAACCGGGTGCTGCTGGTGGACTCGCTCGGCGCCGCCCTGGGCGGGCTCGCCAACGCGAGCAGCAACACGACCTACATCGAGTCCGCCGCGGGCGTCGCGGAAGGGGGCCGAACCGGCCTCCCGTCGGTCGTCGTGGGCGTCCTGTTCCT
>WNGN01009227.1_pt1 | contig 11378 bp, 7 predicted proteins | sample 5400561 | NCBI WGS metagenome assembly WNGN01 (sample SAMN13153379, study PRJNA577476) | soil metagenome | isolation source: 115 cm soil or saprolite under Garry oak tree replicate 2 | place: USA:California | collected 2016-06-15 | reverse complement strand
GGTGATTTAATAAACATCGCCTACGGTATTCGAGTTCAGGTGACTTCAATCTCTGGTGGAGGTGGATTTGGTCCTATTGCTACAATCGCTTTAATCATTACCGCTTCCAAGAACTCTGGTGATATCGTCGCCAACCCTTCTGGCATCGTTTCAACCAATTCAATTGTTGGCTCTGGAGCCCAGTTCAACACAAACTGGGGTGTGGTTGCTGTCACCATATCCACCCCAGGAGCCGGATATGCCACTCCCCCAGCGGTAGCCTTCTCTTCAGGCACAGCCACTGCCACCGCAACCCTTGGCGCCACAGGCTCAGGCAACCCAACAGTCCCGGCTCTCGCAAACCAACGCCTAATCCTTGCCGGGCCTGTGGGCTCGCCCGGACAAATCAACGCCTCCCAGCCCGGCGCGCCCTTCAACTTCAACATCAGCCAACCCCTTGTCCCTGACGATGCTATCCAACAGACCCTGGTCTCTGGCCAACTAAACACCATCCAAGCCATGATCCCAATGCCGGCAGGCCTGATCGTCTTCGGTGACAAGCATGCTTGGCTAGTCAATGGCGGCTCGCCGGGCTCACCCTTCAGCGCCACCCAAATCGTAGCCAACCCTCAAGCCTACAACGGCTCTTCCCCACTCCCACCAATCATCGCCACTTCTGACATCCTCTACGTTCAAGCTAAGCAATCAATCGTCCGCAATCTCGTCTACAACTTCTACACCAATGTCTACACCGGTGCAGATATCTCCGTTATCTCCAACCATCTCTTCTACAACTACAGCATCACCCAATGGTGTTGGGCCGAAGAGCCCTTTAAGCTCGCTTGGGCTGTGCGCAACGACGGTGTGCTTCTGTGCCTCACCTTCCTTAAAGACCTCGAGATCGTTGCCTGGACCCACTCCGACACCCAAGGAGTTTTTGGTGGCGTAGCTGCGATAGTTGAAAACACATCTATCGGCAATGTTGACGCAGTCTATCACGTTGTTAAACGAACGATCCGGGGTCAGGTAGTAAACTACATCGAACGTTTCGTGGAACTCATCTATCCTTCAAACTATAAGTCGGCTTGGCAAGTTGATGCGGGGATTGGCTACTCCGGTGCAGCTGCTACTACTTTCTCTGGGGCTCAGCACCTGGGTGGAATGGACTGTACAGGCCTCGCCGATGGAGTTGTCATTAATTTTAACATGCCCTTCTCCGGGACCTTTGTCTTCGGTGGCGGTGGAACCCCAGGCCTGACCGGTATCGCTTCCGCCTCAATCGTAACTGTAGGCCTCTCCTTCCTTCCACAACTTGGCACTCTTCCCCTAGATCTCGGCGAGCCTACAACTCAAGGCAAACGTAAGAAAGTCTCAGCCGTAACTGTTCGAGTGCGCGATACTCTTGGTCTTACCGCAGGGCGTAATCTTGCCTCGGGTCAAGTTCCCATGAAAGATCTCGTGCTGGGCAACGTTGGAACGGTGTCCAACACTGTCGTAACAGGCCTCGTCACCGGTGACGCTCGGACCATCGTCGATCCACAATGGGATGTCTTTGGTCAATACTACATCCAACAGCCCAACCCTTACCCCGCTTCTATCCTCGGAGTGATCCCAGAAATCGAGCTTGGGGACACAGGCAAATGACCACCATCGTGTCAAAACTAGAAGGTCCCCTTTCCGAAGTAATCCTGGCTGAATACGGGAAGATGCTTTCCCTTCGCGAAGCAGAAATGCTCGACCACTGTCAGAGGCTGGGGGAGGTCTGGATTGGTTACGTTGATGGACACTTCGTCTGTTGTTGGGGCCTCATTCCGCCAACGTTCCTATCGGACCAAGCCTATATTTGGATGTGGACTGCGGCAAAGGTCCCGCACCAATTCCTCTTCATCCGCCACTCCCAAATTCAAGTGAAGAAATTCCTTGAACGCTACGCCTCCATCGTAGGCCATTGCAAAACCAACAATGTCTCAGCCCATCGTTGGCTTCGTTGGCTCGGAGCCGAGTTTAACGAACCTGATGGAGACCTCTGTACCTTCGTCATCAACAGGAGCGCCTAATGGCTGATCCCATCACCCTTATGGCTGTTGGCACTATGGCCGCTACTGCTGGTGGAGCCATAGTCGGCGGCATTGGTGCTGAGAAATCAGGTCAGGCCAACGCCGCTACGTACCGCTACAAAGCTGGCGTGGCCCTTCTAAACAAACAGATCAACGAACAAAACGCCTCATGGGCCACCCAAGCCGGAGGCGCCAAGGCTGAGGTTGAAGGGCTGAAGTCCAAGCAACAGATTGGTGAGACCAAAGTCGTCCAATCCGCTTCAGGCTTTGACGTTAACTCTGGTAATAACGAAAAGGTCCGTGAGACTCAAACTGATGTGGCTAAATACGACCAAAACGTCATCCGTTGGGATGCCGCGAAGGCCGCCTATGGTTACGAAACCAAGTCCACCACGGATGTAGCTGAATCTCACCTGGATCAGATGGCCGCCTCGCAGAGCGAAGAAGCTGGCTTCCTTGGTATGATGGGCAGCTTCATCTCCGGAGCAGGGAATGTTGCGGGGAAGTGGATGGAAGGTAGCAAGGTAGGAGCATTTGGCTGATGCCACAAGTCCCCGGCTTAGTTCCAGATCAATCCCCCTCCCTTGGAGGCTCTCCTGACGTCAGTCTAGGGGTCCCTGTGGATGCCTTTGGCGGTGCCGTAGGCCACGCCCTCTCCGGTCTTGGCCATGACATCGAAGGCGCTAGCGATAAGATCTGGGCTCAAGCGATGAACATGCAGAACCTCCAGAATGAAACGGAGGCGAAGTCTGCTGACGTGGATTACATGATGAAGGCGGGGATGAAACATGCGGAATTTAACGCCAAGGAAGGGAACAACGCCTCTCCTAAGGCCTTACAGGCACATATTCAGGAACTGCAAGACCTCCGAGTACAGACCCGAAGTGGCCTCAGTAATCCTGCCGCACAGAAGATGTTTGATGGGTCTTCACTTTCGTTTATGGGCCGAACCATATTCAATGCTGCCGGACACGCGGCGCAGCAGACTAAGGTTGCAGCGAACAATGCTTCCACTTCGCGCGTAGCCGCAACCCAAGATGCCATTGCTGCCTCTCCTACAGATGATGTAACTTTCAGGCGTGGGGTCCAGGTGATTAAGTCTGAGATCCAACGCCAAGGCGAAAACTCTGGTTGGCTTTCAGAACATACGGAGGAGACTTCAAAACAAAAGGTCTCCGAGACTATTGCTAGGCGTGCCAGCACCTTGGCCAAGACCGATCTGTTTGGGGCCCAAACGCTGTATGATCAAGGGGTAAAGTCTAAAGCTCTACTCCCTCAAGATGCCGACAAGGTTTCAAACACACTTCAAGTTCAGTTCCGCAACCAAGGCTCTAGAGTTATCTCTGACACTGTCCTTGGTGATAGGCGCAGTGGAGACGAGGAAAACGTCCCGGTACAGGATTACATCGATCGCGCGATGAAAATGGTTGATACTGATTCCCGGTTCAAATCAGCCGCAGCTGCTGATCCTCTATTCAAAGACTTCGTGCGTGAGAAGATCACTTCTCAATACAGTCGTCAACGTGCCGTTGAAACCGACTCCGACAATATGAATGTCCGTACCATTGGCCAGGCTATGATGAAAGCCAATAAAGAAGGCCTGCGTCCTTCAACCGTGGAGCAACTCCTTGCGGTTGATCCAGCAGTTGGCCCTGCCTGGGATGAAATCTCCCGTAATCCTAAACTACAGCTGAGCTTCCTCAAGACCCTCGAACACAATGCTACTGCGCCACACATTTCTCCAAGCTCCGAAAACCTAGCCATGCACCATGCTGCAATTGACCGCGCCAACACAGGCACTCAAGAACAACAAGCTGAGTTCATGTCTCATGATTGGGCCAATGAAACCAAGATGACCTACGCTCAGCGGAGCCAACTCTTGAACTTGCAAAGCCAAAAGCTAAAGGCTGGTGAAGCCAACATCGCTGCGGATCCACGTGTTAGCCGAGCCCTCGGTATCCTAGACCAAGAAATGTTCAACGCCGGAATCACAAAGACCGGCTCACCCGACAACTACCACTCACTTCGTGGGGCTCTTCAATCCGAGTTGATTCAATATCAAAGTGATAACAAGAAAATGCCAGAGCCAGAAAATATCTTGGAGATGGGGAAGAACCTTATCAAGTCCCAGACCATCAAAGGTGGGGGATGGTTCGGGTTCGACATCAACATGCCAGTCTACCAAATCCCAATCACCAACGAAGATAAGGCCCCAATCGTCAAAGACTATACCGCGAAGTTCGGCAAGCCACCGAGTGATGCCATGGTCGAGCGCATCGTTCGGGCCCAACGCTACAAACAATTCTATGGCGGCTCTGCTAAGAAGGGCGCAGAATGAGCGCGGTCGAGGACTATTTCGAAGACTCTCAGCTTGAAGCCAAGCAGGCCAATTATCTTTCTCAGGACGACAACCCTGACGAGGCTGCTGAGGCTGTAGAACTCTCGGATAGCACCGGTGTCCCTGCTTCAGCGATTCATAGTAACCTTGAAGATTTCAAACGTCAGCATAAGCTTGCTCTTGGCAATGCCATCATCAACGACAACCAGCTATCGACACTCGACGATTCTACCAAGGCTTTGTCTCCCAACATGACATCGACTGGGCCCTTCACACCACTAGGCTTCAAGCCGCGACTGCTGGTGCTGCGTCGCAAGTGGTGGGTCTGGGTGAGATCGGTATGGAAGGCCTCTCCCGCGTAACCGCCGGTCTGCTCCATATGGGCTTCGACGGGATGTCCGCGATCTTCGGGGAGAGTCTAGCCCGAGATTTAACTGGATGGGCTGAGGCATCCTTGATGCGGGGGGATATCGGTGTCAAAGCCGGAGGGGGTGGTGCTGAAGGCCCTATGCGTGTTGATCGGGCCGCCACCAAAGCATTCAGAAATCTTCACAATGCTCTCAAAATTGCCGATCATTACACCGCTGCCGGAAAGGAACTTCCCACGGGAATTGATCCTCTCATCGACACCGCCAAAGCAGAACAGGCTAAAGCAGATGGAAAAGCCCTCAAGGACATGCTCTCTGAATCCACCAAATCCGCAACCCGGGACCGCAGTGCAGATTACTACAGCCGATTTGCACGCATTAATGAAGCTGTGGGTGATAGAGAAATTGGAATTGACGCCGAAGCAGTGCGAAAGCTTTACGGCGATAAAGTCCCCGAGTCTGGCGATAATCTGCTTGGCTGGATTCCTGATCTTGAGGGGAAGCTGGCAAGTGCTGAAGGCATTGGTGGTGATATCCGTGTGCCTCTGGCTGATTGGCTCGCTAGGGTAGATCCGGATATCGCGAAGGAGTTGCATGATAACATCCGGTTAAGGGATGGGGGGCTTACCTTAGAAGAAACAAAAGGTTTTGGAAAGGTCGCTGAAGCCGCTCCTGTAGAAGCACCTGAGACCATAGGCGAAGCTGCTGTTAAGGTCGGAGGTAAGATCTACACAGCCGAAAATCATATAAGAGCATTAGACAAAGCGGCTGAGGAACTTGGTGTTCCTGTTACCGATTTATTCGACCGCAAAGAAGGCGACCCTGGATTTATAACCGCGGATGATGGCTTCGTTACTTCTACAGGTCGTTATGTTCAACGCACTGAAGCTCATGAAATTGCAAAGAAGGCTGATCAACTTAAAGAAGGTCGTGAGAAGCCTGCTTATGGTTTATCTGCTGAAGATCTAAAACCCAGGGAGCCGAAACCTACTGCGACTAATATACAAACGTTCGCTACTGGATCGAAGGAAGTCATTGCCGATCCACTCCAACTCACTCGTGGCTCTGGCGGCTTAGAGCCTCAGTTCTCGTTGGGGGACCGGAAGGTTAAGCTTGAGCGGATGCAGCCAGGAGGAGAAGTGAAAGGCCCCTTTGGACCTGAGCAGGGCTTTCATGATTTCAATCTTTTGGATGAGACTGGGAAGACCATTGGTGTTTTGAACCTAAGCGAAGCTAAAGATCGGAAGCAGATCTACGTCGAGATGATCCAAGCTGGCGCTACAGATAAGATGTATGATCCAAACTTCCTCGGTCCTGCTATTATCCGTGATCTTCGCCGTCAGATCAAAGCTGAGTTCCCCAATGCTGAGACTATCACAGGTCATCGCGTTAGCGGAGCCCGCGAAAAGGCCGGTGTGGAAATGACTGCGGCAATGCCGGTCATTAAGCTTTCACAGGAGGCTGAAGGCTGGGGGCATGTTGATAGCGGTCACACTTTGCGAGAGCTATTCCAAGAAATCGGTGGCCAAACCATCGACCAACAACACTCTGCCTTTCACTACGGGCCCGAGCTTGAGCAGCATAAGATCGAACTCGATCAAGCCATCCGTGAGGAACTGGGTCGAATCACTCCAAAGCAGGCGCAGGTCTTCACCCCTGATCAGATCTCTGCCATTCCTGAGCGTCCCGGCTTTGCCCGACGTGGCTTCCACCAGCAGTTCAAAGAACAGGACCCTTGGATTGTTGTTGCCTTAGATTCACCAAACGCAATGGGCGTAGCGCGGCACGAAGCTGTCCACCACCTCCGTCAGCAGGGGTTCTTTTCAGAAGGTGAATGGGAGACACTTGAACGGGCTTCGCGACAAAACGATTGGAGGAATATCTCTGACATTGAGAAGCGGTATAAGGACCTTCATGAAGAAGGGAAGACGGAAGAATCTATCGCCGATGCCTACATGCGCTGGAAGGACGCCAAGAACAAAGACCTCTATCCCCCAGGTATCGCGAGGATCTTCCAAAGACTTGAGGAGTTCTTCAATGCCCTTCGGACTCGAGTTAAGGAAATCACCGGGCAGGATCTATCCTGGGATGAGATCTTCCAGAAGGTTGATACTGGTGAGATAGGCTCTCGTGAAGGCAATGCTCCATTGAAGGAAGGTGCATTTCAACAGAGGTCTATGGACGAACCAATCGAAGGGATCTTCGATAAGGCCAAAGCCATGGGGGTGACCCAAGCTCACATGGATCGGATGCTTAAGCTTATCGAAAAGCGCAATGCCGAAGACCTTGAGAAGGCTCAGGCACGGGCCGAGAAGCAACAGAAGCGCTCGCAAACCGCGGAATGGAAACAGCGCCGAACTGACATTCGGGACGAAGTCAGGAAACAGCTTGCTTCACGCCCCGACATCGCTACCGATGAACTCTTCGCCAAAGGCGGGATCAAGCTTCACCCTGACTTCCTCTCGGAGGAACAAAAAGCCTCCCTCCCGAAAGACTACATTCAAAAGAAAGATGGAGTTAACCCCGATGACCTCGCGCCGTACTTCGGCTACACTTCCGGCGATGCGTTGGTTGAAAAGTTGGGCATGCTCACTACTGATCGCAAGTCCGCTGGTATGTCTCAACGTGATTATTTTAATCGCCTTGTGGATGTTGAAACGGATAGGAGACTTAATAGTGAGTTTGGTGATTTAGGTTCGCGGATTATGGACGCGGCTAAAGACCAAGCTCTGAGCGAAACCCAACTCGATCTTGTTCATGAGGAAACCTTGGCTTATGCTCTAGCGGCGGGGCAGGAGCCAAAGTTCACTAAAGAACAAGTCCGTGAGATGGTGAAGGGGCAATTCGATCTCACTCCTGTAGGGCAAATCTCTTCCGATCGTATTATACAAACCGCCGGGAAGCTTGGGCGTAAGATAGAAGAAGCTTCCTCTAAAGGTGACTGGGCCGAAGCCTATCGCATCTCCCAACAGCGCAACTATGCCACCGTCGCTGCAAAGCTGGCGCGGGACTATGAGCGCCTACAGGCTCAACTCGACCATACCGCCAAAACAATGGGCAAGCGTGAGGTCCTCAGTATCGAAGGTGAATACCGCAATCACATCCAAGATGTCCTCACTCATATCGGTTACAAAACTGCCCGTTCCATCGAGAACATTCAAGAGAACATTCAACGTCAAGCCGAGCAGACCCTTCCGGAGTTTCTCCAAGCCAAGCTCGTTGAAAGCATGGGCTACCGGGATATGCCCTTGGCGGATGTGCTTCAAGATCCAGCCTTTAAGAAGAATGTTAAAGACCTAACCTATGCCGAGTTCAAGCAAGTCAAAGGGACCATCGATGCCCTTGTTCACAATGGTCGAGATGAGAGAAAGATCTACCGCGAAGGCGAAGCTTATGATCGCCTTCAAACCGTAGAGGAGATGAAGGAGCAAGTTCGTTCCTTCAATAAGCGGGACATCCCTTCAGGCTACGAACCGGGTTTAGCCAAACAATACATCGCTGGCTCCACAGCCATTCCAACACTGATGAACCGTTTCGATCGGGGCGACGCTAGAGGATTGTTTCACAAGTTCGTTGTCTACCCACTCGTTCGAGCTTCAGATTCCGCAGCCCGCCTGAGTCGTGAGATCACCAAACCCTACCGTGCTCTCGGGGACTTTGGTGATATGAAGAAGCTGGTGGATTCCCCACTCGACCCGGAGATCTGGAGGTACTCCACCTTCACCCGAGAGAACGTCCTAGGACTCCTTCAAAATGCAGGGAACAAATCCAACTGGAATGTTGCGGCTCGTGGGTGGGGGGCTGATCCAGAAGCGTTGATGAAATGGCTTCACGCCAACACCACTAAGGCCGACTGGGATCGGGCCCAGAAGATGGGGGACACTATCTGGAAGGACCTTGTAGGCAAAGCCGATCGTGAATACGAGCGCCTCAATGGGCAGACTATCGATAAGATTCCACTGGAACCAATCGACACTCCCTTTGGGCAATACAAAGGCTGGTATCATAAGCTAATCCCCGACCCGGTCTGGTATAGTGAGAAAATGAAAATTCGTGGGGGTGCTTATAACGACGCTGACTTTGGCCACATCCTCACCTCCAATGGCTACACCCGTGCCCGTACCGGAGCAGTCTACCCAGTTGATCTTAGCTTCGCCCAAGTCCCGAAGCATATCCAACAGATGATTCATGACATATCCTTCCGCGGACCTTTGTTAGAGGTGCAGAAGATATTGAAAGACCCTTCCCTTCACAACGTTATCACTCAGCACTATGGTAAAGAATACGCCAAGCTCCTGGTCCCCTATCTCGAAGACATCGCTGGGAAGCAATCAATCAACGGCGCCGTTTGGGCCAAGATGGGTGAGGCCTCAGAGACCTTACGGCAGAATACAATCGGCACTTACATTGGAGGCAACCCCTTTACTGTGATGAAACATGCCCCGACTGCATTCTTCATGTCGGTTGGGGACGTAGGCCCGGTTCGGCTGATGCAGGCTTACTCCAAGCTCTTTGGCAAGTCCCCGGAGATCGGCAAGACGTGGTGGAAGTACGCGTTGGATATGTCCGAAACACTCCAGCGCCGCGAGCGTAACTGGCAGGAGACTCTCGGTGGGGCCTTGAAGGAACAATACGGCTACCCCACCATGCGTGAGAAGGTGATGCAGTGGGGAGCTTGGCCTGTGGCAATGTCGGATAAACTCTCGGCGGTGCCGTTGTGGATCGCACGGTTTGAGAAGTCCCTGGAGGAAGGCTCTAGCCATGGTGAAGCCGTAGATATTGCCAATCGCAGTGTTACCCGTCAGCATGGATCCACCGATATAACCAATCAGCCTGAGCTAGTGCGTGGTGGTGGGCCGCTTCACGGCTGGCTGACCTCAGTCTATGGCTTTTTCGGCACCGTCATGCAGCGCCGAATAGAGCTAATGCATAGCATGAATGACATCTATCAACTCGGGAAAGAACGCGAGATCAAAGCCGCGGCCGCACGCATCCCAGGGTTGTTCATGGACTTCTTAACCTATGTAGTCATCCCCACTTTCATCGAAGAGGAGGTTACAGGGATGACTACTGATGATCAGCGAGGCTATGGGGAGTACTTAGCAATGGCCTCCGCCCATGGCGTTGCCTCATCCTTCCTATATCTCCGTGACCTTGTAGATGCCTTCGCTACAGGCCACACTCCAGGTGTAGGCCTGCTCTCTAGTGTAGCCACCGATCTGGATAAATCCGTCCGAGATGTCTTCAAAGGCAAACAGGCTTTGAGCAAGCAGCATGCTGGAAAGACTGTCGGGGACTTCCTCACGACCTTTGGCGAAGCTACAGGCAAGATGCCGAAGGTCGTTGCCAACGCGGCGCGCTTCGGCATTGACTATGCTCAAGGACAAGAGCATCCCCGCTTCGCTTCGGAAGTCTTCCGTGGAATCACCCGCGGCACCACTAAATTGAGGGTAGAGAAATGACCGATATCATGCAATACGTTTGGCCCCTAACGGTCCTAGTAATCTTCCTCGGGATGCTTGCCGTGGTCTGGCGTGCCCTTACCATTGCGCACGATCTTGCGAAGATTGTTCTTCAGGCGGGGCTGACTCCACCACCTATGATTCAGGCACCAAAGCCTGCTGCGCCAAAGCCCTCGGCTCCTGCACCTTCCGCGCCAACTCCAGAGGTCTCTGACGAAGCCGTCGATCAGGGTCTCGTCAACTTCATCAAGAAAGCAGAAGGCTTCCAACCGAAAGCCTATTGGGACTTCAAGCAATACTCCATTGGCTACGGCACGAAGGCCATTTCCGCCACCGAGGTTATTGATCAAGCCGAGGGTGAACGACGGCTACGCCTTGAGATCGCCAACGCGGATGCTCTTGTAAAGAACGTCTACCCCAACCTCCCCAAGGGCATCCATCAAGCTCTTCTCGACCTCACCTACAACGCCGGCCCGGGCTGGGAGCACGCTTCGCTTGGTGCGGCCGTGAAAGCGGAGAAATGGGACACTGTTAAAGCAGACATCCTCCAGTACAACCACGCTGGGGGACAGGTGAACGCAGGGCTAACCGCTCGGCGCGAGGCTGAAGTAACGTGGTTTGACCATCCACTTTAAGGAGAAGAAGATGACCGCACCCACCACTATCGCAACCGTTGCAGGCGAAGCTGAGAAAGTCGTCGAAGCTGTTATGAAGGTCGAACCTACCATCGCCACCATCTCTGGAATGTTCGTCCCTGGAGCAGGGCCCATTGTGGCTATGATCCAGCCTGCGGTTCTAGCCGCGGCGCCGTTTGTGGAACAGGCGCTGAATGAACTCGCTGCGGGGAACAATGGCAACTTCATGGAGGCGTTCATTCAACTCCTCCAGCATCTATCTCCACACCATCCAAGCTCAGCACTACTAGATCCCGCATCGACTGCAATCGGTACTGGTTAAGTAAACTTGGGGTGGGGCAACAGACCCCACCCATTCACTCAAGGGGAGGCTGGGATGACAAGCGAATCATGGATTGCACTTGGGGCTCTGATATTCACCATCATCGCGGCTACAGCCGCAGCAGTGGTTTTCCTGGCTGGAAATAAGAATGAAATCCTCGCGCGGATGGCTGATGATAAGGAATCTATTGATGAAGAGTTGAATGCACTGCGCATGT
>WNGN01002982.1_pt1 | contig 11378 bp, 10 predicted proteins | sample 5400561 | NCBI WGS metagenome assembly WNGN01 (sample SAMN13153379, study PRJNA577476) | soil metagenome | isolation source: 115 cm soil or saprolite under Garry oak tree replicate 2 | place: USA:California | collected 2016-06-15 | reverse complement strand
CCACGACATCACTACGAACTGCAACCAGATCGATCCCTCGATCCCCGGATACTGCGCGTCCCCAGGCTGGGACGCGGTCACTGGACTCGGCACGCCCAATGCTGCCAAACTGATCCCAGATCTAATCGCAGCAGCCTAGACTCAGCGCCAGCATCTCAACCTTCCTTTTTTTTCCGGTTTTACCGTCGGAACATTCAAGCATAATCTCCGAAGTCAAACTCTGCATTCGATTGTCGAAGGTTCGCCCGAAGAAACTGGCCGAATACCGGCTCCCATTGTCGAAGAATCTACAGATTCTCGATGGGGGAAAAGTAGGAAAAATGAGGGAGCTAACTAAATCAAAGTAATCGTTGATGAGGATTGGCTCTTGAAAGCATTCCTCCCCATGTCGGATAGGAGATTCTGTAGATCAGTTTCGACGTGCTGTAGTTCAGGTCAGAGGATGCAGGTAAGCCACCAATATTGGGCAGGCTGGCTTTCACGTAGTCTTGCGCTCGGATGACCGCTAGTGCTCCTTGGCCTTGAAATGTGCCAGTGGGCAGAGAGTTATTGGATTCGGCCGGTAGACTGTTCGTAAGCTAACCTGAGGGTTGGTGAGGAGTGTGTAGTTGTCCCAAAGTGCTCCAACCGCGTCTCAATTCCTTCCAGGTTGCCCGCTGTTTGATGACGCTTCGTTCTTCGCCTTTTTGGACTGCTCTAAGAGGAGCCTATGGCCAGCCCAGATCACAATAATCGCTATCAAAAAGGGCCATAAGAAGAGCACCAAGATCAGAAGCGCACCGAAGAGGATGGAGAGCGAGATAGCGGCTAACGAAGAGTACCAGAGCGGATACGACCCCTGGCAGGTTCCAATCGCCCGTATACGCTGCCACGATAGTTGCGGAAACCAACGCGATGGCTACTACTACGGACATGATTCCGAGAAACAAAAAGATAGCACGGAACGATTCTGACGCGAACACTCCCAAGAGACGATGACCGAAGCCCAAGTCTCAAGCTAGCCTCGATGGACTAAGAGTAAGGCAAATTGTAACTTCCCCTAATATTTCAGCAACACTATGTGGTGGTTTGTGTTGTGACCATGAACCGCGAGAGTGAAGGGGACACGACCGCGGTCACGACTCCGTACTCGGGGTCCGCTTCGATCTGCGACAGTCTATCGCTCGCGCTGAGGAGTGAGAGTAATCAAGGCCTCCTTTCATACTAAGAAGTGTCTTCTGGATCGTTCTGCAGACAAAATATGCCGCATGTGCAGCTGCGGGAGGCAGCCGAGAACTACACGGCTCATACGACTCTCGCCTACTATTTCACTTGTCTTAGAGACATATACTTGCAGCAACTTCACTCCTCTCTGAATCCCAGCTAATCGACATTCCAGAGAATGATGATTTCAGCAAACCTTATCTCGATAAGGGACTATCAAATCACATCATGCAGTCTGCTGCCACTACGGTCGAGATTCGCGATGTGGCGTCTGGTTTGTGGATCTGGCGGGCTCAGCATCCTCAATGGAAGCCGGGCGAAGGCTGGCAGCCGCTCGTGACCTCGACCTATGTCGAATCGGGAGGCGAGAGGCTGGTAATTGACGCGCTCTCTCCTAGAACCGCGGCTGAAGAATTATGGAAGCGTCTGGACAACCGGCCGCCGACCGTGGCTGCAATAACGATTCCTGACCACTCACGGGACCTCGATGATTTTGTACGCCGCTACCAGGTACGCGCCTACGGTCCCAACTACTTCTCTCCCTATGATGACATCCCCAAGACCCCTCTGAAGATAATCGAACCAGACAAGGTCCTTCCCGGAGGCATAGTCGCGCTCTACGATGGGAGAGGCCGTATGGAGACGCCTCTATGGCTACCAGAGCAGCGTGTCGTAGTCTTCGGCGACGCGCTAACTGAAGGAGGCGGCGAACTTCGCGTCTGGTATTCGCCGTGGCATGAGAAGCGAGCGTTGCCGGCGATGCGAGAGCTGCTACAGCTTCCATTCGAGAGAGTCATTATTTCACATTGCGACCGTGACCCGGTGCAGAGCCGAGCAGCATATGAACGCGCACTCGAACTCCCCCCTTACAAGAACTAGCAGACCCAAGAAACTCAGCCCTCAGACTAGACCACCTGCCGCAAGATTGGACTCGGACAGAGATGAAGGGTCTGACACTAAACGCCCAAGACAGCCCACAACGCGATTTCAGATCAAGGAACTCGGAAAGGAGACATGGCCCGACTTTGAGCGGATGGTAGAGAAACACAATGGAGTCTGGGGTGGCTGCTGGTGCACCTTCTTCCACCTCGCCCCTAGCGAGCATAAGCAGTGGTCTGGGAAGCACCAGGAGTACAAGGAGAAGCTTGTTCGAGCGAACCGGTCCCACGCAGCTCTAGTCTACGATGGGGCGGATGTCGTTGGGTGGTGTCAGTTCGGACCCCTTGTGGAACTCCCGGGTCGGATGAGGGGGTATGGTACGATGGACGTCGCTCCGCCCGATTGGAGGACTACCTGTTTCTTCGTCGACCGCGACCATAGACGCGAGGGAGTTGCGAGGGCCGCGCTGGAAGGCGCACTCCGCTTCATCAAGGCCAAAGGATGCGGTACGGTTGACGGATATCCAATCGCGATTCCTCAAGGGAAAAAATACTCGAGCTCATTTATCTGGGGCGGAACCGAGTCAATGTACCGAGACCTAGGATTCCGTCCACTCGGTTCTTTCGGCACAAGCAATCGCGTGATGGTCATGCGAAAAGTCGTTCGAAGCCGATGATATCATTGCCTTTAGACTTATGGAACGCGGTGAATCTCTAAGGCTGGGTTAAATAGGTAGAATAGTGTAAAGGTATACTGGTATACATCGTGGCCTCCGATACTACAGTAAAGATTTCACGGGAGACTCTATCGAATCTAGAGCGTCTGAGGGAGGAGATGAAGGCCAGGAGCATTGACGAGACGGTCATGGCTCTGATCAAGAGTCACCGTAGGAAGATTCTGGCAGGTGTCTTCGGCGCGGACAAAGGCCGGGTTAGACCGTTCACGGATGAAGATAGGGGAGAAGACCGTTGAGGGTTCTTGTCGATTCTTACGCATGGGTCGAACTCTTTCTCGGAAGCGGTAAAGGTGTTCGGGTGAGGGAGCTCATCGAGTCGGCTGACGCGGCCTTTACTCCTGACACAGTTCTTGCGGAGCTCTCTAGAAAATATCTCCGTGAAAAGTTTCCTGAGAGGCTGGTCAGAGAGAGGCTATTGGCAGTGCAAGGAGCGTCCCATGTGCTGCCAATAACTCCGGAACTTGCGATGTCCGCGTCAAAGGCCTACCTCGAGCTTGTCGAGACGGCTCGGAAGAGAAGGCTTCGGTCCCCGAGTCTCTTCGACGGTCTCGTCCTGGGAGCCGCCAGACAGCAAGAAGCCAAAGTCGTGACTGGAGACCCGCACTTCAAAGACCTACCTGAGACCATCTGGCTATGATTTAGCAAATAATCTGACTGAAGATCAGCCCTCCACGCCCAGTAGGCAGACCCAATTTTTGCGACGCTTCTGTCTTGTCTTTCCCTGGTCAATCTAGAGCTCCAAGCTAGCATCAAATAGCAGAAGGAAACGAGACCTCCATTCATAGAGGGGCCTGTTTTCCGAGGATTATTGGCAGAGCGGTTGGATCTTGGCGGTGTTGTGGTCAGAGGTTCCCGAAACTCTGATTGCGCGCCATTATTTAATTTAGCGGGCTTTTCATAACGGCTTTTATTGTTGTTGCATAGTACTCCCGATGGCAGGGCTTGTTACAAAGTCGGCGACGGCTCGCGGCCATAATGTTCACTGACATAGTGGGCTACACTGCTCTGGGCCAGAGGAACGAGTCACTATCCCTTGAGCTAGTGGGAGAACAGAGAAGAGAGATCAGGCGCGTTCTCAAGGACCACAACGGACGGGAAGTCAAGACGATGGGAGACGCTTTCTTGGTCGAATTCCCCAGCGCTCTAGACGCGGTTCGGTGCGCCTACGACATCCAGAGAGTAATCAGAGAATCCAATTTCTCTGTCTCAGACGACCGGAAGGTTCACCTTCGAATTGGTGTTCATCTTGGCGACGTAATGGAGCTTGAAGGTGACATTTCAGGAGACGCAGTAAACGTGGCGTCGAGAATTGAGCCTCTCGCAGAAGATGGCGGAGTGTGCATGTCCCGTCAAGTCTACGACCATGTCCAGAACAAGTTCGATCTGCCGATCGTAAGCGTTGGAGTCAAGACCTTGAAAAATGTCAACACTCCCATGGAAGTTTTCAAGATATTGATGCCATGGGAAAGAGAGAGGCCTAACGCGTCGGTCCCTTTGGACTCCAAGCGGATCGCCATCCTTCCATTTGCTAACATGAGTCCAGACCCGAAAGATTCCTACTTCGCCGATGGTGTCACCGAAGAACTCATCTCGACAATCTCAAACATCAGCGGGCTACAGGTCATCTCCCGCACATCCGTCATGGGATACAAAGGCGCAAACAAGCGGATCCCGGAGATAGGACAAGAGCTCAAAGTCGGGAGTGTACTGGAAGGCAGCATCAGGAAAGCAGACAGTTTCGTTAGAATCACAGCCCAATTGGTTGACGTGAACACGGACAGGCACCTGTGGTCACAGAGCTACGATCGGGAACTGAAGAACGTATTCGCACTCCAGAGCGAGATTGCGAAAAATGTTGCAGACTCGCTTAGAGTCAAGATACTGACCCCCGAAACAGAACAGATTGATCGGAGGCTGACCGAGAACACGACAGCGTATGATCTCTATCTAAAGGGAAGATCGCACTGGAACAAACGCGGCATTGAAGATGTCAAGAAGGCGATGCAATACTTCGAGCTCTCAGTGCACGAAGACCCAGACTTTGTCCTAGGATACGTCGGGCAGGCCGACTGCTGCCTCGTACTCCGCAAGAATTGGTCCCTCGATCCCGAGGCGAATCTGGAGAAGGCCAGGGAGATGGTGGCGAAGGCTCTGAGACTCAACCCGGAGCTCGCTGAAGCCCACGCGACAAACGCGCTCATCCTGCAAGAGGAATACCATCTACAAGAGGCCGAAGGGGAATTCAGAAAATCAATCGAGCTGAAGCCGAACTATGCGAGCGCCCACCAATGGTACTCCATTCTGCTACGAGATCAACTGCGATGGAATGAGGGCCTCGAGCAAATCTCGAGGTCGTTGGACCTCGACCCCTTGTCCCCCATCATCACTCTCAACATTGGCCTACTCCACTTCGCGAAGAGGGATTATCCCAAGTCGCTTGAACCCTTCAAAAGGGCCGCGGACATGAAGTTAGCCGCTGCACACACTCTTCTAGCCGCTACCTACGGCTGCATGAAAATGTTCGACGATATGAAACGCGAAGCAGCGATTTTCGTAGAACTCGTTCAAAAGATGTATCCCTTGGCAAGGACCGGAATGGACGCCACCATTGCTTGCCTTGAGGATGATTTGCAAACTCTCAAAGGTCTTCTCCCCATGCTAGAAACGAATCTCGAAGAAAGTTTGACCGACGCGTATGGGATTGCCTGTTTCCATTTCCACCTCCGCGAGAACGATGAAGGGTTCGAATGGTTGGAACGCTCCTACGCAAGACGAGAATCCAGCCTCATGAGACTCAGGTGGGACTGGGATTTCGATCGGGTTCGCGATGATCCCAGATATCTCGACATGCTGAAAAGAGTGGGATTCGACTAGGCTGACGTATTTCGTCTTAGAAGTTCTTCTACGAAGGCACCGTTTTGCCAAGAATTAGAATCTCACAGTCAAGCGAAGAGCTGAAAGTGATTCCTCGAGAAACCGTGAGAGAGCCTAACAGCGAAACGATCACACTCCTGTTGGGCAATTGTTGTACAAGGAACTCGCTAAGTTCGAAGAGGCCGATGGTGCTTAACGTTAAGATTCGTTAAGACGCTGCATCAAGTAAGCCTGCGGCTTCGGCTTGGAGTCCAGAAGGGAGTCTGAATTTGGCTTATGTCATGACACGTAATCCAAGAGTGGACCAGATTGTCCTTCGAATTGGAGCAGCTGCGAGAGGCACCCGAGAAATACACCTATCATGACGCTGGCACGCACGCGGTCTGGCCGAGGCGAGCGTCGAGTCTTGGCAATTAAGACTCCACGTCGAGCTCTGAATTGATTCTTGGAGACAGGTTGCGTTCTCGGAATGATAATAGGAAACTGCTAGGCAGATAGATTGGTTCCCGTAATTGGTCTTCGCACTCTTCTCTGATAGAGGTCGATGAACCAGGGAATCGCCAAGACCAGCCCGAGCGGTATGCTCCAATAAGCGAGAGTGGCAACTCTGGAGGCGGGAGCGACCTGCTGAGAGACCTTCCAGCTTGTTTGAACATTCGCCGGTGAAGAAGACGGGTCGGAGATGATCAACGTGGCGTTAGTGATCTTGGTCGGGGTGTATTGATAGTTGAAGGAGAGAGTGGCTTTCTGAGAGTATGCGACGGATTGTGTGAAATTTCCCAAGAACAATTTGAGATATGTCACATTATTGTCGTAGTACTTCCCATTGTTTCCATAATGGGAATAGATCCACTGGTATAGGAATGCGCTACTGACTTCGACGAGGTAGATGTCAATAGTTGTGTCGGATGTCACGGTGAGGGTTGCGCTCTGTTGAGGTGACATGATTTGACCGAACAGATTGGCAGTGTAGGTGCCGGCTTGAATCTGAGTGCCAATCTGCGATGAGCTCCCGGACGAGCTGGAAGGAATTAGGGAGATTAGAAGAAGTGCCAGGCCTATCGCCGTGAGGGATGTGCCTATCCGGCTGGTGAGGGCTAGCCAGCGGTTCATAGGTTTAGTCTCCTCGAGAAGTACATGTATCCCAATAGGAAGACAATGGCGACAATAGTGTAGCTCGCCGCAGTGTACGCTAGGACGTCGGTGAAGGTTGGAGTCCAAGATGTCGTCGGGCCGAAGAAGGGCCCTGTCGATTGAGTGCTAAAGTATCGACCTTCAATCAGACTTGGCGATATTACTGATAGGATTTGGAGTCCTGTAACATTGTTTGTAAACGCTGCTATGACGCTGACTATTCCTTGAACTATGAAAAGCGCAAAGTATGTGACTATTCCCAAGACCAGTGCCAGAGCGCCACGCTTGAGAAGCAACGTAACCAGAAGAACTATGCCTGCCACCAAGAGCGGCTCACTCAAGCTGGTAGCGAAGGTCAAGAGTACAATACCGATGTGAGGTCCAACTACGTCGGGAGCGAGGACGTACATGCCCGCGGTCAGAATTCCAACGAAGGGAATGAGGCCCACTCCTACTGCGGACAGAAGTTTGGCGGAAAGGATCCAGCGTCTTTTGATCGGATATGAGAAGAAGGTTTGGACGATACCCTTCTCTAAATCGTTACCCAGCCCGAAGGCGACATTCTTGAGAATTAGGACGACGAATATGAAGAGGGGGAAGCCGAGTAACGAAGAGGTCAGGCCATAAGCGACAGCGTCTCCCGATGCACTCGGCCCACCAAGACCAAACAAGAAACCGGCGAAGATGAAGGCCCCTATTGCGTAGAGAAAGCAGAAGATTTCCAGCAACGGAAACCGATAATCCTCATTGAGGGCCGACGCGAATAATTCTACGAAAGGTCTGCCCTTGCCCCCATGGGCCTTGGCCAAGACTCGCTAAGCCTTCCCGCTTACTACCATATTGTAGAGCTCTTCCAGTGAGGCGCTTCCAGTCTCGATTCCTTGGATTTTCGCGCTTATAGCTCGGGCGAGCCTAGGCGAGTCCTCGTAGAGCTTGTCCTGGTCTTCAGGCTGCACCTGAACCGCGACGGATCTATAGTCTAACTGAACTCCTTTCACGTACAGTAGCTTTCTGAGTTCAACGGCCAACGCGTCAGGCTTGTCGGTTGTAATCCTAACGGTGCCTGCGCTATACCTTGCATAGAGTTCGTTCACATTTCCGGAGGCTAGAACCTTCCCCCAATTGATGATGGAGACGGAATCGCAGACCCTGCTCAACTCCGGTAGTATGTGAGAGGACAATAGGAATGTGACCTTCTCATCTTTTCTTAGCTGAAGAACTAGATCGAGGAGAGAGCTCCTTGCCTGAGGATCTAGGTTGGACGTCATTTCGTCGGCGATAACGAGCTGTGGATGGTTGATCATAGCGTGAGCTATCGCGAATTTCTGTAGCATCCCGGCCGAGAGTCCCTTGATCGGACGGTCCCTCGCATATTCCAGCTGCACCATTCGCAAAACCTCGAGAGCCCTAGATTCAGGGACGCCATAAATTCGGCATACTCTCTGCAAGTAATCAAGAGCTCTCTGATGGGAAGGGAAGAGGGCTTTCTCGTAGACCACGCCCATTAATTTGCGAATCTCCGGATTGTCCCACGGATTCTGACCGAAAGTCTGGACCCTTCCACCGTCCGGTCGTAGAAGGCCGAGAATCATCTTGATCGTAGTGGTTTTCCCTGCGCCGTTCGGTCCAATCAGACCTGAAATTGAACCGTCGTCAATCTTGAGACTCAGCCCATTGACAGCTCGAACACTACCGTAGGACTTTGCTAGACCTTCAGCCGTGACAAGGACCATGCGTCTGTCTCAAGGCATGACCCTCAGGATTTAGCGCTATGCTACTCTTTCAGTCCGTTGATGTGAGACCACTGAGCTACGGGCTCTCCACTACGCGCATATACTATTGATGAAAGCAAGTGCGTCAGATTGAGCTTCGAGCCGGAGCAACTAAGGGAGGCAGCCGAAACGTATGTTGGTCACGGGGCTGGTACTCACGGGGTCTGGCCGAGGCTCGTATGGGAACGGAGAAGCAGATCTCCGGTAGCGAGACTCGATGACGCTGTCGAGTTCCTGGGTAAATGGAAGGCCCTCCGCTTCAAAGGTGGAGGCGCAGCCTTCCGAAGGATTTGTAGCATCTGGCTAAGAAAGAATCTGACCGACCTACAACGTCTTCAAGGCAGGGTCCTCTACAGGCTTGCCCCTGAGGACTTTCAACATATTCTTGAGCTAAGTTCGAGGTTCCGAGACGGCGGGGCCCCTCCAACCACTATTGGTAAGGCACTCCATTTCTTCCTCCCTGAAACTGTCATGCTCTGGGACCAAGCAATAGTCAGGAACACATACAAACTCCGCCCGGACCCAGAGAGCTTCGTCTCAGACCAGCGCTTCGGATGGAAACTACTACACCACATTACACGCAACACAACCGTCAACGCGCTACGACAACTTGAGAGAGACCACGCAAGATCCATCGGATACTTTGAACCGATGACTATGATCCTGGATCACCTCGCATTTTCACCCAAGCTGTCAGCCAGAGCCGTCGTAGCCCTAGGCGGATCTTCGGAGGCGTTTTCAGACGATCTTTCATGATGATTCGTTGTCGGTTCATTAACCGTCGTCCTACACGCTACAAATCCCTCCGATCTTGGTCGCAAAGGCCGCAGCTTCAGCGACTACGTAGTTTGAAGCGTTGGGATTCTCGATTATTCGTCCCTTCGCTCTAACCAGCAACACAGTTCTCATACTATTGACTTTCACTTCAGTCTTGCAACAATAACTTCCATGCTATGACGCGAGTTCCATGCGTACCCTGAATAAGGATCTCGAGTTCTTCGCCCGCTTTTCACCACCATGGTGCTAGACCTGCGGCAGGGTCACGACGCATGAGATAGTGTTCCGGTGGGGCGGCAGATGCTTCCTCTGCAAGGAGTGTGGAAACATAGTCGCAGAAGTGTTATGAGTTCTGGGCTTCGAGAGACGCATGAGAGACAGCCGTCCAATATCTTTCAAGTTCAATCCGCAGATACCGGCAGCGTTAAATTCTGACCAGCCTCGCGGCGAGACACGTACTGCAGACAGGTGAGAAGAATAACAAATAGAATCGCATCGTTAGGAATGACGGCAATATTCGGCATAGGACTCTTGCTACTGGTTCCAGCCGTACAGCCAGTCTTCGCGGCTTTGGCATTTATACAGTATCCTGTGCCCACTCCAAACAGTACCCCGGTCGGTATCACGGCAGGACCTGACGGTAGTCTCTGGTTCACAGAGCTTGATGGCAATAATATCGGGAGAATCACTGTCAACGGCGCGATCATCGAGTATGCCGTGCCCACGACCAACTGTAAGCCGATAGAGATCACTTCTGGTCCTGACGGCAACCTATGGTTCACGGAGGAGTCTGGGAACAACATTGGAAGGATCACCATCGCCGGCGCAATAACAGAGTACGCTGTGCCTACACCGAACAGCGATCCGGAATTCATCACTGCCGGGCCTGACGGCAATCTCTGGTTCACGGAGGATAATATCAACGTCAATAACATTGGGCGCATCACTACAACAGGCGCGATGATCGAGTATCCGGTCCCGACGCCCAACCCCGGACTGTCGGGCATCACTGCCGGGCCTGACGGCAATCTATGGTTCACGGAGAACGCCGCCAACAAGATTGGGCGCATCAGTACGACGGGATCAATCATCGAGTATTCTGTTCCAACGAGCGCCAGCAACCCGCTTGAGATAACCGCTGGGCCTGATGGAAATCTCTGGTTCACAGAGGGATCTGGCAACAACATTGGGCGCATCACTACAACCGGTGCGATAATCGAGTATCCCGTGCCTACGCCGAACAGTGATCCGTTTGGCATCACCGTGGGTCCCGACGGTAACCTCTGGTTCACAGAGGTCAACTTCAGCGTCAACCAACTAGGGAGGATTACTACCGCGGGGGTTATCACTGAGTATCCCGCACCTACGCCATCGGGTCTCGCCGGAGACGTCCTTGGAGAGGTTACCTCCGGGCCTGATGGTAATCTCTGGTTCACCGAGACGGATGGCAATAATATCGGCAAGGTAGTCCTGCATCCGGTCGCCCTAGGGGTCACCAAGTTCTTCACTGATTCGAGCCTCAACCCGCTTCCCCTGGACTCCAATGGCAATCCCTCAGTGAAGGTCACTCAGGCTCGAGGCATCGTCAGGAGTACGAATCCTGGTCAGATCATTGCCTGGGTGAATGTTACCAACACTTCCGGCTCGCCGCTTCAATCCCTCAAGGTCAATGAGACACTTCCCGTCGACTGGCTGGTTACTCCGGCCTGGACGCCTCCCAAAGGGAGCGTCGGCGCAATTCATGTCTTTTATGCCAACACCACGAGCCTCAGCACAAACCCTGAGATCACCCAGCCTTCGACCATCACAGTGTCCTCGGGCAATCCTGAAACTGTTCAACTGGCCATATCCAACTTCACGGCCACGGGCATCGGCCACCCATTGATGTCGGGCCAGATAGTACTGCTATCGGTGAAGCTGAGCTATGGCCTCATCGGCACAAGCCAGTCAGCAGCAAGCTATCCAAGAAACTATACTGACACAACGGTGGCCGCGGCCTGGAC
>WNGN01007578.1_pt1 | contig 11379 bp, 14 predicted proteins | sample 5400561 | NCBI WGS metagenome assembly WNGN01 (sample SAMN13153379, study PRJNA577476) | soil metagenome | isolation source: 115 cm soil or saprolite under Garry oak tree replicate 2 | place: USA:California | collected 2016-06-15 | reverse complement strand
TGTTCTTCCTGCAATCGATCCTGAAGGTCGACGGCTACACCGCCAACCTGCTGATCGCCTGGTCGCTGGTGTTCGGCACCGGCTTCTTCATCGTGTTCGGTGCGTTGTCCGACAAGATCGGCCGCAAGCCGATCATTCTTGCCGGCTGCCTGATCGCGGCGCTGACCTTCTTCCCGATCTTCCGGATGATCTCTTCCAATGCCAACCCGGCGCTGGAAAAGGCCATCGAAGCGACCAAGGTCGAAGTCGTCGCCGACCCCGCGGGCTGCGGCGATCTGTTCAACCCGGTCGGCACCCGCGTGTTCTCCGCGCCTTGCGACACCGTCCGCGCGTTCCTGGCCCAGTCCTCGGTCAAGTATTCGACCAGCTATGGGCCCGCGGGCTCCGGCGTGAAGGTGATGGTGAATGGCAAGGAAGTGTCCTACGCTGACGCGAAAGCCGGCAATCCGGCTGTCGCGGCGGCCGTTGCCGCGGCAGGCTATCCGAAGGCCGGCGACCCAGCCATCGTGAAGATGTCGAACCCGTTCGATATCTTCCGTCCGCAGGTTGCGGCGCTGATCGGATTGCTGTTCATCCTGGTGATCTTTGTCACCATGGTGTACGGGCCGATCGCGGCCATGCTGGTCGAACTGTTCCCGACCAAGATCCGTTACACCTCGATGTCGCTGCCCTATCACATCGGCAACGGCTGGTTCGGCGGACTGCTGCCTGCGACCTCGTTTGCGATCGTGGCCTCGACCGGCGATATCATCTTCGCGGCGATCACCGCCGTCGTCGGCTTCTTCTTCCTGCCGGAGACCAAGGACGTCGATATCAAGACCAACTAACCGCTTTGCGGCGGGGAAAGCCGCCGCGACGGAACTCGCTCAACGAACCGGCCGCGGATCGCTCCCCCGGCCGGTTTTTCTTTTCAAGCGCCCGCGCCGATAAACTGCAGCACGATCTCCCTGCGATGCGAGTGGCTGCGATGCTCGATCAGGTAGATCGCCTGCCACGTTCCGAGCGCGAGTTCACCGTTCAGAACCGGGATCTGCAGCGAACTCGCCGTCAGCATGGTCTTGATATGCGCCGGCATGTCGTCGGGGCCTTCGGTATCGTGGGTCCATCCGCCGTTCTCGGGCGCAAGCCGGTCGAGCGCCGTGATCAAATCGTTGAGCACCGAGGAATCGGCATTTTCCTGGATTGTCAGCGATGCCGAGGTATGGCGGATGAACAGCGCCACCGCACCTTCCCGCCCGCGCGCCTCCTTCACAAATCTAGCGACCTCGGCGGTGAGATCGACGAAGCCGCGTCCCGACGTTTGAATCGTGAGGAGCGACGACACAATGGTATTTGCGCTGACTGTCGATGACGGAGAGCGCGAGAGCGATCTTGATGAAGTCATGAGGCCTCAGTAGAAGTTGCGAGAATCACCCTGATCCAGAGGAGCGCGCTTTTTCGCGCGTCTCGAAGGATGACGAAGAGGCACCGGAGACCTCGGAGCCTCATGGTTCGAGACGCGCAAGGTGCGCTCCTCACCATGAGGGGCCCCGCATCAAATCTTGCCGGTGGCGTCCTTTTGCATCCGGTTGGCCATCTCGACCAGCCGCCGCCAGGCCTGCTCGAGGAATGACATCATGCGATCCATGTCGCGGTCGCTCGGCAGCGGAATTTCGATCTTGCGCTCGCCTTCGGCCACCTTCGGTTCGGGCTTTTTCAGCGAGTCCGTCTTTGGCATCGGCTCGTCGATCTTGCCGGTGACGGTCGGTTCGCGTTCCGCCATTTGCGCCTTGAGCTTTTCATTCTCGGCCTGCAGCCGGCCGATTTCCACATCAAGCGCCGCGCGTTCGTCGGGCGTGGCATAGCAGGCCCAGCCCATGCCGGTATTGCTGCAGGTCGACACCGCGCCGGTCCTTGTATCGAGCCTGATCACCCCGTCGGCGACCGGCGATAGCGAATAATGGCCGTTCTCGGTGTTGGGCATCGGCTGCGCGGCGGCAGCGCCGATTCCGCCCATGCAGAAAATCACCGCCGCGGCCACGATAGGGGTGGAGAACTTCGAAGGCGACATCGTTGTCATCATGGGATTTGCTCCGCCTCAAATGCGATAGGGTTTCCTTATCCTACGCTTGCGAACGATAGGGCGCGCGGCCGGACTTCAACGCGTCCGCGAGCAATTCGATCCGATCCTGTCCCCAGAATACCTCGCCGTCGAGCACATGGCACGGCGAACCGAACACATCGGCCGCCAGCGCATCCTGGCGGTTTTGCTCATAAGCCGCGCCGATCTCATCGGATCCCGAACGCTCGACCAGTTGCTTGCCGGGAAGCCCCGAATCGTCGGCCATTTTAACCAGCGTCGCGGCATCGGCCAGATTTAGCTGGTCTTCCCACACCCCCGGAAACGCTCGCCGCAGAAATGGGTCGGGATCGTGGCCGGCCTCGACCGCCGCGATCACGACGCCATCGGCGAGCCTCGGATTGAAGGGAAAATACGCCGGCTGCGGATGAAAATTCAGGCCGCGCTTGTCGCGCCAGCGCTGCAACTCGACCATCCGATAACGCTGCCGCACCGGATGGCGTTTCGGTAGCGGCAAGCCGCCGGTCTCCGAGAACAGCTCAACCAGCAGCACCGGCTTGTGATTCACTTTGAGACCGTGAGTGCTTGCGACCTCCCGGAACGGTTTGTAGCCGATATAGGCCCAGGGGGATTGCAGCGAAAAATAGTAATCGACCTGACGCGGCATGCGGGCTCCGGGCATAGGATTGGGAAATCGGCGGCCATCCCAACAGACCCGCCAACACGGCGCAAGATCAATCATCGAACGGCATTTCGCGGTTTTGGTCAGCTATCTTGCCGGAACCGAAGACTTTGACCCGCGCTGGCCGAACAACATCCGCCGCACCAGTCCGTCCTTGAGGACGAACTGGTGAAAAAGCGCGGCAAGGACGTGCAGGATCATGACGCCGGCAAGAACGACGGCCATCAGCCCAAGGACCGGCATGCCGCCGGCCATATGCAGCAACGCCGATCTTCTGCGGATCATTGTCGGGCATCCCCAGGCGGGATTGCGGGATTTCACGTTTGCCAATTGCGCGCCAAGCTATTGCACTGCGGCGACCGCTTCGCAGCCCGTTCGCCTCCGCTCGAATAAGGTGAAATGAATCAACGAACTAAGTGGTTATGACGCAATCTTGACTTGGTTAGATGCGGTCAGTATGGTCCGCGCGGCTTTTGAGGGTGACGGGGCGTAATTTCCATCAACGAAGCGTTGTTTCGGGTCTCCACAGCATGGCGGATGGCACGAACGAGGGCGGGAATGGAAGTCGCGATCGATCGTCGCCGGACGAAGCCGCGCTTTCCGCAAGGCTCGGAAGTCTGGATCAGCGGTTGTCCGAAATTCGGGGCAGCCGCAAGATCGGGACTGACCAGTCCGGAAACGAGCAGGACGCGGCTCAGGCCAGGGCATCCGCCATGGCTATCGGGCTTCGCCTCTCCTCCGAACTGGTTGCAGGTGTTCTTGTCGGAGCGGCTCTCGGCTGGGGTTTCGATCGCTTGCTGTCGACTTCGCCCTGGGGCCTCATCGTATTCTTGCTGCTTGGCTTTACCGCCGGCGTGATCAATGTGATGCGGGCGGCGGGCGTGATGGCAAAGCAGTCCGAAAGGCTCTGACGCCTGCATTGCGAAGCGCGACTGAGCGTTCGACACGATCCGCGAGAGATCGCGAAACCGATAGACTGAGAGACGAATGGCCGCCGACCCAATTCATCAGTTCCAGATCACCAAGCTCTTCACCATCGGTCACATCGGCGGACAGGAAATCGCGTTCACCAATTCGTCCGCCTACATGTTCGCTTCGGTGGCGGTGATCTCGCTATTGATGATCGGCGGCGTCGCCGGACGGCAGCTGGTGCCCGGCCGCATCCAGTCGATCGCCGAACTGTGTTCATGTTCATCATGGTCTCGAACGTGATCGGGATCATTCCCTACGCCTTCACGGTTTCAAGCCATCTCATCGTCACCGCGGCGCTGGCGCTTTTGGTATTCTTCATCGTGCTGTTCTACGGCTTGTACAAGAACGGCCTGAAGTTCTTCAAGCTGTTCGTGGTGTCGGGTGTGCCGATCTACATCCTGCCGCTGGTGGTATTCATCGAGGTCATATCATTCTTCCTGAAGCCGGTTTCGCATTCGGTGCGACTGTTCGCGAATATGCTGGCGGGCCATATCGCGCTGAAAGTGTTCGCGAGCTTTGTCGCCATGCTCGGGGCCATCGGCATTGCCGGGTGGGTCGGCGCGGTATTGCCGCTTGGGCTGACCATCGCGCTGACCGCGCTCGAATTGCTGGTCGCGTTCCTGCAGGCTTACGTCTTCACCATCCTCACCTGCATCTACCTCAACGATGCTATCCATCCGGGCCATTGATTAAGGCCTCTCTAGCAAACCTCAAGAAGGAGTTCGTTTCATGGATCCGATTGCCGCGAAGTACATTGGCGCTGGTATTGCCTGCATTGGCATGGGTGGCGCCGGCGCAGGCGTGGGCATCATCTTCGGCAACTATCTCGCCGCTGCGGTGCGCAATCCTTCGGCAGCCCAGGGCCAGTTCGGCAACCTGATTTTCGGCTTCGCGGTGACCGAAGCGCTCGGCATCTTCTCGCTGCTGATCGCGCTGCTGCTGCTGTTCGCGCTTTAATTTATTTGCGCGTATTCTGATCGCAAAAACCGGTATCCACTTTTGCGGAATACGCGCTGATCCATCACCGATCTGGCCGATGAGGTCCGTGACCCGGACCGCTATCGGCCGAACAGGAGAAGCCCGTGGCTGAGAGTCATGGCAACGCAAAGGGCACGACGGCCCATACCGAGGCAGACGGCGGCCACAAGGCCCCGTTTCCGCCGTTCCAAAAGGACACCTTTGCTTCGCAGCTGGTGTCGCTGCTGGTGGCCTTCGTCGCGCTTTATCTGATCGTCTCGCGAATTGCGCTGCCGCGCGTCGGCAGCCTGCTCGACGAACGCCAGAACAAGATCGAGGGCGATCTGGCCGCGGCGCAAAGGCTGAGGGACGAGTCCGACGCCGCGCTGAAAGCCTATGAGAGCGAACTCGCCTCCGCGCGCTCGCGCGCGCAGGCGATCGGCGCCGAGACCCGTGAGAAACTGAACGCGGCCTCCGAAGCCGAACGCAAGACGCTGGAAGAGCGGCTGTCGGTCAAACTCGCCGAGGCTGAGAAAACCATCGCCGCGACGCGCGAGGCGGCGATGAGCAAGGTCCGCAGCATTGCCTCGGACGCAGCTATCGCGATCGTGCAGCGGCTGACCGGCGTGGCGCCCGACCGCCGCTCCGTGAACAAGGCCGTTGACGCGACGTTGAAGGGATAACGAGAGATGTTCTCCGAGCCGGAATTCTGGGTCGCCGTCGCCTTCGTCATCCTGATGGGCGTGTTCGCGTACTTCGGCATCCACCGCAGCGTGCTGAGGACGCTGGATCATCGCAGCGACCGCATCAAGGCCGAACTCGACGACGCGCGCCGTCTCAAGGATGAGGCCGCCAAACTGCTCACGGAGTACAAATCCCGCCACGCCAGCGCCGAACGCGAGGCCCAGGACATCATCGCATCGGCGAGGGCCGAAGCCGAGCGCATCGCGTCCGAGGCCAAGGCCAAGATGGAAGATTTTGTCGTGCGGCGTACCAAGACCGCCGAAGGCAAGATCGCTCTCGCCGAAGCGCAGGCGCTGGCCGATGTCCGCGCGGCGGCGGCCAATGCCGCGGTCGCCGCGGCATCCACCATCCTGACCAAATCGGTCAAGGGCGTGGTCGCCGATGATCTCCTGGCCAAGGGCATTGCTGAAGTTCGCGAAAAGCTGAACTGACGGTTTCGATCGCAAAAACAAAAGCCGGTGCGAGAATATCGCGCCGGCTTTTTTTGCTGAGGTCATCGCCCCCGCGTTCCGCGGGTATGACGGCTTTGCATGTGTCAGACGACATGCGCCAACAGATGGCGCCGCTTACTTCTTCTTCGTCGCTCTCGCCTTCGGCTCCGGCTTCAGCGCCTGCGGATCGAAGCCGATATAGAATACGTAGGAATCTGCGGCCGCTCCCGGCGGCACCGGATACACCAGATCCTCGGCCACCACACTGAACGGCACGCTGCTGCCCTCCGCCATCGACACGGTCGTGCGGTAGACCTTGGTGGCGATCGTCTTCTCCTGCACGCCGGCCTGCACCACCGCGACGCGAATCGGAACCTCAACTGTCGGCGGATTTCCGGCCGGGCCTGCAATGACGCGGCCCTGAATGCCGATCCGTGCGGTGATCTGGCCGCCGTTCAGCGTACAATCGCGCGCGGTGCGCGTGATCGTCGTCTGATACCGCAGATCATTGCCGATCGGCTGCTTGCCCGGCGCCGCCACCGCATAGGTGGACGCTCCGGCGCGAATGCTCACCGGGGGGCAGCTCAGTTCATTGTCCACCGCCGCTGGCGGCGCCTCACCGACGGCTTGCGATTTCGAGCCGAACAGCTGGCCGAACCTGTCGCCGATCGATGGGCTGGAATCGGACGAAGCGCCGAACATGCTGCCGCCGCCGCAGCCGGACAGGACGCCGGCAACGGCAAGCGCCAGCGCAACGCGCAGACGGCCCGCCCGACCGGCGCCCATCGTCCGCATCATCAGCGTGTTACGCATCATCCGGATGTCCTCGATCTAGAGCCGGATGACTTTTCTTCGAATCATCATCCCGCTCTATCTTTTTGTTTGAGCATGATCTTTTCGGAAAACCGGTACCCACTTTTCCGGATCATGCTCCAGCCACGCATTCAGTGCCCTCGAGGGGCTCACGCGTTCGCGCGTTATAACAGCGCAATGCCGGCGAACCCAAGGCTCGAAAAAAAAGCGCGGATCACTATCTCGAAACAAGGTTAGCCGCGAAAATCCTCATGCAGCAGGCCGAACAGCAGGTGGTCCTGCCAGACGCCATTGATGCAGAGATAGCGTCGCGCCAGACCTTCGCGATTGAATCCGCATTTCTCAAGCACCCGGATCGACGGCGCATTGGAGGGAATACAGGCGGCCTCGACGCGGTGAAGATTGAGTTCACCGAACAGCGACGGCAGCAGCACGCGCAGCGCCGACGTCATGTAGCCGCGATGTGCATGGGGTTGCCCGACCCAGTACCCGATCGTTCCGGCCTGCACAATGCCGCGGCGGACATTCGCCAGCGTGATGCCGCCGATCATCGCACCATCGGATTCGCGGAACACGATGAATGGATAGGATCTGTCGGCGGCGACATCTTCGGCATAGCGGCGCAACCGCCGCCGGAAGCCCGAACGCGTAAGATCATCGGACGGCCAGATCGGTTCCCAGGGCGTCAGATACTCCCGGCTGTATTCGCGCAAATGCGCCCATTGCAGAAAATCGGACATCTGCGGCGCACGCAGCAGCAGGCCATACCCGCGCGGCGCAAGCGCCGCCGGTCCGCTGGATGGCAAACGAAACAGAGCCATGTGTGATACTCCCCTGCGCCCAGACCCCGGCGCCGCAATGCGTACCCTATTGTTTGAGCATGATCTCTTCGGAAAACCGGTACCCACTTTTCCGGAAAACCGGTACCCACCCTCGGGTCAAGCCCGAGGGCATGCTTTTCCGGATCATGCTCTAGTGAAGCAGCGTCTTCGCCTTCGACCTGGTCAATCCTTCCGCAAAAGCCACCGCCGTGTCCAGACCCCTTCCGCTGCCAAGCGCGACCACCGCCGGACGGCTGCGCGACAGCAGCCCCCGCGCGGCGTTCCGTGTCGATTCGACGCTGACAGCATCAATCCTGGTCACCAGCTCTTCCACCGTCAGAGGGCGCCCATAGGCCAGAACGTGGCGCGCCAGCTGTTCGGCGCGCGAACTGCAGCTTTCCAGCGCCATCAGCAGCCCCGCCTTCATCTGCGCCTTGGCGCGCGCGACCTCGGCTTCGGTTAATGTTTCGACGGCGTCGTTGATGACATCGACGATCACTTCCATCATTTCCGGCGCATCGCCCGGGTCGGTGCCGGTATAGAGCCCGAAAAACCCGGTGTCGCTGTAGGGCGCATGGAAGGTGTAGATCGAGTAGCACAGCCCGCGCTTCTCGCGCACCTCCTGGAACAGCCGCGACGACATCCCGCCGCCGAGCGTGTTGGTGAAGACCTGCAACGAGAACAGCGACACATCGGTCTGCGGCACCCCTTCCAGCGCCAGCGTCAGATGGGCCTGCTCGAGTTCGCGGTGCACCACGCGGGAGCCGCCCTTGCCGAACATCGCTGCTTGCGGCTTTGGTGCGGCCACGCCGCCGAAGCTCGCAAACCGCTCCGTCACTTCCTCGACCACCCGCTTGTGATCGATCGCGCCGGCGGCCGCCACCACCATGTCCGGACCGCGATAATGCGTCGAGAGGTAGCCGCGCAGCGTATCGCGGCTAAAACCCTTCAAGGTCTTGGCCGTGCCCAGCAACGATCGTCCCATCGGCTGATCCGGGTAACAGAGCTCGTTGAGATGTTCGAACACCACGTCATCGGGCGTATCCTGCGCCGCACCGATCTCCTGCACGATCACGCTCTTCTCGCGCTCCAGCTCGTCCGGCACGAAAGACGGATTGGCGAGAATGTCGGCGAGCACGTCGAGCGCCAGCGGCACGTCGGCCTTCATCACCCGGGCATAATAGGCCGTGGTTTCGGTTGACGTGCCGGCGTTGAGATCGCCGCCGACCGCCTCGATTTCCTCGACGATTTCGCGCGATGAGCGCCGCGTGGTGCCCTTGAACGCCATGTGTTCGAGCAGATGCGAGATGCCATGCTCGTTCGGCTTTTCGTCGCGGCCGCCGACTCCGGCCCACACCCCGAGCGCCGCGGTTTCGAGATGCGGCATGCTATCGGTGATCACGGTGAGGCCGGAGGGAAGTTTGGTGACATCGACGCTCATCCGGCAACTCCTTGCTTCGCGGCGCGGCTGACCGACAGCACGAACCGCTCGACTTCAGCCTGATCGTTCTTCATCACCTTGATGTGCTCGGGCTTGGTCATCAGGCCCTCGAGCCAGGGCGGCAGTTCCGGACGCACGCCGCAGGCAGCCTCCACCGCATCGGGAAATTTCGCGGCATGGGCGGTCGACAGCACGATATTCGGAATTTTCGAATCCGAGGTGTCGCGATCGGCCACCGCCAGCGCCACCGCGGTATGCGGGTCAACGAGATCGCCGGCCTCGCGCCAGGCGGCGCGGATCGCCGCACTGGTTTCGGTCTCGTCGGCACGCCCGGCGTCGAATTCCTCGCGGATCGCCGCCAATGTCGCGTCGGGCAGTACGAAGCGTCCGGACTGTTTCAGCGACGCCATCAACCTGCGCACGCTGGCCGCATCGCGGCCGCTCGCCTCGAACAGCAGCCGCTCGAAATTCGACGAGATCTGAATGTCCATCGACGGCGACGCGGTCGCGTGAACCTCGCGCACTTCGTAAATGCCGGTCTTGAGCGTGCGCGGCAGGATATCGTTGACGTTGGCGGCGATCCGCAGCCACCGGATCGGCAGTCCCATTCGCTTGGCGACGTAGCCCGCGAAGATGTCGCCGAAATTTCCCGTCGGCACGGTGAAATCCACCGTCCGCAACGGCGAGCCGAGGGCGACCGCGGACGTGAAATAATACACCACCTGGGCGACGATCCGCGCCCAGTTGATGGAATTGACGCCCGACAGCGCGACCGCATCGCGAAAGCTGTGATGATTGAACAGCCCCTTCACGATCGCCTGGCAATCGTCGAAGGTGCCTTCGACCGCAAGCGCGTGAACGTTGCTGGCGCCCGTCGTCGTCATCATCCGCCGCTGCACGTCGGAGATTCGGCCGTGCGGGAACAGCACGATCAGGTCGACATTGTCGGCACGCGCGAACGCATCGACCGCGGCGCCGCCGGTATCGCCCGAGGTTGCGACCACGATGGTGGTGCGCTGCGCGCGCTTGGCCAGCACATGATCCATCAGCCGCGAGATCAGCTGCATCGCCACGTCCTTGAACGCCAGCGTCGGGCCGTGAAACAGTTCCAGCACGAATTGATTGGGGCTCATCTGACTGAGCGGCACCACCGCCGGATGGCGGAAGGTGGCATAGGCCTCGTTGGCCATGCGGCCGAGATCGGCATCGGAAATCTCGGCCCCGACAAACGGGCGGATCACATCGACCGCGACTTCCCAATAGGGCCGGCCGAAGAATCCGGCGATGACCTCGGACGAGAGCTGCGGCCACGCTTGGGGCACGTAAAGGCCGCCGTCGCGGGCAAGCCCGGTCAGCATCACGTCGCAGAAACCTAAGGCCGGGGCCTCCCCCCGCGTCGAGATATACCGCGTCAAACCGCCCTCCAAAGGCCCGGGCGCCCGCCAAGCCTTTGATATTGAAAGATTATCCAACTTTGCCGATGACAAAGCCGCGCGGCACCATAAAGCGTTTCGAGGTGAAGTGGAAATCGGTTCTTTTTCCTCCCTTGTTCCTCCCTTGGGTATCCCCCGCCCCATCAGGACCGATGGCTGCGATGGTAGCGTGCGACTCCGTCCTCCCAGTGTTTCACCAGAAACGCGTCATCAATCCGCTCCTTCATCTTCTGCAGCACATCCGCCTTCGGTCAGAATGGGTTGACGTAATTCGTGATTGCGATCTGCCGCAGCAGTACCTTGCGGATGACGTGCGCCAGTTTGACGTGATCGGTGTAAACAGCGGCATCACCGGTGCTGCCGGCCGGCAATGCCCGCGCGATCTCCGCATTGTCCAATCGGATGCGAACCACGAACGGCGCCGAGGGGACGCCCTTGGGTGTCACGGCCAGTCCGGACGTCTGCACCTGACCGGTTGCAATCGCCTGCAGGATGCTCTCGACCTTGCCGCTATAGACCTGGCCGGGCATGAACTTGAACGTCACCTCGGTGGGTTGGCCGGGCTCGACATATCTGGCGTCGATCTGCGCGATCTCGACGCCGATGAGGGTGTCGGAAGTGTCGATGAAGGCCATGACCGGCGCCAGCGGCAGGTTGGCGACGCGCGCGCCCTTGCGCAGCGCGAGGTTGGTGACGTAGCCGTCGGCCGGCGCCTGCACTACCGTCTTGTCCAGATTCCACTTCGCGCCCTCGAGCTGCGCCTTGAGCTGATCGACCTCGGACTGCCGCTGCTGCACGTCGAAGGCGCGGCCGGAATCGCGCTCGTACAGTTGCGTCATCTGCGCCAGGCGCAAATCGGAAAGTTTGAGCTGCGCCTCGATCGCCTTGACCTGCGCGTCGTAAGGAACGGGGTCGATGCGGAACAACGTGTCGCCTGCCTTGAGCGGCTTGTTCGCCTCCACGGGAACGTCGATCACTTCGCCGCAACACTCGGCACGATCGCCACCGAGTTGCGCACGACAAGCG
>WNGN01008924.1_pt1 | contig 11381 bp, 14 predicted proteins | sample 5400561 | NCBI WGS metagenome assembly WNGN01 (sample SAMN13153379, study PRJNA577476) | soil metagenome | isolation source: 115 cm soil or saprolite under Garry oak tree replicate 2 | place: USA:California | collected 2016-06-15 | reverse complement strand
CGACCCGCTCACGCTCGTCCGCTGTCATCAGCTTGGAATCGTTGAGACCGGGGATGCGGTCCCCGACTTTCAGCACCACCGCACCCGCGACGACTGGACCCGCCAGCGGCCCCATGCCGACCTCGTCGACGCCGGCCACGACCTGGTAGCCCATAGCCTGGGCGCGACGCTCGAACTTCCAGAGCTGGGGGCGCACTCAGGAGGAGAGTACCGAGGCCCAGCGCTTACCGCCAAGCCTCTTTACAGTCCCTAGGCCTTTTGCTTCTCCGGCTCCTCCGCCACCTCTTCTTCGACGCCTTCTGGCTCGGGCGTCGATTCGTCCTCCACCTCCGCGACGAGGCGCCTGCGCTCGCGGATGCGGGCCTCGCGCCCGACCTTGCCGCGCAGGTAGTAGAGGCGGCCCTGGCGCACGTCGCCGTGGCGCAGCACGTCGATCTTGTCGATGCGGGGCGAGTGGACCAAGAAGGTCCTCTCCACGCCCACGCCATGCGTGACGCGGCGCACCGTGAAGTTCTGACGCAAACCGCCGCCGGTGACGCGTATCACCGTGCCTTCGAACACCTGGATGCGCTACCGTGTGCCTTCGACGACCTTGGCGTGCACCTTCACGGTGTCGCCCGCACGGAGCGCCGGCGTCTTTTTCTTCTGCTGCTCTTTCTCGAGCTGCTGGATGACATTCATTACTTCTTCGCCTCCTTGGGGTGCCTCATCTCTGATAAATCGCGTCTCTGCGCGGCCTGCTGCCGGCGCCACCGCCGAATCCGCGCGTGGTCGCCGGAGAGGAGCACCTCGGGGACCGCCATGCCTCGGTATTCGGCCGGCCGAGTGAACTGCGGCCAGCCCGTTAGTTCTTCGGCATCGGCAAAGCTGTCTTGCGCCAGCGAGCGTGGATCGCCGACGACCCCCGGCAACAGCCGGGCCACGGAGTCGATGACGACCATCGCGGGAATCTCTCCACCGGTCAGCACGTAATCGCCGATCGAGATCTCACGTGCCTGCAGCGCGGTGCGCACGCGATCGTCGATGCCCTCGTAGCGGCCGCAGACGATGATCAAGCCTGGTTCCATCGCGAGTTGCCCCGCGACCTTCTGGTCGAGGCGCTCGCCCCATGGCTCCATCAAGATCACCGGGCCATGATTCGTCACCCGGATCGCTTCCACGGCCTCGATCACCGGCTCTGGTTTCATCACCATCCCCGGACCGCCGCCGAAAGGCATATCGTCGACCTGTCGATGACGGTCGCGGGTGTGCGCGCGAAGATCGTGCGCATGCAGCTCGACCAGGCCACGCTCAATGGCGCGGGCGATCACTCCCTGTTGAAATACAGGGCCGAACATGCCTGGAAAGATCGTGACGACGTCGAATCTCATTCCTGTTTGTCTTTTGCTTCCTCAAACTGCATCAGCCAGTCGGCGACGACGACCCGCCCACCGCTGACGTCGACGCTGAGCACCGCGTCCTTGGTGGCCGGAATCAGGTGCTCGATTGAGCCGTGGCGGCTGACCCACACATCGTTGGCGGGCCGCTCCAGCACCTCTTCGATGACGCCAACTGGCTCGCCGGACTGGGTCACTACGGCAAGACCCACGACCTGCCGGTGATAGAAACGACCTTCCTCCAGCGAACGCATCTCCTCGTCCGGCAACTCGAGGTACCGACCTCGAAACAGCTCAGCCACCGTCCGGTTCTCGATCCCGCGCAGCTTGACCACCAAGCCTGGCTGGCTGGCGCGGCTCCACTCCACCTGGCGCGCGCAACCTTCCAGCAGCAGGCTGGCTCCAGGATCGAATCGATCCTGGAAGTCTGTCAAGGGCGTCACCTTGACAGCTCCGTCCAATCCATACGCCCCCGTAACCTGGCCGACTCGGATCATGCGGTCACCTCGCCGCCCGACCTCCGTCCACCCCTCGGCGCGAAATTCGTCGCCGAGAGCGACGGGGTTGCGAGGTCGACGAACACTCTTTTGCGGTCGCGCAGTGACGCGACACGGACGAGCGTACGGATGGCTTCGATGTTGCGACCGGCCTTCCCGATGAACCGGCCTATGTCCTCGTCGGCGAGCTTGACCTTGATGGCCACGGTACCGCCGCCGCGCTCGAATGCCTCGACCGAAACTTCATCGGGTTTTTCGGCCAGCGACTTCGCCACGTACTCGACGAGAGCGCGGTAGTCGATGCCTGGTCCGTTGGACGTTGGCCGTTCCCGCCGAAAACCGCCGCCGCTTCGATTGGAACCTCCGCGCCGAAAGTCACGCCGTGGGGGTCGACTTCTCTGCACGTCGCTCAAGGATTCCCTCCCGCTGCAACAGGCTGCGCGCCGCTTCGCTGGGCTGCGCGCCCTGCTGCAGCCACTTCATAACTTTGTCCACGTCGATCTTGACCTGCACCGGGTCGGTCATCGGGTCGTAGTACCCGAGGTGCTCGATAAAGCGGCCGTCGCGCGGAGAGCGCGCGTCCGCCACCACGAGACGGTAGAAGGGGTGTTTCTTCGCCCCCATCCGCCTCAACCTGATCTTTACCAACTGCTCCTCCTTTTGTCTATCCGATCTGTTTGTCTATCCGATCTGTCCGAGGCGCGGAATCCCGACCGGCTTGCCTCTCCGATTGACTGCGCCGAATTGCTTGGCCATCTTCTGCATCGCATCGCGTGCCTTCAGAAGCCGGTTGATGTCGGCGGGCTGCACACCGCTGCCGCGGGCGATCCTCTTCTTGCGCGCGCCGTCGATGAGCTCGGGATGCGCCCGTTCCCGCGGCGTCATGGACAGGATGATCGCCTCCATCCGCTTCATCTCCAGTTCGGTGTTCGCGCCGGCCAGCTGCCCCTTCAGCTGACCGCCGCCCGGGACCATGTCGAGCAGCCCCTCGAGCGGGCCCATGCCGCGCAGCTGACGGATTTGAGCCAGGAAATCGTCGAAGCTGAGCTGACCCGCCCGAAGGTGTCGCTCCACCTCGGCGGCCTTTTCCCGGTCGACGGTTTGCCCGGCTTTCTCGATCAGCGACAGCACATCGCCCATGCCGAGAATGCGCGAGGCCATCCGCTCGGCGTGGAAGACCTCGAGGTCGGCGGGCTTCTCCCCGGTGCCTGCGAAGCGGATCTGCTCGCCTGTCGCCACGCGCAGGGAGAGCGCTGCCCCGCCCCGCGCGTCGCCGTCAAGCTTGGTCATGATCACGCCGTCCACGCCGACCTCCCTACCGAATGCCTCACCCACCTTGACCGCTTCCTGACCTGTCATCGAGTCGGCGACGAGCAGTGTCTCGGCCGCGGGAAGCGCCGCTTTGACTCGCTTGAGCTCCGCCATCAGGTCGGCGTCGACATGCGTCCGTCCGGCGGTGTCGAGCACGACGACATCGCAGTTGACGCGCCGGGCCTCGGCGACGGCAGCCAGCGCGATCGTCTCGACGGCGCCCTCGCCGGTGTGGAACGCAACGTGCTCCTGCTCAGCCAGCGTGCGCAGTTGATCGACGGCCGCCGGACGGCGGAGGTCGAGCGCGGCGACAAGCGGCCGGTGCCCTTCCCGGCGCGCCAGCAATGCAAGCTTCACCGCGGACGTCGTCTTGCCTGAGCCCTGCAGCCCGATAAGCATCACCACGGTCGGAGGTTGAGCCTTGTAGCGGAGGCCCTCAGCGTTGGCACCCAACAGCTCGACGAGCTCGTCGTGGACGGCCTTGATCACGGTTTGCGGCGCTGTCAAGCCAGGCGAAACCTCGGCCCCGGCGAGCCTGACCCTGACCTTCTCCACGAACTCTTTCACGACTTTGAAGTTCACGTCGGCCTCGAGCAGAGCCAGCCGGACCTCGCGCAAGCCGGCGTCCACATCCTCGGGCCGAAGCACGCCGCGGCCGCTGATCTTCTTGAGCGCGGCGGCAAGCCGCTCGCTCAGGGCCTCGAACATCTAAACGTCACCTTCGATGCGGGCGAGGCGTCGCTTCAAGCCGTTCAGCTCGCGCTCCAGGGCTTCCACCGCGCGCCGCCGGCGGGCAGACTCGCCGAGCAGGCCGAGGCGCTTCTCATATGCCTGGAGGGCGAGCGTGGAACGACGCACGATGTCGTGCACCGCGGCCCTCGACGTGCCCTGGTGCGAAGCGATCTCCGCAAGCGACCAGTCGCTGCGCAGATAGAGGTCGATCACCTGGCGCTGGTGCTCGGTAAGAAGGGCTCCGTATCGCTCGTAGAGCGCGAGAGTGCGGCCCCGAGCCTGCAGGGTGTCAAGTGCCATGCCTTGACAGTTTAGCAGTGCGACTAGAATGCCCTCGAGCCATGCTTACGGCTTTCATCCTCGTCAAGTCGACGCGCGACGGGCTGACCCACCTGGGAGCGGAGCTGGCCGACGTCGAAGGCGTGGCCGAGGTCTACACAGTCACCGGCGAGTGGGACTTCATCGCGGTCGCGCGGGTGCACGAGCACGAGGACCTGGCCAAGGTTGTGACCCATCACCTGACCAGGCTCGACGGCATCGAGCGCACGCAGACGATGGTCGCGTTCCCTGGGACTGGAAGACAGGACCTCCTGAGCGACCTCCTACCCGTCGCTCTGCGCGCGGCGCGCGCGGGCGCGGCTGTCCTCCTCGAGTCCGGTCTCGCCCATCCTGGAATCGCGGCAGAGCTGAAAGGGCGCGGCGACTATGTGACCGCGACCGACCGCCGCTCCGAGTCGGCCATTCTAGAGGTGCTCGCTCGCGAAGCTCCTGGTATCGCGGTCCTGGCCGAGGAACGCGGGGGTGCGCGCGCTTCCACGATGTGGGCGGTCGATCCACTCGACGGCACGACGAACTTCACCCGTGGATTTCCCAGCGTCGGCGTCTCGGTCGCGTTGCTGGATGCCGGCCGGCCTGTGGTCGGCGTCGTCCTCGCGCCTTTTTTGCGGCTGGAGTTCACGGCTGCCAGAGGTGGTGGGGCGTCCCTGAACGGCGAGCGCCTTCCCCCGCATCGTGAACTCGAACCCGCGAGGGCGGTCGTCGCCACCGGATTTCCCTTCCGCAACAAAGGACTCCTTCCCCGCTACCTCGCGATGTTCAACCACGCCCTTGCGAGGTTTGAAGACCTCCGCCGCGCCGGCGCGGCGGCGCTCGACCTCGCGTGGACGGCGTCGGGGACCTTCGACGGGTTCTTCGAGCTTGGCCTCGATACGTGGGATGTGGCCGCCGGCGCCGTCATGGTGGTCGAGGTCGGGGGGCGTGCGACCGACTGGTCAGGCGGCGACGCCTGGATCGACACCGGCGACATTCTCGCCGCGGCGCCCGACGTGCACGAAGTGCTGCTAGAGCTCGCCGCGCAGACGACGCAGGGGTAGCTGGACCAAAGCCCGATACTGTTGGCGGGCATAGACGTCTGCCGGCGGAAAGCCGGCCCTGCGCAAACGCCTTGGTCTCGTGCGACATGATTCGACCGCGCTCCTGAAATCACCTTCGTACTCCGTGACCGCGGACGCGATGTCATGAGAGCCAAAATGACAGTCGCTGCCGCCGATCGCGGCTCCCAACAGCTCGCGGTTGGCGGCGTAGAACTCCTCGAGCTGCCGCCGGCGGCGGGCGCCGATCGGGACCGTGGAGACCATCTCGATCCCGTCGACCTTGTGCTTGTCGATCAGGCGGCGCAGCATCTCGGGCTGGATCGAGCCGAAGTAAACGGGCATGAATGGGTGAGGAACGATCGCCAGCGCGCCCTGGTCGTGGATCGCGGCCACCGTCTCCTCAATTGACATGCCGCGTCGCACCGGTTCCGAGAGGAACCAGCCCACGATGTGAGTTTGTGCGGGCCACTTCGTGGTGATCTCCTGGCCCGCCACGACGATCAGGCCTGCCTCCTTGCCGAGGTCCTGCGTCGTCTGGACCGAGGCCATCGTGTCGTGGTCGGTGAGGGCAATCAGGTCGAGATGAGCCTGCAGGGCCGCTTGGACGAGCTCGGCCGGATTGACCATGCCGTCCGAGGCGAGCGTGTGGCAGTGGGGATCCGCGATCATCCTTCGAAGATCGCACGGACGAAGGCGGCCGCGTCGAATGGCTCGATGTCGGCGATGTCTTCGCCCACGCCGGCCAGCTTGACCGGCACGTCGAGCTCAGACTCGATGGGGATCACGGCGCCGCCCTTCGCGCTGCTGTCGAGCTTGGTCAGCGCGAGACCGGTCATGGGAATCGCCTTGTTGAACTCTCGGGCCTGCACGAGGTTGGACAGTCCCAGCACGCCGTCGAGCACCAGCAGCGATTCGTAGGGGGCGCCTTCGAGCGCCTTGGTCGCGACCCGCCCGATCTTGCCCAGCTCCTCCAGGAGATTCCGCTGCGTCTGCAGCCGGCCCGCGGTGTCGGCGATGACGACATCAAGCCCGCGCTTGACAGCGACCTGGATGCCTTCGAAGACGACCGACGCTGGATCGGCGCCGCGGGTGCCCTCGAAGTGCTGCACCCCGGCCCGTTCCGCCCACATCACCATCTGCTCGATGCCTGCCGCGCGGTATGTGTCGGCCGCCACCACCAGGGGATTTCTTCCCTGCTCGCGGAGCCGGTGGGCCAGCTTGCCCGCGGTGGTCGTCTTGCCCGCGCCGTTGACCCCGTACAGAAGCACGCATGCAGGCTTGCCGGCGAGATTTAACTCGCGCGATTGCTTCGACATGAGGCCCGCCGCGACGCGAACCAGCGCGTCGAGCGCTTCATCTTTCGTGCGCGGCGCGCTCGACCTCATTCCCGATGCGATCCGGGACGCCATCGCCGGTCCGACGTCGGCTGCGATGAGCACCTCCTCGAGCTCCGCGTAGTACCCGTCCGCCAGCGGTGGACTGAGCGCGCGAAGTCCGGCCGCGAGGGCGTTCCGAGTCCGGCTACCGACGCGGTCCCAGAGGCTCAGCCTGCTTGCGCTGTGGTCGCGGCGCGTGACGCCGGCTTGCGGATATCGTCGAGCCGGACCGACACCAGGTGCGAGGAGCCGCTCTCGTCGAGGTGGATGCCGTACAGCGTCGACGCGTACGACATCGTCACGTGGTTGTGCGTGATGACGAGGAACTGACGCTCGGCTCCGAGCCGCGCCACCATCTGGCCGAAGCGGTCGACGTTCGCGTCGTCGAGCGCGGCGTCCACCTCGTCCAGGATCGTGAAGGGACTGGGGTTCACCTCGTCGAGCGCAAGCACCAGGGCAAGGGCCGCAAGCGAACGCTCGCCGGACGAAAGCAGGGTGACGTTTTGCAGTCGCTTGCGCGGCGGCTGGACGAGGATCTCGACCCCGGTGCGCGGACCGTCATCGCCATCCGCGTGTCGCAGCGTCGCGCGACCTCCGGGATTCAGCTGAGAGAAGTACTCGTGGAAGTTGGCCGCGACCGCGCCGAAGACGGCCTCGTAGCGCGACTCCTCCTCTTCGCGAAGCTTCCCGATCAGGTCTTCGAGGTCGGTCCGCGCGGCGGTGATGTCTTCGAGCTGCTCGGCGAGGTTGCGATAGCGCTCCTCCAGCTCGCGAAACTCCGAGTCGGCGAGTGCGTTCGTGGGGCCGATCTCTTCCAGACGGCGCTCGAGGGCGCGCATCTCGCGCTCGCGCGACTTGCCGCCAGGGATCTCCTCGGGTGCTACCCCGTCTGGCATTCGCGAACGGATCTCGTCCATGCGCGCTTGCAGGAGCTCCGCCTCGCGCGTGATCAGCTCGAGGTTGCCCTCCAGCGTGCCCGTACGCAAACGCGCGTCGATGCGAGCTTCCTCGAGCGCGACCAGCTGCTTGGCGCTCTCCGCCATCCCGGCTTCGTCCTCCGGCGCGTCCTGCTCCGCCGCGGCGAGCGCCTCGCGCGCGCTATGAGCGCTCGCGCGGAGGTCCGGCAGCGCCTCGACGGCGCCAACCGCAGCGTGCTCAGCCTCGTGAAGGTGACGCAGGCGTTCCTCAGATCCCGCCGTCAACCGCGCGACGTCTTCCTCAACCAGCGAGTGCTGCCTCCGCAACGAATCGATCCGGTCGTGCCATCGGGCGCGCTCGAGCTGACGCTGCTCGAGGACGGCTCGCTGCTGCGCAACCTCCCGCAGCTGCGCGTCCAGCTGACGTCCGAGCTCCCCGGCACGCTCCTCAGCGGCACCCGCGGCGCGCTCAAGATCTGCCAGCCGGTGCTCGGCGTCGCGCTCGCCGGCGCGCGCTGTGTCGAGCATCCTGGCCACCTCATCCGGCCGCGGCGCCGCGGCGGCCTCGCTCCGCAGCTGGGCCAGTCGCGCGTGCGCCGACTGGACGACTCGGGTGGCATCCGACGCATCGGCGGCGTCCTGCTCGTGCGTCCTGATCTCCTCTTGCAGCTCGGCCTTGCGCGCGTCGAGCGCCGTCCTTGGGTCCGCGCCGGCCCGCAGCATTCCGCTGGCACGAAAGACGCCGTCTCGCGTGACTTCGCGGCCGACGACCACTCCGCCCAGCAAGCGCCGCACGATGATCTCGTAACCCTCGCGAACGTGGACGTGCTCGTAGAGCGAGCCGGCTTCGGGGGGCGGCGACTCGACGGGGAACACGGCGGTCGTCTGACGCTCGGCGCCGCTGATTGCTCGCCACGCCGCCTCCTCGTCGGGAGCCGCGGTCGCGTCCACGAGCGGGCCCAGCACGGCGGCCAGCGCCGCCTCGAACCCGGGCGCGGCCGTGACGATGTCCCCCAACCGGAGGCCTTGTGGGGAGGCAGGCCTGAGGGCCTCGATCCCGTCCAGCTCGGCACGCAGCCTTGCCAGCGTCGCGGCGGCATCCTCCGCCGAGCGCTTTCGCGTCTCGGCTTGCCGAAGCTCGGCCTCGGCGTCAGCGAGAAGGGCCGCGGCCGCGCCCGCTTTCGCCGCGCGCACCGCCTGCTCCTCGAGGAACTCGCGGCGCGTTCGCACCGAGGCAAGCGACGATGCGGCGACGACCGCGCCGCGGCGGGTGTCTTCGGCGGTTCGCCTGGCGTCGCGGACGGGCGCCGGGTCCGGCTCGGCAGGTGCCGGTTCGACATCGGCCGGAGATGCGATCGAGCGTTCCGCCTGGGCAAGCTCATCCGCCAGCTGCCTGCGCAGCGCCGAAGCCGCGTCCAGCAACGCCCGACTTTCGGTGTCCGACAGGCGGGCGGCCTCGGCCACGGCGCGCCGGTTGGCGGCGCGCTCTTCACCGAGCTGGAACCGGTGTTCGGCGTCGGAAAGCTGGAGACGAAGCTGTCCGAGGGTGCGCTGCCTGGCGAGCCGCCTGTCCTGCGCCGTCTGCATGGCCGCGCGCTCGACCCGGAACGCTTCTTCGGCGATCTTCGCTTGTTCGCGCGCCTCGATAAGACGCCGTTCCAGGCCTTGCGCCTGGGTCGAGGCGCGTCGGTGCGCATCCCGCGCCTCGCGCCACTCCTCCCAGACGATGCTGCCTCGCAGCAGCTCCAATCGGGCGCCCGCCTCCGCGGCCTCCCGTGCGGCCGCGGCCTGGCCGCGAAGTGTCTCCAGGCGAGGTGCAAGCTCTGACTTCAGGTCCTCCAGGCGCAGCAGGTTCGCCGCCAGCTCCTGGAGCTTTGCCACAGCCTCTTGACGCCGCGTTTTGACTCCGCGGACCTGGGCCGCTTCCTCGAGGAGCTGCCTGCGCTCCCCCGGCGAGCACACGACGATATGCTCGATGTCGTGCTGGTCGATGATCGCGTAGGAGTCGACCGTGAGCCCGGTTGAGGCCAGGAGATGGATCAGATCGCGACGCCGCACGCGGGTGCCGTTGAGGAAGTAGTCGCTCTCCCCATCGCGCTCGACGCGGCGCTTGATCGCCACCTCGTGGTAGTCGACCGGCAGCCGTCGGGCGGTGTTGTCGAAGACCATGGTCACCTCGGCAAACGAAGCACGCGAACGCCGCTCGCCGCCGACATAGATGACCTCTTCCATCTTGCGGCCGCGGATGTCGCGCGCCTGGCCGGAGCCGAGCACCCACTTGACGGCGTCGACGATGTTCGTCTTGCCGGAGCCGTTGGGGCCGACGATGGCGGTGACTCCGCCGTCGAACTGGATCTCGGTCTGCCGGGCAAAGGTTTTGAAGCCCAGCAATTGCAGGGACCTTAAGAACAAACTGGCGGGCAGGGTAGCAGATGTAGGGGTCACTTGACCCTCACCCACAAGGCGTGCTCGCCCCTCCGCCGGCTCCGCCGGCGCCTCCCCATAAAGGGGAAGGAGTTGGACTTTTAGTCGATCGGTTCGCCGAACTGGCGGCTGCGAGGTTCGGTGGCCGGCGGCTCGTGGTTGTCGCCCAGGGGATGCAGCCTGACGACCTCGGCAGGCTCGGGTTGCTCCGCCGCCGGCAGCGACCGCCGTGGCTCTGCACGCGGCTCACGCGGCTTGCGCGGCGAGCGGCGGGTCCGTGGCTTCGCCTGCTTGGTGGCCGAGGTTTCCACGACGGAAGCGACCAGGGTCTCGAGCGCCGCTCGCGCCGCGTCCTGCTCGGCCTCCTGCTTGGTCGCGCCATGGCCCGTGCCGAGCGGCTCCGCGCCGGCGAACACGACCGATGTGTACTCGCGCCTGTTGCCTACTCGCGCGCCTTCGCTGTCGTACACCGGCGTCTCGCCGAAGCGTTCCTGTGCGACCTGCTGGAGCTTGCCCTTGAAGTTCTCGTCACGCACCGGCGACGGCAGGGTGCGATAACGGTCCAGGTAGTAGTGGTAGGCCGCGTCGTACCCGGCGTCGAGGAAGACCGCGCCGAGCACCGCCTCGAAGGCGTTCGCGAGCAGCGACTTCAGACTACGGCCGCCGCCTTTGGCGATGCCCTTCCCGAGGTAGAGGTAGCTGCCAAGGTCGAGCTGCTCCGCGAGCTGGGCGAGGGTGTTCGTGTTGACCATCGCCGAGCGCGTTTGCGTGAGCTCGCCCTCGGTCGCGCCGGGGTGATGCTTGTAGAGGTACTCGGCCGTGATCAGCTGCAGGACAGCGTCGCCGAGGTACTCGAGGCGCTCGTTGTCGCGCGGCGAAACCGAAGGCGATTCATTGGCGAACGAGCTGTGGGTGACCGCTTCGAGCAGCAGCCCGGGGTCGCGAAAGTGGATTCCGATCTTTTGTTGGAGAAGCTGCAGAGACTGTGCGAGCGGTGCAGCGGAAGCCTGTGCTATGAGCCGGCCTTCTCCTGGATGTACTCCCACGCCTGACCGACCGTGGTGATCTTTTCGGCGTCCTCATCCGGGATCTCGAGACCAGTGTTCTCTTCGAACGCGTAGATCAGCTCGACGAGGTCGAGGGAGTCGGCGTTCAGGTCCTCCTGGAACGAAGCGTCCATCGTCACCTGCTCGGGCTCGCATCCAAGGCGCTCGACGATGATGTTCTTGAAGTCCTCGAAGCTCAGCTTTTGAGTTTCCATACGCGGTCTACTGTACACGAGCACGGCTTCTCGCTCGGCCAGGGCCTGACCACGGGGCCGGGGCTCCTCGCGACCCCGGCCCCACCCCGTCAAATTCCGCTAACGGCCGGTCTT
>WNGN01002979.1_pt1 | contig 11382 bp, 10 predicted proteins | sample 5400561 | NCBI WGS metagenome assembly WNGN01 (sample SAMN13153379, study PRJNA577476) | soil metagenome | isolation source: 115 cm soil or saprolite under Garry oak tree replicate 2 | place: USA:California | collected 2016-06-15 | reverse complement strand
GTCCACTCCAACACGTTGATCGAAGCGATGAATAATCTGTCAAACAATCCTTCCTCGAACAAGGCGGCGAATGATCTCGAGTCCGCGTGGGATTCCTTCAGTCCAGACGTGTCGAAGATTGATCCGAAATTCTCAGCAATAATTCCAGTCTTGAAGGACATGCTGGCGAAGGATCCTGAGCGTAGACCGGAAGCGGAGAAGGTTGCGAATTCTCTTCAGAAGCTAGTGGACAAACATGGCCGACTAGGATAGCCTTCTGAGAAAAAGGAGTTGGCTCCCGGGCCTGCGTCGAGCGATGGATCCGAGAGTCACTTCCACACAATTCCATAGACGAAACGATTCGTCTATTCTACAGGGTTGAGGGTTCCGGTTTTTACGCAGCTGATTTGGCTGTTCACCTCTCCGCTACTATCCCTCATGGGACAAATAGCATGGGGGACAGCTGACCAGTAGTATGGTGATGGTCGCATATGAGAATCACGTATACAACTGAACACAGACAGAATGAGTACACACACGTAATATTATCAGAGGACAGCTAGGGCTTGAGCCACTGACCACAGCTGTGACAATAGTTCTTTCCAAGCGACGCCGTGCCGCAAGAAGGGCAGCGTAGTCGAATACCGCACTGGCTGCAGTACTTTCCCCCCGCTGGCTGACGATTCCCACAGGCCGGACACGCTTCAAAGTAGACCTGCTGTGGAGGGCTGATCAACAGCCCGAAGGTAGTAGCGGAACCGACAGCTTGGCCTAGTGCGTTTTGGTCAGGAGGGGACGTATGCCCGTGCATTCTACTCACTCAGAATATGGTCTTAGAGGCTCAAATACGTTCTTGTTCTCAAAGGTTCTTGGCGGTGGGGCCGTTCGTTATTTTTGCTCGGAATCTAGGACTTGGATCAAGTGTGGCCTAAGACTGCATGGCCTTGCTCTCGCGAGTATTGACGCACGGCCGAGAAGCCGAGAATGCCTCCGATCATGTTGAGTATCGGCCCAAAGATCAGTGCTAGAGTCGCCGGAATTGACGGGGAGGTCGCGGAGTAGATTGGTAAGGGCGTTACTTGGACATAATAGGTGATGAGAACGGTTGAAAGGTTTGCGACGCCTACTCCAAGTATTATTGATGGCCAGGTTATTCGGCCTTTCCAGTCCTCCAGGAGATGGCTGGCACTCCAAACAGTAACGAAACTTGCGAGAAACAGGGACTGGAAGCTGATTGTGTAATAGAATGGAGTGTTGCTGCGATCTACTAGCACCGCTAGGAAGAGTGACGTCATCTGATAAGATGAGCCGATGATCGAAAACACGAAAGCGACTGTTGCTCTGTTGGTCATGCATTTCTGTGGTCGCGAAAGGTAGTTAACACTTTGAAGAGTTCGATTGTCTGGTATTCGGGAAATCCCTACTTTTTCTTATAGCGAATCTTCGTCGGTGGTGGTCGTCCTTCCCATTCGATCAGGTCCGATGGTTGGACCCAGTGTGGAATGACCACTGGCAATCTGACGTCCATCCTTGGGGTCAAGGTCTCATGCTGTTCGCTCTGCTTCTTCTCAGGTTTGAGATGCACTATCTCGAAGTTTCCTGCTGTGTCGAGGACGCCGTAGCCTGCTAGGTGTCTTGTGTAGAGGAACTTGTGGAGGAGGAACTTGATCTTCTTGTTCGTAAGTCCATTGACTTCGATGATCTTCTTGTGCTGAACCATCTGGCCGCCTGACATGGCTGTCACATATTCCACTAAGGAGGAGACTTCGCCGCTGTCGAGATCGTCGACCACAATCTTGGTCAAGCCGTCGACCCTATTTTTGCAGCTGGAGGCTCTATCATCTGTTTCCCTAACATTGTAGTCTTTCTATAATAGATTCCGCATAGACCCTTGAGCACTCTGAAGTGTTGAGATTGTGTAGAAACATTCGACCCCTGTTCAACTTCGATCCGCCTGCCACTGACGAAGAGATTCGGGCTGCTTCGCTGCAGTTTGTCCGGAAGATCAGCGGCTTCAACCAGCCCTCGAAGGCAAACGAGCGTTCATTCACAGCGGCCATAGAGGAAATAGCCCAGGCTTCAGGACGTTTTCTACACTCACTTGAAACGAGCGCGAAACCGAAGAACCGGGAACGAGAGGCGGACTTACGGAAGGCTAGGTCTGCCCAGAGGTTTCCGTCACGGGCTGGATTCTGACCGGAGAATCTTCTCCATCAAAATCCATCCTACCTGTCGTTTGAATCCGAGCTTATTGTTGATGGCCAACATCGAAGCGTTGACAGAATCGTTCCACGTCTTTATGATCCGGTACCCGTTCTTCTTCCCAAAATCGATGACTCTGAGCTTCAGCGCAGTCGCTATGCCCCTGCCTCGATACTCGCGTATGACTCCAGTATCGTCCTGATTCAGGACACCAGGCTCCGAATCGATCCGATGCACATCACTCATTCCCACAAAGTTGGAACCGTCCTTGGCTAGAAAGTAGCCGTCAGGGAGGAGCTGAGGGTTCTTGAGCGAATAGGTGTCCCAGTCGTCGTAGCTCAGAGGCGTGAACTCCGCTTCGCGAGGCATATCTGCCTGGATCAGCTGGACTAATTCGTGGATCTTCCTCAATGAATCCTGACCATGACGGTGTTCTTCGGCAAGTGTCGTGAACGTTATTCCGACCTTCAGAGCCTTGTCGACGTATCCTTGGAACGGTACAGTGTCAGCCGTTGAAAGGTCTAGCCGGGATTCCCAGTTCCTCGTTCTCTCGGAGAATCCTCTTCTCCGGAAGAATTCTAATCGTTTAGAAAGGTCCTCCTTGGCCATTGTCCAAGCGAGTATCGCATTTCGCTGAGCAAGTTCCTCTTCGAGTCGATTGTAGATTGCTCGTCCAATTCCTCTGCACTGCTGTTCAGGGTCAACTAGGATGCCGGCCATGAATTTTCGTGGATGATACATGTCGGGTACGTTGATGAGTTCGCCGAAGCCGACGATCTTATCATGTTCTTGGTCGACGCACTCGTATCGCTTCAGGAGATACTTGGTCCGGTCAAGGCTCACGTCTCGGTTACGACGTTCCGCAACGCTGATGGGATAATCAGGATAATTCGCATTATAGATCTCAACCAGCCACTCGTAGTCGCTGGGTTGGAACTCTCTGAACCCGAGGGAGAGAGTCCTCTGCTCACTCATGGCACCAGAGCCCGCCCGTCAGCCCAGCAAATAGTTTATTCCCCGAAACGGCTCTCACCGGTCGATATTCTATGGATGACCGGGAGTTTCTGCGCCTCTTCCACGAAGGCAGTCTTCCAAGTGAGGAGTTTCGTCACCGGGGTCATCTTCGTCTTGCCTGGCTCGTCTTATCATGTCATCAGAGGGATGAGGCCGAGAACATACTGGGTCGTGAAATCAGGCGGTTTGCTATTGCGAGCGGTGCTCCCAGCAAGTATCACGATACTCTGACGCGTTTCTGGGTGCGACTTGTGGGTCACGCGATGGAGTATTCACCGGGAGTTCGGAGTATTGATGATCTCTTGGCTATGTTTCCGTTTTTAATAGAGAGGAGTCTCCCTTATCGTCATTGGCGTGGAGAGACTCTCAACTCGGATCGGGCGCGTGCAGGCTGGGTTGAGCCGGACCTTGTTTCACTGCCCTGAACTGGACGAAGGATAGTATGATACTGGATAGTTGCTCAGGTTCTAAGCGGGCGTTTCTAGCAGGAGCTTCTTCTCTTCACGGAGGAAGAACAGGAGTGCGGTGTTAACTTCGTCCGCGTGGGTCCAGGTTATGAAGTGTGGTCCGTTATTGACCGTGACTAGCCGCGCTCCCTGTACGAGTTTGGCGGTGCGTGCTCCTGAGCTGGCGTATGGGACGATGCGGTCGGCATCGCCGTGAATGACTAGTGTGGGAGATGTGATTCGGGCCAGGTCTTTGCGGAAATCCTCATACCAGGTCCGGACGCATGCGACGCTGGCGACGGACCCGGCCAAAGCGGCTACGTTCCAGCTGTTCTGGACCGCTTGTTCACTGACCCTTGAGCCTAGGTTCTGGTCCGTGTTGTAGAAGTTCTTGTAAAAGTCTGTGAAGAAAGCGTAGCGGTCTGCGGCGACTGCCTTCTCTATCCCATCGAAGACTGGCTTGTCGACACCTTCCGGATTATCCGGTGCCTTCAGCAAGTACGGTGGGACGCTGCTGATGAACACCGACTTCGACACATTCTTCGATCCATACCGTCCCTGGTAGCGTGCTACCTCGCCGCCTCCCATGCTGAAACCGACCAGGGCGACATTCTTGAGGTCGAGCTTGTTCAGAAGCTGGTGAAGATCCTCGCTGAACGTGTCATAGTTGTAGCCGGTGGTGGGCTTGCTGGACTGGCCGAAACCCCGGCGGGAGTAGGTGATTACTCGATAGCCGGCGTCGAGGAGGACGGGGAGCTGTCTCTCCCAGCTCGCACCGCTCAACGGGTATCCGTGGATCAGGACGACTGGTTTGCCGGAACCATGATCCTCATAGTGAAGATCAATATTCCCTGAGTTCTCTTTCCCAACTGTCACAAACGGCATCAGAATCGCGGCTCGTTGAGTCTGTTAGCTATTTATGATTATTGCTTATCATGACTCCGGAGCAAGATTAAGAAAAACAGAGACTATTGCAAAGAGAAGAATCCGCGCTGTGAAATTCTAGGTGACGGTTTCTGTTCTCTTAAGTATCCGTGAGAATCTATTGAGTGTTTCATGGTCGGCTGGGGTTTTGCGTTCGGCAGAGGATTCGTCGTCCTCCTCTGGAGCATCGTCTGGGCCATCGTCGCCGGAATAGTCGGCGTACTAATTATCGGGGGGTCTCTTGCTAGCCTGGTCTCTAACCCGACTGCTGTGGCTTCGAACCCTACTGGACTCGTCACGGGATTCCTTGCGGCGTCGTTTCTAGGAATCTTCCTCATCATCTTTATCGCAGTCATTGGACTCTACGCGACCATTGTCAAAGTGGCTGTGGATGGAGCACTCTCCCAGCTAGAAAAATCGGGACAATACAGCAGAGGATCATACTCGACGGGGGCCCAATCAATGGGATCACAGCCGACACTGGTAGCTCCCGCGATGCGGAAGTTCTGTGCAAACTGTGGGACCGCCCTGCCCGGTGGGACGGCAAAGTGTCCCAGCTGCGGAGCGAATATCTAGGGTCCTTACACTTTTCGATTCTGAAAACTTTCGGAGGTCGTCGTCCTATCCTAGGAATTTCTCGTAGACCAGAATCTTCGCGGTCTTCTTGAACCCCGAACGGACTAGGGCTCCTACCAAAGATGTTCTTGATGGGAGAAGGACTCGGAGCTTCTCTCGCTTCTTCCGATGCATCATGAACCGTAGCATTCGAGCCATCTTACCAACTTCTGTCCGTTCTCCCGCCGCGAATCCGATCGTCAAGACATTGTCCTCGTCGAGGAAGATGCAACAAGCCTTCGGCTGCTTGTCCTTCATTATGGTGAAGACTCGGCCCTGGCTCATGAGTTTCCTGAAGGTTTGAAGTGTCAACGGATACCACGTCCAGCCGTCAGAATACATCGCATGGTTCTCGGCAAAACTGGGGCGAGCCGTCAACCAGTTCCAGAGACGCTTCGATGAGCCTCTCGGCGAAGTGACGTCGGCCGGCTTCGTTCGGAGTCCTCTGGAGGATTCGAGGCGTTGAAAGATCTGCGTCACTGGGAAGCCAATCTTCTCCAGATGTTCTCTGGAAGCACGGTTGCTGCTGCCTGTGGAGAGGCGCGCGACCCGGGCCCCTTTTCTTCTAGCCCACTCTACCAGTGAATGGTTCAGCTTTCCAGCGATTCCGAGACCGCGGTAGAGTTCATGGACTCTCACGCCTTCGAGCCAGGCAACGTAGTTGGTCTGGAGACTGGCACGGGCACAGCCCACAGTTCTTCCGTTCACAGTCGCAACGATGAATCTGGCTTTCTTGTCGCTTAGCCAGTCATCCCAGACTTGAGGGAGATAGTCATGGCCGCTCCAGATCTTCTTCGAGATCTCCAGAATCGGAGACTTGTCTGAGGCCTTGGCTTTCCGAATCTTGACCGAAGCTGATTTTTGTCTTCTTGAAGATTCTCGTGCCGGCGTCAAGGTTCCGAGGCCGGCGAAGCGGCAAGAATTATCCTGCGTGCAAAGTACACTTTGAATCCTCTGTTATTCGCGCTCAGTCTTCCTCCCGCGGGTTACTCGACAGCGGACCAGTCTTCTCAGGAGGGGGTTGATGTAGTTGGAGAATTGGGAGGAGTTGTTGCCGAAGGGTTAGGTCTTCGCCTTGTCAGCTGGATAACTTGCAGGGCCACGCTTGTGGCCGCGATTATACCCACGATTATTGTGTATGTTTGTCCTGAGCTGGCTAGATTCGCGATGCTTTGGACTTGGCTGTTTACTGTTACAGTGGCTGTTCCGGTTCCGCTGCTTCTGACCAGTGCTCCGGTTTCTGAAGCGTTTACGAGGAGGGTGTAAGATCCTGCTGCGTTTGAAGGGAGTTTGAAAGAGATAGAGTAGGATGTTTGGCCGGAGGGTCGCGCGCTGCTGGTGAGATCTTGGACTGACCCGCCGGGGGTCGTCAATAGTGCTTTGTTGATTGTGAATGTTGAGCCGAGGCCTTGTGATGCAGATCCCGTTGCCGAGATTAGCTGTACTGTCCAGGTGATGTTGTCGCTTGGAGACGCGGTCGTGGGTCCGCTTATTGAGACCTCAAGGCTTCGACTGTCCACAACGTAGAGAGTAGCGGATGATAGTGGGGCTCCTGAAAGCCATTCGTCGAGCCCGATGCTGTAGGCGCCGTAATAGTTGGATGTGGGCAGTATCGCGTCTGTCAAGTTGCCGGATCTCGTGGAGAAGAAGAAGGTGACCAGGTGAGTCTGGGAGAGTACTGGTATTCCGCTTATCCTGGCTACAAAGAACGCTTCCCTGGGTAGACCTGTGGCTGTTATTGTGACGGGCTGCTGGTAGCCAGCGTTCCCGGTGCCTTGTATGGCAATGCTCGGAGTGTCACGGGGGCCGAGCCTCGCCGTGAAAATGTCTGTCTCTCCCGTCAGGATCTCTCTCCCGACGGGTCTTACTGCTCTTCTTCCGTCCGTCCATACTGGATAGGTTTGGTTTCCGGAGACGGCCAGGTTGAAGTAGTCACCGATGAAGCCGATCGTGAAGAGTGGGTCCGTGCCTACGTCTGTAACTCTGCTGTTTGGACTTATTGTGGTCCCGTGGTTCGTGGCTGTGGCGTAAAATATGTCGTATCCTAATCCGACTGGGTCGAGCCGCTGATCTCCCCAGATAATATGGACGACGTTGTCACTGGACGCTTTCAGCCATGCAAAGAAGTGTCCATTCTGGCTGGAGTTGTCGTTTATCATGGTCGGCTGGCTCCAAGTCGTCCCTCCGTCGAGCGATGCTACTAGGTAGATGTCAGCGGGGTCGGCGCTGTACTTTGCCTGTCGGGCTCCATAGGCGATGTAGATGGTCCCGTCTGGAGCGACGTCCATTGAGGGGAACATGGAACTCCACCATCTGAAGCAGCAAGAGCCGCCCTGGCTGGCGAATGTCAGCTGTTGGGGAATCGGAGCCGCCACCATGGGTGGGAGGAATGATGTTCCGCCGTTTATTGATCTCGTTATCATGATGCTGGCTGATGCGTTGAGGAATCCGTTCGTTCCTGTGTCGAAGTAGGCGACGTAGAGGTTGCCGTTCGATGCAACGGCCGGCATGGAGCCTGTGATTACTCGGCCGGTCATAGAAGAGGCGGGCGATGTTGCCGCGGGACTTGCAGCTACTGGACTGGACCAGGTAATTCCGGAGTTTGTCGAGTGGACCTGCATTACTGTAGAGTTCACTTTGCAGGAGGAGGGGAGGGGACAGAATTCTGTGAAGTCAGTGTAGGTGACGTATACGTTGTCGAGGGACGGGCTGTTCTTGTTGGGACCGACCGCGAGATATTCCTTGTCGTATAATTCTGACGTGATTGTTGATGTACCGGTGAATGTTTTTCGCTGGACCGCGACATGGTTAGTCCAGTGGACGCCATCTGTCGACGTCGCAACAACGAGGTCGTCTGACATATTCCCGGATGTAGATTCTAGGGATAGGAAGGAGTAGTAGAAGGTCCCCGTGCGGTCAACTCCGAGGGATGGATCAGAGCCAAAAGTATCGTTGCCTCTGGACAAGGCTAGAAAGGATGGGGCTGACCAGTCTGTTCCCTGGTCAGCGGAGACATAGGCGACCATTTGTCCGGTGCTGAGGCTGTTTGCGGCGACCACCATCAAGAACTGGCTTGTCTGGTTTCTCACCGCAATACTAGGCTCATCCTCGAGGGGGAAGAGGCTTGAGTTTCCGGTGACCCTGAAATTGTTAGTGAATAGGCTAGGTGGATCCTGGGTTGATGCCGGGCTTGCGGCTACGGATCCGATCATTGCTTGTGCTTGGGCCGAGTCTAGGATTGTGCGGTTATCCGCCAGATGGTTTAGTTTCGCCCAGACGCTTCCCGACAGTGCGTCTGTCCACGGATGGACAGGGGTGATTGTCTGGGTAGTCATTGCGTGGCCGGTCGGGACTGAAGGGCCGGCTGAAATAACGACCGTGGCGATGGTCAAGAATAAGAGTGGGGCGCCAAATCCCTTTCTTGTTAGCAAGGTCACGGCCAGATTCTCGGAACTCTATTAAACAATGCCTCTCTGGTTATCGATGAGCACAGACCGTGCTGCACTAGCCTAGTGCTCCTTGTGGCATGTTGTTCACGACCCGAACATCACGACTACCACCACGCGAGATCTTCGAACGAAGGTAGTTTTGACAAGGCTGAGCGGAAGACGAGGAGGGTAACACCAGGTTGAAGCGTCAAAACCCGGAAAAATTCAGACTGGCAAGGATTGAGCGAACTAGTCCGAGACCTGGTCCGCCAGATGCTTAGACTGCACTTCGACGACGCCACAATAGTCTTCCACCTCAAAGCCGCCAAGATCCCCAACGCCCAACAGATCCTCGACAGCGTCCTAGACGAGGCCAAACAAGAAGCAATAGCCCAACTATCCTCCAGACACCGATACGTCCGCTAGTTCAATCCCCATTGTTTGCTACGAGTCTCTGCTGATGGATAGATTTGAATCTCGGATTGAACCACTATTGCTTCAATCGTGAATGTTCTTCATGAGTGGCAGTTCAAGACTTGGCCTTGCGGGAATCGCAGCGTGCGTTCTGGGCTTGGTCATGTCTGTCGGGGCCTTGACCGGATTCTATCCTTATCAGCCGGGTTCAAACTTCAACGGTGGAGCGAGCATTCTGTTTCTGGCTCTCTTCTTTACAGGAGAGCTTATCGGCCTCTTCGGACTTGGAGTTCTCATCTACTTGGGGATCTACCGGCGGCAGCGCGGAAGAAGCTCTGAAGACTAGTCTGGGACGCGCGAGCAGGGTCTAGCACAAAGGCGTTGTTCCGGTCAGGAAGACCCCATGGTCTCGTGAATGACTGCCCTTGTCCCTAGTCGGGAGAGTTGGTTGGCTGGTTCTGCAACTTGACTATGTCACAATAGACAGTTTCGGAACCCCAAGCGCACGAAACCCATTTACGATGTCTACGTGTTTCTACTTCGATCTCGCATAGCGCGATTGTCTTCCCCAATTTTCGGACCTTTCCCCGTGCGCGAATGGCTTGGCCTACTGCGGGCCGGATGAAGCTCAGTTTAAACTCGACCGCAAGTACCCGGGAGCCAGGCGGCAGAAGAGATAGGGTCGCGTAGCCCGCCGCGTTATCGGCGAGTGTGGCCATGACGCCTGCGTGGACAAATCCATCTTGCTGGCTTAGTTCGGGACGGTTGCTAGCTGAGATCTCAACTGACCCTTTCTCCAGACGAGAGATCCGTGCGTGGAGTAGTCTCATGAATCCCTGCTTTCGGAAGCTGACCCTGACATGTTGCAAACGGCTCAATGGACAAATTCCAGCTTGATTCTATCAGGGTCCTCGAAATAGACCGCGTAGTAGCCCTTCCGATACTCAGGATATTCCTTCGGTCCGCCATAGAGCGCCTTGATGCTCCTCGGAACAAGAAATTCGCTGTGAAATCTGTCCACATCCGCTTTCGATTTCGCCTGGAAGGCAATGTGGTTCAATCCCACATGTCCCCGATGGAATCCTGAATCCTTGTAGCGCTCCAAGTAGGTCACGAAAATCCCGGCTTCGCCATTGCTCCATCCAGCAAAATCCTTCCCATTCACGATCCGCTTGTAGCCTAGCCATTCCAGGAAATCCTGGTAGAAAGCCTTCGACCTTTCGAAGTTTGAGACATTGATCTCTATGTGGTAAATGTTGCCCTGCTTCGACACCATGGACTAGTCGTCACCCGTCAATCGGAAGTCTGCGCTAAGACATTTCTGCCAAAAAATACCTCGTCACGACGTACGTGAAGCGCCAAAGATGGATTTTCGACTCCGATCCTATCAACGAGATTGTCGATTAGCTTAGTGTCCCATGTGGCAGGTTGTTCACAATACGAACATCACGAACGCCATTCACTTCGTAGAGTTCTCCGTGGTCGAACTTGACCTTGAACTTCACTCGGAGTATGGTCGTCTTGATACCGTGTTTTCGGGCAAGATCCAACGCTCTAGCCTGTAAGGGGATCAATCGCGAGTCCGAGGATTTTACCTCCACTAGCAACAGTTCCTCGTCTCTCTTAGCGATCAGATCAATCAATCCCCTAGATCAGAACCGTCCCTTGTGGTCCTCTTGTAGCTGATCATATCGTCGACGAACTCTTTGACTCGAGGGTCCGCGAACATCGAGCCTCGCTCCTCAAGAAGCTCCTCCCAGAGCTCCTGGCGCTTCGATAGGCTCATACCTGCTGCGTAGCGTACTCCGGCTATGTATGGGGAGACGTTGAAGCTGAAATCTTTGACAATGAAACCCTCCGCGATAAGCAACCGCTTGGCCAAGCTCTCGGCAACATTCCCGAAGCCCTGCTGAAGTATAGTGTTGAATCTCTTGTCTTTCAAATGCCCGTGTAAAGCCGTCTTCTTGAGAAACGATGTCGCCCCTTGAGCACGTCCGCAAATCAATAGATGCTACTTAGCATGAAGAGGAGCCCGAATAACGAGGACGATTGTTCAGGAGGTTGAAAAAGTCCGCGTGCCATAGATCTATCCGAACAAAGTCGTTTGAGACTAGATAGCGGTCCTAAACTCGCAAGTCTTAGGCTCCGAACGATGTAGGGGCTAGATCAAAGACCCGGAAGTCGACGTTTCTTTTTTTTCGCATGAACTGAAAAACTGTCAACAACGCGATTGCTGCCGCGATTCTTATGTCAGGGGAGGACTCGGAACAGTTCAATGGGCTCCTTCACATTCTTTAATTCACGACTCCCGATCGATTCTGTCTTGATATCCGGCCTGCTTCGAACTTGTTCGTAGACCG
>WNGN01009586.1_pt1 | contig 11383 bp, 11 predicted proteins | sample 5400561 | NCBI WGS metagenome assembly WNGN01 (sample SAMN13153379, study PRJNA577476) | soil metagenome | isolation source: 115 cm soil or saprolite under Garry oak tree replicate 2 | place: USA:California | collected 2016-06-15 | reverse complement strand
TCTGGATCGTGCCGTTCCTCTGCTTCTGGCTCTGGCCGGCGTGGCTCTACTGGAGCGGCGCCGTGACGCTCTCGTACGTGAGCTATGTGGTGGAGCCGGCGCCGATCCCCTGGTGGGCGTGGCTCGCCGAGTACGGTCCGTTCTACGCACTCCTCCTCCACTCCGGCTGGCGCGCGCTCGCTCGCCCGGTCGCGGCCTCCTTCGCGACGAGGACGATGTGAGCGTCGTCGTCGGAGTCCTCCACTTCGCCGCGGTCGTCGCGCTCTTCCTCTACGGCCTGAACGCCTATCTCCTGCTCGCGATCCACTGGCGGAACCGCCGGCGCATCCGGGAAGCGGTGACTCCCGATCCGCCAGCCGAGTGGCCGTCCGTGACCGTGCAGCTTCCCCTCTACAATGAGCGCTACGTCGCGCGGCGGCTGCTCGAGGCTGTCGGCGCCCTCGACTACCCGAGCGACCGCCTCGAGATCCAGGTTCTCGACGACTCCACCGACGACACCGGCGCGATCGTCGCCGAGACCGCGAGCCAGCTCCGCGCGCGCGGGCTCACGGTCGCCCACCTCCACCGTCGCGAGCGCACCGGGTTCAAGGCCGGTGCCCTCGCGGCTGGGCTCAAGGAGGCGCGCGGAGAGCTCGTGGCGATCTTCGACGCCGACGCTGTGCCTGATCCCGACTTTCTCCGAAAAACGATCCCGCACTTCACCGAGCCACGGGTGGCGGTCGTCCAGACGCGCTGGGGTCACTTGAACCGCGAGTTCTCCCTGTTGACGGTGGCCCAGGCCCTCGGCATCGATGGCCACTTCGCGGTCGAGCAGTCGGCCCGGTTCTGGGGCAACCTGCTCCTGAACTTCAACGGGACGGCCGGCGTCTGGCGCAAGGCCGCGATCGAGGACGCAGGGGGCTGGACCCACGACACGCTGACCGAGGACCTCGACCTGAGCTATCGCGCGCAGCTTCGCGGGTGGCGCATCGTCTACCGCCCCGATCTGGTCTGCCCGGCGGAGCTGCCGGTCCTGATCTCAGGGTTCAAGTCGCAGCAGCGCCGGTGGGCCAAAGGGTCGATCCAGACCACGCTCAAGCTGCTGCCGGCGGTCGCCCGCGCGCCACTCTCGCTCTGGACCAAGTACCAGGCCTTCATCCACCTGACCTATTACATGATCTACCCCGCCTTGCTGACCGTCGTCCTCCTGTCGGTCCCTCTGCTCGTCGCGAAGGAGGTCGCACCGGAGGGAAACGTCTTGCTCGGCGTGAGCTTGAGCTTGGCGCTGGGCGTCGTCGGGCCCGGATTCCTGCTCGTCTACGCCCAGCAAGTCCTCGATCCAGGCTGGCTACGCCGGGCGTGGCGGCTACCCGCCATCATGGTCATCGGCGTCGGGGTGTCGTGGAGCACGAGCCTGGCCGTGCTCGACGGGCTGTGGAGGAAGGATCTCAAATTCGTGCGCACCCCGAAGTTCGGCATCGGTCCGGCCGGGGGACATTGGCGCGGCAAGGCCTATGTGGACCGGCGCCTCTGGGGGGGCTTCATCGAGGTCGCGCTCGGGCTCTACTGTGCCTGGAGCACCTGGCTCTTCTACGTCCACCAGAGCTATGCGGCCGTCCCTTTTCTCGCTCTCTACACGACGGGCTTCCTCACCGTGGGCGCCTTGACCCTCATCCACGCGACGCCTCGCGGCGATAACCAACGCGGGAGCGTGTGAGCGCTCGAGCGTGATGATCCGCTCCATCGCGCCGGGGTTGATCGCGGTAGTCTGGGCCGGGCAGGCGCTGGCGGGGGCGCCAGGGGGGAGCCTCGGGCAACTCATCGCCGAGGGCGAGCAACGGTGGACGCGCTCGCCCGACCCTCGGAATCCGGTCGCGTGCGCCACGTGTCACCACGATCCCGACGAGACGCGTGGATGGGCGGCGAGCTTCCCGAAGTACAGGCCGCTGCCGCCGCCCGAGGGCCGCGTGATGACGCTGCTTCAGGCGAACGCCGAGGCGGTGCAGCGTCATTACGGGCCCGCCGACCCGGAGCGGGCGGCCCTTGCGATCACCGCGTATCTGACCTGGCGCGGCGCCGGTGTGCCGGTCTCGCCGGGGATCGTCGCCGGCCAGCCAGTCTTCGACGGCCGGCTTCAGGCACTCGCCGAGAGCGTCGGACGCGGCGAGTGGCTCTACGCGCGCCGGTGCCAGAGCTGCCACGACCCCGGCGCCGTCGCTCCCGCCGCGCTCCGCTTCCCGCGCGCGGCGAACGGCCAGGTCGAGTCGCTCGAGGGCTTCCTCGGACGGCACCGGCCGGACCTTCCATCTCCCGGGCGGGACGGTCAGCCGACCGCTGACGTCATCGCCTTTCTAATGTCGCGGCTCGCCGGCCGGCCGGTCGGCGGCGCGCCGTAACGAAGGAGGCAGCATGACTCGCACCGTCCTCTCCATCTCCCTCGCACTCTGGCTCATGGCGCTCATGCTCCCGCCTGGCGCAGACGCGGTGACGGCGATCACGGGCATGGTGCGGAGCCAGAGCGGCCAGCCGCTCCCCGGCCTGGTGCTGCTCGAGAAAGGGGAGATCCACAACAACCGCTGGGACCGCGGGGCGCTGGTCGATGCGAGCGGCCGCTTCCGGATCGAGCTCGCTGAAGGCGGCCAGTACGGGCTGCACGCGTACTCGAGCGGGTACATCTACAAGCCGAATGCGGTGAGGGTGGAGACCGGCGCAACGCTGGAGGTCGAGGTCGTGCTCGTGCCCGAGCCCACGAGGGCGAACGACCCCGTCATCAAGCGGGTCGAGTTCGTCCCGAGCGAGACGCGGAAAGGCAAGGCCACGATCATCAAGCTGGAGGTCTCCGACCCCAATGGCGATCTCGGGCCCCAGGTGCTGGCGTTCAACGCGGCGGCGGGGCGCGCGTTCGCCATGGCCCCGCCCCGCTGGGTGTGGAGCCTCAAGTCGAACTATCCCGACGGCGTGTACCAGCTCGAAGTCGACGTTTCGACGGCGCCCACCGAGCCGCGCGACTGGCACTTCGTCGTCGCCGATCACAAGTGCAACACGACCGACATCCTGAGCTTCCCCCACGAGCCGAAGCCACCCCAGGTGATTCGGCCGTGAGGTCTAGAAGGAGTGAGCCTCGAGCACGGCGATCTGAGGCACTTGGTCTGTCCGAGTCCTACGGTGAGAAGGATCTGAGCGGGTCACCCGTGTTGTTGACAGCTCAGGCCTTCGCGCCTAGAGTCGCGCCATCGTCCAGACGGTCTGGCCCTGTGGGGGGCAGTCATGCCCATGGCTCGGGTCCCCGGACAGCTTTTCGACGCCCTCCTTGACCGCGAGGAAGGCTGGCAGGGACGGTCGTGCACTCGTAGTCCCCCTGCGCATGCGCGACGTAGCGTCGTTGATAGCGATCGCCACTTCCTCCCGACACCGCAGGAGGCGCAATCATGCAGGCATCCCGAGGCACACCGGGTCGAGTGGTCATTAGCGTGGCCCTCGCGTTGACGGTTCTAATCACCGGCGGAAGCGTGGCGTTGTCGGAGACGGAGACGAAGTCAAGGACGAAGACGAAAACTGTCAAGATACGTGACGATTGTGAACCGACTTCGTTCGATGCCGCTGTTGGTCCAGGCACCTGCGTTGGCGACGGGGAAACTACCTTCGCGGAGTTCATTGAAGAGCTTAGGGAGGATCGGGCGGTCGAAGCGTGGAGGTTCAGTCCTCGGAGGTTTCATGTGGCTGCGGGCACGATGCTGCTCCTGAAGAGCCGGGGAGGCGAGACGCACACGTTTACGAAGGTCGCGGACTTCGGTGGCGGATTCGTCGCTGGGCTCAACGCGCTGTCCGGGAACCTCGTCGCAACGCCGGAGTGCGCGGTGGATCTCGGCGGTGGACAACTCGCCCCGCAGCCGCCGAGCGACACGAACATCTTTGTGGAGGCGGGCGAAACAGAGGCCGGTCCCACCGCGGGCAGCTCAATTCTTCCGGTCGGAAAAAAGGCGAGGTTCCAATGCTGCATTCACCCCTGGATGCACGCCGTGGTAACGGTGACTGAGAGACATCGCGACTAAGCCGGCATCGCCGGCGACTTGGGCTTGTTCAGAACACGAGAACGACGATGGTCTTCAAGCTAGACGCCCTTGATCCTCGCGGCGTAGAGGACGGCGATGATCGTCATGCTGTCCACGATCTCGCCTGACAGCACCAGCTCCAGGACCTCCCGGAACGGGAACGGGCGGATCTCGATGAATTCCGTCTCGTCCGGAGGAAGCGCGAGCTTCACCATCTCCTCGCCCAGGAAGAGGCAAGCGGTCTCGTCCATGATGCTCTTGCTCGTGTGATAGGTGCTCACGGGAATCAGCCGGCCGGCCCGGTAACCGACCTCCTCCCCGAGCTCGCGCTGGGCCGCCTCCTCCACCGACTCCCCGGCATGGACCCCGCCCGTGGGCATCTCCCACGTCGTCCGGCCGGCCACGTACCGGTACTGCCGGACCAGGAGGACAGTGTCGCGATCGAGGAACGGGAGGACGCCCACGCACTCTCCGCAGCTCACGACACCATAGATCGTGGTGCGTCCATTGGGCAGCTCCACGAGGTCCTCCCGAAGGGAGAGCCAGCGATTCTGGTAAATGGGCTTCGTGGACACCGTCTTCCAGGGGATCTCCGAGAGCCTTTTCATCGTGTGAGCTCCAGCAAAAATCTGCGGGTGTGCCGAGGCACGTCGCCGTCCGACGCTGCCTTCTCGAGTCGGGTCTCCGGGAGGACCTGACTCGTGCTCCACACCATCGCCTCGAACAGCTCACGGTGCACCGTCCGGAGCCCGATCAGGTAGTAGCCGCCATCCTCGGTGGGGCCGAGCACCACGTCGATCTCGGGCGTCGTGACCAGGTCGAGCGCCTGCTGCAGGAATCCGAGGGGCAGCGTCGGCGTATCGCTGTCGATCGCGAGCGCACCCCGGTGGCCGCTGTCCAGAAGATCGCCCAGGCTGTTCGCGAGCCTGTCACCGAGATCCGCGCCTCGCTGCGGGACGAGGACGAAGCCCGGCGCTACCTCCTCGAAAAAGACGCGCGCCTCGGCGGGCGTGTAGGCGATCGCGAGGCTGGCTGTCCTGAGCGACCTGACCTGCTCGATCTTGTCGAGCAGGAAGCGGCGATAGAGCTCCGCCGCGTCCGCGAGGGAGAGCGGAGGACAGAGCCGAGTCTTGACCTCGCCCGCCCGGGGCGCCTTCGCCATGATCGCGACGGCGACGGGCGCCACGGCGGGATCCCCGTCAAAGGTCACGGAGCCGGACCACGGCCACGCGATCGGCACTCTTCAGGGCCAGATAGAGCAAGCCAGCCTCCGGATCCAGCGTGGCGCTCGAGACGTTCCGCGGGATCCGGCGCACGCCCACGACCGCTCGCGCGGCTTCGTCCACGATCGAGAGCGTATTCCCCCGGTTGTTGACCACGTAGACCCGCCCGGCCACCTCATCGACGGCGATGCCGATCGGATAGTTGCCGACCGGCAGCGTGGTGAGGACGCTCAACGTGCGGCCATCCAGGACGCTCACGCTGCCGGCCTCCGTGTTCAACACGTAGACGATTCCGCTCTTTCCGTTTACCCGGAGATGCGTCGGGCCCCGACGCACGGGGATCGTCGCGATCGGGAGACCGCGCGCTCCGTCGACGACGACCACCTGGTCCTCTTTCACGCTCACGACGAAGACGCGCTCCGTCGCGGGATCCACGGCAACACCGCCCGGCCCGCGACCCACCGGGACTGTGAAGAGGACCTGTCCACTCCGGCCGTCGAGGGCCGTGAGGGAGCCGTCACCCTCGTTGGCGACGAACACCCGGTGCGTGGAGCGATCTACGGCGATCCCGTGCGGCTGTCGCCCCACGGGGACCCGCAGGGCCTCCCTGAGGTCTCGCGTGTCGAAGACGGCGATGAAGCCGTTGCCTTCGTTTGGCGCGTAGAGACGGCCCAGCGCGGGATCCACCGCGAGATGCCGGGCGCGGCTCATGAGCCGGATCGTGCCGATCCGCTCTCCCGTGGCGCTCAGGACCGTGACCGTCGCGCTTCCCTCGTCGGCGACGAAGAGGCGGCCCGATCCGGGGTCGAAGACGAGATCCTCTGGCCACTGGCCCACGGGGAGCGTCGTGACCCTCGGCACCTCCGCGCCAGCCATGCAACCAGCAAGCGCGAGGCCGAGGGCCAGGGACGCGACCTTCATCGGATACGCAGAGTACCCCAGCTCGGCCGGCTACGGGAGAGACGGCGCCTGTCGAGACCGTGTCTCCGGCTCGGTCCCGCCTGCGGGCGTCGCGCGGACGGGTGCAACGCTGGCGCCGGCGAGCTTCCGGATCTCGAGGTGCACCCGACGGTTGATCTGATGGCACTCCTTGCCGGGGTCGTCGCACAGGGAGCCGTTCTGCCCGATGGTGACGACCCTGACCGACGCATCGGGGACGCCGAGCTCGACCAGGAACTGCTTGACCGTCTCAGCGCGCCGCTGCGCCAGCATCTTGTTGTACTCGGGCGGGCCCTGGCGGTCGGCATAGCCCTGGACGAGCACCACCCAGGCGCTGGCCCGGTCGATGATCGCAGCCGTCTCCTGAAGAACGCGGACGGCGTCGGCCCGGAGGTGTGCGCTCTTGAAGTTGAAGTAGACGTCGGCGTGGACGGCCTCGAGGCCCGTCGGCGCGGAAACCACTACACCCGAGGGTGTCGGCGCGGCGGCCGGCGAGGTCGCGACGGCGCCCGGCTTGGCCCGGGCCTCCTCCATGCCGCTGAAACCAACCCAGTAGGTCGCGATCATTCCGGCGGCGACCATCAGGAGCACCCCGACGAGCATCGCCAGCTCCTTCCCACTTCGTGCCCCGGTCGCCTGCTGCTGCGTGTTCTGCTGTGTGTTGGCCATGGCTGTTTCCTCCTTGGGGAAGGAGACAGAGCAACACGCGAGCCACGGCGGCTGGGGCAGATGGGACGAATGGTTTCACTCACTTGCCCGTGGAACGCCGGCGCCTGATGCGGGGAGAGCCCCGCATCCCCGCTGCCTGGCCCCGCGTCCTCGCGGGCAGGTCAGACGCGAGCGCTCGGAGGACGGCGCTCGAAGTGCTGGCGGACCAGGAACTCGAGCGAGCGGAAGTGGCGCTCGGGCAGGTTCTTGAAGCGCCGCCGGCACGCGGCAAGGGCGGCTTCGGCGGAGTCGAATCCCGCAACGGCTCGCAGGAGGTGCTCGTGGTACTCGGAGAGCTTCAACTCCACGGCGCGGCCCAGCGCCGGGTCGCCGGCCAGAGTCACTGCGGCCTTGCGCCGATCGCCGCCGCTCTCGACAAGCGCGCGGAAGCCGAGGCCCTTGAGCCGCTGCGTCACCGTGCTCCGGTCCCACCCCAGCGCCCGCGCCGTCGCCTGCATGTCGAACCCGTGCTGGCGAAGGCAGGCGAGGACCGCTGCGTCGCCGGCGGCATCGCCCCTCGCGTCGCCCACCGGCGCGAGCCGCAGATCCTCCGGTGCGAGGACCGCGCGGTCGGCGAGCGCGACGGCCTGGCGGAGGCAGTGCTGGAGCTCCCGGACGTTGCCGGGCCAGTCGTACCGCTCGAGCGCCAGCAGCGCCGCCTCTGACAGCGTGACGCGCCGGGCCGCTTCGGCTGCTGCTTCCTCCAGGAAGCGCGCCGCCAGCGGTCCCACGTCCTGGCGCCGGTCGCGCAGCGGAGGCAGCCGGAGCACGAGACCCTTCAGGCGGAAGTAGAGGTCCTCCCGGAACCAGCCCTCCGCGATTCCGCGCTCGAGGTCCCGGTTGCTGGCGGCGACGACCCGAACGTCCACCGCGGTGGAACGTGTCGCCCCGACCCGGTAAAAGGTCTTGTCTTGAAGCACGCGGAGGAGCTTGCTCTGGTGCTGGGCCCGCAGCTCGCCGACTTCGTCAAGGAAGATCGTCCCGCGATCGGCCTGCTCGAAGTACCCTCTGTGCTCCGCGACGGCGCCCGTGAAGCTTCCCTTCACGTGGCCGAACAGCTCGCTCTCGAACAGCTCGGGCGGAATCGCGGCCATGTTCACCGCGACGAACGGCCCGCCGGCGCGCGGGCTCAGGCGGTGGGCCGCCCGCGCGAACAGCTCTTTGCCCGTCCCCGGCTCGCCGAGGATGAGGATCGGCAGGGACGCACGCGCCGCCTTCTCCAGATCCCGGAACAGCGCCAGCACCCCGGGATCGCGGGTGATGATGGAGACCTCCGCACACTGTCGCCGCAGTCGCTCCTGCTCCGCGTCGTCGAGCTGCACTTGTCGCGTGTCGGCGGCTCGCAGCTCGCGCTCCAGGTCGCGCAGCTGCCCTCGCGTCTGCTCCTCCTGCGCCCGCGCCTCCCCGAGCTGCCGCCGCAGCGCCTCCGAGGTCTGCAGCAGCTCGCGCTCGGCGCCGCTCGATCGCGCCACCGCGGCGCGCGCCGTCTCGAGGTCTTCTTCCAACGCCTCGACGGTGGACTCCTGGCCCACCAGGGCCTCGCGAATCTTCCCCACCTCGCCTTCGAGGTGCCGGAGGCGATAGGCGGAGCCGAGCTGGTTCCACCCGAGGGCGCCGGCGCACGCCACGACCACCGCGCCGAGCGGCAGGACCAACGGTAGCAGGACGCCGATCAGCGACGGCGACAGCAAGAGAGCGACGACATAGCCCGTGGTCAAGACGGCGACTCCGCCCAGCGCCTTCCACCAGGAGAGCGCCAGGCAGAGCCATGCCGTCAGCCCGGCGACGACGAGCGCGCCGAGCAGCGTCCACCCGAGCGGCGCCTCTCTCAGCCACGATCCTGCCAGCACGGCGTTGAGAAGCTGGGCCTGGATCAGGACGTCGGACATGGGACCCACCGGCGTGCGGTACTGACCGCGAGCGGGCTCGGCGAGAACGAGCACGATCTTGCCGTCGACCAGGCGCTGGAGCGTCTCCACCCGCCGCTCGTCGATCACCGTCCAGATGTCGAGGAACGACACGAGGTTGAGCCGTTGCGGCGCGGCGTAGCTGACGAGCGCCCGGCCGCGCCCATCGAGCGGGATCCGCACCGGCGCGAGCCCCGAGCCGGGCTGCGGGATCACGACGCCGCCACGCGCCACCACGACCTGATCCGGCCGCACGTCCATGAACGCCATCGCAAGCGCCAGGCCGAACGACGGCACGGCCGCGTCGTCGAGCCGGACGAAGACCGGAACCCTGCGTACGACGCCGTCGGGATCGACCGCGGCAAGCGTGTGGCCGACGGCTCGGGCGTGCTGCGCGAGCCCGGGCAACGGCCCCGCGAAGGGCAGCACCGCAGGCAACGCCAGCGGCATCCGCGCACCCGGCAGCCAGGATCGGTGGGCCGCCAAATGCCCATCGACCGGCGCCGCGTGGGTGAGCTCGAGGGAGATCGGATAGACGACGGCGTTCGTCAGGGCGGTCGCCTGGCTCAGCAGCGCGTCGCTCGACGCGCCACCGCGACCTGGCGCGCTCGGCTGCCCGAGCGGGACATCGAAACCGATGGCGGCGGCGCCGGCGCGGGAAAGACTCGTGATGAGTCGGGCGAGGACCGCCCGGTCCCAGGAACCCGCACCGAATCGGGCCTCGCTCGCCGGGTCGCGGGCGACGACCAGCAGCGCGGGGCTGACGGGCGCCGCCGCGCGCGCGCGAACCCCGCGATCATAGACCGACCACTCGAGCGCCGTGGCGCCCGCGCCACCGAGGGCGGCGACACCCAGTGCCAGGAGGGTCGCCGTGAGCCCGATCACCGCGGCCATGAGTGCGTGGCGGGGAATCGCGGGGCTCCTGACGATCGTGGGGCTCCTAACGGACGGGCGCGCGCAGACCCTCGGCGGCCGCGCGGTTGAAGTAGCCGAGAATCCGCGCGTCGTGCGCGGGCAGCTGTCCTTCGATGCCCTGCTCGTAGAGGGTCTCGAGCAGGCGCTGCGCCGGCTCGCTCAGCGCGGAGGCCTCGCGGATCAGCACCGGCACCGCTTCGCGTACGCGTCCATGCCGGAGCAGCGCGCCACCCAACGTGTCGTCGCCGTTCGCCCCGAGGTTCGGGAAGTCCCTCCAGAGCGCAATTCGGTAGTCCCGAAACGCTTGCTCGACGGCCTGGCGATCGGCCGACGCGCGCCGGCCCCGCCCCAGCGCGACCTGGCGGAGCTGCGCTAGCGCTTCGTCTGCCTGCGTGACCCCCTGCTCGGCCGCCCGGAACCACCACATGATGGCCACCGCCAGATCGCGCTCGACTCCCAGGCCTCCCGCATAGGCCGTGCCTGCGAAATACTGCGCCCGCGCGTGCCCCGCCTGGGCGGCGGTGAGGAACTCCGGCGCCGCCTCGGCATCGCGCTGCACCAGCCTCAGCATGAGCGCGAGGTTGTAGCGCGCATCGTGGTTCTGCGGGTCGCCCGCGAGAACGCCACGGTACGCCTCGATCGCCCCGTTGAGGTCGCCCAGCGCGTAGCGCACGACGCCCAGGCTGTAGTGCGCCTGACGCAGGTCGGGGCGCTCGTTCAGGATCTGCTCGAGCTCGATGCGCGCCGCCGCCCAGTCCTGCTTCGCCACGAGCGCCGTCGCCAGGGTGAGCCGAGCCGTGACGGCATCGGGCTGGCGGCGGAGGGCCGCGCGCAGCTCGTCGACCGCCGCGTCGAGATCGCCCATGCCGTAGAGGGCGAGCCCGAGGCTCGCGCGAGCCTGGATCAGATCGGGCTCCCGCCGCAGCGCCTCGCGCAGCGCCGTCGCGGCCGCCGCCATCTCGCCGCGGGCGATGAGGGCCTGGCCCTGTTCGAGATACGCCTGCGCACGGGCCTGGGGCGTCGGGGCCGGGGAAGCGACTCCCACGCACCCAGCCTGAGCGAGAGCGAGCAGAATGAGGAAGCGCGACACTGTCTACGCCATCATAACGCCGACACTCGCCTTGACTGTCAGCCCGAGGCGCGCTAGTTACTTCACGCGGACCGAGGAATTTAGGCCCCAGAGGAACTTTAGGCTACGATAACTCTCAAGGCCAAAGACTTCACGACCAACCCTCAAGCTCTGAGGGATTAACCCAGGACCTCGGACTCTCCACCGGCCGTCACTACGGACAGACGCGCCGGGGGCCTTCTTCGTCGGCTCACCGTCCGGCCTTCACGCGCTTCACGCGCCCCGAGGACGGGTTCATGAGGCACTCCTGTGCACCATCGCTACTCGTGCTGCTGCTCACCGTCAACGTCCTGCCGCTCTGTCACGCGATCCAGGCGATCCCGAGGTGGGAAATCGGCTTCGTCCTGATCGATGACGAGCGCAACGAGTTCCGCATCTTCAATCTGGACGGGCTGCCGGTGACCTGGTCGAGTGAGCTCACCGGCCGACGGGTCACGCAGGGGAACCAGGTCGAGCTGGTGGGGACGCTCGCGCACCTCGGTTACACCGGCTGCCGCGAGAAATGGATCGAACGGAAATGAGGTGATCGGG
>WNGN01011871.1_pt1 | contig 11385 bp, 10 predicted proteins | sample 5400561 | NCBI WGS metagenome assembly WNGN01 (sample SAMN13153379, study PRJNA577476) | soil metagenome | isolation source: 115 cm soil or saprolite under Garry oak tree replicate 2 | place: USA:California | collected 2016-06-15 | reverse complement strand
GAATCGCTGCCGCACTTCGTGGCCGCCTACGAGCGGCGCACCGGCCGCCCGGCGCGGCTCGCCGTGGAGGCGCGGTGAGCGCGCTGCTCGTTCCGGAGCTGGCGCCGTCGCTGGGCCGCCTGATCGTGCCGCGGCGGCGCGCCGAGCCGGCGTTTCCCCTGGACGACGTCCGCGAGCGGTTGGCGACGCGGGTGCTCGAGTTGGGCGGCGCGGCGCGCGTCGCCGAGGAGCGCGCGGCCGTGCTCGCGACGCTGAGCCGCACCGCGTGGGTCGAGGTCTGGGAACAGGCGGTGCGGCAGGCGGCGGATCGCGTCGCCCAGGGGATCGACCGCGCGCTCGAGCACGCGGCGCGTTGCGCCCGCATGCCGGCGCGGCGGCGGCGGCGGCTGGTCGTCACGGCGGGCGAGCGGCGCGCGATCGCCGCGCGGCTCGCGACCGGAGGCGGCCCGTTCCTGGACGCGCTCGAGGCGCTGGACGGGACACCGCCGGCGGATGCCGACGCGCACGCGGAGTGGCAGGCGGCGCTGCGAACGGTGGCGCGTCGCCTCGAAGCCGCCTGGCTCGCCCTCGAGGACGCCGCGGCGGCCGAGCGCGAGCGCTGGGCGCCGGAGATCGCGGACGTCGCCGCCTGGCGTCCCTCCGTGTGGCCGGTCGTCGTCCTGTGGGTTCCCCTCGCCGCGGCGCTGGTGTGGCTGGGGCTGATCCTCGGCCACTTCGTGCCCGCGCCCGCATGGCTCGCCGGACGCTTCGGGCTGTAGCGCTGTGGTGTCTCGCCGCGGCCCCCGCGGCGGCGCAGCTCCGGGTGACGGAGGTCCCGATCGGCGGCCCGGCCGGCGTGGACTCCCTCGCGCGTCTGGGCTTCGAGGTGGCCGACGTGCGCCGCGTCGCTGGGCGATTGTACGCGGTGATCGTGAGCGAGTCGCGCGGCGAGCGCCGGCTTGCGGCCGTCGGCTACGGGGTCCGAGCACTCGTGCTCGCTCCGACGGCCGCCGCCACTGCGGCCGACACGTACAAGGTGTTCCGCTCGTTCGACAAACCGGGCACCGGCATCCGCGCCAGCCTCGCCGCCTGGGCCGCGGCCGACACGCTGATCCACGTGGATTCCATCGGCGCGTCGCTCGAAGGGCGGCCGATCCTCGCCGTGAAGATCGGCGCCGCGGGTGACGCGCCCGGGCGGCCCAACGTGCTGTTCCTCGGCACCCACCACGCCCGCGAGTGGATCTCGACGGAAGTGGCGATGCGGCTGATCCGCTGGCTCGCGGATTCGTTGCCGCCCGCGCTCCTCGCCGCGCGGGACATCTGGGTCGTCCCGGTCGAGAACCCCGACGGCTACCAGTACACCTTCACTGTCGATCGCTTGTGGCGGAAGAACCGCCGCCCCAACGGCGACGGCACGTTCGGCGTCGATCCCAATCGCAACTACCCGACGTTCTGGGGCGTGGACGACGCGGGGTCGAGCCCGGTGCCCGGCACCGAGATCTACCGCGGCCCCGCGCCGGCATCGGAGCCGGAGACCCAGGCGATGATCGCGTTCCACGCGGCGCATCCGCCGGTGGTCGCGATCTCCTACCACAGCTACACCGACCTGGTGCTGTATCCCTACGGATTCCGCCCGGGCGAGCTGGCCCCCGACCAGCCGGTGTTCCAGGCGCTCGCGGGAACCGATCTCGCGCCGGTCGTGCCGGACAATCTGCCGGCGTCGATCCGGTCGGCGTACCATCCCGGCCCGGGGTGGACGCTGTATCCGACGAACGGCGAGTACACCGAGTGGGCCTACCGCACGCACCAGACGATCGCCTTCACGACCGAGCTGACCAGCGGCTGCTGCACGCCGGATTCGGGCTACTATTACGGCTTCGCGTTCCCGGACGACAGCGCGCTCGTGGAGCGGGTGTTTCGCGACAACCTCCCCTTCGCCGTGACGGCGATTGCGGCGGCCGGCTCCCTGCCGGCTGCCGCCGCGCGCGTCACATCGGTGTGGCCGGAGGTGCGGGTGAGCCTCGAGGCGGCCGCGCCGGCCCCGGCGTCGCTCACCGTACGCAACGCCAGTGGCCAACTGCTGACGCGGAATGCGCGCGCCGATTCGCTGTGGCGCGGGAGGCTGTGGTATTCCTGGCGCAGCGACGTGAGCATCGATACCGCGCGCGCGGTCCGGGTGAACGGCGCAGGACTCGCCGCCGAGCTGATTACGCTCGCGGGCGCCGAGGACGGCGAGAACGGGTGGACCGGGTGGACGCGGTCGCCGGAGGCCCTGATGGGATCGTGGTCGTGGAGCGCGACGGCGGAGGACACGCTCACCTCCCCCGTGGTGGATCTCGGCGGGCGCACGCGCGTGTGGCTGCAGCTGTGGAACAAGTACCGCGGCTCCGTCTATCAGCCCGCGCAGCGCGGTCTGGTCCAGTTCTCGGCCGACAGCGGCGGTACGTGGAACGATGTGTACGCGGTGACGGGCGACGGGCCGGCGTGGCATCCCGTACGCGTCGATCTGCCGGCCGCAGCCGGCGCCCACGGTGCCCGCGTCCGCTTCGTGACGACCGGTGGATTCGGCTGGTGGGTGGACGCCGTCGGCTTCGCCTCCGATTCGACGACGGTCTTCCAGGTCTTGACCGCCGCCGCGGCGGTGGGCGTCTCCGAGAATCCCGTGCGCAGCGACCAGGTGGTGATCTCCTGGAAGCAGGGGGCGACGGCGGCGCGGGTCGGCATCTACACCTTCACCGGCGCCCGCCTGATTGCCGCGACGGTGGCTCCCCCCACCAACGAGTTCGTGTGGGATTTGACCGCCGGCGGACGGCGGGTGGTGAACGGCGCGTACCTGGTCGTCGTGCAGGTCGACGGTCGCGTCTCCCGGCAGCGGCTGTTCGTGACGCGGAGCGGCCGGTGAGCGCGGCGGGCGTCGGCGTCGATCTCGTCGAGGTCGCGCGGGTGCGCAAGATGCTGGCGGAGAAGGGCGCGCAGGTCTTCGACCGGCTGCTCACGCCGGATGAGGCGGAGTACTGCCGCAGCCGCCCCGATCCCGCGGAGCACGTGGCCGTGCGGCTGGCGGCGAAGGAAGCGGTCTACAAGGCGCTGCAGGGGAGCGAGGCGGCGCGCGGCATCGGGTGGCGCGAGATCGAAGTGGTGCGCGCGCCGGACGGGCGGCCCGACGTGGTGTTGAGCGGCGTCGCGGCGCGGCGCGCAGCCGAGATGGGCGTCGGGCGCGTACTGCTGTCGCTGTCGCACACGCACGAGGCGGCGGTCGCGATGGCCGTCGTCACCGCTTGAATTCCCCCAGGGGCGGCCCTAGTATTCGCGCCGTCTTCTTTGAGAATCACTCTCATTCGTCGTAAGCTCCTCCTCGGTCTGTCGTTCGTCGTCTGCGTCGCCGCGCCACTCGCGGGGCAGGCTACGGATTCGTTGTCGGCGGCGCGGCGCGTCGTCGCCGCCGTGGCGCTCGCCGCCAAGGAATACCGGGTGGGCGTGCCGGGGGGGGGCGCCGCGGGGCGGGTGACGGCGCCGGAAGAAGTGGACGAGGCCCGCCAGTTCATCGAGCAGGCGCGCTTCGACGTCCCGTTCCTGCCGCGTGCCGCTCGCGCCGCGGCCGACTCGGGGCTCGCGCGGCTGCTCGCGCTTTTCGCCGCCACCGCCGCCGCCGATTCGGTGGACCGCGTCGCTGAGGCCGTCTCCGACCGCATCGCGCGCACCGCCGGGGGCCCCATCGTCCCGCTGCCCACCCGGGCGCCGTCGCCGGCGCGCGGCGCCCAGGTCTACCGCGAGCAGTGCGCCAATTGCCACGGCGACCAGGGTCGCGGCGACGGACCCAAAGCGGCCACCGTCAAGGGACCGCGCCCCGCGGACCTCACCGATCCCGCGGCGATGCGCCAGCTCTCGCTGGTCGACATCTACCGCAAGGTGACGATCGGCGTCGCCGGGACGGCGATGCCGCAGTTCGAGGAAACGCTCCCCGACTCCGACCGCTGGGCCGTCGCGGCCTACACCGCGACGCTCCAATACGGCGGGTCGGCCACGGCGGGCGTCTTCACCACCGTGCGTCGCCAGCTCGACTCCGCCGTCGCCGCGCGCTCCGACCGGCTCGTTTTCTCCGCGTACCTGAGCTTCGAGCAGGTGGAGACCGACCTGCGCGCGCGCAACGCCGGTCTCACCTCACGGCTCGAGGACGAGTTCGGGCGGCTGCAGGCGCGCGTGTCCGCCGGCGCGCCGGCGACGGAGCTCGAGACGCTGCATCGCGCGCTGCTCGCGGACCTGGAGCGCGCCGAGCGGATCGTGTCGGACCGGGGGTCGGGCGCCAACCTGCTGGTGCAGTCGCTGTTGTTGCTGGTGCGTGAGGGCTTCGAAGCCATCCTCATCGTCGGCGCCCGCGGGGCGTGGCTCGCCGTGCTCGCAAGCGTCGTCACGGCGGTGGTGATCGAGATGCTGTTCCACGTCACGCCGGGGCAGCGCGAGGCGCTCGAGGGCTTCACGATGCTGGTCGCGGTCGCGGTCTTGTTCTACGTAAGCTACTGGGTGCTCTCGAAGATCGAAGCCGACCGCTGGAACGCGTTCCTGAAGGGGAAGATGCAGGACGCGCTGTCTTCGGAATCAGGCCTGGCGCTGGCGTCGGTCGCGTTCCTCGCGGTGTACCGCGAGGGCGTTGAGACGATCCTCTTCTACAAGGCGCTGCTCTCATCCGCCGGCAGCGGTGAGGTCGGGGCGGTGGTGGCGGGCATCGCTCTCGGCGCCGCCGTCCTGCTCGTGCTGTATGTCGCGATCAACCGCTACGGCATGCGCCTCCCGATGAAGCCGTTCTTCGCCATCACGGGAGCGCTGCTCTATTACATGGCGTTCGTGTTCGCCGGGCAGGGGATCAAGGATCTGCAGGAGGCGGGGCTGGTCGGGCTCACGGTCCTGGAAGGCTGGCCGCGGTGGCCGCAGTTCGGCATCTATCCCACTGTGCAGTCGCTGGCGCTGCAGGGGCTGCTGATCGTGCTCCTCGTGGCCGGCCTCGCGTGGACCCGGCTACGGCGTTCGCGCGGCTAGGGACTCGGCGCGCACCGGTACCGGTTCCGGCATCGTCCACAACCGGATCAAGAACACTCCCGCCAGCACCAGTATCACGCTCATCGCCTGCGCCACGGTGAACGCGCCGAGCACGCGGTCATCCTTGGCCCGCACGAACTCGATGAGGAACCGCTCCAGCCCCGCGCACACCAGGTAGACGCCGAACAGCCAGCCGGTGCCGTGCGCGTGCGCGCGGCGCTGCCACAGCCACGCGAACACGAGGAGCATCACCGTGGTCTCGTAGATCTGCGTCGGGTGCACGGCCACCAGCGCGCCCGGGTCCGTGCCGGCCGGGAAACTGACGTGCAGCTGCGTCAAGTTGGCGACCGTGGTCGTCCATGGTCAAGCGCAACGGGACGCGCCGCCGCGCGCCGGCGAGGAGTACGCCCGCCGCCCCACCCAGGAATCCGCCGTACCAGACGAAGCCGCCGCGCTCGAACAGTGACGCCCCGGTGAGCGCCACGTACCAGAGCTTGGCGCCGACCAGTCCGCCTACCACCGCGCCGATGACGATGTCCGCCGCGTATTCCTCGCTCAGCCGGCGCCGGCACAGCTCAGCCTGAATGGCCCAGCCGCCCATCAGGAACGCCACCATCATCATCAAGCCGTAGCCGGTGACGGTGAGGGGGCCGAGGTGCAGGGGGAAGGGATAGACAGTCATGGCGATTGGGGATTGGGGATTGGGGATTGCGGAATGAACGGCTCGAGGCCCGGGAGCGGCAGGTCGGCGCGCGCGTCGAGCGTCCAGTCGCTGGCCTCGCCCTGCGCCAGGCGCCACCAGCCGGCGCGGGCGATCATCGCGGCGTTGTCGGCGTTGAGGCGCGGGCTGGCGACGGCGACGCGGGCCCGGCCCGCCAACCGCTGCGCCGCCAGCGCCGCGAGCGCGCGGCTGCAGGCGACGCCCCCTCCCAGCACGACGACGTTCCGCCCGGTGGCGTCCACGGCGCGCTCCAGTTTGGTGACCAGCACGTCGAGCACGGCGTCCTGAAACCCGCGGGCGAGCGCGGCGCGGTCGCGGGCGACGTCGGTGCTGGCGCGCACGGCGTGGAGGACGGCGGTCTTGAGCCCCGAGAAGGAGAACTCCAGCCCCTCGTCCCGCATCGGGCGTGGGAACGCGAAGCGCGACGGGTCGCCCTCGGCGGCGAGCCGCTCGATCGCCGCACCGCCGGGGTAGCCGAGCCCGAGGAGCGTGGCGACCTTGTCGAACGCCTCGCCCGCGGCGTCGTCACGCGTCTGGCCCAAGAGGCGGTAGCGGCCCCACGCGGGCACGTCGAGCAGCAGGGTGTGGCCGCCCGAAACGAGCAGGGCCACGAACGGCGGCGCGATCTCCGGATCCTCGACCGCCGGGGCGAAGAGGTGGCCCTCGAGATGGTTCACGCCGATCAGGCGCCGGTTCCCGGCGTACGCCAGCGCCTTCGCATACACGACGCCGACGAGGAGCGCCCCGACGAGGCCGGGGCCTTGCGTGACGGCGACCGCGTCCACGGCGCTCCACGACACGCCGGCCTCGGCGAGGGCGCGCTCCACCACCGCCGGGAGCGCGGCGAGGTGCGCGCGGCTCGCGAGTTCGGGAACGACGCCGCCGAACACCTGGTGGACGTCCTGCGAGAGGATGATCAGGCTGGCGAGCTCGGGCGTGGCGTTCCGGCCCCCACTCACGAGCACGGCGGCCGACGTCTCGTCGCACGACGTTTCGATGCCGAGCAGGACCTCAGCCACGGCCGGTCTTCTTGTGCAGGGCCACGGAATCGGGGACGGCGCGGGCGATGATCCCCGTCGGGGCGATGACGGTGAGCCGGGCGTAGGCGCCGGCCGCCGGGAGCCGGCCCGGGAGGTGCACGATGACCTTGAGGCTGTCGCGGGTGAGACGCTGCACGGCGGCGTCGGGGCCGCGGACGACGACGGACACGCGGGCCGGCGTCACCACGAAGCTGGTAAGCGCGCCCGCGCCGCTCTCGACCGGGATACCCGCGAACGAACGCTCGTGGATGATGCTCAGATCCCCCGAGACGGTCACTTCCTTGGGCGCGATGCGGACGATGCCGAGCGGGGCGGTGTCGATCGGGATGGTGCGGGTGAACGGGCCGGTCACGTTGGCGATCTCGGTGGGGACCGTGGTGACCGAGTCGATCGCGGCGAGGGCGCGGTCCGAGCCGACGATGCGGGCCATGCTCGGGGTGATGGCGAGGCCACCCTGCATCTGGTAGCCCGATTCCGCGACGATCCGCACCAGCGGCACGATGCGCACGTCCTTGCCCGCGACGGAATCGAGCCGGATCACGAGGTCCCGCGGCGAGATCTCGGCGACCTGGACGTCGGCGCCCTTGGGGATGTCGATGTCGCTCGCTTTGAGGCTCACGCTCCACACCCCCGCCGTGAGGGTGTCGGGCACGCGCAGGTTGATCGGCCGCAACGAGCGCAGCCGCAGCATTTCGCTGCCGCGGCCGCTGAGCAGGACCGACACGCTGGGCGGCGCCTCGAGCAGGGCGCGCCCCGGCGGCGGCAGCACGGCGAGCCTCAGCGTGAACGACTGCGTCACCGGCTGCTGCGCCGCCACAGCGACGTAGAGCATCAGGGCGAGCGCCAGCGCGGCCAGCTTGATCGGCAAGTTGCGCGTGATGAGGCGCGTCAGGCTACCGCTCATCGAGGAGCCGCCGGACCAGGGTCTCGTTCACCGGGCCGTCCCACTCCGCCGGCCCGATCACCTTCTTGACGATGCGACCGTCGCGATCGATCACGAAGCTCTCGGGTACGCCCGTCGTCTGGTAGCGCTGCTGGATGTCTCCGGCCTGGTTGTGGAGGACGTCGAACGACAGCCCCAGCTCGCGCACGAACGCGTCGACGACCGTGGAATCGTCCTTGTCCACGCTGACGGCGACGACCCGGAAATCGGTGCCCGCGAATTTCTTCGAGAGCCGCTCCAGCGCCGGCATCTCCACGCGGCACGGCAGGCACCACGTCGCCCAGATGTTGACGAGGATCGGCCGGCCACGGTAAGCGTCGAGCGTCGCAGGGCGCCCGGTGCGCAGGTCGGTCGCGGTGAACGCCGGCGCCTTTGAGCCCACCCCCAGGAGGGCCAGCTGCGGCCGCAGGCGGATGATCAGGACCACCGCGAAGATCGCCGTGGTCACGATCCCCGTCACCACCGCCCACTGCCGCTGGGTGCTCATACGGCCACCAGGCAGCGCCGCCTGAGCTCGGTCACCTCGCGACCGGGGTCCGCGCTCGCGAACACCGCGTTGCCCGCCACGAACGTGTCCGCTCCCGCGGCGTGCGCCTCCGCGATCGTCTCCGGCGTGATGCCGCCGTCCACCTCGACGAAGGCCCGCGAGCCGTGCGCCGTGAGCAGGGCGCGGGCGCGCCGGATCTTGTCGGTCGAGCCGGGGAGATAGCTCTGCCCACCGTAACCCGGGTTCACCGTCATGATGAGGAGCAGGTCCACGTCGTCGAGCACCTCCTCGGCGAGGGCGAGCGGCGAGGCGGGATTGAGGGCGAGCCCCGCCAGCAGATCGCGCTTGCGGATGGCGTCCAGGTGCCGTTGCACGTGGGTCGTCGCCTCGGGATGGAAGGTGAGCACGGATGCGCCGGCATCCGCCATCGCGGCGATGTAATGCTCGGGCTCCTCGACCATGAGATGCACGTCGATCGGCTTGTCGGTCAGCTGGCGCAGGGCCGCGACCATGTTCGCGCCGAAGGTGAGGTTCGGCACGAAGCGGCCGTCCATCACGTCGACGTGCAGCCAGTCGGCGCCGCCGGCCACCACCTGGCGCACCTGGTCGGCGAGCCGGGTCAGGTCGGCGGCGAGGACGCTGGGCGCGATGCGGATGCCGTTCGTCATTGTGGGCTCCGGGCCACGACGATGTCCACGGCGGTCCCGGGCGGCGCGAGGGTGCCGGCGGCCGGCCGCTGCCCCACGACCGTGCCGGGGCTCGCGTCGGAGGTGCGCCGCCGCGTCACGCTGCCGAGCTGCAGCGCTTCCATCGCGAGACGCACGCGCGCGTCGGCCTGGCTCATCCCCAACAGGTCGGGCACGGTGATCGTCGCCTCGCCGCGGCTGATCACCAGCGTCACGCCCGTGCCGGGCGGGAGCGCGTCACCCGCGGCGGGGCGCGTCAGGCCGACCACACCGGGCGGCACCCGCGGCACCTGGATCGACTCCACCTGCGCGACGCTCAACCCCGCGGCCGTGATCAGGCGGCGGGCGACCGACCCGTCCAGCCCCGTGACGTCGGGTACCGGAATCTTGGGCGGTCCGGCGCTCGACACCAGGGTCACCCGGCCGTCCGCGATGGCGCTGACGCCGGGCGGCGGATCCTGCCAGATGACGATGCCTTGCGGCGCGCTGGGGTGCGGCTCCGTCCCGCCGTCCACGACCTGCAGGCCGGCCTCGCGGATTTCGCGGGCCGCGTCCTGCACCGCCAGACCCAGCACGCGCGGCACCGTCTGCCGGGCGTGGAGGATCGGCGTGGGGAACACGAACAGGAAAGCGGTGAGGTAGCCGAGCAGCACCATCCCCAGAACGATCAAGGCCCAGCGCGTCCCCGTGCGGCGCTCGCCGAGATTGGGCATCCGCCAGTCGCGCACGGGGGGAATGTGGCGGCGGAATTCCATCAGGCGCCCCGCACCAGCCGGGCGGCGTACGCGCCGTCCATGCCGTGGCGATGGGGCAGGGACTGAAAGTCGCCCGCGGGCGTGAGCAGGTCCGGCGCCACCGCGCCGGCGGCGGGCGCGCGCGCGAACTCCGCGTGCTCGGTCAGGAACGCCTCCACCACATCCGTATTCTCCTCCGGCTCCAGGGAGCAGGTCGCGTACACCAGCACGCCCCGCGGTCGCACCAGCCGCGCCGCCGCCCCGAGCAGACCGCGCTGGCGGCCGGCCGCGCGGGTGATGGCGCGCTCAGTCACGCGCCAGCGGGCGTCCGGGTGCCGCGCCATCGTCCCGGTCGCGGTGCACGGGGCGTCGACGAACACGGCATCCCAGCCGGATCCCGCGAACGGGGCAGCCAGAAGATCGGCACACAGCACGCGGATCGCCACTCCGGCGCGACGGGTCGTGTCCGCGAGGCGGGCGATCCGGTCCCGGCGGACGTCCCCGGCGACGACCCGCGCCCCCAACCGCTCCAGCGTCACGGCCTTGCCACCGGGCGCCGCGCAGGCGTCGTACACCCGGGCCCCGGCAGGGATCGCCGCGAACCGGCACACGAGCGCATGGGCGGGGTCCTGGACGATGAAGCCGCCCTCGGCAAATCCTGGTAACTGCGGGGGAAGGGGGAAGGGGGACCGGATGCCGGCATCGAACGGCGCGTCGGTGATCTCGACACCTGCGTCCCGAAGGCGACTGTGCAGCGTCTCGCGATCCCACCGAGCCGGTTGCAGCGTGAGCGTCGGCTTGGTGTCGTTCCAGGCGACGAGCCGGTCCGTTGCTTCCGCGCCGAACTGGCGGCACCACCGTTCGAGCAGCCATGCGGGGTGGGTGGCGGCCCCTTCCCCCTTCCCCTTTCCCCCTTCCCCGCGCCGCGCGAGCCGTCGCAACGCTTGATTGACATACCGCGCCGCCGCCTCCCCCGCCGTCTCCCGCGCCAGCTCGACACTGGTCGAGACGGCGGCGTGCGCAGGGACGCGATCGAGAGCGCGCAGCTGGTAGGCGCCGAGGCGCAGGATGTCGTGCAGGCGCGGGTCGGCGCGCGTGATGTTCAGAGCGTCGTCGAGCTCGGCGCGGCGCCGCAGCACGCCGGCGGAAAGCTCGTAGGCGAGGCGGCGGTCGCGCTCAGCGAGGGCGGCGAGATGGCGGTCGCGGGCGTCGTTGAGGGTCGCCCCGGCGCGGACCGCCTCGAGGATCTCCAGCGCCGCGCGGCGCGCGGCGGTCGCGCCCTTAATCCAGCAACCCCTCGAGCGGCGAGGACGGCATCGCGACGTCCCGTTTGGGCATGCGGCCGGCGAGGAACGCGACGCGGCCCGCCTCGACGGCGAGGCGCATCGCGTGGGCCATCGCCACGGGCTCCTGCGCGGCGGCGATCGCCGTGTTCATGAGGACGCCGTCCACGCCCTGCTCCATCGTGAGGCAGGCGTCCGACGCGGTGCCGACGCCGGCGTCCACGACGACCGGAACCTTGAGCCGGCGCTTGATCGTCCGCACGGTGACGGGATTGAGCAGGCCCAGCCCGCTGCCGATCGGCGAGGCGAGCGGCATCACCGCCGCGCACCCGGCGGCCTCGAGCCGCAGAGCGGTGATCAGGTCCTCGTTGGTGTAGGCGAGGACCTTGAACCCTTCCTGCACCAGCACGCGCGCCGCTTCCAGCAGCCCCTGCACATCGGGGAGCAGCGTCTCCTGGTCGCCGATCACCTCGAGCTT
>WNGN01002976.1_pt1 | contig 11386 bp, 12 predicted proteins | sample 5400561 | NCBI WGS metagenome assembly WNGN01 (sample SAMN13153379, study PRJNA577476) | soil metagenome | isolation source: 115 cm soil or saprolite under Garry oak tree replicate 2 | place: USA:California | collected 2016-06-15 | reverse complement strand
GAGGGAAAACCGGTACCCACCCCGCATCAAGTGCGGGGCAGGCTTTTTCCGGATCATGCTCTAGTGCCGTTGCCGTGTTGAGGTCTGGAACTGGGTTCACGTCGATATCTCCTCGGGCTCGCGCATGGCAAGCGCGCGCGGCTCGGCAACGCGCAGGCGACCCTTCGCTGTGGCGAGCCGGTGCAACTTCAATTGTGGGTAAGGATTTTTTGCCTGCAATCGCGCCGAAGAGCCCGTTGTCGGGCAGGGCCATGGGCGTTTTGCAAATTGCGCGATGATGCAATAGTGCCACTGATTTGCCCGACGTGTCAAAATGTTTTCGCAGGGATAGCTCAAAGCATCCATGCCAGCGACCGCCATGCTACTTTGCATGGGGTTGTTTTCGAAATTTCAGTTGGAAGCGAGCGCCGCGTCGGCTCTTGCGGCTGTCTTTCCCGTTGATGATCGCAGCATGGCCTGATCCGCGACAGACCGATTCAATCAAAAACCATCCCGCTCTAGAGCGGGATGACTTTTCTTCGAATCGTCATCCCGCTCTATCTTTTTGTTTGAGCATGGTCTCCGGGCAAACGCTTCGCGTTTGTCCCGACGGAAAACCGGTGCCCACCCCGCATCAAGGGCGGGGCAGGCTTTTTCCGGATCGTGCTCTACCGATTCGGATCGGAGACAGCCTTGGTCTGAAGTTTCCAGTGGTTGACGATCCGGAATCGCGAATCTGCATTTTCCTGACGGAATACCGCGATGCTGTCGATCGCGAGCATGGTGACGCCGATTGCCGAAAAGCGGTTCCGCAGCATCGTCAAGACAGGCTCGCGTCGCTCGGTGTCCAGCCGACCCGTCAATGTCATGTGGAAGCGGAAATCTTCCATGGCATAGGGATAGCCCCAGCGGTCGAGGTGCTCGCGTTGCCTTTGCGTCAGCCGCGATGGATTTCGTCGCTCGCGATCATCCGGCGTGAGCGGCGCACGGAATGAATCGAATTCGCGTGTACAATCCGCGGCAAGCCGCTCGAGTTCGGTCGACGGCTCCGCCGGGATCACCGCGATAAAGCCGCTGATCGAACCCACGACGGGTCTGATGACCGGAATCGCCCGGGGCGTGACGGCGAACGCCTCACATGCGGCGAGAAGCTCGGCCTCGGTCTTGCCCGGCGCCAGCGACAACGGCGCCTTCAGGGTGGCATGAAAACCGTATTTGCGTGGATCCCGTGTCAGATCGCGCCAATCCGGCGACATCTGCAGGACGCCGTCGGGGAAGGGCAAGTTCCCGCCCGTGAAGGCGTCGTAGCCGAGCAGTTGCGCGCCAAAGCGATCAAGGTCGCTACCGGGCGTCGGTGTATAATAGATCGCGTAGCGCGGATAGTCGGCCATGGTCGCAGAATAGAGCCGGATCACGCGGCTGCAACCGCCTTGCGTGAAATGGCTGCGTATGGATTCAGACGATTTGCGTCCGTCAGATGAACCAGGCGTCCGGCGGCGATGACAGCGACAATGCGCGGCCGCAGCGGCACCTCGTCATCGACAAGGATGATGTCGGCACGACGCCCTTCCGCGAGAACACCGCGATCGGTGAGACCTGCGGCTCTGGCGGGCGCCGCCGAAATCAGGTCCCAAGCCTCGGTAAGCGGCAGCACAGCGTCGGCGGCTAGGCGAAATGCCGCCAGCAACGGCGCCGGATAGTAGTAGTCGGACGCGAGGACCGAGCATAAGCCCTTGGCGATCATGTCGGTCGCCTTGGTCCATCCGGTATGGCTGCCGCCGCGCACGACGTTGGGCGCGCCGAACACGATGAAATCACCGCCTTTGGCGGCCTCGCGCGCGGTTTCCTCGTTGACCGGAAATTCGGCGATGCCGACGCCCTGCGCGCGAAATGCCTTTCGCATCTCCGGGCTGTCATCGTCGTGAGACAGCATTCGGACGTTTGCGTCCCGCGCAGCTTTGGCCAGCCGCGCGATCGATGCGGGAACGGCGTCACCTCGGGAAACGACGCGCTCCACCAGAGAATCGAACGCATCGCTCGAAAGACCGGTGCGCTCGACCATACGGTTGCGCTTTTGCGGCTTGGCTAGACTGGCGATCGTTGAATCCATGTGGTCATTGAACGCGAACAGATCGATGCGTCCGTCGGACAGCCATTGCTCGATCTCGGCTTCGGCATCGAGATTGTAGGTTTCGTGGCGCAGATGGAAGCGGGTATCCGCCACCAGTTGCGGCCTCAAGGTCTCGATGGCCTTCAGCAGATCCCGCGCATTCTCCGCGCTGCGCAGGCCCGGCTCCCACGACCATGTCGTGGCATGAAAAACGGTGGTGATGCCGTTTCCGATCGCCTGCTGATCGCTGTCGACCAGAGCCACATCGACCGGAAAATCGACGCCGGGGCGGGGCATCATTTGTCGCTCGAACGCGTCGCCATGCAGGTCGACGATTCCAGGCAGCACCAGCAGGTCGCGGGCATCGATACCGAGCGATCCGCGCCCATGGCCTGATTCCACGGCGCTGATTTTGCTGCCGGCGATCTGCACCGAGGTTTCAAGAATTTCTCCGCCGAGCAGAGCCCGGCCGCCTTCGATGAATATGTCTGTCACGATATGGCACTTTGTCGTGGGGAGTGTGAACCACCGGCGATGGTCGCCGGTTCATATTTTGCCAGAAAATCCTCGACGACCAGCTTTCGGAAATCGGGCAGGGCGCCGCGGAGGGTTTCATGGTCCCAGTCCCACCACGCCAGTTCTGCCAGCCGATTGGCAATGTCTTCGGAAAACCGGCGCCTAACCGGGCGGGCCGGATTTCCGGCGACGATGGTGTAGGCCGATACGTCCTTGGTCACGATAGCGCCTGCGGCGACCACGGCGCCGGTGCCGACGCTGCGGCCCGGCAATACGACGGCGCCATGCCCGATCCAGACATCATGGTCGATGCGGACGTGATGCCGGCGCCGCCATTCGAAGAATTCAGCCTCGTCGCTCTCGCCCGGAAAATACGCGCTGGCGCGATAAGTGAAGTGCGCCTGCGAGGCTCTGTGCATGGGGTGATTGCCCGGGTTGATCCGCGTCATCGCCGCGATCGAGCAGAATTTTCCGATCGTCGTATAAGTGATCTGAGCGTCGTTCACGACGTAGGAATAATCGTCCAGTGTGACCTCGTGCAAAATCGTGCGCGCGCCGACTTCGCAATAGGCACCGAGCCTGGTGTCGTGCAGTTTGGCTGATGGATCGATGGTCGGTTCAACCGAAAGCATTTTGCCGGCCATGCGACTTTCCACGAGCAATGGATGCTGATCCGAAGATACCGATCAGGCCCGCACGTCATCGATGCCATTGATGACACGGTCGTGACAGGTGCGTGACAGTCACCCGAGGTGTGGATGATTGCCGCACTGCAGCGCACTGTCGCACGACTGTCGTATCCAGACGTTAGCGGTGGTTTGCGATTATTCGGCTGGAGCATTGCATGTTGGTGGTGGAAGGTTTGACGTGCCGGTTCGGCACAAAGGCCGCGGTCGACAATGCCTCGTTCTCCATCGCGCCGGGCGGCTTTGTCGGCGTGATCGGCCGTTCCGGCGCCGGCAAGTCGACCTTGCTGCGAATGATCAATCGGCTCGCCGACCCGTCCGAAGGACGAATCCTGTTCGAAGGTCTTGATGTGACGGCGCTGCGCGGCAGGAATCTGCAGCAATGGCGTGCACGGTCGGCAATGATTTTTCAGCAGTTCAATCTGGTCGGCCGGCTTGATGTGCTGACCAACGTTCTGATGGGGCGGCTCGCCGGAATTCCGTCCTGGCGTTCGCTGACGCAGCTTTGGCCAGAGGCGGACAAGGCGCTGGCGATGTCGGCTCTGGAACAGTTCGACATGGCATCGCTCGCGGCGCAGCGCGCCGACCAGCTCTCCGGTGGCCAGCAGCAGCGCGTGGCGATTGCCCGCGCGCTGGTTCAGGAGCCCGACATCATCCTCGCCGACGAACCGATTGCATCGCTGGATCCGCGCAACACCCGGATTGTGATGGACGCGCTGCTGCGCATCAACAAGCATTTCGGCATTACCGTGATCTGCAACCTGCACTCGCTCGATCTGGCACGGAGCTATTGCGACCGTCTGATCGGCATGGCGTCCGGCCGGATCGTGTTCGACGGCGCACCTGCGACCCTGACCGAGCATATCGCGCGCGAGCTGTACGATCTCGAGGCGGACGAAGTGATGGGCGGTTCGGCCCGGCAAGATCCTGCCGATTCAAGAATTCCGGCTCTCGGCACGGCTGCCGCGGCCTGAGTACCGCGTGCGTAAAGACGGCTTGTTGCAAAACTGCGATCGGCCGATTTGTTGCAACTCGTTACAACAAGTTCGTTACAACAAGACAGGGAACGTCATGATCAATCGTCGTATCATTCTCGCCGGCGCTGCGGCGCTGGCGTTCACCGCTTCCGCCGCATCGGCGCAAGACTGGAAAACGAAATATCCGGAATTGACCTTCGCGGTGGTGCCCGCGGAGAACGCCTCCGGCGTCACCGAGCGCTGGACGCCGTTCGTCGCGTATCTGTCCAAGGAACTCGGCGTGAAGGTCAACTTGCGTATCGCCAACGACTACGCCGCTGTCATCGAGGGCCAGCGCTCTGGCAACATCCACATCGCGTGCTACGGTTCAGCGTCGTTTGCGCGCGCCCGGCTGACCGGCGTCAAGACCGATGCCTTCGCCAGCGATCTGAATGCGGATGGTGGCACAGGCTATTATTCGATGTTCTTCGTCAAGGCGAGCAGCCCTTACAAGTCGATCGACCAACTGAAGGGCAAGAACCTCGGCCTGGTCGATCCGAACTCAACTTCCGGCAACAACGTGCCACGGTTCGAGCTCGACAAGATGGGTATCTCGGATGCGGACGCCTATTTCGGAAAGGTCGTCTTCACGGGTAGCCATGAAAATGCGCTATTGGCGCTGTCACAGGGCACTGTCGATGTCGCCGCCAACCAGTGGACCAGCGATGACGACTCCACCCTCGCGCAGATGCTGCACAAGGGGATGCTGAAGAATCCCGACGGTACGGCGATGAAGAAGGAAGATTTCCGCATCATCCACAAGTCGGCGCCGATCATTGGGCCATCCATGTATGCGTATAGCTCTGATCTTCCCGACGACCTGAAGGCCGCCATTGCCAAGGCGTTCATCGAGGCGCCCACCAGGGACAAGGCCGCGTTCGACCGGCTGTCCGATGGCCAGAAGAAGGGCTTCCATCCCGCTACCACCAAGGACTGGGATGCGACCATCGATTTGATCAAGTTCGTCGACAATCTCCGCAAGAAGAAAGCATCCTGAGCACAGACGAGACAAGAAAGCCGGGTCTGCAGGACCCGGCTTTTTTCCGTTCAGATTCCTACCAAAGCAGCAACCTCAATGACCGTCGCCGTTTCCATCCTTCCGGAGCAACAGCTGGCGGTGCTGAACGAGGCTTATCGCAGGGCGGTCGCGCGCAAGCGCCTCCGGCTTACGCTAGCAACGGCGGTGTTCTTCGCGGCCCTCGTCGTCGCCTCGATCGGGGCGGAGGTGAACTTAAGGACGTTCTTTACGTATTTTGGCAACTTCGTCAGCTATTTCGATCGCATCTTCACGCTGGAGAATGGCGCCAGGGTCTGGACCGACATTGGCGAGTGGTTCTGGGGCTGGCGCAAATGGCTTTCGATGCTCGGCGAGACCATCCTGATCAGCTATGTCGGAACCTTGTTCGGCGCGATCCCCGCCTTTCTGCTCAATTTTTTCGCGGCTGAAAATACCTCGCCGACGCCGTGGCTGCGTTTCCTCGTCCGCCGCGTCCTGGAATTCGCCCGGACAGTGCCGGGCATCGTGTTCGCGCTGATCTTCGTCATCGCCTTCGGTCTCGGACCGATGGCAGGCGTGCTGGCTATCGCGATTCATTCGACCGGTGCGCTCGGCAAGCTGTTTTCCGAGATCGTCGAAAATGCCGACATGAAACCGGTCGAGGGCGTACGGTCCACCGGCGCAAGCTGGGTATCCTGCATGCGGTTCGCCGTATTGCCGCAGGTGGCGGCCGGCTATGCCAGCTACGCTTTGCTGCGCTTCGAGATCAACGTCCGCGAGGCGTCGGTAATGGGCTTCGTCGGTGCCGGCGGCATTGGCCAGGAACTGGTCGTCGCGGTCAGGAAATTCTACTATTCCGATGTCAGTGCGATCCTGCTGTTAATCGTGCTCACCGTGTTCGTCATCGATATCGGCACCGGCTGGATGCGTGGCCGGTTGTTCGGCAAGGATGCGCGGGCATGACTCAGTTGCCGAGACCGGATTCGGAAGCTCTGCGCGCGCGATATCCCCTCGTGTTCAACAGGCCGGTCTCGGCGCGGCTGGCGACGCCGGTCATGATGTTCGGCGCATTTGGCATTTTTGTCTTCGGGCTGGTCGACCTAGACTTCTCGCCCGCGCGGCTTCTTTCCGGTCTTCACCAGCTTGGCTGGATCACGCTGATGATGATCCCGCCCGATCCCGGTTCCTCACTGCCGGCCTATCTGGTCGCGCTTGGCGAAACCTTATCGATCGCGCTGCTTGGCACCACGATAGCCGCCGTGTTCGCGCTACCGGTCAGTCTGCTGGCGGCAAAGAACATTGTGCCGTCCAATATCTTCCGGTTTCCGGTTCGCCGGTTTCTCGATTCGATCCGCGGCGTCGATACCCTGATCTGGGCGCTGGTCTGGATCAACGTCGTCGGACTCGGCCCGTTTGCCGGTGTGCTGGCAATTGCGGTGTCGGATTTCGGCGCGTTCGGCAAGCTGTTCTCCGAAGCGATCGAGGCCGCCGACAAGAAGCAGGTCGAAGGCATCCGTGCCTCCGGCGGCAATGCGCTGCACGAAATACGCTTTGGCCTGATGCCGCAGGTGCTGCCTGTTATCGCAGGCCAGGTGCTCTACTTCATCGAGTCGAATACCCGCTCGGCGACCATCATCGGCATCGTCGGTGCCGGCGGCATCGGCCTGCAACTGGCCGAGCAGATCCGTGTGCTGGAATGGCAAAAGGTGTCGTTCCTGATTCTGATGATACTGGTGGCAGTGGCCGCGATCGACTGGATTTCGGGAAAACTTCGCTTTGCGATCATCGGCCGGCGCGCGGTCGCGTGAAGATGCCGAGCTAGCTGTTTTCAACGACGAACTCGACCCTTTCTGCGGCAAAGCGGGTGTGCTTGGTCACCAGTGGCGTCCCTTCGGCGTCGACGTCGGTGCTGTCGACGACCAGCACCGGGCGCCCCAGCGCAAGGTCGAGCCGCGCGGCATCGGTCGCATCGACAATGGCCGCCGTGACGCGGGTCGAAGCGCGGCGATAGTCGCGGACGCCGTAATGTGCCAGCAGTTTGGTCATGGAGCGCATGCGCTCATAGATCCGTCCGGCGTCAGGAAAGCGCTCCGCGGCGAGCCAAATGGTACCGACGCATATCGGCGTGCGATCGGCCAATCGCAGCGCCTCGATCCGGATCAGCGGCGCGCCTGTCTTCAGGCCCAGCAGTCGTGCCAGTTCGCGGCTCGCAAGCTCCTGGGAAGCGTCAATCAATCGCCCGTCCGGCTCACGGCCGCCGGCGCCGACAATCTCGGAGAACCGCGTGCGGGAGCGGAGCGGATAAGCGAGCCGCGGCGCTTCCACATAGGTGCCGCTGCCGCGTTCGGCGCGCACCAGGCCACGCTCAGCCAGTGTCGCCAGCGCCCGGCGCACGGTGTGGCGGTTGACCCGATAGGTCTCGGCGATTTCGGTCTCGCCCGGCAGCCGATCGCCTGCGGCAAAGCGGCCGTCGGCGATGCCGCGCTCGATCCCATCGGCGACTTGCCGCCAAAGTGCCACGCCGGAGGCGGTGTCCTGCAGGCTCATGGCGTCGAAAGGCCGGGAAAAGCCATCGGAAAAATCATCCTGTGTCACGAAACAGTCATGGCGTTTCGTTATCAAGTTGTCTAATATCATAGACAACTTGATTTCGGCAAGGCTGATATGACCGCGGTACAGGAAAACGGCAAACAGGCGCGGCGCCGAGCGGCGATGGCGGTGCTGGCGCATTCCGATGCGGCCGGGATTGCCAGCCGGCTCGAAGCGATCGCGGTGCCGGTCTACGAGAATCTGCGCGAGCCGGAGAACGGTCTGGTGATGGTGCGCGGCCGTATCGGCGGCGACGGCGCGCCGTTCAATCTCGGCGAGGCTACAGTCTCACGCGCCGCCGTTCGGCTTTCGACCGGCGAGGTGGGCTTCGGTTACACGCTTGGCCGCGATCGGCAGAAGGCGCGGATGATCGCGCTCTGTGATGCGTTGGTGCAGTCGGATGAATTTGCGGACGTGGTCGAATCAGAGGTGATCGCACCGCTGCGAATTCAGATGATCTCTGAACGGAGCCGAGCGGCTGCGGAAACCGCGGCGACGCGGGTCGATTTCTACACGCTGGTGCGCGGTGAGGGCTGAACGATGACGACGGTTGCCGAATTGCCAGCAGGGTTCGCGGACAAGGTGTTGTCGGCGCAGTCGACCTTCCGTTCGGTGATGGATGCGATGGCGCGTCCCGGCAGCGTTCAGCGAATCGAGGCTGCTGCCGGCGTGCCTGCTGCCATGATGCGCGGCACCGCGGCGATCGCGCTGACATTGTTCGATCACGACACCCCGCTCTGGCTCGACCCGTCGATGTCCGGGACATCGGAAGTGACAAAGTGGCTCAAGTTTCACACGGGCGCGCCTGTCATCGCAGACTCCTCGATCTGCAGTTTTGCCCTGATCGGCGATGCGCGCTCGCTACCCGGTCTTGATCGTTTTGCTTTTGGCAGCAACGAATATCCCGACCGCTCGACGACGTTGATCCTTCAGGTCGAAAGCCTGACGCAAGGCCCAGGCATCGAACTGCGCGGCCCCGGCATCGATGGCGTCGCTGTTATGCAGGCAGCGACCCAGCCTGCGGACCTGTTTGAGCGGCTCAAGATCAACCAAACGCTGTTTCCGCGCGGCATCGATGTCGTGCTGGTAGCCGACGATACCATTGTCGCGATACCCCGTACCACGCGGCTTGCCGCGAAGGGAGGCTGAACATGTATGTCGCCGTCAAGGGAGGCGAACGCGCCATCCAGAACGCCCATCGGCTGCTGGCGCACGAGCGTCGCGGCGATCGCGATGTTCCCGAAGTTTCGCTCGCCCAGATATCCGAACAGCTCAGCCTTGGTGTCGACAGGGTGATGACCGAGGGGTCGCTGTACGATCGCGAACTCGCAGCCCTCGCGATCAAGCAGGCGCGCGGCGACCTGATCGAGGCGATTTTCCTGTTGCGCGCGTTCCGGGCCACTTTGCCGCGCTTCGGTGCGACCGAGCCGGTCGATACCGCCGGGATGCAGGTGCGCCGCCGGATCTCCTCAACCTTCAAGGATATCCCGGGCGGTCAGGTGCTTGGACCTACGTTCGACTACACCCATCGCCTGCTGGATCCACAATTGGCCGAAACCTCGATGCCGGAGGCGCCGGCGACATCAGACGCGCCGTCCGCGACGATGCCGCGCGTCACCGACATTCTCGGCCGCGACGGCCTGATCGAGCCGTCGCCGCAAGCGGATGCCGATATGCCGGTGGGCGATCTCACCCGTGAGCCGCTCAGCTTCCCCGCCGATCGCGACCTGCGACTGCAGAACCTGGCGCGCGCCGACGAGGGGTTTGTGCTGGCGCTCGGCTATTCGTCGCAGCGCGGCTATGGACGCAACCATCCCTTCGCCGGCGAAATTCGCCTCGGTGAGGTCGAGGTGGAATTTATGGCTGAAGATGTCGGCTTCGCCGTGCCGCTCGGTTCGATCACGCTGACCGAATGCCAGATGGTCAATCAGTTCAAGGGTTCGGGCACGGAGGCACCGTGCTTCACGCGTGGCTATGGTCTCGCGTTCGGACAAAGCGAGCGCAAGACCATGTCGATGGCGCTGGTGGACCGCGCGCTGCGGGCCCGCGAGCTTGGCGAAGAAGTCGCTGCGCCGGCGCAAGACGAAGAGTTCGTGATGTCGCATTCCGACAATGTGCAGGCGACCGGCTTCGTCGAGCATCTCAAGCTGCCGCACTATGTGGACTTTCAGTCCGAACTCGGCCTGCTGCGCAAATTGCGCCAGGAGTTCTCCGAAGCCGCGGACGCTTCGCCGCCTCTGCGGGAGGCCGCGGAATGAACGCGCCGGCCTACAACTTCGCCTATCTGGACGAACAGACCAAACGGATGATCCGCCGCGCCATCCTGAAAGCGATCGCGATTCCCGGCTATCAGGTGCCGTTCGCCAGCCGCGAAATGCCGATGCCCTATGGCTGGGGCACCGGCGGCGTGCAGGTGACGGCGGCCATCCTCGGGCCTGCCGACGTGTTGAAGGTGATCGATCAGGGTTCCGACGACACCACCAACGCGATCTCGATCCGCAAGTTCTTCGCCAAGACCGCCGGCGTCGCGACGACAACTTCTACGGCGGACGCAACCGTGATCCAGACCCGGCACCGAATTCCCGAAGCGCCGCTGCATGGCGGGCAGGTGCTGGTCTATCAGGTGCCGATCCCCGAGCCCTTGCGTTTCCTGGAGCCGCGCGAGACCGAGACGCGGCGCATGCATGCGCTCAGTGAATACGGGCTGATGCACGTCAAGCTCTACGAAGACATCGCCCGCTTCGGCCATATCGCGACCTCCTACGCCTATCCGGTGAAGGTCAACGCGCGCTACGTCATGGACCCATCGCCGACGCCGAAATTCGACAATCCCAAGATGGACAATTGTCCGGCGCTGCAACTGTTCGGCGCCGGGCGCGAGAAGCGCATCTATGCGATCGCGCCTTACACGTCGGTGGTATCGCTCGACTTCGAGGATCATCCGTTCACGCGCTACCGCTTCGACGCGCCCTGCGCGCTGTGCGGCGCCGATGAGTCCTATCTCGACGAAATCGTCACCGACGACAAGGGCGGACGGATGTTCGTCTGCTCCGATACCGATTATTGCGAGACCCGGCAAACCCAGGGGCATCGCGGCAGCGAGAGCGCGGCTCCGCACAAGGAGAGGCCGCATGGCTGAACTTGAAAGCGCCGTGCAGGACAATGACCAGCCGTTGCTGATGGCCGAAGGCCTGAGCAAATCCTATGGCCGGCTCATGGCCTGCCGCGACGTGTCCTTTGCGCTCTATCCCGGCGAGGTGCTGGCGGTTGTCGGCGAGTCCGGCTCGGGCAAAACCACCTTGCTGGAATTGCTGTCGGCGCAGCTTGCGCCCAGCGCCGGGCGGGTGTCGTACCGTATGCGTGACGGAGTGATGCGCGATCTCGCAAGCCTCGGTGAGGCCGAGCGACGGTTTCTGTTCCGCACCGACTGGGGCTATGTGCACCAGGATCCGGCACTTGGACTGCGGATGGCGGTTTCGGCCGGCGCCAATGT
>WNGN01002973.1_pt1 | contig 11387 bp, 9 predicted proteins | sample 5400561 | NCBI WGS metagenome assembly WNGN01 (sample SAMN13153379, study PRJNA577476) | soil metagenome | isolation source: 115 cm soil or saprolite under Garry oak tree replicate 2 | place: USA:California | collected 2016-06-15 | reverse complement strand
CAGGTTGCCGGTGGCCTCCTTGCGGTAGCGCGCGATGAAGGGCACGGTCGAACCTTCGTCGAGCAGCGCCACAGCAGCAGCGACCTGATGGGGCCCGACTCCGAGTTCCTTGGCGATGATTTGAACAATCTTGATCTGTGCGGCTTCTGAAATGTTATTGGTCATTGAAACCCTGTGTGAATCCAACGGAAGCGCGTCCCCGGCATCGCGTCTTGAATCTTGACATCTACTTAACCTGCACGCCTGAATTTCGAGTTCGAATCTTTTTTAACTGTCGCCGCCTCGTATAGCGTTTCCGGAGCAATATCAGCACCATTAGGCCACGCGATGGTCGGACCGTCGATAAAAAATTTCTTGAAGTAATCTTTGTTCTTCAGAGGTCTGAAAATCGGACCCGTGAGCCAGGGTTCAAAATCGATAACTTTTTTCGTACCGTCGTTAAACTGAATCTCGATGAGGTGGCCTTTGACGTATTTTGCTTTGGCAACAGAGGGTAACATTGTGCTAGCGGTTCATCTCTCGAACATCAGGGATTGATAACGACTCCCCGTGCTGGGCCGCGAAATAAAATGTCCAATCCATTCAACACATCACGGCCTACGATTCGCTCGTGACCAGTAAAGTCCGCTTGTAGCCGACACGGAAAGTCCGCACCGTCGAGATGAACCCAAGCTTGAAAAATAATCGTTGGAATCGAAACTTTCACCAACACCGCCCATTAAACCGGGTATTCCGTCACCTGGATCCAACGTCAACCGCTCACAGTCCGACCACGGTATTGCGCTTGCATCTGCTCCAGTGTCGGGAATCACTTTCTCCAAGACTAAGCCGGGCCTGCTGAACTGTCGGCGGAATTCTACCCTCATCACAGGTAGAGGTTCGTTTGGATACGTCGGATCATATGGGAAGGAGGTGCGGCGCATCCGGTTGGGTTCGTTTTCATGACCGACGCGTGTGACGAAAGGATGTTTTCCAGACGCTTGGGCAGCATGAAAGACCTCGACCGGGCTCGTGCCGGATACGATGACGCGCCCCTCGGCAAAGCCAATCCATTGATCGGCATATTGCCCGAGCAGGGTGTTACGCTGTGTCCAATATTCGGTTTCGTTTTTCCGCCAGTCGGGATGAACCCGTTTAGCGATCTCCGGAGGTAGACCTTCGATCAAGCTCCGCACGGATTGTCCTGAGTTGCCCATGTCGGAATTATACACAGACGAAGACTGAAATCGAACCCCAAAAAAGAAAGGGCGACCGCATGGTCGCCCTTCGAGATGCGCCTTATTCCTCGCAATGCTTGGATTTACGCCTTCCCGCCTCCCTCAACGCCCTAAACACGTTCTCTGGACTCAACGGCAATGTCCTGATTCGCACGCCCGTGGCGTTGTAGATCGCATTGGCGATGGCCGCCATCGGCGGGACGCAGGCGATCTCGCCGGCGCCTTTGGCGCCGTAAGGGCCGGAGCCGGGGTAGCCGTCGACGAGGGTCGTCTCGATGCGCGGCATCATGTTGATGGTCGGCATCAAATAGTCGACGAAGGACGGGTTCATGGTTCTGCCGTTGTTGTCGAAGACAACTTGCTCGCAAAGCGCTTGGCCGATGCTCATGGCTGTGGCCCCTTCGATTTGGCCTTCGACAGATGCACGGTGGATGGGGAAGCCGATGTCGTGGACGGCGACGTATTTAAGAATCTTCACGTTGCCCGTATCCGGACTGACTTCGACTATACACGCGTGCGTCGTGAACGGCTGGGAGCTTCCGCGCGCTTTTTCTTCGGCCACCATTGCGACATTGTCGAAATAGCCGCGGCCGATCACTTCGCCGATCACGTTGTGCGCGGCAGTGGCTACGGACGCGAGAGATACCGACTTCGAGGGCGTCCCTTTGACGCGGATCTGTTTGTCTTTGATTTCCAAATCGTCGGGGCTTGCTTCGAGCTGAGTTGCCGCCAATTTGAAGAGCTGGTTGCGCGCGTCGATGGCGGCGAGCCGGGTTGCCGTGCCGGAAACTAACATTGCCCGGCTACCGACAGTGCCCGCGTCCCAAGGACTGGCGTCGGTGTCGACCTTGACCACCGTGACATCGCTCACGGGAATCCCCAGCTCTTCGGCGGCAATGAGTGGAATGCCGAACCCGGGCGCGGTGCCCATATCGATCTTGCCGATGTGAACGGTCACCGAGCCGTCTTCGTTAACTTTGACCACTGCGCCGCCGCCGGGGCCGGCGCTTTCGATCCACGACCCGGTGGCAATACCGACGCCCTGATTCTTTTCCAGCTTCACTTTGCCCCAGCCGATTTGTTCCGCTGCCGTGCGAATGGTTTCACCCAAGGAAACATCGCGCAGCTTGGGAACGCCGACGATCTTGTCGCCGGGCTTGGGCGTATTCTTCAGGCGAAACTCCACCGGGTCCATGCCAAGCTTGGCCGCGATCGAATCCATGTGCGACTCCACGGCGAAGGCCGCTTGCGGCCCGCCGGGTCCGCGCACCGGTCCGCAAACTTGCTTGTTGGTGTAGACGACGTAGCCGTCGATGTGGACGTTGGGCATCAAATACCAGCCGCCGAGCATGTTTGTGCAGCGCGCGCCAGCCATGGCGCCGAAGCCCGAGTAGGCGCCGGCGTCGTAGATGACTTTGCCCGTGCGCGCGACGATGGTGCCGTCTTTTTTCACGCCGGTCTTGATGTACATTTTCGCGCCGGAGCGGATCGTCGTGGAAATCGTCTCCTCAGCCTTGTCGAGGACGATCATCACCGGCCGCTTAGCCTTAACCGCGAGCAAAGCGCAAATGGGCTCGATGGCGGCGCCGGAGGTGATGCCGCTCGCCTTGCCGCCGAAGCCGCCGCCGAGCTCGGTGCTCAGGATCCTTACCTTGTTGAGAGGAATGCCGAGCAGCCGCGCCACGTCGGTGCGCACGCTGAAGGGAGCCTGCGCGTTGGCCCACACGGTAATTCTACCGTCCGGTTCGACCCGCGCCGCGGCGATACGCAGCTCAAGATACTGCGGATGGATCATCTTGGTCTCGTAGACTTCGTCGACGACGATATCGGCTTCCGCCATCGCCTTATCGGGGTCGCCGGCGTGAACGGGCGTATAGCTGCAGACGTTTTTCACTTTGACGTCCGCCGGCAAATTCTTCGGCAGCGGCATGTCCTCGTGCAAGATCGGCGCTTCCGGTTTCATGGTCTCTTCGGGATCGAGGACGACCGGCAGTGGCTCGTAGACGACTTTGATTTTCTTGAGCGCCTGCTTGACGAGCGCCGGGCTCTCGGCTGCAACGGCGGCGACCGGGTCACCCATGTAGCGGACTTTGTTTTTCGCCAGCATGTATCTGTCGATGTAGGTACGGCCGTAGCGCACGTCCGGCGCATCGGCGGCGGTGACCACGGCGTGAACGCCGGGAACCTTTTTAGCTTCGCTGGTGTCGATACTCATGATCTTCGCGTGAGCGTATTGGCTTCGCAGGATGCCGCCGTGGAGCTCGTCTTTCAGGGCCAGGTCGATGCCGTAAATGCCGGCGCCGATGACGCGCTCGACGCCGCCCATTCGCGCGGGGCTGGTGCCTACTACCGTGTGTTCAACTTTTGCCATGGCTTAACTCCTTCCTGCCATTCTATCGGCGGCGAGTTGAATCGCGTCGACGATCTTGGTGTAGCCGGTGCAGCGGCAGATGTTGCCGGAGACCGCTTCCTCGATGTCTTCCGGCGTGGGTTCCTTAGTACGGTCGAGCAAGACCTTCACCGAGATGATGTATCCCGGCGTGCAGTAGCCGCACTGCACCGCCCCGGTATCGATGAACGCCTGCTGCACCGGATGCAGCTTGTCACCGTCCGCCAATCCTTCGATGGTGACGATTTCCACGCCGTTCGCATCCGCCGCAAGAGTTACGCAGGAATTGATGGGCTTGCCGTTATAAATGATCGTGCAGGCGCCGCACTCACCGGTGTTGCAGCAGAGTTTCGTGCCTTTGTAATTCAGTGTGTCGCGCAGGAAATCCAACAGCGACGTGGACGGTTCTGCCGTCGCGCTTTGGCTGTTGCCGTTGACTGTAAGATTGATTGTAAGGCTCATCAGACTACCTCCTTGCCGGATGCTGCTTTCCAGCTCTGTTCCAGACCCCGGCGGGTAAGAGCTTCGACGATCCAGCCGCGATATTCCGCGCTGCTCCGCTGATCCGTGATCGGACTCGATTCCGATGCGGCCAGCGTCGCGGCTTCTTTAACAAGCGCCGCGGTGAGAGACCTGCCGCGCAGCAACGCTTCTGTCTTGGTTGCTCGGATCGGTGTCGGCGCAACGGCGCCCAAAGCGATGCGGACGTCTTGTAAACTCGAATTCCCCGCGTCCGCCGTGATCAGGACGGCGACGCCGACCATCGCGATATCCATTGCCCCTCTCACGGCATGTTTGAGGTAAACGCCGTGGCTCCCTTTCGGCGGGTAGGGAATTTCGATTTCCGTAAGTAGTCCCTTCGATCCCAGACTCGTCTTGCCCGGCCCCTGGAAGAAGGAGCTGAACGCTTCGGTCTTTTCGCCATCCCTGAATGCCAGCTTGGCTTTGGCTTCCAGCGCCAGCAGCGGCGCCAATGTTTCGCCCGAGGGCGAGGCGCGACAGATGTTGCCGCCGATGGTCGCTGTGTTGCGGATCTGCAGGGACGCGAACTGGTGGCATGATTCCCAAAGCAGCGGCAGTCGCTCGCGCACCAGCCTGCTGGTCTCGATGTCGCGGATGGTGACGAGCGGTCCCATTTGCAGGCTGGCGCCATTTTCTTGGATTGTGTCCAGGCCGGGGATTTTTTTGATGTTTACTAGGCATCCCGGTTCCTCCTTATACTTCATGTCGACCATGACGTCCGTGCCGCCGGCGATCACGTTGGCGTGTTCTCCATATTTGGCGAGCACCGACAGCGCTTCGGTTATTGTTTTCGGTTCAAAGTAATCCATATTCGTCGCCTCTTTCTTGCGGAGCCATTATGAGCGCTGCTTTTTACCCTTCTGAAAATCTCATAGCCCAAGTGGAAGTTCGATGGCAAGCCCGTTTGGAAATTTCGCCCTCCTTACTTTCCCTCTCACGCTTCCGGCGGCGCCCGGCCATGCGAATATCAACAAAACTGATGGGTGACAACGTTGTTCACTGTTACCTAATAGCCGGTTAACTCCGTTGACAATCAACAGGGACAGCAACGGCTGACCAGAATTGAATAGGTAAAATACTTGTTGCAAATACGCCACTTTTTTTCAACAACCGTGCTTTCGAAATTTGGCACGTCAATTGCGCAGCAAACCTAGCGAATAGATTTTAATGAAAGGAGAAAAAATCGCGGCACGGCGAAATCTGACCGCGCTAAGATATGAAGAACCACCGCTAGATTATCCTTCCGTCGGAGATCGCGCCAGGCTGGGATGAGCGTCTTTTTGGCTCAATTGGATCTGTCAGTCTGTACCCGTCCTTCTGATCCGCGCGAATTAGATGCTCTGGTAGAATGAACATGAAAGAAGTTCCAAGATTAAGGTTGATCGAGACAAAAACAAAAACTACGCTCCGCAAGAACGGCCGAGGCAAAGATCATAAGAGAACCGCCGCTGAAGCTGGTCCCTTGCTCGTAGATCTGAAGAACTCAATGACTTTCTTTTACCTCGCTCTGGAGAATCTTAAAAGTTCTGTGAATCAGCCCGCAGTTTGTGCCAAGAAAATAGAGGAACTAAAAAGCTTAACCACCATAGTACACGCTCACATGGAAAAGTTTTTGGAAACGATCTCGCAAATTTGAATTTGCCAATCTTTGCTACCCATCCTTCGCAGCTCACAAGCGCGTAATTGTTCCCCGATCCCGACATGAGGCGAGCAATCGCACTATTTAGACCTGCCAAAATTAGTTGATACTTTAACAACTTGCCTTGCAGTTTCAGCCGACGGAGATTATAGAATCTCCTTACGACGGCGTCGTTAATTATTTGAACGTGCCAAGGAGACATTGATTCATGAGACTTCCGCATCGAGACTCGATTCAACTGGGTCCGACGCCTTACGAAGTTTTCCAAGAAAAGGAAGGCATCCCGTCTGTTAAAGGTTTTTTTATCGAGGATCTAATGGATGTGGAAGTGAAACCGTGGGATCGGATGGGTGTCCTCGGCTCCTATTTGAATCTCGGCGAGCAACAAGAGACCGATGCTTATGTTTGCGAGATCCCGGCTGGTAAACAAACTCTGCCGCAGCATCATCTGTTCGAAACACTGGTTTACATTCACAAGGGCCGTGGTGCGACGACGGTGTGGTTCGAAGAGAAGTCAAAACAGACCTTCGAATGGAGCGCCGGCGCGATCTTCGCACTCCCGCTTAACGTTTCTTACCAGCATTTCAATGTCTCGAACGAGCCTGTGCGCTTTCTTGCGGGCACCAACGCGCCACATGTGATCAACCTTTTCCACAATGATGAGTTCATCTTTCGCAATCCCTTTCAGTTCCGCGACCGTTTCCGTCCAGAGCGGGAATTCTTTCAAGAAAATAAACGCCTGACGGTGCGCTCGTGGGAAAGTAATTTGGTGCCTGACGTCAATGGATTCGTTCTCGATGACTATCCGATGAAAGGCAAGGGGGTGAAGATCATGCGCTTCGGTCTCGCCGGCACCACCTACGGGTGTCACATTCAGGAGTTTCCTCCGGGAAGCCGCAGCACGTTCCACCGTCACGGTCCGGGCGCCATCGTGACGGTGACGAAGGGCGAGGGATTCGCGATGGTGTGGCGCGAAGGCGAAGAGCGACAACGGTTCGAGATCAAGGCGGGATCTATCTATTCGCCCGGCGATCTGATGTATCACGGCCATTTCAATACCGGCCACACGACGATGCGCCACTTCGCCATGCGTGGGCGGAGCCCCAAGCACAGCCAGGATCGCTATCGGACCAAGCTGCATGAGATGATTCCTTTCGAGGAGGAACCGCCGGATATTCATCCGACGTACTTGGAGGAGTTGAAGCGAAAGGGCGTGAAGAGCGATGTGTCGGTTATAGAAGAGTAGTTGCCATTATTAGACCTCCTCTCCCTGTGGGAGAGGACTGAGGTGAGGGTGATGACCTCTGACGGAGCCCTCACCCTCGCCCTCTCCCGCGACGGGAGAGGGAACATTACTTTGTGACGAGAGGCGCCGGACGGAGATTATTAGGAGAATAAAATGACAGAGCTTTCCTACCACGATTTCCGGAGTTTCGTTGAAGAGGCAAAAAAGATCAGTGACTATCGTTTGATCGAAGGCGCCGACTGGGACGCGGAAATCGGCGCTCTGGTGGAATCGACCGCGGAGCTCGTGCCGCAGCCGCCGATGCTGCTCTTCGATAAGGTCAAAGGTTATCCGGCCGGGTTCAGAGTTTGTAGCCTTCCGTACGCCGCCTACAGGCGCGTCGCCCTCGCCTTGGGTTTGCCCTTGGACAAGACCAAGCTGGAGCTTTTGCGCCTGGCCGCGCACAAAGTGAAGTCGGCACAGCCCATCCCGCCAAAGGAAGTCAGTACGTCGCCGCTATTTGAAAATATCCTTAAGGGTAGTGATGTCAATCTTCTCAAGTTTCCCGCCTTGCGTTTTCACGAAAACGACGGCGGTCGTTACTTCGGCCCCGGCGGCGGACTCATCAACCGCGATCCTGACAGCGGCTACGTAAACAGCGGTACTTACCGCATGCAGCTCCACGACAAGAACACTTTGGGGTTATGGATGAGCCCCGGACAAAATGGCCGGCAGATCTGCATGAAATATTGGGAACAGGGGAAGAGCTGCCCGGTGGTTGCGACCTACGGCCAACACCCGCTGGTCTTCATGCCGTCCTATACCAAGTTTCCTTTCGGTCATTCGGAAATGGAAGTTTCCGGTGGGCTCATCGGCAAGGCACTGGAAGTTTTGCGGGGTCCGATCACCGGTCTGCCGATTCCCGCATCGTCGGAGATCGCCATCGAAGGCGAGGTGCCGCCGCTTTCCGAAGAATCGCGCGACGAAGGTCCGTTTGGCGAATGGCCGGGTTATTATTCCGGCGGAACCCTCGGCACCGGCGACAAGCAGCCCATCATCCGAGTGAAGGCGATTTATCACCGCAACGATCCGATCCTTGAAGACGAGGCGCCGCTTTGGCCGGGCGCGGTCAAGATGGATTTGCACATTTCAGCCGGTGTTCTTTGGGATCAGCTCGAAAGCGCGGGTATTCAAGACATCGTTGGCGTGTACAACCATACCTCTTACCTGACCGTCATTGCGATCAACCAGAAGTACGCTGGCCACGCCAAGCAGGCCGGGCTGGCGGCCGTGAGCTGCGCCGCGTCGGCGCGCAACGGTCGCTACGTGGTCGTGGTCGATGAGGATATCGATCCTACCAACCAGAAAGAAGTGCTCTGGGCGATGATGACGCGAGTCGATCCAGCGACCAATATCGACATCATCGACGGTTGCTGGAGCACGCCGCTCGATCCGCGCATGCCGCCGGACAAGCGCGAGAGCCGCGATCACACCAATAGCCGGGGGATTTTCTACGCCGTGAGGCCTTTCGCGTGGCGCGATAGATATCCGAAAGTCAGCCGTTCGAGCCGCGCGCTGCGCGAGAAGACCATTGCGAAGTTCAAAGGGATCATACCGTTTCCGGGGGCTTAGAGCCGTGTGTGATTCTGGATGGAATTGGCTGAGGAACAGATAGGATTGTCATGTCCTTACGTATCGCTGTCATCTCGAACGAAGTGAGAGATCTTAGATTTCTCGGCTTCGCCTCGAAATGACAAGTGGTGGTTCACGATTTTATTGGAGCACAAACGATATGATGTCGACACAGGAAAATGAGATCCTCACCCAGACAGGCCGCGGCAAGCCTGCCGGCGAGCTGTTGCGGCGCTACTGGCAACCCGTCGCTCTGTCGGAAGAGCTGCCTTCAGGCGCAGTTCCTCTGACTGTAAAGATTCTGGGCGAAGAGTTGGTTTTGTTCCGCGATGATCAGGGGCGCGCCGGCCTTTTGGGGATTCACTGCTCGCACAGAGGAACGAACCTCAGCTACGGGCGAGTCGAGGATGGCGGGCTCCGCTGTCTTTATCATGGTTGGCTCTACGACGTTGAAGGGCGATGTCTGGAGCAGCCAGGGGAGCCTGGCGGGGGCGAACATAGGAATGATACTCGCCATCCCGCTTATCCCTGCAGGGAGGCAGGAGGAGTGATTTTCACCTACATGGGACCGGGCGAGCCTCCTCTGTTTCCGAATTATGAATTTCTCAAAGCGTCTCCAGACCATGTCTACGTCGCTAAGATCTTTCATGAGTGCAATTACCTGCAGGCCAATGAGGGAAACATAGACCCGATTCACCTCTCTTTTCTCCATCGCTTTCTTGAGAATAGAAACGAACGATACAGAGGCGTGCGTGGCGCTGATGAGTCTCACTACAACCTTGTTGGCAGAAACATTGCCCCCATTTTGGATGTGGAATTGGTCGATTTCGGTGTGCGCATCTACACTATACGAAAATTGGAAGCCGGTAAGGCCTATCTAAGGGTCTCTTACTTTATCCTTCCTAACCTCAGCGCCTTCCCGGGGCAGACGGGGGGCGAGGGTTACTCGGTCAACTGGCACGTTCCCATCGATGACACCCATCATTGGAAGTATACATTTGTTTTTAGCTCCGGAGCGCCGCTTCAAAAGGAGATTATCAACCGCGAGCGCTCTGAGTTGACGTCCGACTACAGATTGATCCGGAGCGAAGCCAACCGTTTCATGCAGGAACGGGAATCCATGGCGACCAAGACCTACACCGGTATGGGTTCCGGCTTTCAGGCTCACGACGCCTTTGCTACGACTAGCCAAGGCAAGATTCAGGATCGCACCGAGGAGCATCTCGTTTCTTCGGACAAGGCGATTGTCACGGCGCGTAAGCTCTTGGAGAAAGCGATCCGGGATGTCCAGGAAGGGCGTGAGCCGCCCCAGGTAATCAGGGTGCCGAGTCAGAACCGTTTTCCCAATCTGCTGGTGCTCTCCGACATGATCCCTGACACCAGCGACTGGAAAGAGTACACCCAAAGCCTGGAAGCGGAAGCGAGGGCGAAATCTTGAGTGAACGTTTGCGCATGGGGATGGCAGGTCTTGGAGTGGCGAGCACCCAGATATTACCCGCCGTCTCAGCTCTACCCTACTTACAACTCACCGCCGCAGCCGATTTCCGCGTGGATGCTTTGACAAAGTTTCGCAAGGAATACGATGCGGAGGTATTTACCAGCGTCGAAGCGATGTGCCAGAGTCCCGACGTCGACTTTGTTTATATCGCGACTCCGAACGAGCTCCACGCGCAACATGCCATCACCGCAGCCAAGCACAAGAAGCACGTCATCGTGGAAAAGCCGATGGCCCTGTCGCTCGAAGAGTGCGAAGCGATGAACGATGCCGCGGAGAAAAACGGCGTCAATCTCTTATGCGGCCACACGCACAGCTTCGATCCACCGATCCGAAAGATCCGCGAGATCGTGAAAAGCGGCGAGCTGGGCAAGTTCTGCATGATCAACACGTGGAACTACAATGAATTCATGTATCGGCCACGCATGAAACATGAGTTGGCCTCGAGCCGCGGGGTGGTATTGAACCAGGGGCCGCATCATGTCGATATCGTCAGGCTCATCGGTGGCGGGATGGTCCGAAGCGTGCGGGCGATGACCGGCATTTGGGACAAGGCGCGCGCTCATGAAGGAAGCTACACGTGCTATCTCGAGTTCGAAGACGGCACGCCGGCGACGCTCGTCTACAGCGGCTACGGTTTTTTCGATACGGCGGAACTTTTTAGTTGGGTCGGCGAAGGAGGACAGTACCGAGAGCCGGAAACCAATTTAAAGGTGAGAGCACGACTTCGTGAAGTGCGCAGCCCCGAAGAGGAAGAGCAAATGAAAGAAGGGATGCGTTTCGGCGGGCAGCGTGAAGGGGAGTACAGCCACGTTTGGTCCGGCGAGCGAAAACAGCCTTTCTTCGGCTTCACCTTGGTTAGCTGCGAACGCGGCGATATCCGCCAAACGCCGGACGGTTTGTTTATCTACGGGGAGACCGAGAAACGCGAGATCACGCTGCCGTCTGGCCGACGAGGGCGCGAGGCGGAAATCGAAGAGCTTTATGAGGCCGTCATGCACAACCGGCCGGTGTTTCACGACGGGCGCTGGGGCGAGGCGACATTAGAGGTTTGTCTGGCGATGATCGAGTCGGCGGAGCAACGCAAAGAGATCTTTTTATCTCATCAGGTGCCGAGCCCGGAGTGAAATACAGTTTCGAGTATCGGGTTTCGAGTTTTTTTCGGGATGAAAGAGTGCCTCGGGTTTAAGGCGAGTGAAATCGGGATCGAAGGTCGAGTGTATTTTTCTCTTCCCCTTTGATGGGGGAAGAACAAGATGGGGGTGCTA
>WNGN01006856.1_pt1 | contig 11393 bp, 14 predicted proteins | sample 5400561 | NCBI WGS metagenome assembly WNGN01 (sample SAMN13153379, study PRJNA577476) | soil metagenome | isolation source: 115 cm soil or saprolite under Garry oak tree replicate 2 | place: USA:California | collected 2016-06-15 | reverse complement strand
GTCGTAGCCTAGAACCGGAACGGGTGCCTGGCGAGCTGAAGGAATGAGATGAGTCGTCTGATCCGCATCTTCGACACGACGCTCCGCGACGGCGAGCAGTCTCCCGGCGCGGCCATGAACCCGGACGAGAAGCTGATGGTGGCCAAGCAACTGGCGCGGCTCGGCGTGGACATCATCGAGGCCGGATTCGCGTACAGCTCGCCGGGGGACTTCGAGGCCGTGCGGCGCATCGCGCAGGAAGTGGAAGGCCCGACGATCTGCAGCCTGGCCCGCGCGCGCCCGGAGGACATTGACCGCGCCTGGGAAGCCTTGAAGGGCGCACCCAAGGTCCGCATCCACACGTTCATCTCGACGTCGGACATCCATCTCAAGCACCAGTTCCGCCTCACGCGGGAACAGGCCCGCGAGCGGGCCGTAGAAATGGTGACGCGCGCCCGTGGCTACGTGGAGGACGTTGAGTTCTCGCCCATGGACGCAACGCGCTCGGACGTCAAGTACCTCTACGAGGTGCTGGAGGCCGCGATCGAGGCGGGCGCGACGACCGTCAACATCCCCGACACCGTGGGCTACGCCACGCCGCAGGAGTTCGGCCGACTCATCCGGGGCATCCGGGAGAACGTGCCCAACATCAAGCAGGCCGTGATCTCTGTGCACTGTCACAATGACCTTGGCATGGCTGTGTCCAACTCGCTGGCCGCTGTGATGGAGGGCGCCGGCCAGGTGGAGTGCACCATCAACGGGATCGGGGAGCGGGCGGGCAACGCCTCGATGGAAGAGATCGTGATGGGCCTTCGCACCCGCAAGGACTTCTACGGGGCGGACACCAAGATCGTCACAGAGGAGATCATCAAAACCAGCCGGCTCGTGAGCAAGATCACCGGCATGGTCGTCCAGCCGAACAAGGCGATCGTCGGGGCCAACGCCTTCGCCCACGCGTCCGGCATCCACCAGGACGGGCTGCTGAAGGAGAAGACGACCTACGAGATCATGCGGCCCGAGTCGGTCGGACTCGGCAAGAGCACGCTGGTCATGGGCAAGCTCTCCGGCCGGCACGCCTTCCGGCAGCGGCTGGAGGAGCTCGGCTTCAAGCCGACCGAGGACGAGCTCAACCGGGCGTTCGAGCGGTTTAAGCGGCTGGCCGATCAGAAGAAGGAAATATACGAGCGACGGCCCTGTGGACGCCGCCTACCGCACCATTGCGGCCATGACGAAGACCAAGAGCACGCTGGTGACGTACGCCGTCAAGGCCATCACGGGCGGGACGGACGCGCAGGGCGAGGTGATGGTGCGGGTGGAGGAAGGGCCGAAGACGGCAACCGGCCACGGCGCCGACACGGATATTATCGTCGCCTCCGCCAAGGCTTACCTGAACGCGCTCAACAAGTTAGCGTATTGGAAGTCCCGCAAGGACGACGCGCCGAAGATCCACTACATCTAAGCGAAAGGGGACAAGCACGCCATTTCCGAATGATGCCTGTCCCCTTTTTGCTGCCCAATCGCTACAGGTTCACAACGGCGATTGTGAGCTGACCTACTACTAGAAGGACGCGGCTGCGCTCGGGGGAATAAGGAGGCGTCGAAGTAGTCTGGTGTTGCGGGTCTTTATTCCATAGTACTGAGGCTCGGCCAGGACACCACGCTGCCAGTCTTTTTCAGCGAATGTCTTCAGAAACGAGCGGGTCACATGTGCGGCTTCCGTGAAATCTCCGGATCGTTCGAGGAGGTCCGCCAATCTTATGTAGCCTGCAGTTTGGAGAAGCGCGTTGCTTCCTTCATGAGTGCCGGCTATGGCTTGCAAGTAGGTTTCACGAGCCGCGTGGGGATCGCTCTCTTCGCCTAGCATCGCGCTCAGAAGCCTACATGCCAGTTGATCCTGCCCGCTGTTGTTTCCTCCCTGGCGAATCAGGGAACGAAGATTCAGTTCCGACAACTGAATGGAAGCACACTGGCTGCTCAGTTGAGCCCGTAGGCGCTTTGCCATGGGCCACCGCCCGATAATCGGGATGACTACGCAGCGGCAGCCGCGGGTATTGACGCAGTGAATATGGGCCGCGGCTTCCTTTAGGTCGCTTCCCGAGAACACGTGCAAGTGGGCCTTGAGGCACTGGGGGCAGGATTGCGAATTGTTTCTTGACAGGTGAATGAAGAGCCAAGGAGTGGCTCTTTGCCTCTGAAAAATGAGTCTTGCTAGCGCGAGACGACGAAGAACTTCTCGAACATCTTCTGCTTGAACGCGACCCAGTTGAACCTCGACCGCATGGAGCTTCCAGCAGAAGAGCAGACCAAGAATTGCCAGATAACCTGGTATGTCTTCAGGAAGACTCAATGCAAACTCTAAGGCGTTCATGCGTCACACCTCCGTAGGAGTTAGGTTAAAAATGCGTTAAAAATAAGCAATGAGGGTGCCGTACGCAGTTATGCCCCATAACGAATCGGAACCTCTTGAGTTGAAATGGGTTTTGCTTGATTTGTGCGAGTGAGAAAGCGGAATTCCAGGTCAAGACTGCACTTTTGTGGCTACACTTTTGTATACAGTTCCCAGGGATCGCGGCAGGTGCGTGTAAAGATGCCTAATGCTCGAGGGACCTATGAGCCGTGTTTAGATCGTCGTGAGCGGATCGCCAGATAGATCGACCGACCAGCCTGCACGGCGACGTATACGAACAGCCCGATGAAGAAGACATTCCAACCCATTGCCTGCCACCGTTCGGGCGAAGGGTTGTGCAGCACCAGGCCGAGAGCAATGTGGCCACCGAGCCCGAAACTCAAGGCAAAGATGATCCATTCCCGGGCGATGGTTGCTATGCGCGGTGGTGTCATGGCTTCCCCTTACAAGAATTGGTGAGCTTCGTCAAGAAAGGGCGAAGCGTTCTCGAATGGTGTGGAGAGCGTTCCTTATTTGGGAAGGCGATTACCTGTGTTGCGGCAACGACTCTTTTGGAACAAGGGATGGAAGATCAAGGAGTTGGGTCAGAGAACGGACTTGGCAATCAATGTTTTGGTCTGGCATCCGGTTTGCTTTTGTACCTTGTTAAAGAAGTGATTGGCCTGGGCCAGTCAGAAGGGGGATGCCATGCGGTGCATACGGTGTCGCGGGTTGATGGTGCAGGACCACTTCTTCGATATGCTGGATGACAGTGGGCATCTCAGCTTTGTCGGTTGGCGATGTGTCTGCTGTGGGAACGTCCTGGATCCGTTGATCCTGAAGAACCGGCGAGGGAAGCGTTCACCGCTCGTCCACCTACCCTAAAAGGCTGCTTCTGGTTGAAATCCACACCTGGTGGCTGAGCCGGTCCATCTGCTAATCCTGCCCTATCCCTCCATCTCTTTGATTTTCTGCAAAATTTTATAGACTTTCAATGGCATCCATTCTACTTTGTCTCGTAGTATTCCATCGATCTGCTGGCTTGAAGAGAGGGCGCATGAAGGTTATCAATAACAATAACGGTTACCGTTGAAAGGAACTCCGACGTACGTGCTTAGCAAATGTGGTTTGGCCGGGCTCGTGCTGGCTCTGGCGCTGTTTAGCTTGCCTTCGTCAAGCCCGGCGTGGATCTTCGGCGAAGTGGTGACGATCGAGCAGTTGAGCTTCCATCCTGATTCGATCAAAGTCCCCGGCGATGGCTTCGCCGTCCTGGTGGTGCAGAACCGGGAAGATGGCCCGATTCTGCACGAGGTCATTTCCCAAAGCCTCTTTGAATCGGGAACCCTCATTCAAGTCATGGGAACCGGGAAAGTCGAATACAGCGGGAAACGCGTGTCCCGGATACTGCTCTACCCTGGCGAGGAAGTGGTGATCTGGTTTTACGCCGAAAAAGGGCGGACCTACTCGTTCCAGTGTAATATCAACGGCCACTCGATGCAGGGGACAGTCCGCACGAGCTGACCATCAACGCTCTCCGGTCGTTGTTTACTCGAACCAACCGCCGATCGAGGCGGTGGAAATCACGACACAGTTGCGGTAGGATGGCTGACGTGCGCGAGCCTGTGGATGATCCGGTGAATCTCGATGTCCGCGCCGGCCGGGCGGACCGGTCTGCCGTGCTGCTCGAGGGCGAGCCCTGCGATGTCTGCGGCTTCCCCATGCTGGACGTGCATTGCAAGCTGATCTGCCGCAACTGCGGGTTTATGCGCGACTGCTCCGATCCCTGAGCGAAGAGGGTGTAATGGCAAAAGAGCCCAAAGAACCCAAGGCGAAAGAGCGCAAGACGGAAGAGCCTAAGAAGAAGGAGCTCACCGTCGTTCCACATCCCGCCGAAGAGGAGGATATTTCCGCCGAGATGGCCGACCTGTTCGACGAAGAAGCCGTCAAGCACCAGCACGGCCACGCCGAGCCTGAAGGCGATTGATAGCCCCCCATGCTCAAGGAAATGATCGAGGAGGTTACGAAGGCCAACGAGGGCTTCTACGAGGCCTTCGAGAGCCTCGACATCAAAAAGATGGATGAGGTATGGGCCAAGGAAGACTACGTGACCTGCATCCATCCCGGCTGGAACCTGCGGTCCGGCTGGCCGGCGGTCCGCGACAGCTGGGTCATGATCTTCAACAACACCTTCTCGATGCAGTTCCGCCTCACCGACGTCATGATCCAGGTCGCGGGCGACGTGGCCTGGGTGCTCTGCATGGAAAACATCACCAGCAGCACGGACGGTGAGGGGCAGGAGTCACGCGTGCTGGCCACCAACCTCTATGAGCGGCAGCAGGGACGGTGGCTGATGATTCACCATCACGGCTCTCCCGTCATGCCTTAGTGTACCCGCAGCGCTTCCCGGAGTTCTTTGACAATGTCAAGCGCTTCTCTAGCATCCTTCTCGGTGGGCAGGCTGTCGGTCTGGCCGGTGGGCACGGCATCGGGGTAGGTCAGCGGGATCAGATACTTGTCGAGGGTATAGCAGCGATCCTCAAAGCGCGACAGGCTATGGTCGGCCTCCGCACACAGCGCTAGTAGTTCTGCGAGGTGGTGGACCACCGGGATCGACCGGTTGCGCTCGGCGAGGAAGGCCTTCAGCGATTTGGCCGCGGCTTGCTGGGCGTGCAGGCAGACTTGGTTCCAGAGTCCCAGGCCCTGCGCGGCCTCTGCCATGGCCATGTCCTCCGCCGCGAAGGCGGCCCACCTAGTGACGGCGCTCATACGCCACGGCTCCTTTGTAGATAATCTCGTCCAGCACGAAGACCCGCCGCTCTGCGATCAGGTCTTCCATCTCCTCGGGGGTATAGACCAGCACGTCCAGTCCGACTTTGGGCCGGACCAGCCGGAGCACCTCTTCGATCCGCTCCAGCAGTGGTTTGTCGGTCCGCTTGATCACGACGAGGTCGAGGTCGCTCCACTCATGAATTTCGCCCTGCGCAGCCGAGCCGAAGAGGATCAGCTTCTCGGGCTCGTGCTCTCGGATCAGAATCTCCATGATGCGGTGAAGCTCCTGCTCGAGGCGCAAGCCGCGTTGTTCAACGACAGGATTCACCTTTTACGATCCTTTGACAAACGGCAGGGCGTGGACGGTCGCGGGCTTGCGCTCGCCGTTGATCTCGACGGTCAGCGCTGTGCCGGGTGGCGTGAAGTCGCGCAGCGGGAATCCGAAGGCGATGACCTTGCCGAGCGATGGGGAGAGGACCGCGCTCGTGATCCAGCCTACTTCGCGGTCGCCGCTGAAGAGTCTGGAGCCGGGTGGGGGCACCAGATTATCCTCGAGGACGAGCCCTACCAGACGCCTTCGCACCGAGCCATACGTATCCATGCGGGCCACCACTTCCTGTCCCGGGTAGCAGCCCTTGGTCAGGCTGAAGGCCTTGCCCTCCAGATTGGCTTCCGGCGGCACGATGTTCTCATTGAGGTCCGGACCGGCTTTGGGGAGGCCCGCCTCCACGCGCAGGCTCTCCAGGGCGTGCGCGCCGAAGGGTCTCAAGCCCAGCGGCTCGCCGTGCGACCAGCAGCGGTCCCAGGCTGTCTTGAGCCCGTCGGCCGGCAGGAGAATTTCCACGTCGGTCTCGCCGGTCTCCTCGGTCCGGATGAGCATCCCGGCATGGCCGTCGATGTCCACCGACACGAATGAGAGGGGCTTGAGGGAGGAAGGATCGGTCCCGAACGCCGCGCGGACGAGTTCCGGCGCCTTGGGGCCGCTGACTAGGAGCAGACCCCAGGTCTCTGCGCAGTTCTCCATCTTGGCCTTAGTACCGAACAGCAGGAACTTGCGCAGCGCCGAGAAGGTGACGTCCCCGATCTCGCCCGCGTCCTCCAGCATCAGGGCCTCGCCAAGCTGATACACCCGGAAGTAGGTGACCATCTTGCCCTTGTGCGTGAGGAGGCTCGAGTAGACCCCTTGTCCCGTGGCCAGGGGGAGGATGTCGTTGCTGATGACGCTCTGCAGCCACTTCACCCGGTCTTCGCCGGTCACCTGGATCTTCCCCCGCTGGGAGAGGTCCGTGACGCCGACCCCACGCCGAACGGCCAGATGCTCGGCAGCTGCGTCCCCGTAATGCGCCGGCACGTCCCAGCCGCCCTTCTCGATGAAGGACGCTCCGCGTTTCGTGTGCTCGTCGTAGAGGCGCGAGCGCTTCATGCCTTTAATCTCTTGGCCTCCTCTCCCTCACCCTCCCCCTCGAGGTGGGAGGGAAGGGTGGGGGTGGTTGCCGGCTTCTCGTGGCCAATGATTCCCTCGATCAGCGCCAGGGTCCTCGACGAGAACTCGTTCCGGGACACGATCTTGGTGACCCCCAGTTGCTGGGCTCGCTTCCAGTTGTCCACCTCTTCGTGGTTGGCGAAGGCCAGGATCGGAATCGACTTCGACCGGACGTCGCTCTTGAGAGCTTCGAGCGCCTTGAACGCGTCGAGCCCCTCGTCGTTGATGTTGAGGACCACCGCCGCCGGACGGAGCGCTCCGGCCTTGTCGGCCACCTCGCCGTGCGTCCGGGCCTTTTCGAGCGTGTAGCCTTGGGGCTTCAGGGCGTCCCGGAGCTTGGTGTAGAAGAAGACGTCGTTCACGCCGATGAGAATGGTTTTGTTGTCCATCGGCCCCACCCGCTAGTTCATCATGGCCCTCAGCCGCGTGAACGCGCGCTGGGCCAGATCGTACTTGGGGTTGATCTTCAGCGCGCGCTTGTAGCACTCGAGCGCCTTGTCCCACTCCCGCTTCTTCTCGTAGATGCGCCCCAGATTCAGATGCGGGAACGCGGGGCTCTCGTACCGCTTGGCGTGCGTCGCTTTCTCCAGCCATTCGATCGCATCGTCGAGCTGGCCCTTCTCGATCAGGTAGGCCCCGATGTCGTTGTACGGATTGCCGAAGTCGGGGTCCACCGCGATGGCGCGGTGACAGTCCTCGATCGCCTCGTCCAGCATCCCCATGAAGCTGTGCGTCCATCCGCGGAACGTGTAGGCTTCGGCGGTCGGATAGAGGTCGATGGATTCCGTGTAGAGCTTGATCGCCTCCTCGAACTCGCCCTTCATCTGGCGCTCATAGGCCTTCCGGAAGAGGTCCCACGCGGCCTTCTGGTCGTCCTCGGGTTCCATTGGCCTGTTGCCCGAAGTCTCGGTGTTAGCCAATCCTGTTCGCCTATTCCTGCTTGAGCTTCTTCTTGACGAGTTCCGCCGCCCGCCTCCCGGACAGCAGCATGGCGCCGAAGGCCGGTCCCATCCGCGGAGAGCCGTCCACGGCGGATACCGAGAGCCCCGCCAGGAAGCAGTTGGGATAGACTTCCCGGGTGTTTTCCACCACGAGCTCTTCCGAGCGCTCCACCCACATCGCCCCGTTGCCGGGCACCGCCTTGTACAGGCCGCGCTTGTTCAGGAGCGCGACGACCGCGGCGTCGTGGCCGGTGGCGTCCACCACGACTTTCGATTCCAGCGCGATCGGGTCCACGTGCACGGCGTCGTGTCCCGCGTACTCGACCGGCGACCAGTTCACGACGACACCCTCCAGAATGTTCTCACGGCGAAGGATCAGATCGATGACCTTGGTGAGGTTGAGGACCCGAACGCCGGCATCGTAGGCGGCGGCGACCAGTTTGGCGGTGGCGTGCGGCGGGTCCACGATGAACATCCCCTCGCATTCCTTGACCCGTTTCGACGGGATCTGCAGCTCGTCGAGAATCTTGTCGGCGGGAGCGCAGATGGTCGCCTTGTTCATGAGGTACCCGCCGGACCAGAAACCTCCGCCGAGGTGCAGCGCCTGCTCGATGAGCAGCGTCTTGAAGCCGGCGGCGGCGAGGTCCCGCCCGCACACGAGCCCGGACGGCCCTGCCCCGACGACGATGACGTCGCTCTCGATGAGCCGGTCGAATTCCTGGAAGTGCTCCCGGGCGATCTGCCGTGTGATGTCGCGCTCCCGCAAGGGAGCCGTCCATTTGTTCTTGTTTGCCATGATGAGCCTCGTCCTACTGATAGATTTCCAGCCCCGCCTTCTTGAACTCCTCCGCCTTCTCTTTCATACCGACCTCAATAGCGCTCTGCTCGTCCACCGCCTTCTCCTCGGCGTACTTCCGGACGTCCTCGGTGATCTTCATCGAACAGAAGTGCGGGCCGCACATCGAGCAGAAGTGCGAAGTCTTCGCCGCGTCCTGCGGGAGGGTCTCGTCGTGGAACGACTTGGCCGTGTCGGGGTCGAGCGAGAGGTTGAACTGGTCCTCCCAGCGGAACTCGAAGCGGGCCTTCGACAGCGCGTTGTCCCGTGCCTGCGCGCCCGGATGGCCCTTGGCCAGATCGGCCGCGTGCGCGGCGATCTTGTACGCGATGACGCCGGTCTTCACGTCCTCCTTGTCTGGCAGTCCCAGGTGCTCCTTGGGCGTGACGTAGCAGAGCCAGCGTGTAGAACGGCGCTTCGTGGCATTCCTCGAGCTGTTTCTCCATGTTCACCTGAATCATGTGCATCGGCACATGGCCGGGCCCTTCGATCATGACCTGCACGTCGTGCCGCCAGGCGATCGTGGTCAGCTCACCCAGAGTCTCCAGCTCCACGAACTGCGCCTCGTCGTTGGCGTCCGCGATGGAGCCCGGCCGCAGCCCGTCGCCCAGGCTGAACGAGACGTCGTAGGCCTTCATGATCTCGCAGATCTCCTCGAAGTGCGTGTAGGCGAAGTTTTCCTTGTGGTGGGCGAGGCACCACTTGGCGTGGATCGAGCCCCCGCGCGAGACGATGCCCGTGACGCGGTTGGCCGTAAGGGGGATGTAGCGCAGCCGCACGCCCGCATGGATGGTGAAGTAGTCCACACCCTGCTCCGCCTGCTCGATGAGGGTGTCACGATAGATCTCCCAGGTCAGGTCTTCGGCCTTGCCACCCACCTTCTCGAGGGCCTGGTAGATGGGGACGGTGCCGATGGGCACCGGCGCGTTGCGGATGATCCACTCCCGCGTCTCGTGGATGTTTTTGCCAGTGGAGAGGTCCATGACCGTGTCCGCGCCCCAACGCGTGGCCCAGATCATCTTCTCCACTTCCTCCTCGATCGAAGAGGCCACGGCGGAGTTGCCGATGTTGGCGTTGATCTTCACCAGGAAGTTGCGCCCGATGATCATCGGCTCGATTTCCGGGTGATTGATGTTGGACGGGATGATCGCGCGGCCGCGAGCGACCTCGTCGCGGACGAACTCCGGCGTGACCTCGTCCGGAATGCTGGCGCCCCAGGCGTTGCCGGGATGCTGGCTGGTGAGGAGGTTGCCGCCGTGCCCGTTTCCATTGCCGTTCCCGTTTCCCTGGCACATCGCGGCTTGACGCTTCAAGTTCTCGCGGATGGCGATGAACTCCATCTCCGGCGTGATAATGCCCTTGCGGGCGTAGTGCATCTGGGTGACGTTGCAGCCGGGCTTCGCCCGCAGTGGCTTGCGGAGGTGCGCGAACCGTAAGGCATCCAGCTTGCGGTCGGCGAGGCGCAGGCGCCCGTACTCGGACGAAACTTCGGAAAGCGTCTCCACGTCCCTCCGTCCAATAATCCATTCTTGCCGCAAGGGAGCAAGTCCCCGGCGGATATCAATGCCGGCCGCCGGGTCGGTGTACGGGCCCGAGGTGTCGTAGATCAGAAAGGGAGCGTTCTCCTCGACGGCGCCGCTCTTGAACGACTTCGTCGGCGTGAGGCGGATCTCCCGCATCGGCACGCGAATGCTCGCCCGCGAGCCCTCGATGTAGATCTTCCGCGAAGCCGGGAAGGGTTGGGTTGTGATAAAGGATGAGTTCATAGTGGTCCCGTCCTTTCTCTCACGTCAAAAAATAAATCGCACCAATCCACCGGAAGGGGAGGACAGATGCGGTCTGAGAAATAGGATCATGGTCGCTTCCCTGCGCTGGCATTATCCAGATCAGGTTCAGAGGGTGCGTGGCGGGCCATTCACGCTTTCCGGACCTTGGGTCCAGGGGCCACGCTCTCAGCCACCGTAGGCTCCCCTAGCTTGTGACGCAACAGCTTACACGCCGGGTTTTCCGGCTGTCAACCCATTTGACAAACATTTGACAAAGCAAGAAAGGCGCACCTACAATGTGATTTTACCTAATTGCCACAAGGAGAGCAGTGACGAGCGCAACGTGCCTCATCAGCCAGCCGCTAGAGCTCCAGGCCTTCCGCGATCTATCGCTGGAGGAACTGGCGGAGCGCACCGAAGCGGCCAAGCGCAAGTTGGGCGACCGCGTCATCGTGCTCGGCCACAATTACCAGCGCGATGAAGTCATCCGCCACGCGGACGTGGAAGGCGATTCGCTCAAGCTCTCCCAGATCGCCGCCGAGCGCTCCCATCACGAGTTCATCGTGTTCTGCGGCGTCCACTTCATGGCCGAGACGGCCGACATCCTCTCCAAGGCCAGGCAGACGGTGATCCTGCCCGACCTGGCGGCCGGCTGCTCGATGGCCGACATGGCCCAGATCGAGCAGGTGGACCAGGCGTGGGAGCAGTTGGGCCGGATCCTGCCGGTCGAGGAGGCGGTCACTCCTGTCGTGTACGTCAATTCGGCGGCAGACCTCAAGGCGTTCTGCGGCGAGCATGGAGGGATCACCTGCACGTCGTCCAACGCGCGCCGAGTGATCGACTGGGCGTGGGCGCGCCGGGAGAAGATCCTGTTCTTCCCCGACGAGCACCTCGGACGCAACACGGCCAACAAGATGGGCATCCCCCGCGAAGAGATTCTGGTCTGGGATCCGTTCCTGCCCGACGGCGGCAACACGCCCGATGCTATCAAGAAGGCCCGCCTCCTGCTGTGGAAGGGACACTGCAGCGTGCACCAGATGTTCCAGCCGGCGCACGTCCGCTACTTCCGCGAGAAGCATCCCGGCATCAAGGTCATCGTGCACCCGGAGTGCCACGAGGACGTGGTCAATTTGTCGGATCTGTGCGGGTCCACCGAGTTCATCATTCGAACCGTGTCTGCCGCTGAGCCGGGGTCCATCTGGGGCGTCGGCACCGAGCTGAACCTCGTCAACCG
>WNGN01002967.1_pt1 | contig 11397 bp, 19 predicted proteins | sample 5400561 | NCBI WGS metagenome assembly WNGN01 (sample SAMN13153379, study PRJNA577476) | soil metagenome | isolation source: 115 cm soil or saprolite under Garry oak tree replicate 2 | place: USA:California | collected 2016-06-15 | reverse complement strand
CCCGTGCCAATGGAATCACGGTCCAGGGATGATGCCGCCTAACAAGCGCTTGAAGCTGGCGGGCGGTGATCGCTTTAAAGGAAACGGAGTGTTGTGCCCTGGTGGGCACGGACTGTCGTCCAACCCCCTGGCGCCGGCGGGCGGATCGCCCGCAGCTTAAGCGCGATCCGTTAGGCGGCAACCCTGGATATGCTTCGCTCACTGCGCTCGCGTAGCACCTGGCTCGTCTCCACCTCGCTCTTTATTGGTGCGGGGTGCGGGGTCACCGGCCCAAGTTCTCGCGCCGTTACCATCGACATATCCGTGACCACGTTCACGCGGCTCCCGTCCACGGAGGCTGCCGTCATCCCTTTTCAACTGCGCAATCACGATTCGGTGACCGTCTACGTCCCCGGTTGCTGCACTCATCCGGTTCTCGGCTTGGAACAGCTAACGTCCGTTGGGTGGCAGGACCTTCCCCCGGTTCTCGGGTGCATTTGCAATCCCGCGCCCATTGCGCTCATGCCCGGCGCGGTCGTTGCCGACAGTCAGGGGTGCCCCCACGTAGGCAGGCTGCGCTTCACCGTTTCCTACGGCGTCGATCCGAGCCAGCCGTGGAACCTGACCGCGACCGGGCCAATATTCACGGTGCGGTAGCTCTGGGTGGCCGCCTAACAAGGCTTGAAGCCGACGGGCGGTGATCGCCTTAAGGGAGTCGGAGTGTTGTGCGCTGGCGCGCACGAACTATGGTTCAACGATAATTTGCGCCGGCGCGCGGGTCGCCCGCAGCTTGAGCGCGATCCGTTAGGCGGCACGCACGCGACGGGTAGAGAACGGCCGGCATGACGATACAGCTCATCACGTTGGAGGTTCGGAACCGCCAGCAATGGCGCACGTGGCTCAGAAGGCACCATGCCTCGAGTCCAGGGGTCTGGCTGGTCTTCTACAAAGACCACACGGGTGTGAAGTCGATTCCTTACGAGCACTCGGTTCGCGACGCGCTATGCGTCGGATGGATCGACAGCCTGATCAAACGTCTCGATGACCGCCGGTACGCCCGCAAGTTCACGCCGCGACAGCCCACGAGCAGGTGGTCGGCCATCAATCGCAGACGCTGGGTGGAACTCAAGGCGGCCGGCCTGCTCACCGCCGCCGGGCTGGCGGCGACGCCGACCGACAACACGTACATGCCGCCGCCGGCCATCCCGGATCTGCCGGCCTATCTCGCCAGAGCACTGAGAGCCAATGCGAAAGCATGGAGCTTCTTTCAGGGGCTGGCCCCAAGCTACCGGCGTCGTTTTGTGGGGTGGGTTCATTTGGCCAAGCGACCGGAAACGCGGGAGAAGCGTATTCGGGAATCGACTGCTCTGCTCGCGGCCGGGAAAAAACTTGGTCTAAAGTAAGCCAATGAATCCGTAAGCGTGCAGCCTAACAAGCGCTTGGAGCTGGCGGGCGGTGATCGCCCTAAGGAAAGGGGAGTGTTGTGCCCTGGCGGCCGCGCACTGTCGTCCACTGCTCTTGCGCCGGCGGGCGAGTCGCCCGCAGCTTAAGCGCGATCCGTTAGGCAGCCAACTTGAAACTCTACTGTGACGCACTCGTACGCACAGGCCAAACCCATGGACCTGAGCACCTTCCTTGTGATGTTGCTCTCCTTTACCGGAGCGGCGGCCACCGTCATCTGGGTCATTGTCTTGGCGATTGGTCACGTCAGGCGGCAGGCAGCGAGATCGGCTCCGGGCCAACCTCCTGCTGAGGAACTCGAGGAAGTTCGAGCGCGTCTCGCTGAGTTGGAGCGACGCGATGTGCGCTTAGAGGAGATCGAGGAGCGGCTGGATTTCGTGGAACGGGTGTTAGGTCGCTCTCGCGAGGCTAAGCCACTGCGCAATCCCTCGGAGCAGCCGTAGCCAGTCTGCATGCGAGTCCTGCCCATCGGGCCATCTCCGAACCATTCCTCATGATTGTCCGCCATGTCACACCAAGTGACGCTCCCGCCTGGCTCCGCTTGAGGCGCGCGTTGTGGCCCCATCACGCTGCATCCGCGCACGCCGCCGACATCACGGAGTTCCTCGGAGGGCGCGCGCCTGAGCCGCTCGCCGTTCTCGTCGCTGCGGACGGGGCCGATCAGGTCATTGGTGTCGCCGAGCTATCGATCCGTGCCTACGCCGAGGGCTGCGACACCGACCGCGTCGCTTACCTTGAAGGCTGGTACGTCGTGCCCGACGCCCGCAACCAAGGGGTCGGGCGCGCGTTGATCGCGGCCGCCGCGGCATGGGGACGGTCACAGGGGTGCGTGGAGTTCGCTTCCGACGCCGAGCTGACGAACGACGCGAGCGCGGCCGCTCACACAGCTCTCGGCTTCACTGAAGTCGGGCGGATTCGCTGCTTCCGAAAGGCCCTCTAGAGATGCTGCTGCCTAACAAGCCCTTGAAACTGGCAGGTGGTGATCGCTGTAAGGGAAGCGGAGTGTTGTTGCCCTGGTGGGCACGGACTGTCGTCCCCTTCAACTTGCGCCGGCGGGCGGGTCGCCCGCAGCTTACGCGCGATCCGGTAGGCAGACTCGACGGGAACTCGCCATGACCTTCAAGCCCGCAATTTGGTACCCGATCGCCGTCGTGCTGAGCGCCATCAACTTGGCCGGAGTTGGATGGGCGGCCGGGCAAGCCGAGGCCTCCCATGCGGCGATTCACGCGGCGCTCGCGCTGGCGTTCGGGTTATGGGCCCAGCGCTTGCGGCGGAGTCCCGGCGGGAGCGACCTCCAGGCTCGGCTCGAAGGGCTCGAAGCCGAGGTGAGCCGGCTCGAAGCGCTCGAAGCCGAGGTGAGCAAGCTGCGGCAGGAGCTGAGCGAGGCGCAGGAGCGGCTGGACTTCGCCGAACGGCTGCTGGCGCAGCGACCGGAAACGCGCCGCGTGGGCCCGCAGCCCTAGGGTCCGAAGCAAGCTCATGGCGATCACTCGGATAAACGAGTTCCAGGCCAAGCCGGACCCAAGCCGGCAGAAAGGATATCGAACCGTGCCCGACGGAAAGATCTGTTATCTCGAGATCCCAGCCATCGACGTCGCAGTGTCGGCCGCGTTCTACGCGCAGGTGTTTGGCTGGAAGAGCCGCCTTCGCGGCGACGGCCACCGTGCCTTCGATGACACGACCGGAGCCGTCAGTGGCTCCTGGGTGCTGGGGCGGCCACCGTCGCGCGAACCCGGCATCCTCACGTATGTCATGGTCGATCGCGTGGACGCCACGCTCTCGAAGCTGGCTGCGGCCGGAGGCCGGGTCGCGACGCCGCTGACGCCGCTCGGCGGCGCGGGAGAGGCATTTGCGACCTTCCTTGACCCGGCCGGCAACGTGCTGGGGCTCTACCAGGAGCCGCAGCGATGACCTCGTCCTGGGTCACGCTCACTTCATGCATGCTCCGCTGCTTCGCCATGGCTGTCGCGCTTCTGGTACCCTCCGTCCTCGGGGCCCAAGACTCCTCCCGCACGTCTTGCGAGAACGCCACGACCGCCACTGAAATGCGACGCTGCATCTCACGTGGTCTGCAAGCCGCTGAGCGTGATCTGCAGCGTTACCTTGAGGAGGCGCGCCGTCGCGCCGCCAACCGTGCGCTGCTGGACAGTGCGCAGCTAGCCTGGAAGCGGTACCGAGATCTCGCATGCCGGGCTGCGGGAGGCGAGCATCACCGCGGCACCAGGCAACCTCCGGCGGTTCTCGGCTGCCTCCTCGACCTCACCCGTCGCCGGATCCACGAGTTGTATGAGCACTATTTGCGGACGAGCGACACGGCGCTCCCTGAACCCCAGCCCTAGGTAGCCCCCAGGCCCGTGAGCGCTCTCGGGGCGATCGTCGTTCTGGCTGGCGCGGCGTTGCTCGTCCTGGCAGTCGTGCGGGGGAGGCGGGCTGCCTACGAGGCGCCTGCCTAACCAGCGCGGCCTCACGGCCTAAAGGTTGAGAAGGAAAACGGGTGCAAGGGCTGCGAGCGCGGCGGCGGCTTGCAGCGCCAGGATGGGCAGCGCCTGTCTTGGAGTCCGCCGTAGCCACTTGATCGCGAAGCACGCCACGATCGGTACCTGTGCAATCATGAGCAGCTGAAAGATATGGGCGGCAGTCCCCTCATCGGCCTCGCGGACAATGCCGAACATGGCAACGTGACCAAGCACCGTCGCGAGCGCGGCGAACGACATGGTCACCGGAAGAAAGGCGCTCGGCTGCTTCATCAGTGTGAACCAAGTCATGTGGCAGCCTCCACAATGGGTTCCGAGCGACGACGTACGAAGAGCCAGACTCCGGCGGGAGTATTGTAAAGCACTTTGTAATAGAAAGCAACTAGCCACCGGCTCCACGGCAAGGATATTCCCACCATGCAGGATTCTCCCCTCGAAACCCGACGCGGCTCGCTCTGGCTCACCACCGACCGTCGGCGCCTCGACCCGACTGCGGCGCTCGCCCTGTTGCGGACGACGTACTGGGGCGACTCGCTCACCCTCGAGGTATTGACCCGCGCGATCGAGCACTCGGTCTGCTTTGGTGTCTTCGATGCGCACACCCTGATCGGGTTCGGGCGTGTGATTACCGATCTGGCCACGTACGCATACTGGACAGACGTCGTCGTCGCCGAAGCCCATCGCGGACGGGGGATTGGGCGCTGGCTCAGCGAGACCATGCTGGCGCATCCCCAACTTCAGGGCTTTCGACGAGTCAGCTTGCTGACGCGCGATGCGGTGTCGCTGTACGAGCGGCTGGGCTTCAGGCCGACGGCCGGGGCGCTGACCTACATGGAGCACCGCGACCCCGGCGTTAAGAACAGGATCCTGCGCGCGCTCTCCATCGGGCTGCTGGCCCTCGCTGGCCCAGCTGCGGCTCAGCGTATCACGCCCCAGTTCGCATCGGGAGGCGCCCCGCCCGCCGCCCTTGTCGTGCCAAGGAGACCCTCAGCGCCCGCGCTGCTCGTGCCACAACCACGGGTGCCATCGACACATTGGGAGGTGTCCCCGTGATCGGTGCGCACTACCTCGACGATGTGCGGCGCCAGTTCGTGAAGCTCAAGGCCCAGGCCGAGCGGGCGATGGCGCAGATCGAGGACGACGAGTTCTTCCGCACGCCGGATCCCGAGTCGAACAGTATTGCGATCGTCGTCAAGCACGTGGCCGGCAATATGCGCTCGCGCTGGACGGCGTTCCTCACCGCGGACGGCGAGAAGCCGGACCGGAATCGGGACGCCGAGTTCCTGGTGGAGCCGGACGACACGCGCCAGCGAATCATGGAGCGTTGGGAAGCGGGCTGGACGCTCCTGTTCGACACGCTCGCGGCGCTCACGCCTGAGACCCTGACGAGCACGGTGCACGTGCGCGGCGAGGCGCACACGGTGCTCGAGGCGATCGACCGTCAGATGACCCACTACGCGGCGCATGTGGGGCAGATCGTGTTTCTCGCGAAGCATTGGGCCGGGCCGCGCTGGCAGACGCTCTCCATCCCCCGGGGCAAGTCCAAAGAGTTCGACGTCGCCAAGGATGGGACGCGGTACCGCGCTGGCTGAGGCGAAGGACATGGTTGCGCCTGCCTGCGGCGCGTGGCAGCTTGACCGGAGACAGGCGGCAGGAGAGGGACGGCGGTGCAGGACACGCAGGATCTGGCCTACGCGCGCTGGCGCAACGCGCCGGAACAGTTTTGGGCGGAAGCCGCCGAAGCCGTCCACTGGTACAGGCGATGGAGCCAGGTACTCGACGGCTCGTACCCGCCCTTCTATCGGTGGTTCTCGGGTGGCGTCGTCAATACCTGTTACAACGCGCTCGACCGGCACGTGGCGGCCGGCCGCGCCGACCAGCCGGCGCTCATCTACGACAGCCCCGTCACCCAAACGATCGCCTGCTTCACGTATCGCGAGCTGTTGCATCACGTCTCCCGCTTTGCGGGGGTCCTGGTCGGGCAAGGCGTCGGCAAGGGCGACCGGGTGATCATTTACATGCCGATGGTCCCCGAGGCGGCCGTGGCGATGCTGGCGTGCGCCCGCATCGGCGCGATCCACTCAGCGGTGTTCGGGGGCTTCGCCGCCCACGAGCTGGCGGCCCGCATCAGCCACGCCGCGCCGAAGGTGATCGTCTCCGCCTCGTGCGGCATCGAGCTGAACCGCGTCGTGCCCTACAAGCCGCTCCTCGACAAGGCGATCGAGCTCGCCACGGCCAAGCCGAGCCGCTGCATCATCCTGCAGCGACCGCAGGAGCGGGCGCCACTAGTCCCGGGTCGCGACCTCGATTGGTCGGAGCTCATGGCAGGAGCGCAGCCGGCGGAGTGCGTGCCGGTGGCCGCGACCGATCCGCTGTACATCCTCTACACGTCGGGGACAACCGGCATGCCCAAGGGGGTCGTCCGCGACAACGGCGGGCACCTGGTCGCGCTCACCTGGAGCATGAAGTACATCTACGGGGTGGAGCCCGGAGAGGTCTACTGGGCTGCCTCCGACCTGGGGTGGGTCGTGGGCCACTCCTACATCCTTTACGGCCCGCTGTTCAACGGGAACACGACGATATTGTACGAGGGGAAGCCGGTCGGCACGCCCGACCCCGGCGCCTTCTGGCGTGTGATCTCCCAGCACGGCGTGGGCGTCCAGTTCACCGCTCCCACGGCGATTCGCGCCATCAAGCGCGATGACCCCAACGGCGAGTACGTCCGGCGCTACGATCTCAGCCGCTTCCGGACGCTCTTCCTCGCCGGTGAGCGCTGCGATCCCGACACGCTCCACTGGGCGGAGCAGCGGCTCGGCGTCCCGGTGATCGACCACTGGTGGCAGACCGAAACCGGGTGGCCGATCGGGGCGAACTGCCTCGGCCTGGGGATGATCCCGGTGAAGCCGGGCTCGTGCGCGCGGGCGGTCCCCGGGTACGACGTGCGCGTGCTGGGACCGGATGGTCGCGAAGTCCCTGCGGGCCAGTCCGGGAGCGTCGTCATCAAGCTGCCCCTGCCGCCCGGCTGCCTGCCCACCCTCTGGAACAACGATGCGGGCTTCGTCCAATCGTATCTGACCGCGTGTCCCGGCTACTACCTCACCGCCGACGCCGGTTACAAGGATGCCGACGGCTATCTCTGGGTGATGAGCCGCACGGACGACATCATCAACGTCGCCGGCCACCGGCTTTCCACGGGGGCGATGGAGGAGGTGCTGGCGTCTCATCCCGACGTGGCCGAGTGCGCCGTGGTGGGCGTGTCGGACGAGCTGAAGGGCGAGGTCCCGCTGGGATTCATCGTGCTGAAGGCGGGAGTGCGACGCACGCCGGAAAGCGTGGCGCACGAGCTGATCGACATGGTTCGCGAGCGGATCGGCCCGGTCGCCTGCTTCAAGACCGCCACGGTCGTCCAGCGGCTGCCCAAGACGCGCTCCGGCAAGATCCTGCGTGGCACGATGAAGAAGATCGCGGATGGGGTCGAATATCGCGTGCCGCCCACGATCGACGACCCCGCGATTCTCGACGAGATCACATCGGCGCTGACGACGCTGGGCTATCCACGTTGAGCGGCCTAATGGTGCGCCAGATCCGTAACAACGCTCGGCCTACCTTTCATCCCCTGCTCGCCATCGTCTTGGGACTCGGCGCGTGCAGGGCGGGCGGCGGTGTCAAAGCCGACGCTGCACGCCAGTCGGACACCGGGTTCGCGGCAATGCAGCTACGCGGCCAAACCGTCATGGGTGTGGATCAATACACCTCGGCGCATGTGTTTGAGGACCTTCCCGATGGTGGACGGATCGTCCTCGACCGCGCCGACAGTTCCGACACCAACGCCGTCGCCGCCATCCGGCAGCATGTGCGAGAAATCGCGGCGACGTTCCGGGCGGGGAACTTTGCCAAGCCCTTCCAGGTACACGCACGAGTCGTGCCCGGCACTGCGATAATGGCGGTGCGGGTGGGGCGGAGGTTAGGATCCGGACGACCGATTCCGCAGCCGTGGCGGCGATCCACGCGTTTCTCGCGTTCCAACGCAATGCCCATCATGCCGCGGGTCACGAAGGCATGGCGACTAGCGGCGGCCTAATTCACCGGTAACTTCCCACTATTGCGCCATGTCCAAACTCCTCACCGCCCTCGGAGCAAGCCTCGGTGGCGCGATCGGCTGGTGGCTCGGCGCGCGCGTCGGAATCATGACGGCCTTCCTCGTCAGCATGCTCGGGACTGGCGTGGGTGTGTACGCGGGGCGCAGAATCGCCGATTCGGTTCTTGGCTAGGAGCGGCGTGCGTAACCGGAATCACCGTCACTCAGCGAGCATGCGATGAAGAGGAAGAATTCCCGGACTGTCCGGCGGCGCGGCATCAGCCGCATCGACCAATCCTCGACCCGCACCCACGGTTGGTTCGCGCGTGCGGGTTTCTACAAGCGCCGGGACGGCCGGTACGTGGCGCGCCACCGGAAATTCTTCGGCGACGTGACATACGGCGGGAAGCGACGTGCCCTGCGGGCTGCGCGGGCGTATCTGGTGAAGGTTGAGCGCGCTCGGCGGCGGACCGGCCCACGGTCCGTTCGGCGGCGACCCGCACCGTATTCGCGAACGGACGCGTACGCCAGAATGTGACAATGTTGCCCAGGCGGCAACGCGACCCATCCTCTGAACAACCCTCCCGTAGTTCGGCGCATTTGCCGTGCACCCCTCTTAATCCTCGGGGCGATCGCGCCGCTTGCGGGGCAAGCTCGCTCCGCCGCTTCAGGCCAGTCTGGCTATCAAGATCGTTTCATCCTCGCCAATGGTGCGCGTCTCTACCTCGCTGACTGGGGCGGGAGCGGGCCGGTCCTCCTTTTCATCCCCGGCTTCGGTAACGGGGCTCACATCTTCGACAGCCTTGCACCGGCGTTTCTCGACCACTTCCATGTCGCCGCGCTCACGCCTCGGGGCTTTCCGCCGGCAAGCGCTCCTGACTCAGGCTACACGATCGTCCAGCTTGCCGCGGACGTCCGGGTTGTTCTGGACAGCCTCCGGGCCAGCAAGGCTGTGTTGGCAGGGCACTCCATCGCGGGCGCCGTGATCACCCGTTTCGCCGAAGACTACCCGAGCCGCCTGCTCGCGGCCGTTTATCTCGATGGCGCCTATGACTTCGGTGAGTCGTACCGCCGCTCGCGGGCCACAGCCCGTGCGGACCTCCCGAAGCCGCTCGATACCACGTCCGCCCGCTATCGCGCCTGGAAGGAGCGCTATCCCGACCACAGCGCGCTAATCCAGCGCGATGGCCGAATGTGGGATATCGACTCCACAGATATCGCTCGCCGCGAGGCACTCGTCGCGCCGCTCGTCACTGAGGTGCGCTCCACGCCCCATGAGGTATGGTGGGTGCGGGCACCCGCACTCGTGGTTTGCGCAACCGGTAGCATGGACCGATCCTTCGGTTGGTTCAGTCCAGACTCGGCTCCCTGGCGCCGGACGTTTGATTTTGTGCAACGACTGCTCGCCACAAAGCGCGGCGTTTGCGAGGATGCCCGACGCCAGTTACCCCATGGTCGGCTCTTGGTGCTCGATGCCGGCCACTACGTCTTTCTTGACCAGAGGGACGAGGTCATACGTGGCATGAAGGCCTTTCTGCTTTCGGCGGTCCCGCACGCGATCACACCGTTCCACACAAGCAACGGGAGGTTGAGATGAAACGCACGTGGTTGCTCGGTCCAATCGCAATTGCTCTAACCCTGACGGCCGCCGCCCTGTTTGCGCAGAGGCAGCACCGGACAGGTGTGATCTTCGCACCTTCAAGTACGGCGAGATTCACTGACGTGATGCCGGGTGCCTCGAGGTATCTGATCTGGGGTGACACACTCACAGGGCCATTTGGGAGCTTCACGAAGTTCACCCCCGGATTCGACGCAGGCCTGCACACCCATACGAACGACGTTCTGCTGGTGGTCTTACGGGGTGCTTACCTATATAGGGACGATGCCGGCGACAAACGCGTCGGTCCGGGCGATTTCATCCGAATTCCGGGCGGGCACAAACACTGGAGCGGCGGAGACGCCAAAGAAGGCGCGCTCTTCTATCAAGAAACGTTCGGCAAGTTCGACTTGATACCGGCGAAGTAGCCGCCGTGAAAGCGTCCGTCTTTGTTGGCACGAGCCTGGACGGCTTCATCGCTCGAGCCAATGGCGATCTCGATTTTCTACCGCCGGGCGGTGGCGAACCTCACGGCTACGACGAGTTCATGGCCACGGTGGACGCGTTGGTCATTGGCCGCAAGACGTTCGAGAAGGTCTTGACCTTTGACACGTGGCCCTATGGCGAGAAGCCCGTGATCGTGCTCGGCAGTCGCCCGCTCGCGCCAGCTCCGTTCGGCGCCGTCGTGGAGCGTATGTCGGGGGCTCCGGCCGAAATCGTGTCGCAGCTTGCCGCGCGCGGCATCGGGCATGTGTACGTCGACGGCGGGATCACCATTCAGCGGTTTCTTCAGGCCGGCCTCATTCAGCGCCTCATTATCACGCGCATCCCGGTGCTTATCGGTGCAGGCATCCCCCTCTTCGGCCCATTGCCTCGCGACATCAGACTTCAGCATGTGACGACGCGCCCGTACCAGAGCGGCCTGGTGCAAAGCGAGTACATTATTGCCGCCTGAGCCACGACCGTTTGACCGGAACGGATGACTTGAAGGCCTACCTCCTGACCACCGGCATCATCTTCGGTAGAGGTCCTCATGAGGTCACTCAAGCAAGGCGTCCTCCCCCTCCCCCTCGCTGTCCTGCTCCTCGGATGTCGCCCCGCACGCGTCGACCTCGAGGCTGAGCGTCGTGCCATCCTCGCGCAAGATGAGGCGTGGGCCGCGGCGGCGGCTGCGAAGGACCTGGAGCGAACCCTCGCGTATTGGACCGACGACGCAACCTTGATGCCCCCGGACATGCCTGCCCTGAAGGGCAGGGATGCGATTCGCCAGTACGTTGCCGCGGGGTTTCAGGCCCCCGGCTTCAGCGTGTCCTGGAAGGCTCAGGAGGTCGACGTGGCTGGCGACGGCGCGATCGCGTACGAGATCGCGAGCAATCAGTTTACGATCGCGGACTCCCGTGGTGCCGTGCACACGATGCACGGGAAAGGCGTCACCGTGTGGCGGAAGGATCCCGACGGCGTGTGGCGGTGCGTCGTCGATGTGTGGAACACGAACCCTGAACCCACGGAACTCAACCGGCCGCCGACTCACTAGGCCGGGTGCTCGGCGGAATGGAGGCCGTCACTCGACTGGGGACGGGTGGGGCATCACCTCTTCCGCCGTCCAGTCCGGAGCTCCATCTTCGTCACACCACTCGCGATCCCCTCGGAGGTCCTATGCGCGCCCTCGCCTTCCCAGCGTGCCTCTTGCTGGTGGCCGCCCCCGCACTCTCTTCGCAGGCCGCCCCCGCCGCCCCCGCCGCGCCCGCCGCGAAACCAGCCGCGCTGCAATGGGGCCCGGCGCCCGCCGTATTCCCGAAAGGCGCGAG
>WNGN01007857.1_pt1 | contig 11398 bp, 15 predicted proteins | sample 5400561 | NCBI WGS metagenome assembly WNGN01 (sample SAMN13153379, study PRJNA577476) | soil metagenome | isolation source: 115 cm soil or saprolite under Garry oak tree replicate 2 | place: USA:California | collected 2016-06-15 | reverse complement strand
ACCGGTCTAGAGGGGTTGCGAAGCTTCGTCAATTGAACGCCGGCAATCGGGTGGGCTTCGCAGTACTATCGGGCAGTTCCTCCATAAACTATCCGAAGGAGACCTTCATGGGCGCCAACACTGGTCCCGGCTGGAAGAAGTACCCGAAGCATCGCATCACGACCAAGCCCGCAGGTGTGCGCGTGCAGGTCAAGGTCAAAGGCGAAGTCATCGCCGACACGAGGGATGCGATTCAGCTCGAGGAAACCCACGTCGGCCACGTCGTGGCGCCCGTCATCTACTACATCCCGCGCAAGGACGTGAAGTTGGAGCGGCTCGTCCGCACGAGCCACGAGACCTACTGCCCCTTCAAGGGCCAGGCGTCGTACTACTCGCTGAAGGACGGTCCTGAGAACGCGGTCTGGACCTACGAGCAGCCGTACGACGAGATGCTCGCGATCAAGGAACTGCTCGCCTTCTATCCGGACAAGGTCGATACGATCACGGCGACCTGAAAGACTACCACCATCGCCACCGCTCCCCAGGCGACACGCCGCGAGTGGATCGGACTCGCTGTGATCGCACTTCCGTGCCTGCTCTACTCGATGGACCTGACGGTGCTGAACCTGGCCCTGCCGGCGATCAGCGCGGACCTCCGGCCCACGAGCGCACAGCTCCTGTGGATCGTGGACATCTACGGGTTTCTGGTCGCGGGCCTGCTGATCACGATGGGCGCGCTCGGCGACCGGATCGGACGGCGCCGGCTGCTCCTCATCGGCGCCGCAGGGTTCGGCGTCGCCTCGGTGCTCGCCGCATTCTCGATCAGCGCCGAGATGCTGATCGCGACGCGCGCGGCTCTCGGCATCGCCGGCGCGACGCCCGGCGGCGCGATCGGCCCGCTGGTCGGCGGGGTTCTGCTCGAGCACTTCTGGTGGGGCTCGGTGTTCCTCGCGGGCGTGCCGGTCATGTCGCTGCTGCTCGCGGTGGGGCCGGCGCTGCTGCCTGAGTTCCGCGATCCGGAGGCGGGCCGGCCGGACCTCGCGAGCGCAGCCCTGTCGCTCGCCGCGGTGCTGCCGGTGATCTACGGGATCAAGCGGATCGCCGAGGGCGGCGCGGCATGGCTGCCGCTGCTCTGCATCCTCGCCGGTCTCGCCGCCGGAGCGGTGTTCGTGCAAAGGCAGCATAGGCTCGCCGACCCGCTGATCGATCTGCGGCTGTTCCGCGCGCCTGCCTTCAGCGCCTCGCTCGCCACCTACACGCTCGGCACCTTCGTCGCGTTCGGCTCGTTTCTCTTCATCGCGCAGTACCTGCAGCGGGTGCTCGGGCTGTCGCCTTTGCAGGCGGGCGTGTGGATGCTGCCCTTTTTCGTTGGCTGGATCTCCGGTTCGATGCTGGTCCCCTTGATGGCGCGCCGCATACGTACGGCATTCGCGCTCAGCACGGGCCTCGCGCTCGCGGCGATCGGCTTCGGTGTGCTCACGCGGGTCGACGGCAGCTCCGCGCTCGCCGTTCTCGTGACCGGCTCGCTTCTCGTCTCCCTGGGCCTCGCTCCCGTGTTCACCCTGACCACCGACGTGATCGTGGGAGCCGCGCCGCCGGAGCGGGCCGGGGCGGCCTCCGCGATCTCGGAGACCGGCTCCGAGCTCGGCGGAGCGCTCGGCATCGCGCTCCTCGGCAGCCTCGCCACCGCCGTATACGGCCGCGAGGCGTTGACGCAGGGCCTGCAGCTCACTGCGGCGATCAGTGCCGCCGTCGTGCTCGCCACCGCGATCGTCGCTGCAGTCGTGCTGCGCGAGGTGCGGACTGCGTGACTTCGGCGTCCTACGCGGTGGTCATCATCACCGGCGCATGGTCGCTCGTTCCGACGTCAGCGAGGACGGCGCAGCTCGCGGCGCGCTCCGCGATCGTCGGTGAAGCGAGGATGTAATCGAGGCGCCACCCGATGTTGCGCTGGCGCAGATTGCGCCACGGCGCCCACCAGGTGAAGAGGCTGGGATTGTCGGGATCGAGCGCGCGGCCGACGTCGACCAGGTGCTGGGCGAGGAGCTTGTCGAGCAGCTCGCGCTCCTCCTCCCGCTGCCCGATGACGCCGGGCTTGCGCTCGGTCGGATGCACGTCCATGTCGGTGCGGGTGATGTTCATGTCGCCGCAGAGGACGAGCTCGCGCCCGTCGCGGTGCAGCTCTTTCGCCCACGCCGCGAGCTTGATCATGAAGCCCAGCTTCGCCTCGTAGTCCTTGCCGCCGTTGGGCACGTACACCGAGGCGATGACGAGGCGGCCGACTTCGGCCTGCAGGATCCGCGACTCCATGTCGAATTCGGGATGGCTGAACGCAGGCTCAGCGTCGAACAGGCCCTTGCGGATGTGAAGCGACACGCCGGAGTAGGCGCGAAACCCGTGCCAGTAGGCGTGGTAGTCCTCGAGCTTGACTTGCTCGGGAATCTGCGAAGGCTCAGCCTTCAGCTCCTGCAGGCACACGACGTCCGGCCGGTCGCGCTCCATCCATTCGCGAAGCTGCGCCTGGCGCGCGCGGACGCCGTTGACGTTCCAGGTGGCGATTTTCATTTTCGAAGCGTGCCAAAGGGAGATCCCTCGTATCTTACTTTACGACGCGGATCTTATGCGACGCGGCCGCGCGATCGAGGAGGAGCTTCTTCTCGCGCGCGTTGTGCGTGAGCGAGGCCGCGCGCTCGAACTCCGCGCGCGCCTCGTCGAGGCGGCCGAGCTTCACGAGGAGGTCGCCGCGCACCGCGGGCAGGAGATGGTAGTGCTTGAGAGCCTGCTCGGAGGCGAGCGCATCGACGAGCGCTAGCCCTTCCGCCGGACCGAAGGCCATGGCGACCGCGACCGCGCGATTCAGCTCGACGACGGGTGACGGCGCGATCTGCGCGAGCGCGTCGTAGAGCGCCGCGATGCGCGCCCAGTCGGTCTCCTCCGCGGTGCGCGAGCGCGCGTGGCAGGCGGCGATCGCGGCCTGCAGCGCGTAGGGTCCCAGCCTCCCGCCGAGCTGCTCGGCGCGCGCCAGCGCCGCGAGACCGCGACGCACGAGCAGATGATCCCAGCGCGAGCGGTCCTGATCGAGTAGCAGGATCGGCTCTCCCGACGGGCCGATGCGCGCGGCCGCTCGCGACGCCTGGATCTCCATCAGCGCGACGATGCCGTGGACCTCCGGCTCCTCGGGTGCGAGCTCGGCGAGGATGCGGCCCAGACGCAACGCCTCCTCGCAGAGCGCGGGCCGCATCCAATCTTCGCCCGCGGTCGCCGAGTAGCCTTCGTTGAAGACGAGGTAGACGACCTCGAGCACCGATGCGAGGCGCGCGGCGAGCTCGTCCTTGCGCGGCACCTCGAAGGGGACGCGCGTCTCGGCGAGCGTGCGCTTCGCGCGCACGATGCGCTGGGCGATGGTCGGCTCCGGAACGAGGAAGGCGCGCGCGATCTCGTCGGTGGTCAGGCCGCAGAGCAGGCGCAGAGTGAGCGCGGCGCGCGCCTCGGTGGAGAGCACCGGGTGGCAGGCTGTGAACACGAGTCGCAGCAGATCGTCGCCGATGTCGTCGTCGAGGGCGGAGTCGACCGCGGCGGCGAAATCCGCAGCGGCCATCTCGTGCTCGGCCTCGATCTCGCGCCCGAGCTCTTCGTGCTTGCGCTCGAGCAGCTTGGTCCGGCGGTAGTAGTCCAGCGCGCGGTTCTTCGCGGCGGCCATGAGCCAGGCTCCCGGGTTGTCCGGGATGCCCGACTCGGGCCAGCGCTCGAGCGCGGCGACCAGAGCGTCCTGAGCGAGCTCCTCGGCGAGACCGACGTCGCGCACGATCCGCGCGAGGCCGGCGATGATCTTGGCCGACTCGATCCTCCAGACCGCGTCGATCGCGCCGTGCGTAGAGGAAGCCGTCAAAGCGACCCATCACTCCATCGTGGATCCGTCGGCGCCGAGCCGGAGCGCGACGCGGCTACTTCTTCTTCTTCTTCTTCGCGGCCACCCGCGCGCGCAAGCGCTCCTCCTGCTGCCTCAGCTCGGGGGTGAATTCCGCGCCGAAGTCCTCCGCTTCGAACACCTGGCGAATCTCGATCTCGGACTCCCCGCTGAAGGGATTGGGGCAGCGCTTGACCCATTCGATCGCCTCTTCCTTGGACTTCACCTGCCACAGCCAGAAACCGGCGATCAACTCTTTCGTTTCGGCGAAGGGCCCGTCGATCACGGTCCGCTTGCTGCCCGAGAACCTGACGCGCGCGCCTTTCGAGCTCGCCTGGAGCCCCTCGCCCGCGAGCATCACGCCGGCTTTCACCAGCTCTTCATTGAACTTTCCCATCTCGGTGAGAATTTTCTCGTCGGGCAGAACCCCCGCCTCCGAGTCCTTCGTTGCTCTGACCATCACCATGAATCGCATAGAAATTTCTCCATTGGGTTGGGAGCCGGGCCTCCGGACGGTCTCGGCCGGATGCAAAGCCTCGCTCTGACTGTACGACGAACGAGGCCGCGCGAGATCGACGCGGCGGACGAGCTTTTTCCGCCGCTTACTTTTCAGCGATGGTCTTCAGGTTGGCGAGACCGGCCTCGAAATCGTTGCCGACGAGCTTGTCCATGTTCAGGAACACATGGACGATCTTCGCGAGGTAGGGCGTGTCGCCCTGCATGGCCCAGGTGACGTTTGTCGCCTCGCCCTTGGGCTCGAGCGTGAACTCGACCCTGTTGTGGGCTTCGAACGGTTTCAGGAAATCCAGCTTGATCGCGAGCCTGGAAGGCGGAACCGACTCCGCGATTTCCATGCGACCCTGGCCGACCTCCCTGTTGCCTTCCCACGCGTACTGGGCGCCCGTGCCGCTCGATACGGCGCTGAAGGTCCTTTTCATCGCGGGGTCCTTTTTCTCCCAGGGCGACCAGGCCTCCCAGCGCTGGAAGTCGTTGAGCAGGGCGAAGACCTTCTCCGGCGGCGCCTTGATGCTCGCCGCGCGCTGGACGCGGAAAGTGTCGGGCCGGGTCGCGGCATAGGCGAGAAGCGCGACGATCAGGACGACGATGACGATGGCGATTTTCTTGAACATGGATCACTCCGGTTGAGCGTTGAAATCAGGAGGCCGTATCGGGCCCGGTTCTCAGAAGCCCACCACGACCTTGAAGCCGCCGTAGATCATGCGCTTGGCGTCGAAAGGCAGCGCCTTGAGGTCCATCATGCCGGCGAGGCGCGGGTCTTTCATCACCTTGGCATTCACGCGGTCGCGGTGCTTGCGGGACTTGTACACGATCCACGAAAACCAGACGACCTCGCCGGGCTTGAGCTTGACGCTGCGCGGGAACGAGGTGCGCTTGCCCCACTTGACGTCGTCGGCGATGCATTCCCGGTACGCGAGCGCCCCGTGCTCGCGCCAGATCTTGCCGGACTTGCGCGCCATGCTGCGGTAGGCCTCGATTTTCTTTCTGGGGACCGGGACGACGAATCCATCGACATAGTTAGCCATGAAAAATCTCCTTGAGCTTGAGTTGACGATACCGACCTCGCGCTACTTCCCCGCTTGACTCGAGCAGGAGGAGCGCATCGCTCATCCGCTCGTTCCAGGGCGGGAAGACGCCGGTCGCGTGCAGCGCGAGGTCGGTCGCGGTCGAGAGAACGAAGATCGCGAGCAAGCCCGCGAGTACGGCGCCGATGCTGCGAAGAACGCGGCGGGCGGGCGTCGTTGCTTTCAGAGTCCCAGTGTCATCCATCGTGACGGCTCGGTAGGATTCGTGTTCGGGTCAGGCCTCGACCAGGACCTTGAATCCGCCCCAGAACATGCGCTTGCCGTACCACGACTGCATCGACGTAATTCATGGATCCTCCTTGGGTGATTTTCGAAGCCTACTTTACCGTGCCTTCGTACGCCCGGGTTGACCTGCCATGGTTTGCTCCTCGAAGTCAGTGTCCCGGCCCGCGTCCGCCTTCGGCGGAGAGCGCGAGCTCGCCACCTGACTGCGGTACGGCGCGAAGCAGCACGGCGGACAGAAGCGCCGCGACGCCGGCGAAGATCGCGCCGAAGACGAAAGCGAGCTGATAGCCGCCGGTGAGCGCGGCGGGCATGGCCGTGCCCACGGCGAGCAGGCTCTCGGTGCGTGCCGCCGACAGGCTCGCAAGCACCGCGAGCCCGAGCGCGCCACCCATCATGAACGCGGTGTTGACCACTCCCGAGGCGAGCCCCGAGTCGGCCGGGGCGACCTCGCTCATCGCGACGAGCAATATGGGATTCAGGGCCATTCCGCAGCCGATGCCGAGGATGGTCATGCCGGGCAGGACGTGTACGAAGAAGTTGCCTTCGACGGGCGAGAACGCGAAGAGCGCGAGCCCGACGGCGGCGAGCGCAAGGCCGACCGCGAGCGGCAGGCGGTTGCCGAAGCGCATCACCATCTTCGCCGAGAGCCCGAGCGAGAACGCCGCCATGATCAGGTTGGCGGGCAGGAACGCGAGGCCCACCTGCATCGCGCTATAGCCGAGCACGAGCTGCATGTAGAGCGCCGAGACGAAGAACCAGGCGAACATCGCCGCCGACCAGAGCGCGCCGATCACGCTGGCGCTGGAGAGATTGCGGAAGCGAAACAGGCCGAGAGGCATCAAAGGCGCCTTGGCGCGCGACTCGATGAGCAGGAACAGGGCGAAGAGCGCGACGCCTCCGCCGATGAAGCCCACAGTCCGCGGCGAAGTCCAGCCGGCCTCGTTCCCGTTCACGATCCCGTACACCGCGAGCATGAGCGCGAGCGTGATGGCGACGGCGCCGGCGACGTCGAGGCGCTGTCGGTCGCCCTCGGGACGGTCGTCCGGAAGGAGCATGACGCAGAAGGCGCACACGGCGGCGCCGATGGGCAGATTCACGAGGAAGATCCAGTGCCAGCTGAGGCCGCTCGTCAAGAGGCCTCCAATCAGCACTCCGATCGAGCCGCCGGCGGCGCAGACGAAGCCGTAGACGCCCATCGCCTTGGCGCGCTCCTCGGCTTCCGTGAACAGGTTCATGATGAGCGAGAGCGCGATCGACGACACCACCGCGCCGCCCAGCCCCTGCGCGAAGCGGGCAGCGACCAGCAGCCACTGCGAGTTCGCGAGCCCGCACACGAGCGACGCGACCGTGAAGAACAGGGTGCCCGAGACGAACAGGCGCCGCTGCCCATAGAGATCGCCCAGGCGCCCGCCGAGCAGGAGAAACCCGCCGTAAGTGAGCATGTAGGCGTTCACCACCCACACGAGCGTTGCCTCGGTGAAGCTCAGGTCCTCGCGGATCGAGGGCAGGGCGACGCCCACTATGGTCGTGTCGAGCACGATCATCAACTCCCCGAGGCAGAGGACGATGAGGGCAAGCCAGCGCTTGCGGCTGTCTAGAGTCACGATCTCTTTCCTTTTCTTAAAATGTTCGATGCGCGAGCGCCGTCCGTGATCCCGGACGAGCGCTCGGCTATTTCTTCTTCGCGCGCTCTTTCTCCATCTCGCGGAAGCGTTCGATGCTCTCGCTTTCGCCGAAGTCCTCGAGCTCGAAGAACTGCCGGATTTCGATCTCGGCCTCCTTGCCGTCGATGGAGGGATTGGGAAAGCGTCTCGCCCATTCCATCGCCTCTTCCCGCGACTTCACCTGGATGATCGTGTAGCCGGCGACGAGCTCCTTCGCTTCGGCGAAGGGTCCGTCGATCACGGTGCGCTTCGCACCCGAGTATTTGACGCGCCAACCTTTCGAGCTCGGCTTCAAGCCCGAGGCATCGAGCAGCACCCCGGCTTTCTGCAGCTCCTCGTGGTACTTCTGCATGTCGGACATCAGCTTCTCGGAGGGCATCACGCCCGCTTCAGAGTCCTTCGTCGCCTTGACTATCATCATGAATCGCATCGCAATTTTCTCCGTTGTGGGGCAAGGCCTCCGGACGCTTCGCCCAGGATGTCGGAGCCGCTGTTGTACATCCATTTCTCGCCCGGCTGGTGCGCGAGCGGCAGGCTGCCCCATCGCTTCATCAATTCGTCGGGCGCATGCGAAGGCAGGTTCGCCGAGGGCGAGACGCCCGCGTCGGACATCGCCTTCTGGATCGGATGCTTCTCGGGAAAAACCATCACCGCGCCGATGCCGAGGCGAAACGTGAGAAGGTCGCGCAGCGTAATCGCGCGCTTCGCCGGCACTGTATCGTCGAGTGGGCTGTCGATGCGCCTGAGGACCTTGCGATTCGCGAGCTCGGGCAGCAGCGGGTCGACCGGATCATCGAGGCGCAGCTTCGCTTCCTCGACCAGGATCATTGCGGCCGCGGCCGTGATCGGCTTGGTGATCGAGGCGATGCGGAAAATCGTGTCGCGCCGCATCGGATCCCTGCCGCCGAAGGCCTTGACGCCGATCGCATCGACGTGCGTTTCGCCGCGACGGCTGACGAGCGTGACGAGGCCGGGCATCCGGCCGCTCTCGACGTGGCGGAGCATGGCCTCGCGCATGCGGGCGAGGCGCGCCTTGGACAATCCGCCCTTGCCTGAGGGCGGTCTGGCCGCGGCCTGTGGCGACTGCGCGACCGCGACTGCGGGCAAGGCCAAGGCCGCCGATGCCGCCGCGGTTTTCAGGAACATCCTGCGGTCCGTGCTCACGACGACACCTCCTTCGTCAGGTACTCTTCGAGGCGTGCTAGGGTCTGGTGCATCCCCTCTACAGCTCCGTAGTTCTTGACCACGTAGTCGCGCGCCTTTGCGGACGGGAACACCGAGCGCATGTCGAGACGCGTCTTGCCGCCCTCCTCCGCGAAAATCACCGTCACGTGGAAATTCACGGGCTCGAGGTCGCGGTCTTGCTTCTCCCCGGTTCCGCTGTGCTTGTACACCAGCCGCTCCGGTTTCACTTCCATCTTGTGGGTCGTGGTGGTGAAGCCCTTCGGGCCCCACCATTCCCCGATGTGCTCCGGCTCGGTCCACGCCTTCCACACGAGCTCGCGCGGCGCGTCGAAGACGCGCGTCCCGCGGATCTCGCGGTCGCCGGCGAGCGCGGCGCTCTTACTTTCTGCGGCCATGCTTCGTCTCCTCGGCGACCAGGTCGGCGAGGCGCGCTAGGGTTTCGCTCCAGCCCTGGTTCTGGCCGCGGCCGGCCTCGCCCGGCGGCGTGGTCTGCCGCACGGTCAGCTTCGTCTTGCCGCCCTCGTCGGCGAACGTCACAGTCGTCAGCAGCTCGTGGCCGGGGAGCTCGTCCAGGATCGCGGTGAAGACGATGCGCTCGTTCCGGACGATCTCGCGGTAAACGCCGTGGAACGGATTGTCCAGGCCGTCGGGCCCGCGCATCACGAAGCGGTACGTGCCGCCTGGGCGGAAGTCCATCTCGCAGCCGGGCAGCGTGAAGCCTTTCGGGCCCCACCATTTGCCGATGTGCTCCCGTTCTGTCCACAGCTTCCACATGAGCTCGCGCGGCGCGTCGAAGACGCGCGTGAGGATCATCTCCCCCGTGCCTTTTCCCTCGACGAAATTCTTCAGCGAAGTGCCTACGATTTCGGTCCAGCCTTGCTCGAAATTCTTCCTTGCGAACGCGGGGAGCTTCGGGAAGGTCTCCAGGCCCTCGTGCGTCAGCCTGAGCTTCGTCCTGCTCCCTTGGGCGAACAGCTCGAAGGTCACGAGCGAGTCGCCTGCGTAGCCTTCGTACCGCCACGTGTACGCGAGCCGCTTGTTCGGAACCGCCTCCTTGACCCTGCAGCGGTGCAGGTACTTGACCCCTTCGTCTCCGCCGTAGAACTGGAATTCGAAGCCGACTTCCGGCGCGAATTCGGGGATGTCGAAAGACCATTGCTTGATGTCGTCCTTGTCGGTCAGGGCCTTCCAGACAACGGCGACCGGGGCATCGAAAGTGCGTTCCACGACGAGCGGCTCTTCTTTCGTCACGACGTTAAGTTTTGCGGCCATCTTTCTTCTCCTTGCGTTGAATTTCATGCGACTTGTTCTTGCGTTGCAGTTCCTTGAGGTAGCGGTCAAGCTTGTCGAAGCTCTCCTCCCAGTGACGCCGGTAGTACTCGACCCAGTCGGCGATGTCCTTGAGCGGATTGGCCTGCAGCCGGCAAGGCCGCCACTGCGCTTCGCGCCCGCGCTCGATCAGGCCCGCGCGTTCCAGGACTTTGAGATGCTTTGAAACAGCAGGGAGGCTGATATCGAAAGGTTCGGCCAGCTTCAAAACCGAAGTCTGGCCCGAGGCGAGGCGTGCGAGGATCGCGCGCCGCGTGGGATCGGCGAGGGCGGCAAAGGTGGCGCTGAGATGATCGGGCGACATGTTCAATGGAATCGTCAATTGAGCCGTTCTTGTATTTAACCTAAAGGTTAAATAAGACGCCACCGTTTGTCAAGGGGGTCGACGATTTCAGTTCTTCAGCCGGTAACCGGTCCTGAAGATCCACGCCACCACCGCGAGCGACACCGCGAGAAACACGCCGGTCATGGCGAGGCTCAGCCCCACGCTCACGTCGGCGAGGCCGTAGAAGCTCCAGCGGAATCCGCTCACCAGGTAGACCACGGGGTTGAAGAGCGACACCGTCCGCCAGAAGGGCGGCAGCATGTCGATGGAGTAGAAGCTGCCGCCGAGAAAGGTGAGCGGCGTGATGATGAGGAGCGGTATGGCTTGGAGCTTCTCGAAGCCGTCCGCCCAGATACCGATGATGAAGCCGATCAAGCTGAAGGTTACCGAGGTCAGCACGAGGAAGAGGATCATCCAGAAGGGATGCTCGATCTTGAGCGGCACCAGCAGCGAAGCAGTTGCCAGGATGACGAGGCCGAGGACGACCGACTTGGTCGCGGCCGCCCCCACGTAGCTCACCACGATCTCGAAATAGGACACCGGCGCGGACAGGAGCTCGTAGATGGTCCCGACGAACTTGGGAAAGTAGATGCCGAAGGACGCATTGGAGATGCTCTGAGTCAGGAGCGAGAGCATGATCAGCCCCGGCACGATGAACGCGCCATAGCTGACGCCCTCCACCTCGGGGATGCGCCCGCCGATCGCCGCGCCGAAGACGACGAAGTACAAGGCCGTCGAGATCACGGGCGAGACGATGCTCTGCATCAAGGTGCGCCGGGTGCGCGTCATCTCGAATTTGTAGATCGCGCGTATCGCGTAGACGTTCATGGCGCTCATTTTCTGTCGCTCACCAAGGTGACGAAGATGTCTTCGAGCGAGCTTTGCGTCGTCTGGAGATCCTTGAAGCGGATGCCGGCTGCGACCAGGTCCTGCAACAGCGCCGTGATGCCGGCCCGATCGACCTGCTCATCGTAGGTATAGATCAATTCGGTTCCGCTGCTCTTGAGCTCGAGGCTGTAGGAGGACAGCCCGGGCGGGATGCGCTCCAAGATCTTCTCCAGGTGCAGCGTTAACTGCTTCCTGCCGAGCTTGCGCATCAGCTCCGCTTTTTCCTCCACCAGGATGATCTCGCCCTTGCTGATCACGCCGATCCGGTCCGCCATCTCCTCGGCCTCGTCGA
>WNGN01006573.1_pt1 | contig 11400 bp, 5 predicted proteins | sample 5400561 | NCBI WGS metagenome assembly WNGN01 (sample SAMN13153379, study PRJNA577476) | soil metagenome | isolation source: 115 cm soil or saprolite under Garry oak tree replicate 2 | place: USA:California | collected 2016-06-15 | reverse complement strand
AACTCATTCCCGAACTTGCGGATCTGGCGCCCAGCGGTGATCGTCGAATGGGGGCGAATCCGCACGCTAACGGCGGCCTGCTGCGGAAGGCGCTGATAATGCCGGACTTCCGAAAATACGCGGTCCCTGTGCAGAAGCCGGGTACGGAGAATGCGGAATCCACAAGGGTGTTGGGCACTTTCTTGCGCGACGTGATGGAACTAAATCGCGAATCCCGGAACTTCCGAGTCTTTGGTCCGGATGAGACTGCGTCCAACCGCCTCGATGCTTTATATGAAGTCACCCAGAAGGAATGGATGGAGCCCGTCTTGGCCACGGATGAAGACTTGTCACGAGATGGGCGTGTATTGGAGGTCTTGAGCGAACACATGTGTCAGGGGTGGCTGGAGGGTTATCTGCTCACCGGCCGGCACGGCTTCTTCTCCTGTTACGAAGGCTTCATCCACATCGTGGATTCGATGTTCAATCAGCATGCAAAATGGCTGGAGGCCACGCACAAGATTCCCTGGCGTCGACCCATTTCATCACTCAATTATCTGCTTACCTCGCACGTTTGGCGCCAGGACCACAACGGCTTCAGCCACCAGGACCCGGGCTTCATTGATTTCGTTATGAATAAAAAGGCTGGCCTCGTCCGTGTATACCTTCCGCCTGACGCGAACTGTCTGCTTTCCGTTGCCGATCACTGTTTGCGCAGTCGGAATTATGTGAACGTGATCGTTGCCGGCAAGCAGCCTGAACTCCAGTGGCTCGATATGGAGGCAGCCATCGAGCACTGCACCAATGGGATTGGGATCTGGTCCTGGGCCAGCACAGATCAGGACAGTGAACCGGATGCGGTGATGGCGTGTGCGGGCGATGTCCCCACGCTTGAAACATTGGCCGCCGTCGACCTCCTTCGTCAACATTTCCCCGACATCAAAATACGGGTGGTCAATGTCGTCGACCTGATGACACTTCAATCGCCCAGCGAGCACCCCCATGGTCTTTCGGATCGTGAATTCGATTCCATGTTCAGCACCAATACACCTGTGATCTTTGCCTATCACGGATATCCGTGGTTGATCCACCGGCTGACGTACCGCCGCACCGGTCACGACAATTTCCATGTTCGCGGATTCAAAGAAGAGGGCACTACAACCACACCTTTCGACATGACGGTGCTGAACGATCTTGACCGCTACCATCTTGCCGGCGACGTTGTAGATCGCGTGGCCAGATTACGGAACGTAGGCGCCCATTTCAAGCAGATGCTTCGCGCCAAGTTGGTGGAGCACAAGCAATATGTGCGAGAGCACGGCGACGACATACCGGACGTAAAAAACTGGACTTGGTCGTACTGACGAATGAAGGTCCTGGTGCTTAATTCCGGATCCAGCAGCCAGAAAGTCTGCCTCTTTGACTTGGCCGAGATCCTGCCGGACGATCCGCCTGGGTGTCTTTGGGAGGCCAAGATCGAGTGGGACGGCGAAAGCGCCGCGATCGCGATCAAGAACTCCGACGGTGATGTGCAACGGGCCCAAGTTCCAATCTCGTCGCGCGGCGAAGCCCTGAAACAGCTGCTTGGCAATCTTTGGAATGGTCGTGAAAGACTGCTTTCCCAGCCTACCGACATCGACTTGGTGGGGCATCGGGTTGTACACGGCGGTCCGGAGTACGAGGAACCAATGTTGATCACGCCAGAGGTCAGAGCCAGAATTGCCGGTGCCTCGGCGTTCGCACCGCTTCACAATCGCGCGGAGTTGGAAGGGATGGAAACAGTTGAGAAGCTGCTGGGCCCCGTGCCACAAGTGGCTGTTTTCGATACGGGGTTCCATCGAAAGATGCCACTGCCAGCAGTCGTATACCCAGTTCCCTACGAATGGTTCAGTGGAGGCATTCGCCGCTACGGATTCCACGGCATCAATCACCAGTATTGCGCTGAGCGCACCGCAAAACTCCTGCACAAGAGTCTCATATCGCTCAAGCTGGTGACCTGCCACCTGGGCAACGGTTGTTCTCTTGCGGCCATTCGCGAAGGTCACAGCATTGACACCACGATGGGCTTCACACCTCTTGAAGGACTGATGATGGGAACCCGTTCTGGGTCCGTTGATCCCGGAATTCTCACGTACTTGATGCGCCGGGGCCAGATCAACGGGCAAGAAATCGATAACCTGCTCAATGAAAAATCAGGCTTGCTCGGGATTTCGGGTCTATCCGGCGACATGCGTCAAATCCTGGCAGCAGTTAAACAAGGCAATCCACGTGCAAAGCTAGCCTTCGACATTTACGTGCATCGGCTGCAGGCAGGTATCGGTGCGATGATTGCCGTATTGGGAGGGATTGACGCACTTGTGTTTACGGCGGGAGTGGGAGAGAACTCCCCGGAGGTGCGCTGGTCGGCCTGCAGCAAGCTGGGATTTATCGGTCTTAAATTGAACGAAAAAAGGAATGCGAGGCCATCTCCGGACGAGGATATCGCCGCATCGGATTCTCCTGTTCGTGTACTGGTGATCCGAGCGCAGGAAGACTGGGCCATCGCACGAGAATGCTGGAAGCTTACAAGCACCGGAAAAGCCTCGCAACTGACGCGATGATCAGTGGCGTATTCTTTGCTTGGCTGGCTTTCACGACCCTTGTGGCCGCGTAGACAAGATGTCGCACCGTCGGCGTACCGAAGATGCACTAACTATTGTTGTCCCGCTTTTTGGGAATGCAGAAGAGATGATGGGCGCTGGCATGCCGCACCTTTGCCATTATTCTCGGCCCATCAAACTCATCCTTTCTGTGGCAAGCGGCTCCCGCTGACGTGCCCGGAATGAATCTAAGCCGCACTTTGCTGAGGTTTGTTTGCCCAATGTTGTTGTCGAAGGACCATGGTGTTTCTTAGGTGATCAGGGCGGCTTCACATACTCATATAGGCGCATGTCAAACAAATACTCGGCCTGAGGGCGTAAAGTTTTTCATAGACCGTACCGCACGCCTGAGGGATCTGTTGCATCGAGGGTAATGCGCTTGCATTGCTTGCTGTGGCCCGCTAGGTTTCCTGGTTAGAGAACCCTTGTGATCACGGTTTGTTGTTCGATGCGATTGATATTTTTGCACTCGGTGAAATTACCTGTGTTGGAAGATTTGGTGAGTTGATTTTACCCGCGCATTCCGACTTCAAGGTTTGTTACCTTAGTTTACGATCTAGCGGTAATTACCTTCACTTCCTGGTGTTTCCGGCTAAAATCCCCCAATCAAGCGACATTGACGCGAATAAGCCTAATTTCCGGGGGCGGACTCTTGGTTCTCACCCCGGAATTTAGGCTCGCAGTCCAACAATAAGAGTTTCGGCAGTATCTTCAACTCCCCCGGCTGATTCTGTCTGGCTTGGGCCAGATCAAAAACTTCGCAGTTGAGGTGTGGGAGTTGAAGTCCGTATTTATCCTCTGGGGACTCCTGGTACTCGCCTGTACCGTTCCCTTGAGCTTGGCTTCTGCATTCGGCCAAACGGTTACCGTGTCGCCGACTAGCTTGTCTTTTGGAAATCAAGTTCTGGGGACGTCCAGTTCAGTAAAGAAAGTGACACTCAAGAACGGCCAGAGCACGTCCATTAGTGTCAGCAGCATCATTTCGAATCTGGCGGATTTTACCCGGAGCACTAGTTGCTCCACCACTCTGACTGCCGGCAGCAGCTGCACGATCTCGGTGACCTTTACCCCCACTGTTCTGGGCTTGCGTACCGCGACGCTGACGATTACGGACAGCGGCAGCAACAGCCCGCAAACCGTGGCGCTCAGTGGAACGGGAGTGGCTGCGGTAACGGCGGCGCCCTCGAGCCTTTCATTCGGAAATCAGCCGGTCGGGCAAAAGAGCGCAGCATCTTTGGTCACGGTAACCAATAACCAGTCCAAGAATTTGAGTATTGCGAGCATCACGACGAACCTCGCTGATTACACGGCTACTTCAACCTGCCCGCTTCGGCCGAAGACGCTTGTCGCCGGTTCGAGCTGTACAGTTTCTGTCTTCTTTACTCCTGTGATTACTGGCACGCGCACGGCAACGCTAACCATCGCTGACAATGCTAGCGTCAGTTCCACGGTAAGCCTGAGCGGCACCGGAGCGGCCACGCTGGTTTCGATTGCCGTGACTCCGGCAAACCCTTCGTTTGCGCTGGGGACTACACAGCAATTGCAAGCCACGGGCACCTACAGCGATGGCAGCACGCAGAATCTCACGAGTGCCGTGAGCTGGAACACCGGGAATCACAGCATTGCGACGGTGAACGCCCAGGGACTTGCGACGAGCGTTGCGGTAGGCAGTACAACTGCCACCGCTATATCGGGATCCGTGACTGGCTCTACCACGCTGAATGTCACGTCCGCAGCTTTGGTTTCGCTTGCGGTGACTCCTGCGATTCCCAGCATTCCCTTGGGCACCACGCAACAGTTCACCGCCACCGGCACGTTCAGCAACGGCAGCACGCAGAACATCACGAACACGGTGCAGTGGAGTTCGGACACTACCACAGTCGCAACTATCAGCAATGCGGCTAATTCGCAGGGATTGGCAAGCGCGGTAGGCACAGGTTCCGCTAAGATCACCGCCACTTCTGGTTCGATTGCTGGCAGCACTACATTGACCGTAACTGCAGCGGCGTTGGTTTCGATTGCCGTGACACCGGCCAATCCATCGATTTCGCTAGGCACGACGCAGCAGTTCACCGCCACCGGAACATTTACCGATGGCAGCTCACAGAATCTGACCTCAACCGCGACATGGAGTTCGAACGCAACCTCCACCGCCACTGTAAGCAAGACCGGCCTGGCTACCAGCATCGCCACTGGGACCGCCACCATCAGCGCGACCTCGGGATCGGTTACGGGCTCGACGGTTCTTACCATCACAGCAGCATCGCTAGTCTCAATTGCGATTACTCCGCAATCTGCCAGCGTGCCCAAAGGCCAGACCCAGCAGTTCACCGCCATCGGCACCTACACTGACGGGTCAACCCAGGACGTAACGCAGACCGGTCATTGGAGCTCGAGTGCCGCGACCGTGGCGACGATAAGCAATTCCTCAGGAACGAATGGACTGGCCACCATGCTGGCGACAGGCACGACGACAATCGGCATCAGTTCAGGTTCGGTGACCGCCTCGAGCACGTTAACCGTAACGCCCGCCGCGCTGGTCTCGATCGCCATCAGTCCGCAATCGCCAACGATTCCGCTCGGCACGACCCAGCAATTCACTGCGAGCGGTACTTACACGGACAGCAGCACGCAAGATGTGACATCGCTCGTGACCTGGAGTTCATCATCTGCGCAGGTCGCCATCATCAGCAATAATTCCGGCACGAATGGGTTGGCCACCAGCGCGGGAGTGGGCACGGCAAATATCACGGCAACATCGGGCTCGGTTACCGCCTCAACTTCCCTCGCGGTTGGGCAAGCGGTCATCGTGTCGATTGCAGTTAGCCCAGCTACGGTGTCGGTGCCCCTGGGTTCGAGCCAGCAATTCGCGGCAACCGCGAACTACACGGATGGATCCAGTCAGGACATTACACAGTCAGCCACTTGGGCGTCTTCGGTTCCGGCGGTGGCCACGATTAACTCGTTTGGACTCGCAGCCAGCCTCTCGATAGGCAGCACGAATATTTCGGCGGGCTCAGGATCGGTGAGTGGTTCGACTACCCTGACCGTCACCGCAGCGGTGCCGGTATCGCTCGCCATCGCTCCTCTGAATCCCACGGCTTACGTCGGCTCACCACAGCCCTTCACGGCCACGCTGACTTACAGCGATGGCACGTCCCAGAATGCCACCAATTCGGTGACGTGGATTTCTTCCAACCTGAGTGTGGCGACAATCAGCACGAGTGGCCAGGCAAGCCCTCTCGCGAGCGGCACGACGACGATTCAAGCCACTTGGGGAGCTGACTCGCTGAGCGCTTCGACAACGCTATCGGTCATCTTGCCAACTGTTGCGGTTACACCGACGTCAGCTTCGCTTTCGCTTGCTGGAATCCAACAATTTTCTGCGACCGTCACTGGAAGCAATAATCAGAGTGTGACCTGGGGCCTCAGCGGTGTCGGGAGTTTGACTTCCGCGGGACTCTACACCGCGCCCTCAAACTGCAACACGAGCCCGATGAGCGCGACCGTAACGGCTACGTCTGTGGCCAACCCAAGTTCGGCCGGCAGCGCGGTCGTGACTATCAGCGCTTCGACTTGCACGCCGCCGCCTACGACTCAGGGCAACGCTTACTGCAGCGCCGGGGACGTGCCTCAGTTCGGCAGCAATGATGGTCCCGCCGCTCTTCCCCAGACCTGCTACTACACCGCCCTTGAGGCCACGCCCTCTCCAGGTACGGTGCGAACGGTGACAGATGTGGCCTCTTGGAACTCGGCTTGGGCAGCCGCAGTATGTGGCGACATCATCCAGATTCCTGCCGGAACTGCAATCACGGCTACTGCCAGCGCGGGTCTATCCATTCCGACTAAGACCTGCGACGCTAACCATTACATTACAGTTGAGACCAGTGCCGTCGGCAATCTACCCGCAGAAGGCAACCGGCTGACTCCCTGCTACGCCGGGATCCAATCTTTGCCTGGCCGCCCCTCGTATCCGTGTCCCACTGCAGTTAATTACATGGCGAAGATCGTGGCCGCTGCGACTTCGGGTGGAGGCACGCGAGCCATCACCATGTCGGCCAACAGCGCCTACATTCGCTTCATCGGGCTTGAGATCTCGCGATCAAGTGGCAGCGGGATCAACTCACAACTCGTGAACATGAATGCTGGCGGCATCAATCACATCATCTTTGACCGGGTATGGGGACACGGCAATACGACGGATGAGACCACACGGTTTGCGTCCATGAATCGTACCAGCTACTTTGCCCTGATCGACTCGACCCTTACCGATTTTTGGTGCGTCAGCGTAATAGGCGCTTGCACCGACGCGCAAGCCATCTCCGGTGGTGCAAACTCCAATGTCGCCGATGCCGATAATACCTGGAAGATTGTCAACAACTTCTTGGAAGGCGCGGCCGAGACCATTGAGCTAGGCGGCGGCTCTGCGGCTCTCATTCCTACCGGTATAGAGATTCGACTGAATCATATGTTCAAGCCGCTGACTTGGAACCCCGCAGACCCGAGCTACAACGGCGGAGTCGGCGGTCACGCTTTCATCGTCAAGAATCTTTGGGAGACTAAAAACTCCGACCGGGTGCTTCTGGAAGCGAACGTCTTTGAGAATGTTTGGGCGGGATTTTCCCAGAAGGGCAACGCCGTTACCCTCACGCCCAAAAACCAATCAGGCGGAGCAGGAATCAATCTCTGTCCTTCCTGCCAGGTCACCAACACAACGATCCGCTACAACAAGATTCATACCTCGATGCAGCCTTTTCAGATCGCCAACATAGGCAACGACAACGGAGCCTTTGCGACTGCAGGAAACAGCTACAGCATCCACGATAACGTTGCTGACAATCAAGGCTATGCAACTTGTTATAGGTGCGCGACTAGCACTTCTACGATCGAACTGATAGAAGCAATCTCCGTTCCCTCGAGCTTCATCCTGCATGACGTCTCGCTGGACCACAACACCATCGTGTACGCCGGTGGCGGGATTAATCCGGCTGCTCTTCTCGGGCTGTCCGGGGCACAAGGTTCTTCAGGGCTGGAGATGTTCAATATCGGGTTTACCAATAACCTAACGATTACACGCGCCGGAACACAAAACTCCACCGGCAGCGTGATTACGACCAACTGTGCGTACGGGACTGCCGCGGGAGCCGCCACTGTCAATGCCTGCTGGAATCCGCAAACCCTTGGCGGCAACGCCTTCGTCGCGAACGGGACAATTCCATGGCCTGCGTCGCGAACGGGACAATTCCATGGCCTGGGACCAACTGCACGGCAGAAACCAGCTACAGCGGGATTTTCGTGGACTATGCAACCGGGGATTATCACGTCAAACCGACGAGTGCATGCAGTCTGACGGGCACCGACGGACGTGATCCGGGCGCCAACATCGATCTCGTGAATACTATGACCCTAGGCGTGCAATGAAGGGGATACTGATTATTTTGCATTCACGACCGCACCGATAGCAGCGGGACGGCCTCCGGCAGAATTTCTTTCAACCGAAGTCGGTGGTTACTTCACCGCGGGCTATTGCTACCCCGAGATTAGCCGAGTTTTGTTCGTCTGGTACGCATCACCCCAACCGAGAAGTCCATGAAACTCATCGTTTTGTACACAAAGGAGGATTTCCGTAATCTTTCCTGCGGGGCGGATGAAGAGACAAGCTGGGGACAACATGGGCGTTCAGAAAACCTCGCGTCGCCGACATAAACAGCTGATTCAGAACGCTGGATTTTGCTGGAAGGCTCGTCAACAAACACCCCCTTTTTAGGGCGAGTGGCTTGATCCCCAGTTGAGATATAAAGCTTCGTCATCGAAATAGGCGTCAGTCCTCACGAGTTCCGTTTTCTCCGGAATACTTGGTACTCTGACGGGTTCCGTGAGAGTTAATCGTCAGCTTCTCTTCGTCATTGCGGCGCTTACTTGCGCAATTGCACAGCAGCCTCCAGCTGGTGATTTCATCTTGGAACAAAATGTCGCTTCCGGTCCTCGTCTATCGCACGCCCTGCGGCAAGCACTTCGCGCAGAAGGAATACACGATCTTTCGTCGCGCAGTCCAGCGCGGATATGCAGTCGTACTCCAAGATGTGCGTGGCCGGTACGCGTCCGACGGCGACTTTCGGCCGTACGAAAACGAGGGCCGCGACGGATACGACACCATCGAGTGGGCAGCCAAGCAGAGCTGGTCGAACGGAAATGTGGGAACCTTCGGCCTTTCCTATCCCGGCGCTGTGCAATGGCTGGCTGCGGTGGAGAGCCCTCCGCACTTGAAAGCCATGGTTCCCGCGATGACTTTTTCCACGCCCCGGAATTTTTTCTATGCGTCCGGCACCTGGGACATGTCGTGGATCGAATGGATATGGGACAACATTGCCCCCGATGTGCGCGCCAGGAAAAACCTTCCCGGCGCGAAAACGGCGGAAGAAGCCATTGCCGCGTGGAAACAGGCTGCGCCGAGAATGCTGAACACTTTGCCTCTGAAGCAGCTCGAGGATCTTCGCGGCGTCGCGCCCTACTACTATGACTGGCTTTCTCATCCCGCCGAGGATCCGTGGTGGGATTGGGCCGAATTGCGCAACAAATATGGTCATGTTCACGCCGCGGTACTGAATTTCTCCGGCTGGTATGACGACAACTACGGTCCGGAGGGTGCGACGACCAATTTCAACGGGTTACTGAAGTCGCGCGCAAACGATGGCGAGAAACGCACTCACCTCCTGCTAGGTCCCTGGGTGCATGGCGTCGATGCCACAGCGAAGACAACATCAGGGGAGCGCGAATTCGGCCCCGCCGCTGCTATAGATTATGACGAAGTCGTTCTCCGCTGGATGGACCGCTACCTGCGCGGCGCCGATAACGGGATTGGTAAGGAAAAGGCGGTGCGTTATTTCGTGATGGGGATAACACGTGGCGCGATGCCGACGCCTGGCCGCCGCCAGCCACGCCGGTTGAATACTACTTGCACGCCCCATTGCCGGGCAGCAATCGCGGCACCATTTCACGCGATAGGCCTGCGCCTCATCAAGTTACTTCCTTCATCTCAGATCCCGGCAACCCGGTCTTGAATGCGTATGATTCCTCGGGGGCGCACGACTATAGAAAGCTGGCCGAGCGCGGCGACGTCTTGCTCTTTGATTCAGCACCCATGGAACGAGACCTAGAAGTCACCGGACCCATCGCGGTGAAGATCTTTGTTTCCTGTGATTGCCGGGACTTCGATCTCTGGGTTCGGCTTCTCGATCTCGCCCCAGATGGCACGGCGTTCAATCTTATGAGTCCGGGTTTGGACGTTCAGCGCGCCAGTTATCGTGAGATGAAAAAAGGCCGGCAGCTCCTAAGGCTAGGAAAGATTTACGAGCTTGGCCCCGCCTCGCTCCTGACCAGCAACGTCTTTCAGAAGGGACATCGCATTCGCCTCCAGATTTCGGGCTCGTTTTTTCCCAACTTCTCGCGCAACTTACAGAACGGAGAATTGGAAAACGACTCGGCAACGCTGCAGAAAGCCACGATTTCCATCTACAGCGATCGCCGCCATCCTTCCCGCATTCTTTTACCGCTAACGCATCAGCTTCAATGAGTTAATCACCAATGGGTTGTCGCAGGATCATGCCGTTTCACAGGCACGTGTCTAACAGTCCGCATTCGTTCGACTGCGCTCCAACCGTCAAGGAAAAGACGACCCAAGACTTGTGTCGAATTTGGCTCCAATGAAGTCCAAAGCAGGGCCTCGCGCCCGATGTCCGGGGGATACGGAGGCATTGGGAATCACCTGTGGAGACCCACGATATGGCGACTCTGATGGCGGATGTGGTGGACTCATCGATGGCTTGGGGAAAGACAAGGCGACCTTAAGATGTCTCGTTTTCTCCTAGTAAGCCAATATGCTCAACGAGCGGCGCGTAGGCGCAGCACCGCGCCGTTGCCGTAATCGAGCAGGTAGAGTTCGCCGGCGGGGTCCTGGCCGAAGGAGCTGACGCTGAGATTGTGGTGGAGCACCGGCGTCAGACTCCAATTGCCGCTCGAGTCCTGCACCCCGGCCCAGATATGCCCACTAGAAAGGTCACCGAAGACGTAGGCGCCGGCCAGCCCGACGATCGCAGAACCGCGATAGACGAAACCGCCGATGATGGCCTCGCCGCCGCTGGCATTGTGCGTATACTCCATGATCGGCAGGAATAGCCCTGCCGTGCTGCACACGCTTCCCGGCGGATAGCAGTGGGAAGCTTCCATCTTGTTCCAGCCGAAGTTGCCGGCCCTAGTGATGATGTCCACTTCTTCGAAACTATTCTGGCCAACGTCGCCGGCGAAGAGCTTGCCAGTCGCGCGGTCAAAAGAAAAGCGCCAGGGATTGCGTAGACCGTACGCCCAGATCTCGGGCAAGCCGCTGGGCGGAGTAAAAGGATTGTCCGCCGGGATCGCGTATTGCTTCCCCGGAGCGAAGGCGCCGTCCACGTCGATCCGTAGGATCTTGCCGAGCAGCGTCTGCAGGCTCTGTCCGTTGCCCTGCGGATCGCCCTCGCCGCCACCGTCGCCCAGGCCGATGTAGAGGAACCCGTCGGGCCCGAAAGCGAGCTGGCCGCCATTGTGGTTGTCAAAAGGCTGGTTGACCACCAACAGGATGCGCTCGCTGGACGCATCGGCTTGGTTCGGATTCGAACTGGAGGCCGCGTACTCAGAGAACACCGACTGGAGCTGCAGGCTCAGGCGCCGCGTGTAATAGAGAAAGAAGCGGCGATTCGAGCTGAAGCTGGGGTGAAATGCGAGCCCGAGCAGTCCCTTCTCTCCG
>WNGN01002964.1_pt1 | contig 11402 bp, 8 predicted proteins | sample 5400561 | NCBI WGS metagenome assembly WNGN01 (sample SAMN13153379, study PRJNA577476) | soil metagenome | isolation source: 115 cm soil or saprolite under Garry oak tree replicate 2 | place: USA:California | collected 2016-06-15 | reverse complement strand
GTGAAAGTGCATTACAGCAGGATTTTGTCGCCCGCAGAATAGGGTTCAGGTGGCCATTGTGCGCAGCGGCAAATCTTGAGGGCGGACTTCTCTTACGGGTCAATCGCGTCATTTCGAGCGCGGAGTCACCTTGACCGCTTCACCCCAATGAACGGACGTGCCGGGCCGCGATCGGCTCCTCTGAGTCGTACCACATCCAGACATCCCCAGCCTCGGTGCGACCCCTGAGATTTGGAAGTCCGGCAGGAACCGTAGGCCGTCGCCTCGGGTCGTGAGCCGCCTCCCAGTCTGCCGCCGCCTGTAGGGTCGGCTATTGCGCGGAGCACAAACCGAAATAGGCGCGCGGCTCGGATTAACCAAGTTTTTTAATTTCTACAATCATGTCAAATCGAGCGTCAATTTGTTGCATGATGCGGAAACTTGTTATTGCAGTTGCAGCATTCGCAGTCGTTTCACTGCTGTCGAGCTGTGCAGCACGGCAAGCTTATTATTATCCGCCCGGTTATTACGACTCGCCCTACCCACAGTACTCGTATCCGCCCGCTGCGGAATACTCTCCGCCAGAGTACTCGCCGAGACCGCCCGACTACGGCGATGCTCCTGAACCGTACCGAGATGATCAAAATACTTACGGGTATGGTGGCGGCCCATACCGACGGCCCTAGGAAGACCTGGTCTGCTCTGGTCCCGAAAGCTGACCCAGAGCGCCCCTCGGTGCTAGACCGGTACGTGCCAACAGCGGTCATGTTCATCTGCGGTCCTCAATCTAGGTCCCTATCGTTGAGCCGTGAGTAAAGCGCGCTCCGACAGGCCAGCCGCCTAGTGCGAATTGGCACAGGCATGCTATCGTCTCGCAACTTCGGGGGAACCATGAGGCGGCGGCAATTCGTTTCATTGCTTGGCAGCGCTGCGGTGGCGTGGCCGTTCGCCGCGCTATCCGTATGTTTGCAACAGGTTACTCGCGCGCAAGGCCACAAGGTCCCCTTCCTCGGTTGGCTATCGTCCGCCCCCGGCTCGGACCCTTCGCTTGACGCGTTCCGCGCGGGACTTCGCGAGCTCGACTATGTTGAAGGACGCTCGATACGGGTCGATGCGCGCTCGGCTCAGGACAACGCGGAACTGCGCGCGCTCGCACGAGAACTCGTCCGACAGCAGGCGGATGTGATCGTCGCCAACGGGCGGGCGGCGACCAGGGCCGCCCAGGAAGCGACCGCGACCATACCGGTCGTGATGGCACCGGTCGACGATCCCTATGAATTCGTCGCCAGTCTGTCCCGGCCAAGCGGCAACATCACCGGTCTGGCTCTGCAACAAACCGAAATCGACGCCAAGCAAGTCGAGATTCTGAAGGAGATGGTGCCGGACGTGTCGCGGCTTGCCATCTTTTACTACTACGGCGAGACCTACTATGCCCTTGAGTCGATTGCGCATGCACTCGGCATCGAGGCGCTTTGGATCGCGACCAAGGGGAGCGGCGACGTCGAGAGAGCTTTCGCCGAAGCCCTTGCGAAGAAAGCAAACGGGCTCCTGATCGTCGACACGGGCGCGCTGGGCGGAACCTGCAACATGATCGCGGCCATGGCGTTGGCGCGCGGCATACCGGCCGCCGCATCCTGGCGCGGCGACACTCAGACTGCGCTGCTCCTGACCTACGCGGCCGATAACGCTCATTTGCAGCACCGCGCGGCCTCGTATGTCGACCGCTTACTCAGGGGCGCCAAACCGCACGATCTTCCGATTGAGCAGGCGACAAAATTCGATCTCATCGTGAACCTCAAAGCAGCAAGGGAGCTCGGACTGACGGTTCCGCCTTCCGTACTTCTCCGCGCCAACGAGGTCATCGACTGAGATGCATACCGACAATGGAACCTCGCGTTGGCTGCTCCCATCCCACAGGGTCAGTGGCCAGAGAGCATGGAGAAAGCAAATGGCTCGAAACATTCACCGGTCGTGGGCTGCCGCACTTTGGGCGCTTGTCATGGTCGCGCCAGGCTGGGCGCAGAACGAGCAGTTCATACCTGGTCTCGTGTATCGGACGGGCGCCTACGCGGTGAGCGGGGCGCCTTATGCTAACGGCCGGGTCGATTATTACAGGCTCGTCAATGAGAGGGACGGCGGCATCAACGGCATCAAGATCGTGTTCGAGGAGTGCGAGACCGGTTACGCGACCGATAGGGGTCTGGAATGCTACGAGCGCCTCAAGGGCAAGGGCCCAACCGGCCCGGCGTTCATCGACCCCTTTTCAACGGGTGTGGCCGCCGTACTTACGGATAGGGCGAACGCCGACAAGATCCCCCTCCTGACGCCAGGCTATGGACGCGCCGCCTCGAAGGACGGCTCCGTGTTCATGTGGAATTTTCCGCTGCTCGGGACCTATTGGTCAGCCGCAGATATTGCGATCCAGCACATCGCGAAAGAGATTGGCGGCGTCGACAAGCTCAAGGGCAAGAGAATCGCCTTGCTGTTTCATGACAGCCCATACGGCAAGGAGCCAATTCCCGCGCTGCTGGCGCTCGCCCAGAAGCACGGCTTCGAGTTCAGGTCGATCCCGGTGCCCCATCCCGGCCTCGAACAGGAACCGCAATGGCAGGCCATTCGTCAGGACAAACAGGATTACGTGCTGCTTTGGGGCTGGGGTGCGATGAACAGCGCCGCGATTAAGCAGGCCGCGGCGATGGGCTATCCTCGCGACAAGATGATCGGCGTGTGGTGGTCCGGTTCGGAGGCCGACGTGAGGCCGGCCGGTGATGACGCGAGGGGATACAAGACCCTGATGCTCCAGCACGGCTCCGGCAAGTTCACGGTGCATGCCGATATTCAACGGTACGTCTATGCCAAGGGTAAGGGGTTGGCCAAAGCGGAGGAGATCGGAGAGGTCCTCTACAATCGAGGGCTTATCGGAGCCATGCTCGGAGTGGAGGGGATTCGCAAAGCCCAGGAGAAGTTCGGCAAGATTCCGCTGACGGGAGAGCAAGTGCGTTGGGGGCTCGAGAATCTCGACCTTAACGAGGCGCGCCTCAAAGAACTCGGGTTTGAGGGCATGATGAGGCCTGTGAAGGTTTCCTGCGCCGATCACGAGGGCGCCAGGACTGCACGCATTCAGCAGTGGGACGGCAGCGCGTGGAAAGTGATTTCCGGCTGGTATACCGCGGACGAGACGGTGACTGAGCCGATAGTCAAAGAACTTTCGGCCAAGTACGCCGCCAAGATGAACATTGTGCCGCGCGACTGCTCGAAAGAGGGCTGATCGAAGGCAGTGGCTCTCCTGCAACGAAGAGCTGACGTTCCAATCCTGCGCAGCGTGCGTTCTCGTTGCCCGCCCGCGCCGACGACGCGATCGAATGAAGGCTCGCGGCATGTCTCTTATGGGTCAAACCCGGTCTTCCGGGTGTTTCCGCTTCACGTCCGCTTAGGCGCCGCAACCGGAATTCCAAGCGGCACAGCACGATGTCGCAGTAGTGCCATAACTCAACATCTCCGCCGGACCGGGATCGGCAAGAGGGCGATCCCGCGTTCCGCTCCGGTCGACGCCGGCGCTTTTGGGGGCCGGCTATACAGTCCCGTTCAAAGCGAAATCGAAGATGTCGAAGTTGCGCAGCCGGCGGTCTTGGGCGATTGCGCGATAGGTCTCGTTCAGGGGACACGACAGCATGAAAGGAACAGGCTGCTCCGACAGGCCGCCATGCGAGCGCAGTCTGTGGCCGGTGAGCCCGGCGAGGTCGTGCTCGTCCGGCCGCGAGCCGATCGCGGTGTATGTGTCGGCCACCGCGATGAAATCGCCTTCCCTCTCCTGAGGCATTTCATAGCGCGCGGCGGCGCTTTCTCCATCGAGGACCAGCGCCACGCCGGGAATGCGCGCTGCTGCGTCCATCAGCGTCTGCGCCGGCACGGAACCCGTTGCATAGACGCGCACGAAGGACCCGAGGGCGCCGTGATGCTTCACGAAGGGATCCGTGATCGGGCAGATCACGCGCACCGAGCCCGGACCGAACTGATCGTTTAGCGCCTTTTCCAGATAAACCACCTGCGGCTGGCCGTCGGGAGTGCATTTGTCGGTCATCCCGTGATCCGCCACGATGGCGACCAAGGCGCCGAGCTCAAGCATCCGCCCTACGCGCCTGTCGACTTCGCGATTGAATGAATCCGCCAGTTCCTCGCCGGGTCCGGCGCTGTGCTGGACCATGTCCGACAGCGACAGATACAGGACATCGGCGCGGTGCGTTTCCAGCAGCCTGATTCCCGCATCCAGCACGAACAGTGAGAGATCGGGGCTGTACATGTCCGGCGTCGGACGCCCCACCAGCCGCTCTACCTCGTCGATCCCGTTCTCTTCGAGCGTCGCCTCGCGCGCGTGCTCGGAGGAGAAGCAAATCCCCCTCAGGCCGCTGCCGAGCATCTTGCGGAGCTTGTCCTTGGCTGTGATCGCGGCCACCCGCACGCCAGCATCGGCAAGCGCCGCCAGAACCGTGCCAGAGGAGACGAGCGAGGCGTCGGTGATCATCACCTCCCGGCCGGTTGCCTTGTCGAGATAGTAATTGCCGGAAATGCCATGCACCTTCGGCGGTGCCCCGGTGACAATCGACATGTTGTTCGGATTCGTGAATGTCGGCATCGCGGCGTCGGCGATGGCGAAGAAGCCTTCCGACATGATCCTGGAAATGTTGGGCAACAATCCCGCCAAAACGCCGTGCGAAATGTAACGCGGATCGCAGCCGTCATAGCAGACGACAACGGTCGGGGCCGTGGGTTTGCGGTAGCTCCGCCCGTTGACTCTAATTTCGCCAATGTTCCGCTCAGTCATGACGGCCGATCCTCCCTTTTCTGCCGAATGATGAGGGTCGCCTATTGTAGCAGACCAGCCGCAGGAGCCCACAGGAGGTTATCGAACCGGCAGGGATCAGTCAGCGGGTATGTTAGACATTTTGCAGCCAGGCAGCGGATGGGCCTGCGCCTCCGAGGTCAGCTTGGGGTCAAACTCGGCCCTCGGGCGTTATCCGCGACACTTCCGCTTAGCCGCCGTCAGCGGAATTCCAATGGCCACCGCGATGTCTCAGTCGTGCCACATTCCATGAGGTTGGGATTCCGCCTCCCGCGCTTAGTTCTTCAATGTACGTCAGGTCGGTCTCGACCTCAAAGGCAAGCTAGTCCTCAACCCCTTTTGATGACGAAAATGGCGGACGCCTCGCCCAATAGCGTTACTCCCCTACGACGGCAGGTTGAACAGGAGTAGTATCTTAATTGCCACGCTCGCTGAAATTCGGCCCTAAGGGGCTTTACAAGCCCAGATCCCTACACAATCGCCTATGAGACTGATGGGCAAGCACGGTCCCGATCGAGGGGGATTGGGGACGGAGAGATCGGGACCGCGCCTCCGGGGAACAGACCTCCGGCAAGTCTGAAACCTCGTATCGTGATAGATCATATAACAGTGGGAGGTGTCATGTTCCTTCGGGTATCGATCGCGGCGTCCGCTGCACTTGTTCTGTGCGGCTGCATAACAGCGGAGCAGCAGGCGTCGGTGACAGAACCGCCGAGGCCGATCAAGTGCCATGCAGGGCCAGACTGCAATGCGAAGTGGTCGCGAGCCACAGTCTGGGTAACGGAACATTCCAAATACAAGCTCGAGACCAGCTCGGAATCACTGATTCAGACATCTGGTCCAGGCGCATTCGAGACCGACCCCTCACCGGCGTACAAGATCACAAAAGTAGCGATGGGCCCCGACGAATATACGATCGAGTTCGCGGGCGGGTGCGACAGCATTTTCGGGTGCACTCCAACAATCCCGGCGGCGCGGGCCGACTTCACTCAATCCATCCTGGCGGCAGAAGCTGCACCGCAGTCCCGCCCGACGAAAAAGGATAAGAAAGCCGCCTACCAGACGTCATCGAGGTGATGCTTTCCCAACATCCCCGTCCACCGCCGCCATTCTCCTCGGACGTTAAGAGAGACCACGACAGTGCGTAGGCGTTCGTTGGTTCTGTTGATCGCATTGTCGCTCGGCGGCTGCGTACATTCGACGCTCGAGCCAGCTTCACAAGCCGGTTGGACGCCGAGAGACCGTCAATTATTGGCCAATGTACCCTATTCCCCTGCTGCAATACCCGACGCATATCAGCGGCACCTGGTTGACTATCGTCGCAAGGAGGCGCCTGGCACTATTATAGTCGATACCGACAGTAGGTATCTCTACTATGTGCTGCCAAAAGGCAAAGCCATTCGGTACGGCGTCACGGTCGGCGAGGAAGCGCTTGCTTGGTCGGGTGTCGCCACGATCGGCCGTATGGAAGAGTGGCCGGCTTGGGTACCCACTCGGGAAATCAAACAGCGACTTGCGAATATTCCTAATTACGTGAGTCCTGGGCCACACAATCCGATGGGTGCCCGAGCGCTGTACCTTTATCAAGGCAACAAGGATACGCTGTACCGGATTCATGGGACCAACCAGCCGGAATATATCGGGCAAGCCATTTCGTCGGGCTGCATCCGTATGACCAATGAGGACGCAATCGATCTCTATAATCGAGTAAGAATCGGGGCAACGGTCGTGGTGCTTGCACCAGGGCGCGGGGCCACGCCGGTGAGCCGAACGTCACCTACGCGTTTGGCCCACAATAACTGATCGGATTGCGACCGGCAGCGTCCTGCTGCGATGCGGCCTATGCCGCCGCTCTAATCGAGCATCGCGAGGTCCGTTAAGGGTCATTAGCGGCGATGGCCGGATTCTCTGCGCAGTTCCGGTATTCACCCCATAGCGGAAGGCAATATCGGTGTTGGCGGCACCGTGAAGCCGAGCGCCTTCCGCGGTATCGTTGTTTCAAGACTAATCCGCGGAGAACGCGCCCGCTACGCGTCGCCGCCAACCCAGACCGGTGCCGCGTGGCCAAGGTTAGAGCGTGGCGCCCGCGCTACTTGAAGTGCTTCACGATCCGCTTTGCCATGAGGTCGATCTGCTTGGGGTCGTCGGTGACGGGTCCCAGCACGAGGTACTGGAGCCCCGCCTTCCGCAGGTCGTCAATGCGCATGTTGATGCGGTCGATGTTTCCGACCATGTAGCACTCCTGCAGGCGCTCGTAGCTCCGATTTGTGCCCATGGCACGGAGGAACGGCGCCTTCGACTGCGCCACCGCCTTCTCGTGGCTCGCCGTGTCCACGAGGTGGGTGAAGTTGCAGTGCCCGAAGGTGAGCTTCCTCGAGTTCTTTCCCATTTTCTTCGCGTGCTGCTGGAGTTGCAACCAGTCGCGCTTGACCCACTCCTGCTTGCCCGAGCAGCGCGATAGCCAGTTCCCCGCCTTGACAATGCGGTCCATGACGGTCGGGGCGATGACGGGCACGTCGTGATGGGTGGGATCGGGGGCCCGTGAGCCGCCCGAGACCCAGATCGCCGGCATCTTGGGCGGGCGCGGTTCGATAGTCACGTCGTTGAACTGATAGTACTTTCCCTGGTAGGACACGTTCGGTTTGGTCAGGAGCAGTGTCACCGCCTCGATGATCTCGTCCGTGCGGCGGCCGCGCTCCTCGATGCGCGAGCCCGTCACCTCGTACTCGCGCGCGTACCAGCCAGGGCCGACGCCGAAGACGTACCGATTATCGGAGAGATGGCAGAGCGTAGAGATCTCCTTGGCCAGCACCACGGGATGACGCACGGGCAGGACGAGGATGCCCGTGCCAATCTTCACCGTCCGGGTCAGCGCGGCCGCGAAGGCGAGCACGTTGAGCGGCTCCAGCCATGCGTTGCCGTAGAGTCCCGGGGCGGAGAGTAGATGGTCGACCACCCACACGTCGATGCCGTGGTCCTCGCACTTCTCAATGGACGCGCGGATGCGCTTGACGTTCTTGGGGTCACCTTTGCCACCGCTCCACGCATAGGTCGGGATCCAGGCCCCGAATTTCAGCTTCGTCATCGCGAATATCTTCCTGGGATAGATGAGGGGTCGGGGTCCAATAGTACTCGAAATCCGGCACCTCGGCGAAGGAGAGGAACCTGAACTCTAGCAGCACCTGAAACGCTGCCCTTCGGCTAGGACAGATGCAATGCTGGGTATGATCGCTTCGGGTCATCAGCGACCGTGAATCACTTATGCCGCTTTGCCTTTAAAGCCGACCTAAGTGATGGAACGGCGCAGGGCTGCTGAGTCTGGTCAATCGTCGTATTAACGCCACCAGGAAAATGGAGAAGTTGCATTGGTATTATAACCATACCCCCAATTATCAAATCCCCAGTTGTTAGATTGATATTCAGGGGATCTCGAATACGTACTTCTACTCAGGTTTGACCTGTAGGGAAGATGGACAACTTGGCGGGACCGTACCCGCTCGTCATGACGTTCTATTGGCAGGTACGCATATTTTCGATCTTCGCTTTTCAAAATGGCGATAGTGGGAGTATCTCGACCATAAACGTCCTCTCGAATTTGTAAAGATCCAGACTCATCAACAAAGGCCGTTTGATACGTGAGATGCACCGGGATTGGATTGGTAAAAGTGATGTCGCGTTCGTCCTGGCCAAACATTCTATACAATCGCTCAACCGTGTAACCATCTTGCGGCCGCGCCATTGACAGCAAAACCTCTGCATAGTCGAGCGGATTTTCTACGCGCATGCATCCATGGCTGTAGGCCCGCTTCTCGTGAGTGAAAAGGCGCTTGTCGGGCGTGTCGTGTTGGTAAACAAGAAACTTATTTGGGAAATTAAAGCGAATACGTCCAAGCGCATTCCTCTCGCCTGGCGGCTGAAAAACGTGAATGGAGCCATCGCGGTTATGCTCAATCCGTAAGCCAATCCGTGCCAGCGCATAGGGATCTTGCCTTAGAGCGGGCAAATACTCGTTTCTGACAATCGATGGGGGAACGTTCCACGTCGGATTAATTGTGATAAACTTCATCTGCTCGCTCAGGAGCGGAGTAGGCATATTCGGTTTTCCGACCACAATTTTTGTTTGCCAAATGGTGGCTCCGTCACGCACTACCTTTAACGAATAGTCGGGGATGTTGACCATCACGTATATCTTGCCCAAGTCCCGTGGCAGCCATCGCCAACGCTCCATGTTGGCGAGGATGGTCTCAACGGCCCGATGATCAGAGCCCCGCACCTTGAGCGCTTCAACGGTCGCGGGGCCAAGTTCGCCGTTGGCCTTTAGCCCATGTTCGCGCTGAAATTTTTTCACTGCCTCGACCACGGTGCGATCGTAAACGACGTTGTCTGCGGTCCGAGGTACTCCCAGCCTCTGCCGTAATTCCGCTACTCGCGAATCCCGCATGCCCAACCTAAGGATCACTCCGCCCAGATCGATCGGTTTAGACTGCCGCGAGCGAAGCTCGATGAGCTTGGCGCGCAACGCCCGAAAGCCCTCGTGGGGCGGGTTATAGGACCCTAGGACATCACCGGGATTGGCTGCGGACGCGATGTTAGCCAACACTTCACTTAGTTCGGTCGGCGCCAACTGGTAGGCGATATCCGCGCTGATGCGGGAGTAATGAACCCGACCGATCTGAGCGTGGCGTGCGTAGGTCAGCACCGACTTAGTAAGGGTGAGTTCGGCTTCCGCAAGTGCCTCCGGTCGACCAACTGCTGCCCTGAGGTCCGGGATCGGGTAATCGGCAGGATCGAGCCCATCATTATCGGCTTCCTTTAGGCGAGATATTACCGATCGGGCATGCTTGCTCTCGATGCCGTTAGTAACCCAGAGCGGGGCATAACCTCGGCCGGCATAAAACGCCAGGGCAGCCGTCCGCTGCTCTTTATGTTCAAAAATGCGTTCGGACCCGCCCGTGAGCATCTCCTGCAGCTTCTGGGCGACCGCCAGATCGGCCGGCACGAGATTAGTCGCAATACTCGGCTTAACGGGCTGAGACCCCGGATCCGGAGGCGTCTCCGCCGCCTGACCGCTGCCGCGTTCGCCGAGCTCTTGTCCCTGTCCCGCCATGCCATCGCACAGGAAGCCAGTCGCGAGAACCAAGGCGACCGCAGCGCTCGCAAGAGTAGAAAAAGGCCGAGACGCAGACATCGGACCTGTCCTTTTCAGACCGGTACCAGGACTGAACTGCTTGCAGTGCTTAGAATAGCCACCCTGCAGAACCCATAAGGCCAGAACCAGCATACCTCTGGGGTCCCACACTAAGATAATTCCAAAAGGGTAAAAACGTTCCGAACTAGGCCTCAGAAGTCTCTTAGGTTGGTCAGAGTTGCACCGCGCTGAAAGTGCGTTCCCCCAACCGATTCCGCGCGTCTCGGCTGATAGCCGCTTCAGGGCGAGCAATTTACTGTCATTCTGGGATCGGCTTGCATTTCAGACCCATGTCGGAAAAGATAATAACGTGCTGTTTTCTTGCCTCTGTGCCACATTTGGTTCGAAACCAGCGTAGTGCTCGGTGTGCAGCATGGGATCACGCAGGCGCCTCGACGGGAAAGGAAGCGTGCAGGTGATGACCCTGCGGCGACTTGCCGGATTGGCGGCATTGTGCGGAATGGTTGTCCTCGTTACTTGGGGTGCTGCCGGACGGCTCGGCTTCGGTTCGCCCGATGTGCGGAATACCGAAGCATGGAAGGAGCACCGGGGAGCAACATCGGGAATTGCCGCTTCGGAGCGCATCGAGGCTCCGCAACGGACCGCAATGGGCAAGGATGCTGTTTCCACCGCCGATGTATTGGGCAACGCCTTTCCCAACGCTCGACCTATTCCACGGTCCGAAATACCACCCGTACACGTGACCTCAGGGAATAGCCGTGACCCGGGCCAAGGCTACTCAAGAGAGGCAGATAGCTCCGTAGGAACTGCCGACGAATGCCTTGGTGCAGAAACCTGCATCGACCAATATCTCTGGTCTGTGTACCAACGGGCCCCCAAACTCGATACCATCAAGGTGGCTGAGCATGACCTGAGCCCCCGAATCTCCTCCAAAAATGAGTAGAGTCCGTCACCTCGAGAAGAGGGATGGACATGAGGGCGAGCCGGTTTACGGAAGAGCAGGTCATCGGGATCTTGCGGGAGCAGGATGCTGGGGCGAAGACGAGTGACGTCTGCCGCAGGCACGGGATCAGCAGCGCGACGTTTTACAAGTGGAAGGCCAAGTACGGTGGCCTTGACGTGTCGGAGGCCAAGCGGCTGAGGGCGCTCGAGGCGGAGAACGCCAGGCTCAAGAAGCTGCTGGCCGATGCGATGCTCGACAACGCGATGCTCAAGGAGATCGCCTCAAAAAAATGGTGACGCCCGCCGTCAGGCGAGAGGCCGTCACTCAGCTCAGGGTAGGGTTCGAGGTGAGCGAACGGCGGGCGTGTGGGGTGCTCGGAGTGGATCGGAGCTCGGTCCGCTATCGCAGCTCCCGACCGGATGATGCCATCGCTCGGGCTCGCCTGCGCGAGCTCGCTGCCGTGCGTCGCCGGTTCGGCTATCGACGCCTCC
>WNGN01009567.1_pt1 | contig 11403 bp, 7 predicted proteins | sample 5400561 | NCBI WGS metagenome assembly WNGN01 (sample SAMN13153379, study PRJNA577476) | soil metagenome | isolation source: 115 cm soil or saprolite under Garry oak tree replicate 2 | place: USA:California | collected 2016-06-15 | reverse complement strand
CTCCTCGTTGCGAACAGTGGGGAAAATAAGCTAAGGCAAGGCGCCACAATCACTTAGCTGTTTTCACGGGGCCCCTAATTGGCAAACCTGGCAAACCGGTTTTCTCTCTGTCTTTTCAGTGCAGTTCGACGGTGAGGAGCCGGATAAAATCACGCGCGGTGCCTGTGCCTGTAACGACGACAAAGTCATTTTCGAGAAGCCTCTGAATTGGACAACCCGGAGTTTTATTTCCGCGAAGCAGAGGGAGTACGAAAATGGGCCTCCCACTCCGGAGCCCAGTGGCGAACTATCGTGCGAGTGGCTTTACGTGGCTAAGTTGGCAGAATCCAGCATGAAAATGGTCCGTTTTCGACTGTAGTTGGATCCTGGCGAGGTCGCTTCTACGAATAGCCGACTTTTGGGGAAGCTGCTCGTCTTTTTGTTTTGATGTAGACGTGCGGCGACGCTCACTCTAAAGAGAGCCCCATAGCCAATTTCACGAATGATTCGCCCTCTCAAAGAATTGGGAGTAATGTGTTTGGCGTGAAAGCCGGTTCTTGCTTAATCGTTGTGGCTTTGTCAATAAGCGTCGTCGCTTGCAACCGCCAGCAGATTGCGCGACGCCTGGATTTCAACCAAGATGTTCAGCCGATCCTAGCGAGGCGTTGTTTCAGTTGTCATGGTCCCGACCCAGAAATGCGCAAGGCGGGCTTGCGGCTCGACCTTGCGGAGTGGGCGATGAAGAAGCGGGACGGCCATCGCGATGCCATCGTCCCCGGTCACCCTGAGAAGAGCGAACTCGTCAAACGAATTGAGTCCAAAGACCCGCACTATCTGATGCCGCAAACTGCGCAGGACGAAGCCAAGCCGATGAGCGCTTACGAGATCGCGATTCTTAGGGAATGGATCAAGCAAGGTGCCGTTTACCGCCCACATTGGGCTTTCGAAGCACCCATTCGCCCTGCTATTCCCCACAATACCGGGGGCGATCCTTGGGTGAAGAACCCGATTGACGGCTTCATCCTTGCAAAGCTCGAAAAAGAAGGTCTCCAGCCTTCGCCGGAAACCGATAAGCCGACCCTAATTCGCCGCGTAACGCTTGATCTCACAGGACTCTTGCCCACACCAGAGGAGGTTCAGGCATTCGTAAGCGACTCTTCACCCGATGCTTATGAGCATCTTGTCGACCGGCTGCTTGCCGAGCCTGCCTTCGGCGAACAGCGCGCGCGCTATTGGCTCGACTACGCCAGATACGCTGATACTTACGGCCTGCATTATGACAACAGCCGGGACATTTGGCCCTACCGCGACTACGTGATCCGCTCGTTCAACAACAACAAGCCTTTCGACCAGTTTGCTATGGAGCAGATCGCCGGCGACCTCATGCCGATGAAGAACCTTGAACCCCTGATCGGGAGTGGATACGTGCGATTGGGGGTGAGCAGCAACGAAGGCGGCACGATTCCAGAGGAGTTGCGGGTGAACATCGCTCGCGAGCGCACAGAAGCGTTTGGAGCCACGTTCATGGGGATTACGGTTGGTTGCGCGGTGTGTCACGACCATAAATTTGACCCAACCACGCAGCATGATTTTTATGCGCTGAGCGCCTTCTTCAACAATATCGACGAGAAGCCGTTTAATGACGACCGGCCGGTGTGGGCACCGGCTGTTCGTGTTCCGAAAGCCGACAGAGCAGAGGCATACAACCGCGAATTGGCCCACCGCTCTGAACTGCAGGGAAAACTGAATGCCATGCGGCTCGACGCCGACAGACTTGTGGCCGAATGGCTGGCCTCTCACAAAAACCCAGCGCATCCGGTCTCGATCCGCGGACTCATTGTCCGGCTGCGGCTCGATGAGGGTGGCGGCGAAGAGTTGAAGAACAGCGCACCGAATGCAAATCCCGGAAGCTTCAAGACGACGACCATGAAACCGGAATGGGGCGAGACCACCTGGTTGTGGCCCGACTTCCGGATGCAGTCCAGCACGCGAGTGCTCCTTGGGCAGACTGCCGATTACGAAGCGAGCCATGCGTTTTCCGCGGGTGGTTGGTTCATGTTCCGATCGGCGCCGTTTCATCCCGGCAGTTTTGGAACGCTGCTGTCGAAGATGGAATCGACACAGCACGATCGTGGCTGGGAGCTGGCCGCCGACGAGAACGGCACCTTGACCGTAGCGCTGGTCCATCAAGCACCGAAAAAAGGGAAGCCGAAAAAGAAGGAAGACAAGAAAGCCCCGCGCGAAAAGCCACCTGTAGCAAAGGAAGCCTTTAACTATCCGACCCCTCGGGACCTCACTAAAAAGGACCTGGCACCGAACAAGCCTCTGGAACAGCTAAAGGCAGAGAAAGAGGAAGAGAAAAAGGCAAAAGCGAAGGCGGAGGCGGAAGCCAAAACAAGAAAGTCCCAATCCACCGCAACTCCGGATGAGAAGCTGCCCGAGATCTCGGTCCGTGTCGCCGCAGTGAAGCCACTGTCGCTCGACAACGCGTGGAGACACATTTTTTTCACTTATGACGGCTCCGGATTTGCCTCCGGCGTCAAGATTTACGTGGATGGCGTACAGGTCGCTACGCAGGTGGTTAAAGACGACCTCAGTAAGGCGAGCATCCGTACTGACGCTCCCCTGCAATTGGGCTGGCGCAATCCAGACGAGCATCCCGCGAAGGACGCGCGTTACCAGGACATCCGTCTGTATGCAAGGACTCTGGCCCCAGACGAGGTCAAACGGCTTCCCTTCGAGGACTATGTAGCGGAGATTGCAACACGCCCGACGGCCGAGTGGACGCACGACCAATCGCACGTTGTCACGGCATTTTACCTCAGTCATATTGATCCCACTTGGCGGCGGATCCAGCGCGAAATGGCTCCCCTCGATGAGCAATTGGACCGCTTGTCCTCAGGCGGTGACTTGACGCTGGTTTCCTGGGAAAAGTCCACCATCCCTTATGCTCATGTGCTGACGCGTGGTGTGTACACGGCGCGCACCGAGCGAGTTGAAGCCAACACGCCGCACTTTCTTTTCCCATTGGCCACAAATGCCCCGAGCAATCGTATCGCTTTGGCGAAATGGACCACGAGCCCAGAGAACCCCCTCACCGCCCGCGTCACTGTCAATCGTATGTGGTACGAACTTTTCGGCACAGGGCTGGTGGAGACAACGGAAGATTTCGGAATCATGGGACAGCGGCCCACGCATCCCGAATTGCTCGACTGGCTTGCCGTCGAGTTTCGCGACAGTGGATGGAACATCAAACACATGTACAAGCTGATGGTGATGTCGGCCACCTACCGCCAAAGCTCGAAGACAAGCTCCGAGCAGCTCGCAAAAGATCCGAGGAACGTCTTCTTGTCTCGCGGTCCGCGGTTCCGAATGGATGCAGAGATGGTCCGCGATATCGCGCTCGAGTCCAGCGGGCTGCTGGTCGATAAAATCGGTGGGCCGAGCGTGAAGCCCTACCAGCCCCCGAGCATTTGGGAACAAGTAAGCTACCCGACGAGCGACACAGTGCGTTACGTGCAAGAACACGCTGATTCCCTCCACCGCCGCAGCATGTACACGTACGTAAAACGCATGGCGCCTCTGCCTAATATGGATGCCTTCGATGCTCCTGCGCGTGATGTGGTCTGCACCCGGCGGCAGCGCACGGATACGCCGCTCCAGGCGCTGGTTACCATGAATGACGTGCAGTGGGTGGAAGCGGCCAGGGCTCTGGCCGTGCGTGTCATTCGCGAAGCTGGGCCGCTTCCCGAAGAGAGGATCAACCGCATGGGCCTGATTCTGCTGGCGCACGTCCCTTCTCCCCAGACGGCTGGCGTTTTGGAGAAATCGTTTCGTGAAATGGAGAGGCACTACGCCGGAAATCCGAAAGATGCCCGTTCTCTCGTAAACATTGGTGAAATGAGACGCGACAGCTCGATTCCGGAACCGGAGCTGGCTGCCTGGACGATAGTCGCCAGCGAAATGCTGAATCTCGATGAGACCGTCAATAAGTAGAAGGCTCCTATGAAGCAGCACGCACTGTGCAGCGATTGCGAAGACAAAATCACCCCGATGGATCTACCCATTCCAGATGCGCTCAAAGAAGAGTGGTCGGTCTCTGAGTCCCGCCGCCAATTCCTTGGACGCTGCGGAAAAGTGCTAGGCTGGGCATCGCTTGCAACTCTTTTCGGCGAAGCAAGCTTTCGCCATCTGGCTTTTGCGTCAGGCCCCAAGCCGCAGCCAGGATTCGGCGAGAACACCCTCGGGCTTCCACACTTCGCGCCGAAGGCCAAACGCGCAATTTATCTATTCATGTCTGGTGCTCCGCCACAGGTTGATCTTTTCGATTACAAACCGAGCCTCGCTCTGCAATTCGACAAAGACATGCCCGCCTCGGTTCGAGGTAACCAACAGTTAACCGGAATGACCGCTGGGCAGGCCCGCTTTCCGGTTGCTCCTTCACACTGGCCCTTCAGTCGGCTTGGCCAAACCGGAACCTGGATCAGCGATTTGCTTCCGTACACCGCGCGTATGGTGGACGATCTTACGTTTATCAAGTCGACCAACACCGATGCCATCAACCATGAGCCGGCGATCATGCTCATGAACACAGGTAACATGAACGCAGGCAAGCCGTGCCTCGGCGCCTGGCTGGCATACGGCCTTGGCAGCATGAACGACAATTTGCCGACATTTGTTGTTCTGCAGACGAAGACCAATCCAAAGGAGAACAATCAGCCGGTCTCTTCCCGTTTGTGGAGCAGCCGCAAGATGCTGGACGCGGTAGAAGAGATCAATCGGCAGACACTCGCCGAAGTGGGAGATCCCGAGACGAATTCGAGAATCGCGCAATATGAAATGGCGTTTCGGATGCAATCGTCCGTGCCAGAGCTCGCGGACCTCAGCAAAGAGCCCGAATCGACCTGGGAACTCTACGGTCCGGAAGCTAAAGAGCCCGGCACGTTCGCCTACAATTGCCTTCTTGCCCGGCGCCTGGCCGAACGCGGTGTCCGTTTCACACAAATCTATAAGCGAGGCTGGGATGTGCACGACAATGTCGTGGGCATGTTGCCCGTGCTTTGCCAGGAGACTGACCGAGGTTGTTATGCCCTGGTCACCGATCTCAAGCGCCGGGGCCTGCTCGATGACACGCTGGTCATCTGGGCGGGTGAATTCGGGCGTACCGTGTACAGCCAAGGAGGGTTGAGCCAAGAGAATTATGGCCGCGACCATCATCCGCGCTGTTTCACGACCTGGATGACTGGCGGGGGCGTGCGTCCCGGGGTCACCTATGGTGAGACCGATGACTATAGCTACAACGTGGTAAAGGATCCGGTGCACGTGCGCGACTTCAATGCGACGATTCTTCATTGCCTGGGCATTGACCACAACAAATTTAGTTATCGATTCCAAGGCTTGGATCAAAAGCTCACCAGCCCCGTCCCGGCGTTTGTCGTGCAAGGAATATTGGCGTGAATGTGGCAGCTACCGTCGCGCGCACCGCCGGGGATGCACTACGAAGAGCGCGCCTGATTCCCCGACTGTGGATTGGGGCCGGATGTGTCGGCATTTCCATTCTGCTCTTGCCGCTCTTTTTCCCTCTCGACGGCAAACCCCACGCTGACTGGCTGCAATTCTTCGGCCGCTTCCATCCTTTAGTGGTGCATCTTCCCATCGGGCTGATTGTGATCCTGCCGCTTGTCGAGTTTGCAGGGACCAGGCGGCAGTCCTTCCGCGAGGTGGCAGGTTTTCTCCTGGAGATCTCGCTGGCAACCTGCGTCGTTTCCATTCTCTTTGGATTTCTCTTGGCCTATGGCAGCGGGGAAATCGGAACGACCGTCACGCGTCACATGCGCGGTGGAATCCTGCTGGCAATTGAGCTTTTGTTGTGCCTAGCCGTTCGGCCTTCATGGCTTCGGGCGCAGCGATCACGCTTGTATGCCATCCTGCTGACTGCGGTTCTCATGACACTTGCGTGGACCGCACACCAGGGCGGCTCGCTTACGCACGGGAGCGACTACTTGACCCGGTACATGCCCGCCACACTCAAGAGGGTTCTCGCTCCAAGCGCGGTCTCATCTCATCCCAATTCTTTTTTCGCCCGGCATATCTATCCCGTTCTCGACACAAAATGTGTTGCGTGCCACGGCACCAATAAAGAACAGGGCGGTTTGCGGCTGGATTCTTATGAGTCGCTTATGGCGGGGGGCAAAGATGGCATGGTGATCGCACCTCGCAATCCCGACGGCAGTCTCCTCTTGCAAAAGGTCACGCTGCCTCCCACCGACCATCACTTCATGCCTGCTGAAGGCCGCACTCCACTGACGCGTGAGGAGATTGCAAGAATCCGTGCCTGGGTACTGCAGGGAGCTTCGCCTGATGCGGCCAGCATACCGAACATTTTCATCGCCGAGGATCAGGAACAAGCACGGCCGCCAGTTGGCGACTACAGTGCATTCATCGTCGAAATTAGGCAAATGCAGCAATCACAAGGAGCGAAGCTCGTGCCGGTATCGGCGAACCCGTCGGATGGACTCATCCTGCGCACTGCCGACGTCGCTGGCACGTTCGATGATGCCCACCTGACGAAGCTCCAGCGGTTTGCGCCCTTTATCGTCGAGGCGGAACTCGCACGAACCGCAGTCACCGATGCAGGCGTCGAAACTCTGAGCCAGTTCAAGAATCTGCGGGCTCTTCATCTGGATGGTACGGCCGTGACCGGACGGACGCTCGGGAAGCTGTCTTCCTTATCGCAACTCACCTACCTGAATCTAAGTGGGACCAAAGTCACTAGCGACGCCGCCGCTCCGTTGAAACTCGAGCCGAATTTACGTCACCTGTATCTTTTCAACACACCCGCAGAACCGGCACCGACAGCGGACAGTGGCGTCAGGAGCATCCAATGACAAAGTTCAACCGGCGTGCGTTCATGAGCGTGGCGGGAATCGCAGCAGCTGAGACCGTTTTTTCCCCACTTGTTTCGGCAAGAACCAATAGGTCCGATGCGCCTGCGACCCTGACTGGCAATGGCGAATGGACTTATGAAGTTGTACCGGGTTGGGGGTCGCTCCCTTCGGGCATGAGCTTCGGAGGCACGCATGGCGCCGTCGCCCAGGCCAATGCGGGCAACATCTATGTCAGCACGCAAAGTGCTACTGGAGTGCTCGTCTACAACCGCAGCGGGAGTTTGGTCAGGACCATAGCAAATGCGTATCCCGAAGTTCATTCGATGGTTCACGCCGAGGAGCACGGAGAGGAGTTCTTCTATACGACCGTGCAGAAAGGCACGCCCGCAGAGAACTGGCTCTTTATAAAGATGAAGACCGACGGTACGGTGGTGATGAAAATCACCGCTCCGCGGGAAGCCGGGTTCAAGACTCCCAATGAGTGGCGTCTTACCGCTGCCGTTCCCGCTCCCGACGGTTCCATCTTCATCGCCAATGGGTACGGCGACTCGCGCATTTTCCGTTTCGACAAGCATGGCAACTACAAGGGAAGCTTTGCGGAGAAAGGAAACCGTGAAGGACAGCTCGACTGTTCTCACGGGCTAACCCTGGACCTGCGTTACCGCCAGCCGCTGTTGATGGTTTGCGATCGGGAAAACCGGCGGTTGTGCCACTTCGACCTTGATGGCAAGTACGTCGGCACGGTCGCCGAACACTTGCGGCGGCCCTGCCAGGTGAGTTTCAGCGGTGATTACGCAGTGGTTTCCGAATTAGAAGGTCGCGTTACGGTCCTCGATGGGGACAACGTGCCGATTGCTTTCTTAGGTGATAATCCGCAGACGACACAATGGGCAAATTACGAACTCGATCCGCACAACATCAAGGCAGACCTGTTCAGCGCGGCGCATGGCTGCTTGGTCGATTCGGATCGAAACATCTTCGTTTCCGATTGGAACCGCACGGGCCGGGTCACAAAACTCGCCAGGCGCAGAATCTGAAGGTTGGAACCATCGACCGACAGTACGGAAAAACAGTGGTTACAGATCCGAGAAACCGCTGCCTCACGAGGGTGTGGGGCGAACGGACAACCCTCCAGATGTCAGACTAGAGGTGACGGATTCCTTTCTTCTCCTGCTAGAACGCGCTTACAAATCGTCCCCGGGGAAAACCCACTTTTCTCGTCCCGGCGCAACCTGATCGGTCAAGGAAGCGTTCAAGCCGGTCAGCATGCGAGAGTTTAGGTTGGGAATCTCGATTGGTCGGGAGCGCCACACCGGTTCCCGCTCGCGGCGGGAATTGGGACGCTACTCGGTGGTGCTGCGATCGGCCCATTCCACGAGGCCGACGAAGATCGTCGGGTTGCCGAACTTGAATCAGTCTATTGCAGTTCAGCTCATGACTTTAAAGAAGAAAGGCGCTTAGAGGATTTTCTCTCCCTTATAGAATTCCAAGGCAAAGCGGACTCCCCGTCATCGCTTAGAGTTTGCCGGAACGCGCCGACCGCTGGGACGCCGGCTCGAACAACGCTCTCAGACACACCCAGGTAGTCGTCCGGTAGAGGCAACCCACCCGGGTGGAATCCACGTCGACGAAAAACGCGCTACTCGTTGAAGTGCCAGAGCAGTTGGCGTGCCCTCGCTTCAACTGCAACACGAATCATCGAGCGTCCTGCTCGCCGGGATGGAGAACGGCTGCGGGGGAAGATCGCTTTCGCTGAGCTTCCGAATGGAATCGACGACCGACGGCTCGCGAATCCCACGCCTTGCGGAATTCGCAAGAATAAAGACCAACTCTTCCGGTCTCATAACGCCGAAAGCCGGATGGAGCATCCGGCTTTCGCAAAGCAAAATAGTTTGGTGGACGGGACCGGGATCGAACCGGCGACCTCCTCATTTCGAACAGTGGGGAAAATAAGCTAAGGCAAGGCGCCACAATCACTTAGCTATTTTCACGAGGCCCTTAATTGGCAAACCTGGCAAACCGGTTGTCTCTTTGTCTTTCCAGTGCAGTTCGATGGTGAGAAGCCGGATAAAATCACGCGCGGTGCCTGTGCCTGTAACGACGAGAAGCAGAGGGAGTACGAAAATGGGCCTCCCACTCCGGAGCCCAGTGGCGAAACTATCGTGCGAGGCCGCGACCGAGGAAAACGCAAAGAGCACGCCTTACCGGACATGTGCCGTACCATTACGAATTTTCCAAGGTTCTTAACAACGTGAAGCGCGATTACCAACCCATTTGGCTCATCCGCTCTTGGATGAGACCGCTATAGCGATTCATGTGGTCGGGCCGCCGCTTCAGGGGCAACGGCAGAATCGCGGCGAGTCGTGCCGCTTGTTCCCGGTCGATACCCAGGGCTGAAGTTTGGTAGTAGGAACGGCACGCCGACTCCGCGCCATAAACTCCAGGCCCCCATTCGACCACGTTGAGATAGAGTTCCAGAATGCGCCGCTTGCCGAGAGCCAATTCGGCCACCGGGACAAGAGTGAACTCGGCACCCTTGCGAAGAATGGAGCGGCCGGTTCCGAAGAACAGATTTTTTACCAGTTGCTGCGTAAGGGTGGACCCTCCGCGAATGCGGCCGCCTTCCATATTGTCTTCAGCAGCGATTTGCATCGCGTGCCAATCGAATCCATGGTGCTGGTAGAAGCGCACATCTTCCGCGGCGATGACCGCATGCTGAAAATCGCGCGAGATTTCGCTCAGCGGAACGAATTCGTATCGGTCGTAATAGGGCTTGTGTTGAATCCATGCCTGCAAGCGCCGCTCCATGTGCACCGCGGTGGTCGGCGGGTCGATCCACCGGGCAGTCACAAGAATCAGCACAGCAACCGACCAAAGCAGCGCCACTCCGACGAGAAACCACCTGAGGAAGGATCGGATGGAGCTTTTCCGATGTGGAGTCTCGGGGGTTATGTCTGGATTTTCAGTCACACCTCAGAATAATCGATTGGGCTGAATTGACGATAGCGCCAGAGTGGCCGGGTTACCGGACATGTACCCTCTGACTGATCTACTTCTCCGGTAACCGCTTATCAGAGTTTGCGCGGCAAGCCTGTTCCACACGAAACCGGAGACTAGGGCGACGGGTGGAAAAGAAAATACTACCCCTACAACGCAAACAAAGTTTGAATCGGAAACGTTAGGAATGAAAACTCTGCGTGAATTGCTACCACCACCAGCAGAACTGCTCGAACTCGACGCCGAAGATGTGGCGTCTCTCCTTCTAATCTATCTGAACCAGGGCACGGGCCGCCAAATCAGCCGCTACAACCTGTTCATTCGCAGCGGTGAGCTTGGGGGTTACGCGGGTGATAGATACGATGAGATAGCTCACGCCATCTCTTAGCTCCAGGGCAACCCCAGCCCCATAGACCAAGATCACACGCTCGCGCGATTTCACGTTCGCCGCTGGCGAAGCTACATGAATCTCCCCTTCGCTCACGGTGGCGAGCCAGCTCTCAGTGAATGCCGCCAAGAAATTGCGGAAGTTGTTGCGTTCGGACCTGTCTGCATTCCCAAGAACCCGACAACAGAAACTACCAGACAGCTGGCTTTGAGAATCCACCTTTAGCGTCATGGACAGTTGCGGGAAATTGACTGCCAATCAGGTGGCCTTACCGAATGCGTTTCACAAAAGTTGCATATCGTTGTAATTCCTTGCTGTGGTACTGGTGAGGGTTGATGATCCCGACCGGCAATTTCAGTTCTTGTGCCACGATTCGAACAGGCTCGGTGAGATCAGAGTCGTTGGAGATTAGAACAGCTACTTCAAACTGCTTCAAAAAAGCGTCGCGTACCAAGTGGGACGCTAGATTGACGTCGGAACCCTTTTCCTCAGTCTTGTCGACCCAAACCTTTTTTCGCGGCGTCACGCCCGACAAATACATGGGAACTGAGTGCGTCAGGAAGTGTCCATATTTGATCGTCACCGACGTTGTTTTGAGCGCGCGAATGTAAAAACCTTGATCGTGTGCGGACGTGGGATTCGTCGGGAGCGCGCTAACTCTCGCAGTAAAGTATTTGATCGACTGGATTGTGTCGGAAGGGAGAAGAGCTTGGCAGAGTTTTGACAAATCGAGCCACTTGTAAGGTGTGCTCCTCAGTGCTCCGTAGTACAGGTTGAAACCATCAACATATACGGTAACCTTTGCCAAATGCCTGCCCCCTTGGATCGCGAAAGATATCCCGGTGAAAACAAAATGCCGAAAATGCCGCCATTGACAAAATGGCGCTGAGGAGTATACTACTCCCGTATCCCCCCTACCCCTTGGTGGGTAGGGAGCGAAGCCGACCTAGCGGTCGGCTTCAGTGTTTTGGGGACTCGCCCTCTACACGCCCGAAGGTCATGAGAGGCGCATTGGCGAGTTCAGTCCATTGCCTTTTGGTGTGACGACGTGTTCGCAACCGCCAAAGTGCTGAAGTCCAAAGGCGTCAGTTTTGCCCAAGAACCCAAGAACGAGCCCTGGGGATCGATCGCCATATTCAAGGACCCGGACGG
>WNGN01002963.1_pt1 | contig 11406 bp, 10 predicted proteins | sample 5400561 | NCBI WGS metagenome assembly WNGN01 (sample SAMN13153379, study PRJNA577476) | soil metagenome | isolation source: 115 cm soil or saprolite under Garry oak tree replicate 2 | place: USA:California | collected 2016-06-15 | reverse complement strand
AGTCCGGGGATGCGCTGCTCAAGCCCGTGACGTTACCGCCGGGTCGAGCGAGGCTCGCGACAAGCCCGAGCGCAACGGGATCTGCGCTGTGCACGATAATGATTGGAATGGTTGCGGTCGCTTGTTTGGCAGCCTTGACCGCGGGCGTAGCGGCGGCGACTATGATGTCAACCCGCAGACGGACCAGGTCGGCCGCCAGCGCCGGTAGTCGCTCTTCCCTATCGTCGTCAAACCGCTGCTCAAGAGCGATGTTCTTGCCCTCCACGTAGCCCCGCTCGCGCAGCCCCTGCTGGAAGGCTTCGAGCCGGGTCATGAGAGAGGTAGAAGTACCCTGCAATAGAAGACCAACGCGCGGCGCTTTCATCGGCTGCTGCGCCTCGGCCGACGAGAGAGTCGGCAGAAAGACAGTTAGCAGTAGGCAGGTAAGAGTCTGTTTGATGATCTGTTTTGCACCCGATTTCTTACTGCTAACTGCTTGCTGCTGTCTGCTCGCTGTCATTTGATCACCTTGTCTGCCCGGTACAGCACAGACTGCGGAATCGTGACCCCGATTTGCTTCGCCGCTTTGAGGTTGATGACCAGCTCGAACTTTGCCGGGGCTTCAACGGGCAGATCCGCCGGCTTAGCTCCTTTCAGGATCTTATCTACATACGTCGCGGCCCGCCTGTGCATGCCCGGGTAGCTTGGCCCATAGGACATCAAGCCACCTGCTTCGACCAACTCCTCGTATGCATGCACCCCTGGTAAGCGATTTTGAGTGGCGAAGTCCATGATGCGCGCGCGGTTGTGCAGGAACAGGCGATCCGCCAATACGAGGAGCGCACCCGGCCGGTCTCTGCGAATTATCGCAAACGCATTGTCGAACTGCTCCTGCGCTTGCACCCCGAGGGAGAGCACTTTTATTCCCATTGCGTGAGCAGCCGCCTGCGTCTCCCTTTCCCCCACCACCTGCAAAGGGCTGGTGGGGTTCCAGAGTACAGCAACGTGCGAGATTTTAGGGACCACTTCCCTAAGCAGCTCCAACCGCTTCCCGTCTAGCTCCGGTGAGATCGAGGTCAACCCGGTGAGGTTTCCGCCAGGGTGGGCGAGGCTCGCGATGAGGCCCGTCCCCACAGGGTCGCCGACGGCGATCATGACAAGGGGCAAGGTCGTTGTCGCCTTCTTGAGAGCGATCGTGGCGGGCGTGCCGGCGGTAACGATCAGGTCAACGTTAAGGGCGATCAGCTCGGCGATAAGGGTGGGAAAGCGCTCATACTTTCCCTCGGCCCATCGCCACTCAATGACGATGTTTTTACCCTCGATATAGCCAAGGTCACGCAACCCTTCGCGAAACGGCCCGACGAGATTCTCCTCAAGCGCAGGGGTAGAGTTCCCCAGAAAACCTATCCGGGGGATTTTCTTTGGCTGCTGCGCTTCCGCGAGATGGACCGACACGAGAATTAAAGTTGCTAGAAATGAGACGACGATCTTTTTATTCATCGAGTTTCTCCGCCAATCGAAAATCCAAAACCTGTGGTGAGCCCTTCGGCTGAACTCAGGATAAACTCCGTCGAACCATCACTTGATCACCCTATCCGCCTGCGCCAGCACATTCGGCGGTATCGTCAGGCCGATCTGCTTCGCCGCCTTCAGGTTGATGATGAACTCGAACTTCTTCGGCTGTTCCACGGGGAGATCGGCGGGCTTGGCTCCTTTCAAGATCTTGTCCACATACGTAGCGGCGCGCCGGAACAAGTCGGTACTGCTCACGCTGTAGGTCATGAGGCCTTTGTCTTCCACAAATTCTGCCCTGTCATATATCGCCGGTAGCCGGTTCTTTACCGCGAGGTCTGTAATCTGTGTTCGCTGAGAAGTAGCGAAGGGGCTCGTCAGCACGAGGACTGCGTCAGCACGCCCCTTGCTTGCGGCTCGGAACGCAGTCTCAATATCCTTGGGACTTAGTATGTCCAGGTATTGAAGCTTCACTCCGAACGCGCCGGCCGCGAGTTCCGTTTCTTTTAACGATTGTGCGTTGCCCGACCTGGTTGAACTCCCGAGGACAGCCACGCGCGAGAGCCTGGGAACGATCTCCTTCATAAGCTCCAGTTGTTTTCCGCTTAGCTCCGGGGCAAGGGTTGCCAGTCCAGTAATGTTACCGCCCGGTCGCGCAAGGCTGGCGACGAAGCCGCTCCCGACAGGGTCGGTATCCTGCGCCATGACAATGGGAATCGTAGAAGTTGCTTTTTTGGCCGGACGGGTTGCTGTCGAACCACCCGAGACGATGATGTCGACCTTGAGACGCACTAGCTCGGCGGCGAGCGCAGGGAGGCGATCGGGTTTTCCCTCTGCGTATCGCCACTCAATGACGATGTTCTTTCCCTCGACGTAGCCAAGGTCCCGCAGACCCTGCCGGAAAGCCCCGAAGCGGGCCGAGTTAGCGGAAAGGGAGACAGCGGCTAGGAATCCTATCCGGGGGATTTTTATTGGCTGCTGCTGCGCCTCGACTGCAAAGCACGGAGCAAGGAGGAGGGAGCATAGAGAAAGGAGAATGATTTTTTTTGTCATTGCTGCCCGTCCTGCTTTTCCGATCTCTGACGTCTGACTTCTGACCTCTGTCATTTGATGACTTTGTCCGCCCGATATAGCACCGACTGCGGAATCGTTAGGCCGATCTGCTTGGCCGCCTTCAGGTTGACGATGAACTCAAACTTCGTCGGCTGCTCCACGGGCAGATCGGCCGGCTTCGTTCCTTTCAAAATCTTATCCACATACGTGGCAGCGCGGCGGTGCATGTCGGGAGCGCTGAACCCATAGGACATGACCCCGCCAGCGTCTACGAACTCCCTTTGTCCATACATGGACGGCAGCCGATTCGTCTGCGCAAAGCTCGCGATCCGGTCTCGGTTAGCGAACGCTACGGGATTCGGTCCAGGTACAATCAACGCCTGCGCGCGCTGTTTCGTCACTGCTGAGAAAGCGCGGTCGAAGTCCTCGGCGCGGACCACTTCAGCGGATTGAAGCTGCAGACCCAGCGAACGGGCCGCACCCTCTGTTTGGTTGTAGTCAAGCACGGCGCCCCGGACGTCGGGATTCCAGAGAAAGGCCAAGCGGGAAAGCCCGGGGACGGCTTCCATCAGCAGCTCCAGCCGCTTCCCGCTGAGCTCCGGGGAGATAGTGCTGTTGCCGGTGACATTTCCACCGGGGCGCGCAAGACTCGCAACTAACCCGGTCCCGACCGGATCGCTGCTTATCGCCATGACGATCGGGATCGTCTGAGTCTCTCGTTTGACCGCCGCAATCGCTACATCTGTGGACGCCACAATCACGTCCACCTTGAGGCCCACCAGCTCACGCGCGAGCTCCGCAATTCGTTCGGCTCTGGCCTCGCCGTAGCGAACCTCCAAAACGAGAGTTTTCCCTTCGACATAGCCAAGCTCCCGCATCCCTTGCCGGAACGCCTCGATATTATGCGCTGCAGCCGCTGGAGTGCTCGCAAGAAGGTAGCCGATCTTCGCGATCTTCTTTGGCTGCTGCGCCTCGACCAGCTGTACCGAAGCTGGAATTAAGGCAGCTAGCATAGAGACGATGATCTTTTTATTCATCGGTTTCTCCGCTTTCTATTGCAATCAAAATCCCTTAACGCGAGATCGATGCTTCATGGATGGTATCCCAATACATCAGCTCGTAGGCCTGGAGTAACCGCGCCGCGCGTCGGATCAGACGCGGCTCTGTGCCGCAATCAAGCCCTCGCTGGATAACGCTCAGGGCACTGGCTTCAAACGTGGCCGGAGGCGAGGCGAAGAGATCAAAAAAAGCGACCTCCTTCTCGTTCAGGCCGAACCGCTCTTCTAAAATACGGCTTAGACGGCCACAGTTCTGACCCCAGGCAGGAAAATTGACCAGGTAGGCAGCAGCAATCTCGGCGTCAGAGGCATAGAGCGCCAGCCAGGCCATGTAGCAGGTGTAGGCGTGAGCGCCGGGCAGTGGCTCGTGCTCGCGTAATTGAGCTTCGCTCACGCCCAGGGCATGAGCAAACGTCAGTAGCGCATCCCAGGCGGCTCTTTCGCCCTGGAGGATGCCAAGGAAAAAATCACGGCTCGGCGAGCTACCGAAGCGGCTGACCAGATGAGCGGCGTTTCTGAGATCGCTTCCTATAATGGCGTACTGCTCGCCGGCGAAAAGCCGGAGCTTCTCCCGCCCAATCTTCCCTTCCTCCAGAGCCTGCACGTAGGGGTGCCGAAGAAGCTGTTCGTTGACGGGCTCCAATTCCTGCCGGATCTCATCAACCAGAGCCTTAGCATCGATCATGGCAACCTCTCACTTGATCACCTTATCCGCCCCGCGCCAGTACATTCGGCGGAATCGTCAGGCCGAACTGCTTCGCCGCTTTCAGGTTTATGATGAATTCGAACTTCTTCGGCTGCTCCACCGGGAGATCGGCGGGCTTAGCGCCTTTCAAAATCTTGTCGACATACGTAGCCGCGCGCCGGTCCAAGTCGGGCAAGCTCACGCCGTAGCTCATAAGCCCGCCGGCTTCCACAAAATCAGACCTCCAGTATATCGCCGGGAGCCGGCTCTTTACCGCGAGGTCTGCAATTTGTGTTTGCTGAGAAGCGAGGACAGGACCACCCAGCGCGAAGACTGCCTCAGCCCGCCCCTTGCCTGCGGCTCGGAATGCCGTCTCAATATCCCTAACATCGAGTACGTCTAGATATTGAACCTGCACCTTGAATGCTCCGGCGGCGAGTTCCACTTCTTTTAACGATTGTGCGTTGCCCGGGTCGGTCGAAGTCCCAAGGACGGCCAGGCGCGAGAGCTTGGGAACGATTTCCTTCAGAAGCTCCAGTCGTTTTCCGCTGATCTCCGGGGAAAGGGTTGACAACCCAGTAATGTTTCCTCCAGGTCGCGCAAGGCTGGCGACGAACCCGTTGGCAACAGGATCGCTATCCTGCGTCATGACAATGGGAATCGTAGAGGTAGCTTCCTTGGCGGCACGGGTTACTGACGAACCAGTCGTAACGATGACGTCTACCTTGAGACGCACTAGCTCGGCCGCAATCTCACTCAAGCGATCCAGTTTTCCTTCTTCTGCGTATCGCCACTCAATGACAATGTTTTTTCCCTCCACGTACCCAAGCTCGCGCAGTCCCTGCCGGAATGCCTCGCGGCGGGCCAAGTTAGAGGAAGGGGAGCCGGCACCTAGGCGTCCTATCAGGGGGACTTTCGTCGGCTGCTGCGCGTGAGCCGAAAGGCTAAGCGCTAAGAGCAAAGCGCCGAGAAAGCTAAGCGCAAAGAGCCTAGCGCCAAGCGTATGGCTCTTGCTGACACCCGACCTTTGACTTCTGACCTCTATCATTTGATTACCTTATCCGCCTGCAATAGCGCCTCGGATGGGATCAGCGTTCGCTCACGACTGCAAAAATCAACTCGCAGCCCGCCCTACCACATCGTTCGAACAGAATATTGGTTAATCAGTTCATCGGGAGTCAGTATCACAAGATGGTGCACGATAGCCTGACAAACCAGCATCCTGTCAAAGGGATCCCTGTGCAGAGCCGGAAGCCGGGTCAGATGCAGCGTGGCTTCTTCGTCAAGCGGAAGCGCATCAATGCTATGTTGCTTTCGCAGTGCGGGGACAAATCTACTGGGCGGCTCCGGAAGCGGCAGCTTACCCAAAGAATGTTTGATGACGATCTCCCAGGTAGAGACCGAGCTAAGGTAGATCTCATTCCCCGGATCTACGAACAACTCCCGTGCGTCATCGGAGAGATCAGGAGCATCAGTCACCGCCCACAAGAACGTGACCGTGTCTAAAAGAATCCTCACGGCTTTTCGCCATGAAACGCATCGACCAGTTCGGATGGAAGAGGTTCGAAAAACTCAGGCGGGACCTTAAACTTCCCTTTCGCCAGCCCTATCGGACGCTTGGTTTTGCGCTGTCGTGGGAGCGGACGAATTTCCGCAATGGGAATGTTCCGCTTACATAAAAGTATTGTTTCTCCCCGCGCGAGTCTTTCCAGATAGCGTGAGAGATGGGTTTTGGCCTCGTGCACGTTTAGCTTGATCATGGTTTTCTTCTAGCCTAACAAGTGAACTAAGTCAATACCATTGGCTCATAATCAGCGCCTGTCGAACAACGGCCATAAGCTTTCCCGTTCGTCAATCGTGGCTTTCTCCCTTGTCACTATCTCTATCTCTGTCTGTTTGCTCCAATCAAAATCGAAAATCATTTTATTTAATCACCTTGTCCGCCCGCATAAACGCCATCGGAGGAATCGTCAGAGTAAATCGACGGCAAACGATTTTTCATCGCAAGGTCCGCGATTCGCCTTAGGTCAGAATGGAAGAACGAGCTTCCCGCCTAAGAGCGGCAAGACTCAAAGATGATCACCCTACTTGCGGCTATTGCTGCGCGGCGCTGCTGCTGCGCGCCACCTTGCCGGGATAGACGCCGGTGTGTTTGCCCCTTTCCATCAACACTTGCCCGTTCACCACGGTCCACTCGATTCCCTGAGCGAGTTGCTTGCGGCGCTTGGCTCCGCCCGGCAAGTCGTGCGCCTCGCCCGGTTCCAACGGGCTGATGGTCGCGGGATCGAACACCATCAGGTCTGCGGCCATGCCGGGGCGCACCAGCCCCCGGTCGAAGAATCCGAAGAGCGATGCCGGCACGAAAGTGAGCTTTCGGATGGCGTCCTCCAGCGACATGATTTCTCGCTCTCGCACCCAGTGAGACAGCAGATAGGTGGAGTAGCTATAGTCGGTGCGAAAAACCACATGGGCTCCGCCGTCCGATTGCCCGATGACTGTGTACGGACTGGTGAGCAGAGCTGTCATCGCGGCTTCGTCGCTGTTGACTTCGCGCCGTTCGAATTCCGTTTCCAGGTTTTCTTCCAACGCCAAGTCGAGGAATGCATCGAGCACGTCTCTGCCCTGTTCGCGCGCGATCTCGGCCACGCTCTTGCCCGTGAGGCGCTGGTTTTTCGGCAGCGCCGGCCGGAACACGAACTGTAAATCCCAGCGGCGCGTGAAGTCGCCGGGACGGGTCCGATCGGGGAGAGTTTCGACGGCCTCCAGGTGCAGTTTGGCCCGCGTCGCCGGGTCGCGAAACGCTTCTTTGCGCTGCTCCAGAGGAAGCAACATGACGGGTTTCCAGGTGGCCATGGCGTCGAAGTGTTGGGCGGTCTTCAGCGTATAACGCAGGTCGCCGGGCCGAGGCATGACGAACTGGTAGGCGCGATGCCCCTGGCGCATCATGTTCTCGGCTTCCGCCAGTTGTTTGCGCCAGCGGTCGGGAGCCACCGCCTGCTGGGTGATGTTGCCATAGAAGACCGGCCGCCGGCTGGTCTTGGCTACCTGAGTGCTGAGATTGCGGTCGCCGCCAAACTGGATTACCCCGCGCCCCACCTCGTCCGGCACGCCCGCCACAGCGAAAATCTCCGCGTCGGAGGCGAGATTGGTCGGCGCCAGCCGCCCATTCCAGTCGAAATGGCGCAGATTGCGCTCGAAGGAGACACCCACGGCGCCGGCCTCTAACCCCTCGCGGACGATCGCCTTCATGGCCGCAACCTCGTCATCGGTAGCGTGCCGCTCCTGCGACGCTTCACCCATCACGTAGCGACGCACCGCCGAGTGGCCGATGAGCGAGGCGACGTTTATGCCCAGCCGTTGGTCCAGAGCATTAAGATACTCGGGGATTGTTTCCCAGGACCAGTTGACCCCGGCCTGGATCGCTTCCAACGGGATCGCCTCAACGTGGGACAGGACTCCGGCAAGCATCTCGCGATCTTCCCGATGGGCTGGGGCCATCGCCAGAGAACAGTTGCCCATGACGACGGTGGTAATGCCGTGATAGCAAGAGTAGGTGCAGAGCGGATCCCAGGTGACCTGGGCATCGTAATGAGTGTGGTTGTCGATGATTCCAGGAGCGACCACCAAGCCGTCTGCATTCAGCATTTGGCGCGCCTCTCCGTTCACTTTTCCGATCTCGACGATACGACCGCCGCTGACGGCGACGTCGCCGTGAAAGCCGGGCAGGCCGGAACCGTCAACAATCTTTCCGTTCTTGATAATCAGGTCGTATGGCATCGTTCCTCCTGTGCGGCAGGCAAGTTTGCTGGCGTGAAGAATATTGTCATTCTGCGTCGAAAGTATTCGTTGACGCGCTTGCTGTCAACATGAACTGAGCTGCATGCTTAAGAAGACTGTCAATCAGCGCGCGGGCAGGACTGGATGCAATCACTCATCGACATCTATCATCGAGCGGGCAACAAAAAATCCGCGACAGATTTGTGCAAGCCTACTGCTGCTATGCAACCTCGCGTTTGGTCGCAATGAGAAAGAAACCTATTGCTTACTCGCAGAAAGCTGGACGGACGGATGGAACAATGCACTCCGGACCCGGCGGGGGGATTACTTGCGCTCTCGCCCCTCGTTCTCGTAGAGCCGTTTAACAAACCCGCTCGCTTCGATCTCCCGCGCAACCTTGTATGAGACGAATTGTTCCGGATCGGCGTTCTTTGCCGCCGGTACCGTAGTGGAAAGTTCCGTCAGAATCGTCCGTATCGCGTCGGATGTTGGAATCGGGAAAGCCAAATACTTGTTTGCGTAATTGCTGTAGCTATCTTCCAACACCTCGGGGTCGTCGTTGCGCGTATATTTTTTCAACACCTTCAGCGCGGCTTCTTTGTTGCGCTTGAAATCGTGGATCGCTTCGATGTAGGCGAGCATGAATTCTTTCACGAGCCCTTCGTTTTTCCGTATATAAGATTTCGTCGTGCCGATGGGCGCCATCGGATAATGCAGTCCCAGGTCCGCGAGGTCCGCCAGCTCGCGGAATCCGGCTTTGCGCGCCATCAGCGATGCCGTTCCGCTCAGCACGCCGGCGTCGAGCATTTTGGTCTGCATGGCGCGGAGCGTGTCCTGGGTCGTGCCGATCTGCAGAATATTGAGGTCGCGTTCAGGATTCAGTCCCCATTTTTTTAGCGCCAGTCGGACGGCGAAGTCCGAAGTGGCGCCGTAGCGGCTGACGCCTAATTTTTTTCCTTTGAGTTGCGCCGGGCTGGTCATTTCCGGCGCACCGAAAACCTTGAAGACAAAGCCGTCGATGGCGGCGGAAAGAATGATCGTGTCGGCACCCTGCAGCGCGGCTTGCACCAGGCCGGAACCTGAGAGCGAAGCAATTTCCAGATCATTGGCGATCAGAGCGCGCAAGGACACCGATCCGGTACCCATGCCGACGAGTCGCACATCGAGGCCGCGCTTTTCGAATAGTTTAGTTTCTTTGGCGAACCACAGTGGCGCGATGGCGCCGTCCGTAGAACCATAGCCGGCGACGACTTTGATGAGCGGCTTTGCCTGCGCGCACAACATGCTTGGAGCATGAAATCCAAGAAAAACCGTGATCATCCCCGCAATGAACCGATGGATGCTGCCGTGGTTTCTCATGACACGACCTCCGTCAGGACAGCGTCCCAAGAAGCTTGCCGTATCCCTTGATGCCCGCTCTTATCGCGAGCTCCTTTAATGGCCACCAGATCTGGCCCATGGAGCTGCTCACCACCGGCTTGTCAAGATCGTCTTCGAGCGCTTGAATCACCGTCAACGTCGGCCACGCCGACGAGGTGATCAGCACCGCATCGCATGTTGAATACTTTCTCCCGACCGCGCGCACATGGCGAAACACTTGCGTTGGCGAAAGCATCGCTTTTTCGAGCGACGTCATGCCCGTGTCAAGCGATTCGATTCCCAACACGTCAAAACCTTCCGAAGCCAGGAATGCCCTCACCAATTCGTTATGGGCCGGAATGAACGAGGTCGCGACCGCCAACTTCACGGCGCCGAGATATTTTAGCGCGTCGGCAAACGACTGCGGGCTGGTCCCGACCGGGACCGGATAACGATTTCTGAATTCCTGCAAAAGCTCCCGGTGCCGCTCGACGCCGTTAGCCAATACCAGCGGCGCGCCGCTGAGAGTGATATGGTCCACCCGCGTGTGCAAAAGGTCCTCGAACGCGGTATCGAATTTCTGCCACGAAGCCTCGACTTGGCTGGACTCCCGCGCGTCGCGAATCACCAGATTGGTCGACACGAAAGTGACTCCCTCGGGAGCCACCCGATAAAACTCATACGGCAGTATCTCCGAACAAGCCGTCGGTGAAATATTGCCGATTCGCGCGCGCCATCCGTACATCACCCCTCCATTTTGCCGGCGTGAACATTGCGGTTCTGCGCCGAAACTATTCGTTGACGTGCTTGCTGTCAACTTGAACTGACGTGCATGCTTGAACAGCCCGATAAAGGTCTGACTGTTTCGCCCGTTAACTTCTCGCAAGATTTCTCCTTGACAGGTCCCTTCCTGTGCAATAAACGACGAACTGTCCCCGCAGAATTGTCGGACTTTAAAAATCACAACCGCTTGATGAGCGCGGCAGGAGGAACCATGTTTCGCGTAGACGTCGATGCCCATATAGACGAATCGGAAGCAACCTGGGAATACCTCGACGATGGGGCACGCCGCTTCAAGCCGGTCACACTCGATCCGGGAGCTGCGACGGTGCCGGGCGATGCCCGGCCGCACCGCCTCTGGCTCATCGACGGCACGATCAGACTCAGACGCTGGCGCGATGACAAGCGAACGGGAACTGTTCGGGCGACCCGGGAGCTCCTGGACGTGGAAGCCCGGGTGCGCCACATGGACGAGTTGCACGTCGACGTCCAGGTCCTGTACCCCACCCTGTTCCTCCACGCTTTCACCGCTCGACCGGAGATCGACGTGGCGCTTTGCAAGTCTTACAATCGCTGGATCGCCAAAGCCACAGACAAGAGCCGCGGACGGCTGCGCTGGGTCGCCGTTTTGCCTCTGCTCAACATCGACAAGGCGGTAGAGGAGGTGCGTTGGGCGAAGGATCACGGAGCCTGCGGCGTGTTCAAGAAGGGGATCGAATGCGGCGACCGCGCTGCCAGCGACCCATACTTCTTCCCGGTCTACGAGGAGGCGAGCCGCCTCGACCTTCCCATCTGCATCCACAATGCGACGGGAAACGTCGAGTCCGCCACCGCGGAAGGATCCGGCCTTGGAGGAGGAATGGTTGCCATCGCAGCGTTCAGCGCGCTCGTGGAGCATGGCGTCCCGGACCTGTTTCCGAAGCTCAGAGTGGGATTCATCGAAACGGGCGCTTCATGGATACCTTATCTCTATGCCGATCTGGTGGCAAAGAAACTTCGCCGAACTTTCCTGCCGATCGACTTCAAGGAAGACTTGTTCCGCCGCTACCGCTTCTATGTGGCATGCCAAACCAACGACGATCTTCCTTACATCCTGAAGTACGGGACTGAAGACAGCTTGATGATCGGCACCGACTACAGCCATGCGGACCAGTCCGCCGAGATGCAGGCCCTGGACGTCATCGAGCAGCGCGCCGAAAAAGG
>WNGN01002961.1_pt1 | contig 11408 bp, 8 predicted proteins | sample 5400561 | NCBI WGS metagenome assembly WNGN01 (sample SAMN13153379, study PRJNA577476) | soil metagenome | isolation source: 115 cm soil or saprolite under Garry oak tree replicate 2 | place: USA:California | collected 2016-06-15 | reverse complement strand
GGCTTCGATGTCTCCGGTTCGAAAACCGTCAAACGATGCGATTACTGTTCGTCTGGCCCTGCGCGAGGATGCTGAGGCTATCGCAACGATTCTCCATGATTCATTCATTGAGTTCAAACATCTGTACACCGCCGCCGGATTCGCGGCGACAGCGCTTACAGCCGAACAGGTTATCGCGCGAATCAACGAAGGTCCGGTATGGGTTGCGGTTCTGGACGATAGAATTGTCGGTACCGTCTCAGCAGTAGCGAAAGACAACGCGCTTTATGTACGGGGCATGGCCGTACTTCCGGCGGCAAGAGGAAAACGAGCCGGTAGTATTCTTTTGGAAACTGTTGAAGGCTATGCAGCGGCGCATAACTTCAAACGGCTTTTCCTGAGCACCACCCCATTTCTCGATCGCGCTATTCGTCTATACGAGAACGCCGGCTTTTGCCGTATCGAGGAAGGTCCGCGGGATCTATTCGGCACCCCATTGTTTACCATGGAAAAACTCCTAACCGCCGCTCGTGAACGGAAGGTTTAGTTCCAGCCGCAAAAATCCTGTAGTCGCGATTCACGTTCTCCGGTAATCTTTCGCGGAATGAGCGTTTGGAAGTCTTTGCTGCAAACGGCAATACACGCGCCATCACCGCATAACGTCCAACCATGGCGTGTCCGAATTCTTTCGGACGAGAGGGCGGACCTGGCACCTCCGGAACTGTTGCATCAGGTGTTCTTTGAGGGTCTGGGTCGCGTGAATCAGGATTTTCGCGAGGTTACGAGGATGTTTGATCGCAGTTGCGTGGAGATCGAGATTTACGGATTCGAGCAGGGACCCTTCAGCGAACGCGACATCAGGATCAAGAATAAGTACGTGGCGCAGTAAAAACCCCGCGCCGGTCCGCGAGCGCCGACCGGCCGGAATTTCTATTCAACCGAATATGCTTCCCCCAACTTTCGAAGACATCGTTGCAGCGCGCGAATTCATTTCGCCGTACCTGCCCAGGACGCCGCTCGTTCGCATCGACAAAATTTCCGAACTGCTCGGCTGCGACTACTATGCAAAGTTAGAGAACCTGCAACCGACTGGCGCATTCAAAGTGCGCGGCGGTGTGAATCTTGTCGGTAATGACGTCGGCACCGGAAGCGGTCGCGGCCGGGTTGATCCGCCAACCCTTATTACCGCCTCCACCGGCAATCATGGCCAATCGATCGCTTATGCCGGCCGGCTCTTCGGCGCGCGCGTGATCATCTATGCGCCCGCCGAGAATGTGAACGAATCAAAGATGCAGGCGATGCGCGACCTCGGCGCCGAGGTGCGTCTGCATGGCCGCGACTTTGATGAATCGCGTTTGGAGGTCGAGCGTTTGGCGCGTGAAGAAGGTTTCCGATACGTTCACTCGGCGAACGAGCCGAAGTTGATTGCCGGCGTCGGCACGATCGGTCTCGAGATTTTCGAAGACCTGTCCGACGTCGATGTGATCATTGCTCCCGCCGCCGGCGGCAGCTGCGTTTCGGGAAACAGTATCGTGGCGCACAAACTCAATCCGCGGGTGCGCGTAATAGCAACTCAATCCGAAGCCGCGCCGGCCCTGTGGCATTCCTGGCACAATCGTTCATTGGATCCTTATCCGACGATGAAGACCGAACACGAGGGCCTGGCGACTCGCGTTCCCTTTGAACTCACGAACAGGATTCTTTGGGACCTGGCCGCCGATTTTGTTTTGGTCACCGACGACGAGATCAATGAAGCGATTCGTTTACTGGCGCGCCATGCGAAACAAGTTGCCGAAGGCGCGGGTGCGGCGTCGCTGGCGGCAGCTATTAAGCTTGCTGGTGTCAGAAGCCCGACCATCAGGGAGGGCTCGGATCGGGGCACAAGCCCGGTCGCGAGAGAGGACTCCGATAATCGCGGCTTACGCGGGAAAAAAGTCGTCGGGATTGTAACCGGCGGCAACATTCCACTCGAGCGATTCGCGAAGTTAATGCAATATTAGATTCGACCCGTCTTTCTCTTCCCCAATCTGTGCAATCTGCGTAATCTGTGGATGCAAAATCTCTCTCCGGAGGATCCCGATGCGAAGATTTATCTTACTGACATTGCTTACGGCCGCGGGTGTTCTCGCCGTCACTCTTCCAAACAATCGCCACCAAAGCGTTGACGCTCAACAGCGCGGCGCCTTAACGCCGGAACAAACCGCCCGTCGCAACTCAATCGAAAAAGAATTGCAGTCGATTGCAGTCGTCGACCGCAAACTGATGGTGGCGATGCGCGATGGCAAACGCATGGCCGCGGATGTGTATCGACCAAAAGATGCTTCGAAGAAATATCCGACGGTCTTTGTGCGCACACCTTACAACTTCAATTTCTGGGACGTGCGCAACGGCGTGCCGCGCGACCTGAGCAGTGAACTCGACGCAGTCAAGCGCGGTTATGCCTTTGTCGAGATGAACGAGCGTGGTCACTTTTTCTCCGAAGGCAACTACGACATTCTCGGGCCGCCGTTGACCGATGGCGATGACGCGATCTCATGGATCGCGAAACAGTCGTGGTCCAGCGGCAAGGTTGGCTTAATCGGCTGCTCTTCGACTGCCGAATGGCAATTGGCGGTTGCCGCTCAGGGCAATCCCGCGCTCGCGGCGATTATCCCTCAGGGTTTCGGCGCCGGCGTCGGACGCGTCGGTCCATATTTCGAACAGGGAAACTGGTATCGCGGGGGCGCTGTGCAAATGCTCTTCATCGCGTGGATTTATGGCGAGCAGAACCAAGTGCGGCCAATGTTTCCGCCAGATGCTTCGCAAGAGGACTTGATTCGCGCGTCAAGGTCATTCGATCTCGCGCAACAGTCCCCGCCGGTCGATTGGTCCCAGGCGCTGCGTCATCTTCCCGAGATGGACATTTTGAAGGCCGTCGATGGGCCGCGTGGGATCTTCGCTGACGAAATGCCTGTTGATACACGGGGTTCGATGATCAAACGCGCGCCGAATGATCCTGCCTGGTACCGGGGCGGTCTCTGGCACGACAACATGCCGATCAACGTGCCGGGCTTTTGGTTCATGTCCTGGTACGACGTCTCGGTCGGGCCAAACCTTGCCGCTTACAATCACGTGCGCAAAACCGCCAGAGGCGAAATTGCCAATCAGCAGTACGCAGTAATCGCGCCGACGCTCCACTGCTCGTACAAGCGTGCGACGGAAAACACCATCGTCGGCGAGCGCAGCATGGGCGATGCGCGTTTGAACTATGACGAACTGACCTGGTCCTGGTTCGATCACTTTCTCAAAGGAGAGAACCCGCAACTTCTGCAAACGATCCCGAAAGTGCGCTACTTCACGATGGGGATCAACAAATGGCAATCGTCGGATACCTGGCCGCCAAAAGGCGCGCAACCGATCTCTTTCTATTTATCGAGCGGAGGGAAAGCAAACACACTCAATGGCGACGGCACGCTCACCAATGCGGCCCCCGCGATCGACAGTGGAGACAAGTTCGACTACGACCCGATGAATCCCGTGCCTTCGTATGGCGGCAACGTCTGCTGCACCGGAAACGCAGTGCAGGGCGGCGCCTTTGATCAGCGCAAGATGGAAGAGCGAAATGACATTCTGGTTTACAGCACCGAACCGCTAAAAGAAGGCATCGAAGTAAGTGGTCCGATCGAAGTCACGCTCTATGTGTCTTCGGATGTGAAGGACACGGACTTCACCGTGAAGCTGGTCGACGTGTATCCGGACGGCCGCGCGTATAACCTGGACGAGACGATCCAGCGCCTCAGGTATCGTAACGGCTATGACAAACCGCTCGCGTGGATGGAAACCGGAAAAGTTTACAAGGTCACACTGCAACCCATGAATACGAGCAACTTCTTTGAGGCCGGCCATCGCATTCGCCTGGAGGTTTCCAGCAGCAACTTCCCGCGCTTTGATCGCAACCTGAACACCGGCGGCAGGAACTATGACGAAACGCATGGAGTGGTCGCGCATAACGTCGTGCATCACTCAAAGCAGTATCCGTCGGAGATCAGGATTACGGTCGTTAGAAAGGTGGGGCCGTAGTCGACCGAGCCCAATATTCGCATGGGTGGCATTGATCAGATGATGCAGGTAGACTGTTCTCCCCCGAAAGCTCCCGGAACCTAACGCTTCGAAGGAATTCGTATTATGAGGACAATTAGGCATCAACATCGCTTTTTCTCCTTAGCTCTTACCGTCGTTTTCACGCTCGGCCTCGCTTTGTCACATGACATATGTGGAGGGACAAGCACGTCGGCTATAACGAACAACGAGAAGGGCAAAACCGGAGAGTCCCGCTTCACCACCCTCGACGGCGCCCGCATTCATTACCTCAACTATGGCAAAGGCAGCGAGGCGCTGGTCCTGATTCATGGGTGGACGCAGAATGTGGATGGCTGGCGCGATAACGTGCCGGACTTCGCGAAGCGAAATCGCGTAATTGCGATTGATCTTCCCGGGCATGGCCAGAGCGACAAGCCACAAGTGACCTACAGCATGGATTATTTTGCGCGCGCGGTTGAGGCGGTGATGCGCGATGCGAAGGTCAAGCGCGCGGTCCTGGCAGGTCACAGCATGGGCACACCCGTTGCTCGTCAGTTCTATCGCAAGTATCCGGAGAAGACTATCGCGATTGTTATTGTTGACGGTCCGCTGCGGCCGTTTGGTGATAAGGCGATGATGGACAAACTGATCGCAGGCTTTCGCGGGCCGAATTACCGGGAAGTTGCCGGCCAGATGTTAGCGGGGATTAGCGGGCCAAATCTTTCTGCCGATGCCACGGCACGAATTAAGGAGTCAGCCCTCAACACGCCGCAGCACGTAATGGTCAGTGCGATGGAAGGAATGGCTGACCCTTCGATTTGGGGAGACGACAAAATCAACGTGCCGGTGTTAGCCATCATGGCAAAGAACCCATTTTTCGGACCCGACCTGGAACAGACCTTTCGCGGGATTGCCCCGAACCTGGACTTTCGAATGTGGGAAGGCGTGGGTCATTTCATCATGATGGAGAAGCCGAAAGAGTTTAATGCAGCGGTGCTGACGTGGCTCGACAAGAATAATTTGCTGAAGAAGTAAGTTCCAAGTTTCAGGTTTCAAGTCTCAAGTTTCAAATTTCAAGTTCAATAGGCTGCCGTCCCGCTTTCGTAGCGAAAATCGATGTTCACTCGCGCCATTGTTCGCCCGCCGGCGCCAAATTTTTCCAAAGGCCTGACCACAGTCTTCCTCGGCAAACCCGATTATGAGGCAGCGCTGCGACAGCATGATGCTTATTGCGCGGCGTTGGAGCATTGCGGGTTGACGGTCACGAGACTCGAACCCGATGAGCGGTATCCGGACTCTTGCTTTGTTGAAGATGCGGCAATACTAACAGGGCGTGGGGCGGTGCTGACTCGGCCGGGCGCCGCGAGCCGCGTAGGCGAGATTGAAGGCGTGCGAGGCGCACTCGCGCAGTTTTTTCCCTCGCTTCGGGAAATTGGTCCACCAGGAACGCTTGATGGTGGTGATGTCTGTGAAGCCGGCCAGCATTTCTTCATCGGTCTTTCGCAACGGACGAATGAAGAGGGAGCTCGGCAGTTGGCAAAGATACTCGCGGAGCTCGGTTATACGTCCAACATTGTGGATATCAAGGGTGTCGATGACATATTGCATCTCAAAAGCGCAGTTGCATATCTGGGCAATAATCGTCTGGTAGTAACGGAAACGATGGCCCATCGCAGTGAGTTTGCGGGTTACGAGTTAGTCAAAGTAAACCGCGGAGACGAATATGCAGCGAATTCCGTGCGAGTTAATGAGCACGTTCTGGTTGCGTCTGGTTTCGAGAGCTTCGAAAAGAAGTTAAGACAGCTGGGTTATCAGACAATCGCGCTCGAGATGTTTGAGTTTCAGAAGATGGACGGCGGGTTGAGTTGTTTGTCGCTCAGATTCTAGCTCTGTAGATCACGCAGATTTCACCGATTGAAGCCATTGGGGGGTTGAAATTACCGGCAATCACCTCTCAGACCAGGAAGGGGGCCGGCCCCCCAATGCGTTGAGATTCCCATCCACCACACGCGCAATCCGGCCTTTCATGGCGAACATCTTGCCTAATTAGCTTATCGCGCCCGATCACATGAAAAGCCGCGTGAATTGGCGGGGTTTCCTGCCACAGTGCATGTGTTTGCGACGCCGCAGAGCTACAGTTTTGGGAGACGAAATCATGCATACGATGAACAAAGTTGCGAAAGTCACACTTTATTTTTGGATTATGAAGATCGCCGCCACGACGCTCGGCGAAACTGGCGGTGACTTATTATCGATGACGCTGAACATCGGCTACGCCGTCAGCTCGCTGATCCTGCTAAGTTTCTTCCTGCTCACGTTCTTCGTTCAGCTTTCTGCGAAGAAATATCATCCGGTGATCTATTGGCTGGTGATCGTTTCAACCAGCACCGCCGGCACCACTATGTCTGACTATACGGATCGAACGCTGGATCTTGGTTATGCCGTGGGCTCACTGATCCTGGTTTCTTGCCTGGTTGTGATTTTGACAGTTTGGCGTTTCGCCGAAGGCTCGCTGGCGGTCAACAACATCCGCGCGACGAGAGCGGAGACCTTTTATTGGACGGCGATTCTGTTTTCCAATACGCTCGGCACCGCGCTGGGAGATTTCCTCGCCGATAGTTCAGGCCTGGGGTTTCTCGGCGGGGCGATTTTGATTGGCAGCCTGATCGGAGTGGTTGTACTCGCTTACTACTTCACGCAGATCAATCGCGTGCTCCTGTTCTGGATCGCCTTCGTCCTTACGCGACCGTTTGGGGCCACGTTTGGAGACGTGCTCACAAAGCCGATCGAGAAAGGTGGTTTGAACCTCGGCACGATCGGTTCTTCGCTAGTGCTGGCGTCAATTCTAGTAATCTTTGTCGCCTGGACTACGATTCAAGAGAAACGAGTTCTCGAAGGCAAATCGCACAGCGGCCCACTACCACCGGCCCGCACGAGAGAGCGCATCAAAAAGATGCCAGCGGGCCAGCATGGCTAATCTTTGGTGAGAATGGAAGCGACCGAAGGTCGCAACCTTCCCCGCCGGAGTGTGGCAGGATTGATTCTCAAAAGAGCGGGAGCAAGCTTCCTAACCTGCGAGGTTGGTCGGTGTTCTGCCCGCTCGAGGACACCAAGACGAGTTGAGCAGTTAGACCATAGACTATGAACGATTGATGATTGGCCAGGCAATTGGCCCCATCGCCTGTTGTCCGCAGTCGATCGTCCCATTAGAATGGCGCGGATGATTTCAGCTCAAACGGCGCGGCGCGCGGTATGGAAACCCCTTTGGGAATTGCCTGGTCGCGTCGACCTGATCATTTCTTTGGCGCGGCGCGAGTTGGCCGCGCGCTACAAAGGCTCAGTCCTGGGTATTATGTGGGCCGTGCTGACGCCGATCGTGATGATCGGAATCTTCACTTTTATCTTTGCCGGCATTTTCAAGGCGCGGTTCGGCGGCAGCAGTTCGCAGTGGGACTATGCGCTCTACCTTTTTTGCGGACTGCTGCCGTGGAATGCTTTTCAGGAATCTTTGCAGGTTTCATCTACGACAATCGTCTCGCACGCCAACCTGGTCAAGCGCGTCGTCTTTCCACTCGAGACTTTGCCGGTGTCGCAATCACTCGCCATGATTGCGAATCAGTTATTCGGTACGGCGGCGCTGTTACTTGCGGGGCTGGTGATCCGTCGTGAACTGCACAGCACAGTTCTCTTGCTGCCAATTCTGCTGATACCGCAATTAATTGCGACGCTCGGCGCTGCCTGGTTCCTCGCTTCGCTGGGTGTGTTTGTGCGCGACATTGCCCAGGGTATCTCGCTCGTTTTGACGGCCTGGATGTATCTCACTCCGATCATTTATCCGGAATCTCTGGTACCTGATCGTTACCGTCGAATCATCGACTTCAATCCATTCACCCCGCTTGTCCGGAACTATCGACGCATCCTGCTCGACGGCTTCGCGCCCGACTGGCGAGGCCTCGCGTACTTCGCAGCATTCGCTCTCGCGGTATTCATTTTTGGTTACTGGTGGTTTGCCAGGACGCGAAAGAACTTTGCGGACGTCATCTAGGTTCATCGAACCTCAGATTGCCCGGATTTGCTGAGAAAAATCTCAGGTTCTCGGGCTGTTCAACAGAAGTAAAGGTCGTTGACACGATCATCCGTGCATGTTAACCTAGCTACGTCGCCTTAATCCGCGGGCGATCCGGCGGCAGACTTTCGGCGACCTCCTCGCCTCAAGCTAATCTTCCCGGTTTCTAACCTAATCCTTTTTTTCGCAGACTTCCGATGGCGTTCGACAGGGCAAAGACTCTACGCGCGGCTGAGAAATTTCTTGAGCTTGGAAAAATTCCGGCTGCCATAAAAGAATACTGCAAAATTGTCGCAGACGATCCCGACGATTTCACCACGCTCAACATGCTGGGCGATCTTCAGGTGCGCGTAGGCGACAAGGAAGCGGCGATCTCGAGCTTCGTGCGCATTGCTGAGCACTTTCACAAACAGGATTTTGCTCTGAAGGCGATCGCGATGTACAAGAAGATCGATCGGCTGCGGCCGCAGGATCCGGAAATCGCTTACACCCTGGCAAAACTCTACGCGCAACAGGATCTGGTTGTAGAAGCACGGGCGCATTATCTGCTGGTCGCCGACTCCTATACGCAAGCGAACGAGACGCAGAAGGCACTGGAGATCCTGCGCCAGATCGCCAACCTCGATGTGCAAAATACGGACATTCGAATCAAGCTCGCCAATGCATACCTTAAGGAAGGAATGAAGCAGGAGGCGCTTGCTGCTTTTGATGAAGCGGGCGAGCGAATGCTGGCGTCGGGCGCATTCGAACGAGCGTTAGAGGTTTATCAAAAGTCGCTCGAGATCGATCCGGTCGACCCGCCCGCGCTGAAAGGGCTCCTGGCGGTCCACAGCGCCCGAGGCACGGCGGACGATGCGGTGGAAATTATCGAGCGCGCTTCAGCTGATGATCCCGACAACACTGAGTTGCTGTCGATGCTGGCTGACGCGTACCTGGAATCAGAGAAACCTGCCGAAGCTGAGCGGGCTATCGACAGGCTGGTGGCCAAAGATTCGTTCCTCTATTTGAGATTCGTCGAGGTTGCTCAGCTCTATCTCAAAGCCAATCAGGTTGAAGATGTCACACGCGTAATCGAGGCTATCGCCGATCGCATGCTCGCCGGAAACGAAGACGAACAACTGCTTGGCTTAATAAATGAGCTCCTGAATATTGACTCGGACAACGTGGCCGCGTTGCGCCTGTTGGTAAGAGTTCACCGGGGTCGCCGTGAGCGTGCCGATCTAATAAAGTCCCTCGAAAACCTTGCCGACGCGGCCCAGGCCGCCGGGCTCGCCGGCGATGAGCGCTACGCCCTTACCCAGTTGATGCGATTCGCGCCCCAGGACCGGTACCACGAACGCCTCAGTGAGTTAGGCGGACCTGATGAAGAAGCTGCAGCAGAGCATTCGCCGTTATTTGACGACCTCGCCGTAACCGATGCAGAAACCATCGCCTTTACCAGCGAGGAGTTCGCTTCAAATGCTGAAGCAATCAACACCACCGGCTTTGAATTGAGTCGGGACGAGGAAACCGTCGGCGAATGGACGCCGGCAATCACCGGGCCAGATTCGGAATTTGAAATCGGGTTTGAATCTTCCGGCAGCGAAGAACCGATCATGGAACCGCGGTCTTCGAACGAGATGGCGGCGGCACCAGTTGTCAATCAACAGGCAGAAGCGCGCGCGCGCGAGTTGGAGAGCGTCGATTTCTATATCGCCCAGGGCTATTTGGATATAGCGGCGGACACGCTCAATTTGGTCGAGACTGAATTCGGCCCGCACCCTGACATCGACAATCGGCGCGAACAGATCAAATTGGGATCGGAACCAGCAGACACGGTGGTTAAAAGTGTTGCAACTATCCCGGCGGAAACATCCGATCCGCAGGAATTTGAATTTTCCGCCCAGGTTGAAGAGACGCCGGAAGTCATGTTCGAGACTAGTAACTCTCCGAACGGCTTGCATCGGCCGGCGCCGAAAATAAATGCGCCGCCGATTGATCCGGGACTCGCGGAAATCTTCGAAGAATTTCGCCTGTCGGAAGAGGCTGAAGCCACCCCGAACGGCGACTACGAAACTCATTACAATCTCGGCATTGCTTATAAAGAGATGGATCTCCTGGAAGAGGCGGTCGAGGAGTTTCAGACGGCGTTTGGGCTGGTAAGACCGAGCGATGGTACGCCGCGATATTTGCATTGCTGCAATCTGCTGGGCCACTGCTTTCTGCAAAAGAAGGTCCCGCAGCTCGCCGTAACCTGGTTTGAACGTGGCCTGAAGACCCCAGGACACTCAGAAGAAGAATATCAGGCACTGCGCTTCGATTTGGGATTGGCTTATGAAGAGATGGGCGAGATCCATCGCGCGGTTGAAATCTTCACTGAGATTTACGGCTCAGATGTCTCCTATCGCGGTGTCAAAGAGAAGCTGCACCAACTGCAGGCGCGCGCATGACAAACGGCTGCTTCAGAGTTAAAACTTTAGATCGCGAATGGCTTTTATGATTCCGAGCTAAAGTTTTAACTCTCACTGGGTCCGGGCGCCATCAATTAGACTAAGTCGCAACTTGGCGATATCATCCTACGCTGAGTCAAGGGCTCAATAGTATTTAATCTGATGTCTTCGCGACTTTCAGTAATTTTCTATATCATTCTCTGTTTCGAGATCGGAATTGTGCTTACCGTGCTGCCGTGGGTGCCGCAGGGTTGGATGGGTCTCAGTGATTGGGGCAACAACTATTTCCTGCTTCTGACCGCGCGCAAAATTGGGTTTTACGGCTTGCAAAGTTTCATGGCGTCAGGGTGGGTGCGCGGCGCTGTCTCTGGCTTGGGAACCTTGAATCTGGGAATGGCGTTCTGGGAGATATTTCATTTTCGCCAAACGGTACGCATGATGGAAGCAACATCAAACGTTCCAGTCGCGCGGGAAGACGCTCGCAAAACTTCGCCAGCTCATGCCACTCAATCTGACAAAGCCGATCCTCTATCTGATTACCGCCGGCCTAACATCTGAGAATTCCACGCCGGAAAGCAAAGATTTTGAGAACATTCTCGAACTCGTCTCGGCTGCGGTTGACGCGCGTATTTCGCTGGTTCAATTGAGAGAGAAACGTCTCAATGCACTACGGTTGTTTGAGTTAGCAAAGCGCGCCGCGCAAATCACCCGCGCCAGCGCGACCCGATTATTGGTCAATGATCGAGCCGACATTGCAGCTGCCGCAGGCGCTGACGGCGTCCATCTAACGACGCAATCGGTTGAGCCGGGAATCATTCGCGATTGCTTTGGTGAGAATTTTCTCATTGGATGTTCCACCCATTCGCTTTCCGAAG
>WNGN01002956.1_pt1 | contig 11413 bp, 9 predicted proteins | sample 5400561 | NCBI WGS metagenome assembly WNGN01 (sample SAMN13153379, study PRJNA577476) | soil metagenome | isolation source: 115 cm soil or saprolite under Garry oak tree replicate 2 | place: USA:California | collected 2016-06-15 | reverse complement strand
TTGCGGGGCGTTGCCGTCGGGGGTGGCGAAGGTGAACTCGTAGTCGTTCTCGAACTCCTTGAGCACCTGAGCCATCTCGACCAGGAAGAACCCGGTCGAGATCGACTTGACCTCGGCCGGCTCGACCAGCGGCAGCTGGTGGCCGGACGAGATGAGGATCAATGCGCGGCGCTTGGTGGTGGGCATGACGTTGCTCCTTCTGGATGCTGTCGGCCGGGGTGAGGGGCAGGCCGCCCGCGTCACTCATCGGCTCGGTAGCTACTGTACGCCGAAGATGTCACCAGGTGTCAAGTGTGCTTCTGCATGATAATGTTGTCGTCATGCAGCGCGATCCACTTCCGGTCCGGGAACGCACCCGCCGGGCCGTCCGCGGCGAGCTGGCGCAGCTCGCCGTGGACCTGTTCGTCGAAAAGGGTTACGACGAGACCACCATCGACGACCTGGCGGCGGCGGCCGGAATGTCCAAACGCACGTTGTTCCGCTACTTCGCGTCGAAGGAAGAGCTGGTGATGGGCAAGTACGAGGTCCTCGGGGAGCAACTCGCCGAGGACCTGGCCGCCCGCCCGGCCGGCGAACCCATCTGGGTGTCGCTGCGGCAGGTGTTCGGCCGGGTCGTCGAATACTCTGAGAGCGAAGCCCGGGGGACCGCGTCGGTCGCCATGGAGAAGATCGTCCGGGACCATCCGGCGCTCAACGCCAGCTACCTCGAACGGGTGTCGCGGATACAGGAGCTCGTGCTCGACGAGGTGCGCACCCGCACCGGCCGGCCCGATCCGGCCGACCCGCGCACCGCGGCCATCGTCGGTGCGGCCTTCTCCTGCCTCATCGCCGCCTGGACCACCTGGCTCACCACCAACCAGGCACAGCCGTTCGGCGAGCTACTCGACCAGGCAATGGACGCCATCCAACCCACCTGACCCGCGTGGCTGGCACTCCAGCCGTGAAGTGTATTGGTCACGGTGTTGGGTGTGCTCGTCTGTGGTAAACGATCGCGCAACTTGAAACGAGCTTTTAGCTCCATATTCGTGCCGTCATGTCGGCGCTGGCGGTGGCGAGCAGGGTGCCGTCCGGGCTGAATGCCACCCCATAGACCGGCTCGGTGTGGCCGAGGGTGCGGACGCACTTGGCAGTGGTCACGTCCCATAGGCGCGCGGTCTTGTCGGCGCTGGCGGTGGCGAGCAGGGTGCCGTCCGGGCTGAACGCCACCCCACAGACCATAGCGGTGTGCCTGGTGAGGACACGTATGCACCTGTAGGTGGTGGCGTCCCATAGCCCCACGGCCTTGTCCTCACTGGCGGTGGCGAGCAGGGTGCCGTCCGGGCTGAATGCCACTTGCCACAGTTGATGGGAGTGGCCGACGAGGGTGCCTGTGCACTTGCCGGTGGCCGTACCCCACAGTCGCGCTGTGTTGTCACTGCTCGCAGTGGCGAGCAGGACGCCGTCCGGCCTGAACGCCACGGACATGAGAGGTCCGGCGTGGCCAGTCAGGGTGCGGATGCACCTACCGGTAGCTAGGTCCCAGAGCCGTGCCGTCTGGTCGCCGCTGGCGGTGGCGAGCAGAGTGCCGTCCGGGCTCACCGCCGCATCATTCACATTCGACTTGTGGCCAGTGAAGGTTTGTATGCATTTGCCGGTGGCCAGGTGCCAGAGTCGTGCCGTCTGGTCGCCGCTGGCGATAGCGAGCAGAGTGCCGTCCGGCCTAAATGCCACCGCCAAGACTCCTTCGGTGTGGCCGGTGAGGGTGAGTATGCACTTGCCGGTGGCCGTACCCCACAGTCGTGCTGTGTTGTCACTGCTCGCGGTGGCGAGCAGGACGCCGTCCGGGCTAAATGCCACGCCTTCTACCGCGTCTTCATGGCCGGTGAGGGTGCAGGTCGGGCGGCTTGGTTGTTGTTTCGCTGTTCGCTGGCCAGGGTTAACAGGGGCTACTGAGTCGCCCCCGGGAAGGATGAGCGTTGGGTTGGTATAAGGGTGCCTCGCCTGGTGGACCGGCTCCTCGCTAGCCTTTTCGCGCCTTCCGGGCGGGGGCTTGGTGATGGTGCGGTCGGGGAAGCGGCGTGGTTGGCGCCAGTCGACCCTGGTTAGGTCTATTTCGCAGCCGGCTATGCGGAGTCGTTCGGCGAGGTCATGCAGTGGGAGCGGATCGCCGGGGCTGAGGCGTATGTAGTGGAGTCCGGCGAGGTCACTGGGCTGTTCCTGGGGGCCGAGTACGACGAGGATGGTGCGGTCGGGATGGGTAGCCATGGCCATGCCGGCCTCGATGAGGACGTTCGGCCGGGCCTGTAGACGCCATGCTTTGTCGCCTTCGGCTGCTTGCGCGGCAATAACCCGCTCATCTGGGGTGAGGAGCGCTATGACCGCTTGGGCTTGTTCGAATCCCTTGGCGATTACCTGGCCGATGTAAGGGCGGGTGTAAGGGCTGGCGGCACCGCTTGCTGAGACTAGCTGGCTCCATTCCAGGGGCTGCAGCCCGATCGCCCGCAACCAGTCAAACAGCGCAACGTTAGCTTCGGTGTCCTCCCCGTAGATGACCATGACGGACTTGCGGTCTTTGCCGAAGCTGGTGGCCTCATCGACGGCCTTGTGGGGGCGGCGGCCGGTCGCGACGGACGCTTGCCCTTCCTCTGGGCCCGGGAATTGCGGCTCGCGGGGGACGGCCCGCATGGCGCCGGGGAACTTGGGCTTCACGGCTGGTTTGGCGCGGCCGGACACCGCCGCTTTGACCATGGCGCGCAGTTGGGCGGTGGCGGCAGCGTCGTCGAGGCCGAACAGGTCCACCCCCACGACCCCCGCGAGGAGCCCCGGCCGACGGCAATCGGTCACCCGTACCACCAGGAGGTTTCGCCAGTTCCCGGTCGGGTCAACTGCCCAGATGGCCTGCCACTCGGCGCTGCCATAGACCGATGTGAGGTAGTCGGGGGACAGGATGGCGATCGTCCGGGTGGATTGATCAATACCGGCCTGCATCTCATGGATCCAGTTGGTTCCAGGGACGAAGTCCCAGGCCTGGATGAGAACGCGGTGGCTGTCTTCTTCGAGGACCCAGGCGATCCATTCGGCCCATGCCTTGTCGGCTTGGGTGTAGGAGAGGAAGAAGTCCCACCCTTCGCGCGTGTCCCCGCCCGTCATAAGGGTCACGATTCCACACTTTGCGGTCGCCGCCGCACCCTTCTCGGCGGGTGCGGCGGCCGGTGCGGTTGGCGGTGACGGGTGCCGTCGCGGGCCTGGGTGGGCGGGTGGGCCGCTGTGGCGGGTGGGACAGCCTTCCTCGTCGCCGGGGCGGTGCGGGTGTTTGGGTGAGCCTCCCGCACTGCCCGGCGGCTTGATGCAGGTGTCGGCCTGTTACAGGTTGGTGGTCCACTCAATGATCAGGCGTCGGCCCTGGTCAGCAGGGGCGGGATTGTCCCATTCGTCATGACACACTCTTTTGTGGTCGTTGGCCCATCCACCACAAACGTGGCGGTCCGGCCGGCCGCTACGAGGCCGGGATGCCGACGAACGGCGTGACCGTGGGCTGGACGGTGCCGCCGCGCGGCTCGAGGGTGATGCCGAACAGGTCACCCGGGAGCACGCCGGAGATCAGCACCGGCCCGCTGCTGCCGTTGTGGACCGCCAGCAGGCCCTCCGACCGGATCTTGTTGCCGTGCACGCCGATCAGCCAGAGCTGGTAGACCTTGCCGGCCCGCAGCGGCGGCAGCCCGGTCGCGGTCACGACGATCTGGTGCTTGGACGCCGACTTCACCACGGTCACCCGGCCGCCGATCGCGGTGGCCTTGGTGACGAGGGTCGCGTCCGCGGCGGTCCGCACCTCGTTGATCGCCGCGAGCTGGGTCTGGGTCGCGATAAGGCGGCGCTTGGCCTGGCTGAGCTGCTGCTGGGTCTGACCGAGCTGGCCCTGGGCCTGGCTGAGCTGGTGCTGGGCCTGGTTGAGCTGGTTCTGGGTGTTGACCAGCACCACGCCAAGGGTGATGGCGGCGGCCAGGCCGAGTGCGGCCCCCGCCGTGGCCAGCCGCGGCAGCAGGGTGAGCCGCGCCACCGGCCGTGCGTGCCGGGCGCGGTCGTCGACCGCGGGCAACTGGCGGGTCCGTGCCACGTCGGCCATGACCGCGGTGCGCAGCGTCGGCGGTGGCTGGCGCGTCGCCGCCATGCCGAGCCGGGTCGCGGTCTCCCGGAACCCGCGTACCTCGCTGGTGCAGTTGTCGCACCGGTTCAGGTGGCGTTCGAAGCGGGCCACCTCGCGGGCGGTGTCCAGGGCGTCCAGGGCATACACGCCGGTAAGGGTGTGCAGGTCGTTGCGCAGCAGTGCCACTACCAGCTCACCCCCAGACAGTCGCGCATCCGGATGAGCCCGTCCCTGATCCTGGTCTTGATCGTGCTCAGCGCGGTGCCGAGCCGTTCACCGACCTGCCGGTAGCTGTAACCGCCGTAGTAGGCGAGGGCGATCGACTCGCGCTGGGCCTCGGTGAGCCCTTCCAGGCACTCCCGCACCCGCTCGGCGTCCAGGGTGGCCTCCACCGTGGCCGCCACGTCGTCGTGCGGCACCGGGATCTCGGCGCTGCGCTGCTCGCGCGCCGCGGCCGCGGCGGCCGAGCGCACCCGGTCCACGGCGCGGCGGTGTGCGATGGTCAGCACCCAGGTGGCGGCGGTGCCCTTGGCCGGGTCGAAGCGCGCCGCGGTCCGCCACGCCTCGAGCAGGACCTCCTGGCTGACCTCCTCGGATTGGGCGGGATCGCGGACCACCCGCAGGATGAGGCCATAGACCGGGCCGGCCAGGTTGTCGTAGACAGCCTCGAACGCGGCCTGGTCGCCGCGCGCCACTCGCGCAAGAAGGCCGTCGAGGTACTGGTCGCCGCCCTCTTGGCGGGGGAGCTCCGGCTCGGATGCACGCATCTCGCGTGGCCTCATGCCTTCCATTCGGCGCCCCGGCAGGAACGGATGGCCCGTCCAGCCGCCGGGCTTACACCGACACCTTTCCGGCCATGAGGTGGCCAGCATGCGGCAATAGGTAACGGTTCGGTAACGACCCCGTCCGGGCGGCATCCGGATCGCCGTCCGGCCCGAACAAGCGGCGAGACCGGGCCCTTTGGGGGGCCCGGGCACAGTACGGCGTCGGCCGCCTTCGCACGACGAAGGAGGGGAGTCGTGCGGAGGCCGCCGCGCCCGGAGGGGAACCGTCTCATGTCATCACAAATCCACCCGGATCAGTCCGCAGATGGCTCGGCGGAAGGCGCCCAGCGCCCGGATCCGTCCCGGCGGTCCGTGCTGTACGGTGCGGCGGGCCTCGCCGGGGCGGGCCTGGCGGCCACCGCGATAGCTGGCACCCTCGCCGTACCAGCGGCGGCCGCGGACGCTGCACCGCGGGCGCGCTCCGGCGGGGCGGCGGGGGTGCCCAGCCCGGCCGAGCCGGTCATCGTGCATGTCCGCGACCTCCGGTCCGGGGAGATGGACGTCTTCGCCGGGGAGACCAAGACCCGGCTCCGCGATCCCGGCCTGGCGGCCAGGCTGGTGCGCTCGGTCCACTGAGCCGCGCCGGGCCCGCCCCTTCACCGCACCCACTGGCGTAGCACCCAGGCCGCCTCCACCGACCTGCAACTCGCCACACCCACGGATCTGAACTCGGCCGCCCGCCGCTTTCCCGGCGGGCGCCTTGACCGGTGCTGCCCGGGATCAGCGCGCGACCTGGCTGGCCGCGCGACCCGGCGAGTCCGCCGCCCGTCCAACCGCACCCGCCGCGCCGGGCCCCGGCCAGGCGCATGTCCCACGACAAGCCTGTGAGGTAACTGATGTCTTCCCATCGTGAGGCTCCCGAGATTTCCATGGACCCGGTCGCTGACAGCACCGACCTCTATGCGTTCGTGAGCCCCGACCGGCCGAACACCGTCACGCTGATCGCCAACTACATCCCGCTCCAGGCACCTGCCGGCGGCCCGAACTTCTACCAGTTCGGCGACGACGTCCGCTACGAGATCCACATCGACAACGACGGCGACGGCAAGGCGGACGTCACCTACCGGTTCACCTTCCAGAGCCGGCTGCGCAACACCGAGACGTTCCTCTACAACACCGGGCCGATCACCGCGCTGAACAGCCCGAACTGGAACCTTCGCCAGTTCTACTCGGTCCGCAAGCTGATGGACAACGGCGGCACGGGCACCGAACTGGGCAAGAACCTGGCCTGCCCGCCGTGCAACATCGGCCCGCTGTCCACCCCGAACTACACCGGCCTCGCCGAGTCGGCGGTGCACGACCTCGGCCGGGGCATCAGGGTCTTCGCCGGCCAGCGGGCCGAGGGCTTCTACGTGGACCTCGGCGCGATCTTCGACCTCGGCGACCTGCGCCCGTTCGAGAACCTGCATAACCAGTACGGGATGCACGTCTTCACGAACCCGGCGCCGGGCGTGAACGCGACCAACAAGTTCAACGTTCACTCGATCGCCATCCAGGTGCCGATCAGGGAACTGGTGCAGAAGGGGGCCAGCGGCGAGTCCGACCCCAAGTCGGTGATCGGGGTGTGGACCACGGCGAGCCGCCGGTCCGCCAGCGCGTTCGACGAGGCGACCGGCAAGACCGTCAGCACCGGGCCGTTCCGCCAGGTCTCCCGGCTGGGCAACCCGCTGATCAACGAGGTCATCATCGCCCTCGGCGACAAGGACCGGTGGAACGCCCTGCCGCCCGCCGCCGACAAGCAGTTCGCCCACTACTACGCGCAGCCGGGCCTGGCCGCCGCGCTGCCCTCGCTCTACCCGGGCGTGTTCCCCCACCTCGCCGCGCTGGTCAAGTCCGGCAAGGCGCGGGCCGACCTGGAAGCGATCCTGCTCACCGGGATCCCCAGCGGGATCATCCCCGGCTTCCAGAACAACACCGGCTCGGTCCTGTCCGACATGCTGCGGCTCAACACGGCGATCCCGCCGGCGCACAGCCCGAACATCCTCGGTCTGCTCGGCGGCGACCTGGCCGGGTTCCCCAACGGCCGCCGCGTCTTCGACGACATCGTCACGGTCGAACTGCGTGCCGTCGCGGGCCTGACCTTCGCCCTGGTGGACCCCAGCTTCACGCCGGACAAGGCCGCGGGCCAGGTCACCGATGGCCTCACCCCGTCCAGCCTGACGAATCCCTACCTGACCACGTTCCCCTACCTCGGGGTGCCGTACGGCGGCTTCGACGTCCCGTCCTCCTGAGCTCCGCTAGCGCCTCCCGGCGGCAGGCGGCCGGTCCCGGGTTCCTCAGCCCGGGACCGGCCCCTGGCACCGCACCGATGGCCCGCCGGCGGCACGGAAGGGAACCCATGAGCCAGCACAGGTACGGCCCCACCGCCGCGGGCTCGGTGCTGCTTGACCTCGGCGGCGACACCGGCGCGCTGGTCCTGTACACGCCCGCGGGCCTGCTGGGCGCGGAGATCGAGATCAGCCCCGACACCCCGGGCGCGCCGCGGGCGCACGCCGCCGTCCGGGCCCGGCCGGGTCCCGCCGGGACCAGGTACGCGGTCGTGTACGACGGGCTGGCGGCCGGCGGCTACACCATCTGGCGGGACCACCACACCCCGGCCGCCCAGGTCACCATCACCGGCGGCCAGGTCACCAGCTATCACTGGCCCGGTTAGGCCGAAGTTACGTCTGCCGGGGTGGGGGGGTTGGGGGTTGAGCTGGACATTGGGGCTCTGGGCCGGTTTTTGTGGTGTCTACGTGATGCTCAGGGTGAGCGGGATGGGTGCGCCGATGAGGTCGAAGGCGCGGCGCTGGTCTGGGGTGGGTTCGGCAAGGGCGGGGATGGTGGCCTGGTCGTAGCGCAGGTCGTTGCGGGTCAGGGTGGCCAGGTGGTCGATGATGTCGCGGAAGCTGCGGATGGGCTGGCTGCCGGGGCCGGTCTTGCGGGCGGCTTTGGCGCTGGCGGCTGCTGACCGGCGGGCTGGGGCGACAGGGTTGGCCCGGGCGGGCGGATGCTCGTCGGTGAAGGTGAGGGGCGCCCAGGCCTGGCGCAGGTGCCAGATCAGGTAGCAGGCGAGCGTGCAGATCAGCACGTGGGCTTTGACGCGGTCTTCGAGCCGGTGCCAGATGGGCCGCAGGTCCAGGTCGTCGGCTTTCATGTGCCGGAAGTCGCGTTCGAGGTTAGCCAGGTCCTTGTAGGCGGCGACCGCGCTGGGGGCGTCGAGGGTGGCAGCGGGGACGGGGGTGCGGATGACGTAGATCCCGTCGGTGGCCGCTTCAGCGCCGATGGCTGCCTGGTCGCGCTGCCAGGACAGCTGCCCCTGGCTGATGTCGAGGGTGAAGTGCTTGGCGACCTTGCGCTTATTGATGACCTTCCCGGCGGCGACGCCGATCTTGTCCGGGTCCTTCAGCCGCCCGGCCTGCACCCGGGCGGTGATCTTGGCCAGGTCCGCCTCGGTCGCGGCCAGCAGGTCCTCGCGTTTGCGGGCGCGTTCTGCGGCCAGGAGCGGGTTACGGCAGGCGATCAGCCGCTCATCCGGGTAGTCCGGGCTAGTGATCTCGGCGAGGTCCTGCTCATCGAACAAGGACAGCTGCAGCGGCCCGGCGCCGGCCATGAGCTTCTTGATCGCGGGGCCGCGCAGGCAGGTGATCCACGCCATGCCTTCCAGCTTGCGCAGCTCCTTGATCCGCGCCGAGGTGATCATGCCGCGGTCCCCGACCATGACCATCTGCTCCAGCGCGAATGTGCCCCGGACGGCGTCCACCGCCTCCGGGAAGGTCTTCGGGTCACCGGTGTTCCCCGCGAACACCCGTACCGCGACGGGGCGGCCCTGCCGGTCGGTGAGCAGCCCGTACTCGATCTGCGCCTTGCCGCGCTTGCCGTCCCTGGAGTACCCGTAGGCGGCCAGCTCGCAATGGCTGCCTTCGACCCAGGAGGAGGACAGGTCGAACATGGCGATGCCGCCCTCGCGCAGGTGACGCCGGGCCAGTTGCCTCTCGATGTCATCCTGGCGGGATACCAGCCAGTCCATCGCGGCGTAGATGTCATCGGTGGATGCCCCGGCCACCCCCAGGTCCGCGCCCAGGGTCACGTCATCCCACCAGGCGGCCGTCGACAGCTTGGAGGCCGGCCGGATCACCCGGGAGACGATCAGCGCGTACGCCAGGTCCCGCTCCGGCCCGGGCGGGCCCAGCAGCGCTGGGAACCCAAGCTTGCGGGCCATCGCGTGCACCGCGGCGGCATGGCCGTGCGGCAGCGACCGGGCCACCCGCGCCCCAGCCGAAGCCGGGATAAACCGCTCCCCGGCCAGGGACCGGCGGATCAGCTCGATGGTCTCGGCCGGCAGCCTCGACAGGTTCGCCACCGTCTCGTTGCGGACCTTGCCGTCCTCGCGCCAGGACCGGCGCAGCAGATGGGTCTCATAGACCCGCTCCTGCCCATCCTTCCCCGTGTAGTGGCGACGCTGAGTGGTCACGTGGACCGCACCTGAACCCTTACCCACGAGGTCATGCTAGCAGGGGCCTCTCCGCATCACCACAATTTTAGTGACGACACGCTTGACCATGAAAAGGCCACTCTCCCCAGCTCAAGGGCAGAATTCCCCGGCGAACCAGCCGTAACTTCGGGTTAGGGCATGAATGCGACAACGGGGCCCTTCTAGGGCACCAGGTTCACATTCACGGCCGGTTAGCCCTTGAGCGCGCCGGACACCAGCCCCCGCACGTAGAAGCGCTGCAGCGAGACGTAGACCACGACGCACGGGATCATCGCGATCACCGCGCCCGCGAGCAGCAGCCCGTAGTTGACCGCACCGTAGGTGCCCGTCTCCGCGTTGCTGAGCGCGACCGGCAGCGTGAACAGGCTGTCGTTGGTGAGGAAGCTCAGCGCACCGAGGAACTCGGTCCAGGAGAACAGGAACGCGTACAGCGCCGTGGTGGCGATCCCCGGCATGACCAGCGGCCGGAACACCGCGACCAGCGACTTGGTCACCGAGGCCCCGTCCACCCGCGCCGCGTCCGCCAGTTCCTGCGGCACCTGGAGGAAGCTGTTCCGCATCACGAAGGCGCCGAGCGGCAGGATGAACGTGGTGTTGAACAGGGCCAGCCCGATCAGGCTGTTCAGCAGGTGCAGGAAGTGCAGTTCCAGGAACAGCGGGGTGAGCACGGCCTGGAACGGGATCATGAAGGCGACCAGCACCACCCCGAAGGCGAACCCGGAACCGCGGAACCGGAACATCGCGAACCCGTAGCCGGCCAGCGTCGCCACCAGGGCGGTGATCACCGCGGTCAGCACGCCCACGATCAGGCTGTTGACGACGTTGCGGAGGATGTCGGCCTGCCCGGACAGGAGCCTGGTGTAGTTCGCGAAGGTCAGGTGCGTGAAGCTGGCGGACGACGGTGGGTTGGTCACCGTCGACTCGGGCTGGAACGAGCGGAAGACCTCCCACAGCAGCGGCAGCACGAAGACCGCGCTGATCGCCACGCCGCCCGCGATGTACCAGGCGAGGCCCTGCTTTCCCCGCCCCCGCGCTCTGGCCTTCCCGCCCCCGCGCTCCGCGCCCGCCCCCGCTCTGCGCCCGCCCCCGCTCTGTCGGCGCCGGGAACGCTCTGCCGTGGCCATCAGTCGCTGTCTCCCTGCAGGAAGCGGAACTGGACGAAGGTGATCAGCCCGACCACGATGACGAGCACCACGGACATCGCGCTGGCCAGGCCCACGTTCATGTCCGCGAAAGCGGTGTCGTAGATCGCCATCACCACCGACACCGTGCTGGTGCCAGGGCCGCCGTCGGTCATGATGAAGAACTGGTTGAAGGCCAGGAACGAATAGACCACCGAGACGATCAGGCTGAGCGCGATCGACCGGCGCAGCAGCGGGACCGTGAGCGACCGCTCCGCGCGCCACCACGAGGCCCCGTCCACCCGCGCCGATTCGTAGATCTCCTGCGGGATGGCCTGCATCCCGGCCATCAGCAGCATCATGGTGAACCCGGAGGCGAACCAGATCACCAGGATGCTGATCGCGGTCAGCGCCAGCCCGGTGTGCACCAGCCAGGCGGTGGTGGCCTTGACGATGCCGAGCTTGGCCAGCACGAAGTTCGCCGTCCCTGACTCCGGCTGGAGTTCGACGACCGCCATGAAGCTCAGCGTGACCAGGCCGACGATGTACGGCAGGAAGATCATCGTGCGGAACACGGTCGACCCGGGCCGGTTCGACCGGACGAACACCGCCAGCGCGTAGCCGAGCACGAAGATCGGGACCGTCACGATCGCGGTGTACTTCAGCGTGAACAGGATCGACTGAAGGAACACCGAGTTGTGCACCAGCGCCGTGTAGTTGGCCAGCCCGATGAAGTGGTAGGACCCGATCAGCGGCCAGTTCGTCAGCGAGATATAGATGCCGAAGCCGAGCGGGAACAGGGCGAACACGGCCACGAAGGCAAGCGCCGGGCTGACCAGTGCCAGGCCGGTCTTGGTGGTCCGCCGGGCCG
>WNGN01002955.1_pt1 | contig 11415 bp, 7 predicted proteins | sample 5400561 | NCBI WGS metagenome assembly WNGN01 (sample SAMN13153379, study PRJNA577476) | soil metagenome | isolation source: 115 cm soil or saprolite under Garry oak tree replicate 2 | place: USA:California | collected 2016-06-15 | reverse complement strand
CTTCGTTACATCAACGTATTTTCGATGAAGCAGACTTGGGCCATAAACAGTGTGAAATCGAAGATAACCTGCGATAGCATCCGGCTCCGGAGTAACATGAAATAGTTCATTGAAGATAAAGATGATCTCCGTCTCTAAACTATCCGACGACGCCGATCTAGCTTTAGACATTCGAAGCGGAGCTATGCGAAATATAGTTTCATTCGCCGTAATATACGTGGAACTATTTTGATTGTGTGCTATCGAGTGCCGGACTGTGCACTTGCGGATTGAGCGGCTCTCCTCCTACGTTCCTAAAGACCAAGCTGTCCACCCGGACCCAATTACCGGCGTGTCCGCTCGCGTAAATCTGGGCAACACCTGCGCACACCGGAGCCGTCATCCCCGCCAGCCTGTTCAGGATTTCGCGATCTGTAACGTGGTATCCTTCTTCACTTTCCATTCCGCGTTCCAAATCCATATCAAAATCCATCCCGAATACTACGTCGTACAACACACAAGTTTGTGGGCGCCGATCTCTGCTAAAGCATTTCCCATCGTCAGAACAAGAGTCGGCTTCGTTTGTATCCTCGGAATAAGATTCATAAACCGACTTAACAACTACTGCTGCGATGTGTCTATTGCGTTTTTCGTTAGTTGGCCGCTCTCGGAACCTCTCGGGGTGAGCACAAATACCCAGTTGCGTCCAATGAGCAGTTCTCGGGTTGCAGCAGTTAGGAATAATCATCGTTTTGGAGCCATCGCGCTGTCTCAGTCTTAGGCCGGTGTTTTTCGGGCATAGACAAACATTCTATATCGTCGATTGATCAGCGCCGCGAGCAGGTCAATCACATTGGAGCCAGCGATCACGAGTGGACTTATCGGGACAATCCGCCACCGCGCGACGTTGGCGGCGCCGAATTGAAGGTCCGCAATTTCAAATCCCACTCTCGTTAGGAAAGTAGAGATCGTGCGCGGAGAAAAGAAGAAGTTGTGATGGATATAATAAAAGAGGGTCATGAGATGTTTCCACCTGTTTAGCGACAGCCGGTAAAGCATATGACCAACACTGGTGAGGAGGCTTTCCTGGTTGATCGTGAAAACGAGCAGAATTGCGCCGGGTGCCATGATACGGCGGATTTCTTTTAGGGTAGCAACCGGGTTGTCGAAGTGTTCGATGACATCCCAAATGGTGACAGCATCGAAGTGCCCCTCGGGATAAGCGGCCTGCTCCACCGTGCCGCTGTAGACATCGAGTCGCCGTTCTTCCCGGGCGAACTGAGCGGTAAAATTACTTAGCTCGACTCCGGAAACGTTCCAACCCGCCTTCTGTGCCAGGACCATGAAAGCGCCATAGGAGCAGCCAACATCGAGCAAGCGGCCCGGCGGCCGTAATTGGGCGAGTCGCTTCAGGCCGCGCGCGAAGGTAGGCATAGGTTCGCTGTTTGGATCGGCTGCCATTTTGTTGGCCAGATAGAAAGGTGTCTCCATAGTGGCTCGGTTCTGGTAAAGCCGGTTGTACTCAGCTCCGGCGACGACTGCTGCGCGGTAAACCGTTTGACAGTCTAGACACCGGACGATCGCGCCGGTGGGAATTTCGCAAAGCAAACGGCTTCTTCCCGAGCCACAGATGTAGCAACCGGCCATAGGGTTATCGCTAAGGCAGGGGCGCGGGACGTGTCCGCCGATGGCGCGGTCCTAATAACTCGCTGAGAGGCAGTCGAGGGAGGTCAACCACATCGAGAACAAGGCCCTGGAGCAACAACTGCAAGCCGATGATGGTAGGCAGGAGCGATAAGGCCACTACCCCCGCCGATTGGAACTGGCCGCTCAGGCTGCCTTCGACCCAGTGGTAAGCTCCGAATGACACCCCGGAAATGGTCATGATACCGCCCACGATAAGGCAGAATGTCGTGGCATTGACGTCGTAGAAGCAATAGCGCCAAAGGAGTCGGTTCATAAGTCCCCACAAAAGTCTGGGCGGAAACCCAAACAAAGCACGCGTGACACTTAGTGACGAGCGCTCGCCAAAGTAACGGGCTGGTATCGGAATGTCAAAGGCGACAGCGCGGATGATGTTCAATTGGATAAGCAAGCTGGTTTCAAAAAAGTATCCGTGGGAGAGCCGTTTGAAGTTCAGAAGCTTCAAGGCTTCTCGATGGATCGCGAGGTAACCATTCGTCGGGTCGGAGAGATGCCAATGGCCGCTAGCAAACTTCGTCAGAAACGTCAGGCCGACGTTCCCCATCCATCGCGCAAAAGGCATGACCCGCAAGCTTTCGAGATGAACGAAGCGATTGCCTTTAGTGAAATCACATAAGCCTGATGCAATCGGGTGGACAATAGTCGCGAGGTTGGCGGGGTCCATCTGACCGTCCCCGTCCATCTTCGCGATGATGTCACATTCTTCTTGGAGGGCTCTTCGAAAACCAGTGATCATGGCTCCCCCGACACCTTGGTTGGATTCGTGTCGCAGAAGAATTATGCGAGCATCATCGGAATCGACTTTCAACACTTCGAAAGACCTTTCGGGACAAGCGTCGTCCACGACGATAATTACATCGATCCAATCAGGTAAACTCTCAACCACGCTGCGAAGTTTATCCTTCACGCGGTAACAGGGGATCACAACGCCTACCTTTCCGAATTGGTCAGACATCTGATACACGCTAAGAGTGTATTAATGTTCGAGGCTGATTGCAATCTCCGAGCGGGCGACCCCGACTTTTCGCTCCCACGGGTTCGCTACGGCAGGGTAATTGACCCGGATCCGATCGGCCGGAGAAGCGACGGAACTACCTTGGCTGCGTGCTATCGATTTTCGGAGTATGCGCTTCCGGATTGATCGGCTCTCCTCCCACGATCCTAAAAACAAAGCTGTCCAACCAGACCCAATTACCGGCATGTCCGTTCGCATAGACCTGAGCGACTTCCGCGCAGGCAGGAGCCGTCATTCGTGCCGCATAAGAGTGCCAACTTAAGGTCGCCTCGCGCACCTGAATAAACACGCTACAGATATGCCCATCGTGGTTCAGCCAATTTATCTGCAGCCGGAACAGCTTCTTTGGAGCATCAGACCTTGCGTGCAGTTCCAGTTCGTAAGTCTTCCCAGGAGTTACTCGGACCGGCTGTTCAAATCCATCGGCATCGGTAACCTCGACGGCGAATTTGCCGGAAAATGCGCCGCTGCCTGGCGCACCGACCACCGGCATGCGAAAATGATTCCAAGCTATCGGCCAGTTATCGTGAACCTCATCAAAGCCAGCGTTGCGCAGCAGGTTCGGGCGGTTTGCGGTGATTAGCTGAGGCGAATCTCGAATTCGATACAATTCCGAAGAAGAATCAGCGAAGAGGGGTTCAAAGTAACTATCGAATTGCTCGTCATACGGGAGCATCGCCCGTGGCCTCGCCGGATCCAGGGATATGAGGAAGTAGTTTGCGCCAAGCCGATGAAGAGTGCTATAGAGGCTCTTGCCATTGGCGAGTGAATTGAGCACTTGCGAATATCTGCCTGGGCCAAACCAATCGCCCATGAATAACCCATCTGAATAGTAGGCAGCGTTGGTGCCGTAGAGAGAATAAAGAGGACCAGGAGACATGTTGGCGATGGCCAATGCCCGATACGCTGGAATCCGGGATGCGATGTACGCCTCCCGCTCGACCTTGGTCCGGGGTACCGGACCACGCTCGAGCCTTTCCTTACGCGCAAAGGAAAGGCCAGGCCATATCAACGCCATGGCTGCTACTGCTATCAGAGACGTGCTAGCGGCGTGTCGACCGCGACAAATCCAGTCCGTCAGCCAGGAGATTGTCATCGCAGTAGCAAAGCAGAGCACTGGAAGTATCGGCAGCAGGTATCGCATAACCTGACCAAAGACGAACCAGCACGACGCGTAAAACAGCACAATAACACCGAGCCAACGAACATATTTGTCGAGAGCACTCCGAAGCGTCACGAGCGGGAGCGAAACGAAAAGAGCAACCGAGTAGTTCTCGCTGCCCTGAAACTTGCCCGGATGCGCAACAAGTGCATATGGGAGAGTGAGGAAACCCCCGAGCGTTCGCGATGAGCCAAATTTCCGGATAGTGCTGATCATTCCATCCACGTCCTGCGCCGTCCACCAAGGTCCAGCGCCGAAGAGTTGTGTTAAAAGCGGGAACAAAGGATTCCGCGTGTACCAGGTTGCACGCGCCAATGCAGGGCCCCAGCCGAGTAGGAGTCCTAACACGACGACATAGAGGGGTCGAACCTGGCGTTCCTTGAGTATGAAATAGGTCAATGCGACGGCAAAGACCGGGACGAAGTAAATAGTCATCGACCAAGTGCTCTCGGCAAAACCGAAGAAGGCGGAAGCAATAAACAGCCACGGAATCTGGCGAGTCCTACCATAGTTGCTCAGTGCGTAGATCGATCCGAAAGCAAAGAGACTAGCCAGCATGTGGTAACTACCGACTCCGGCCATGGCCAACACTGCCGGACTACCCAACCACAGCGCAGCAGCCAGAATTCCAGCATCTATTCCACTCGCCCGACTTCCCCAGCCATAGAGTCCCGTGGCCACCAATCCTGTCGCGGCTAACGATAAAATCTGAGGAGAAAGATCGTTGCCCGCGAGCATCAAGGTTGCGAACAGAGTGTACGCTGAATGCGGTCCGATCGGAAGGCGAAGAAACGGCGTTACAATCACGCGGTGCGCTTGCAGCCATAGTTTCGGTTCCGCCAGGTGGTACATAGTGACGTCGAAGTCCATCGGGGGATACAATGGGAGCATCCATATCGGAAGGAGAACAATGCTCAGGATAATTATACCTGCTATCAATGCGAGCCACTTTAGCCGGGAAGGATGGGGCTTACTTTCTTGCGAATCTCTCCGTTTGCGTAGCAGCAAGGCACTCGCGGCCACTGTAACACCAAGTGACATGATAACTCCTGTGATGGTCAGCCAGCCCATCATTCCGATGCATAGAACAAGGTGCGAAATAATTCCGATCCCAAACGAAGTGCACACGAAAACGCGCTCCGCGCCGTTCGCGAAACTGAGGCACCGCAAGATCGCGGTTCCTATAACATAGGCCCCTGTGCACAATAACAGAACGAACAGATACGGCGGAAGCGCGAATAGGGCCACGCTCACCTTGGTGTTTCCGGAATGTCGAGCACGATCGCCTGGAGCAACAATTGAAATCCGAGAACGATGGGAACGAGAGTGAGCATGATGCTGCCGGTGGGCGTGGGCTCAGTGGTCACCAGCGCACGCGGCCGAAGATACAACCCGAAAAAGGCGCCCCGTAGGAAAATTGGCAGCCGCAGCAACAAGAAAAGCGCTCCCGGCGAGAAGTTTCGTAAGATGTACTTTCCTAAGATGCGGTAGCCGAAGCGGCGTAAGAGCAATAGCGGAAATGTGATTGAGCACCTTTGACATATACAAGTCCGAGGCTTCCTCGCCATATCGGGCTGGCATCGCGACATCCGTCACGCGATAATTCTGGATGTTAAGATGGATGAGCATGTCGTTTTCGAAGCAAAACCGTTTCTCAACTTTTTCCAGATCGCAGTGCCAAGAAATCTAACGGGCGGCGTATAGACCCTTTTCTGGTTCACGGTAATCTTGAATCGTGCGGGCTTTTAATTGCGAGGTAGGCGAGACGCTTCAGCTCCCATCTTCCGCGCGTCACCGTGTCGAGAATCAACCCGCTCGCGAGCGCAAGAAATGCTAGAAGCATCAGTCCCGTCGAAAGCACCGCGGTCGGCAGACGCGGTACAAGTCCAGTCTTCAAGTATTCAAGCACGACGGGGGTTCCAAGTACGAGGGAGAGCAGCATTAATAGTGCAAAAATCACGGTGAAAAATACGAGAGGCCGTTCTTCTCGCACTAGTGCTGCAATAGCGCAGAGAATGCGGTAGCCATCCCGCCACGTACTGAGTTTGCTGACAGAGCCGTGTGGCCGTTCCTTATAGTACGTGTCCACCTCTGCCATAGGCATCAGAAGGCGCACTGCATGTACGGTCAGTTCGGTCTCAATGCTAAAGCCTTCGGCAGTGAAGGGAAAAGATTTTACGAACCGCCGCGACATCACCCGATAACCGGTCAGCAGATCGACAAGGTTCACGCGGAACATCATCACAGTAAGGTCGGTCAAGAGCCGATTTCCTAGCATATGGCCAAACCGATAGGCGGCATTGGCGACGGCGATGCGCCGGCCGGAAACCATATCGAGCCCGCCATCGACCAGTTTTCGAATGAACAACGGTGCTGTCGTCGCATCGTACGTGTCGTCGCCGTCCACCAGAATATAGATGTCTGCCTCCACATCGGCGAACATGCGGCGCACGACATTGCCCTTGCCCTGACGGCTCTCGTTACGCACGATCGCGCCGACCGCGCGCGCCACTTCAACCGTCCTGTCCGTTGAATTGTTGTCGTACACGTAAATGTCGGCGCGTGGTAGCTCCGCTTTGAAATCGCCGACGACTTTAGCGATTCCTGCCTCTTCATTGTAGCAGGGGATGAGCACGGCGAGACGGGCGAATTCACTCATTGCTTGTGTTCCGGTCCCCGTTTGACGTGGCACCCGCTCAGATTCGCGTCCATATCAATTTCGCTGGAGAAAAAGAGCAGTTGTGCTTGGCTAGAAGGTTCGACATTCCTGGTCAGAATGCCTGCGCAAGTTATCAAAATCAGTGGTGCACGCCAGCACAATCTAAAGAACCTTCACGTGGAGATACCACGTGAAAAGTTGGTCGTCATTACCGGCTTGAGCGGCTCGGGAAAATCGTCGCTCGCCTTTGACACACTTTATGCCGAAGGACAGAGACGGTACGTCGAGAGTCTCTCTGCTTACGCCCGGCAATTCCTCGATCAGATGGAAAAGCCGGACGTCGACTTTATCGAGGGTCTTTCGCCAGCTATTGCCATTGAGCAGCGCAGCGCTGGTGGCAATCCAAGATCGACCATCGCAACTGCGACTGAAATTTACGATTACCTGCGCGTCCTCTTTTCAGCAGTCGGTCAACCGCATGACCCGCTCACCGGTCGCCCCCTTAACCGACAAACACCACAACAAATTGTCGATCAAATTCTCGGCTACGAACCTGGAACGAGGATAGTCGTGCTCGCTCCATTGATTGAAAATCAGGCGGGCGAATTCCGGGATGTGATCGAAAAAACGAAGCGGGAAGGATTCATTCGAGTTCGGATTGACGGCCAGATCGCCGAGTTCGACCGCCCGGAACCGATTCGGCTTAAAAAAAACCAGCGACACACGATCGAGGCGGTCGTCGATCGTTTGGTCGTGCGCGATGGACTTCGAGTGCGCCTGACTGATTCAATTGAAACCGCGCTCAAATGGGGTGGGAAGCGGGTGGTTGTCTTACGCCAATCACGGAGCGATGAAGTAAAGGAGAAATGGAGTGCTGAAAAAACGACTACTCCGACACCCCGACACTCCGACACTCCAACGGAGAAGTTGGAGGAACTGCGCTACTCGACCGATTATGGCAACGCGGAGACTGGGTTCACCCTCGGCGAACTGACCCCGAAACATTTTTCATTCAACAGCCATCTCGGTGCATGCCCGGCGTGCCACGGTCTTGGCACGCAATTGGTTTGCGATCCGGAGTTGATGATTTCCGATCCCACCAAAACACTCGCCGAAGGGGCGATCACGCCGTGGCGGCGCGGGACGAAGCGAATGCAGGCATACTACCGCCACCTGCAAAGCGCGCTCGTCAAACATTTTGATGTCGATGAAAACGTGCCTTTCGCCGAATTGCCTGAGCGATTCAAGGAAGCGCTCTACCTCGGCACGGGCGATCAACCAATCGAGATGCGTTTCAGTAGTAACGGCCGTTCAAACAAAACGGCGCGCCCATTTGAGGGGCTGGTTCCCCAGATGCAGCGGCTCTATGAGGAAACTCAAAGCGAATTCACTCGCAATCGCATCCGGGCATTCATGACACGCGAACCGTGCAAAGTATGCGGCGGTGCCAGGCTCAAACCGGAGATTCTCGCCGTCACCATTAAGGATCGACATGGACGCGAATCGAATATTCATCAATTCAGCGAAGAAACGATCGAAGCGGCCGGGCGGTTCATCGAGGAGCTCGAACTAAACCCGCAGCAGCGAATGATTGTGAGCGAAGTCATGCGCGAAATTCAGTCACGGCTGCGATTTCTCGTTGAAGTCGGGCTTGGCTACCTCACGCTCAATCGGGAGAGCGGCACGCTTTCCGGCGGTGAAGCGCAACGGATCCGGCTGGCGACGCAGATCGGGTCCGGTCTTGCGGGCGTTCTTTACGTTTTGGACGAGCCGAGCATTGGATTGCATCAGCGGGACAATGCGCGCTTGCTCGGAACGCTGCGGCGGTTGCGCGATCTTGGCAATTCCGTGGTCGTGGTTGACCACGATGAAGAAACCATCCGCGCGGCTGACCACATTGTTGATCTTGGCCCAGGCGCGGGTCCGCGGGGAGGCGAGATCGTTGCCCAAGGCAGCATCGAGGAAATTCTTCGCGCAAAAAACTCTTTGACTGCGGACTATCTCTCTGGACGCGCGCGCATCGCGATTCCTAAACAGCGCATCGCTCCCAGATCCAACAACCATTCTGATGGCTGGCTCACGGTGGTGGGCGCGACTGAAAACAATCTGAAAAGAATCGATGTTTCTTTCCCACTCGGCTGTCTGAGCTGTGTGACCGGTGTCTCCGGCAGCGGCAAATCAACGTTAGTGGATGATATCCTCCGGCGATCCCTCTTTCGACATTTTTATAATTCGAAAGAAAAACCCGGCACTTATCAGAGCGTTCGCGGGATGGAGCAGATTGACAAAGCAATCGTGATCGATCAAAGCGCGATCGGCCGCACGCCGCGATCCAATCCAGTCACATACACGGGCGCGTTCGCACCAATCCGTGAATTATTCAGTCAATTGCCCGCGGCGCGGGTACGCGGTTATGATGCCGGGCGTTTCAGCTTTAACGTTAAAGGCGGGCGTTGCGAAAATTGCGAAGGAGGTGGGTCGATCAAGATTGAGATGCATTTTTTGCCGGATGTTTACGTGGAATGCGAAGTGTGCCATGGCAAGCGCTACAATCGCGAGACGCTTGAAATTACCTACAAAGGCAAGAACATCGCTGATGTTCTCGATTTGACCGTGGATGAAGCGGCGCGGTTTTTCCGCAACGTGCCGAGCATTTCCGAAAAGTTAAATTCATTGCTGGATGTGGGCCTCGGTTATCTGCGACTCGGTCAGGCTGGAACGACCCTTTCCGGAGGGGAAGCGCAACGCGTCAAACTCGCCACGGAGCTCGCGAAAAAAGCGACCGGCCGGACCGTTTATATTCTCGATGAGCCGACGACTGGATTGCACTTCGCCGATATCGAGAAATTGCTGCAGGTATTGATGAAGCTGCGCAATGCCGGTAACACAGTGATCGTGATTGAGCATAATCTCGAGATGATTAAGTGCGCAGACTGGATCATTGACCTTGGGCCCGAAGGCGGCGAACGCGGCGGTGAGATCGTTGGGACTGGTTTGCCGGAAGAAATTATCAATCTGCCAAATAGTTTCACAGGCAAATATCTGCGGCCAATGTTGACGCGTTCATGAAAACGTCCCGCGCAAAACACCGAAGGTTCAGGCTTGAAGCCAAGAAACGGGCGTGGAGGATTGCTTTGATCGGATTATCGATCTGGTTTTTCCAGTCATTGCGCGCAGAAATTTCGCCTGCATTGGCCGAAGCGACGAAACCACTGCGCGAAGGTGTTCCGGAAGTCGCCGTTGTACGTTTGCGAGCCCTGCTCGACAATACTTTGGCTGATGAAGCGTGGCGCGCGGTCGCGGAAAAACTTGCTGAAGCTCAGGTGGCCGCAAAGCAACCCGAGGACGCCCTTGTGTTGCTCGCGGATTCCCGGCTCCGCGAAGTTCCATCGGCAAAGTTTTGGCGTGCGCAAGCTCTTGCCAGCTTGCATCAATGGACCGAGGCGCTGCCTCTCTACGAAGAACTGGCGGTGGCCACAAATCCATTATTTCGCGGAGCAGCCACTTTTGGAGCGGCGGAAATGTTGCGCGCGCTGGGAAGACAAGATGAAGCGCTGGCGAAGATGTTGGTTCTCCTCCGCGACGAAGAATGGTCTATCCCTGCGCGGCTTCGATCGGCCGAATTGTACATCGACAAGGCCGACGCCGGAAACGCGCGACGCATCCTGGGTGAGATGCAACCGAAATCAGTCGCGGAGCGAAAGGAACGGCGGCTTCTACGCGGACGTCTCGAGCTGGTTTTGCAGCGGCCCGAGAGAGCAATCGGTGTGTTTCAAGCGCTTCTGAAAAGATCGGCCGGGGCCACTCATGCCACGCTAATCGCGGCACTCTTCGGAATCGCCGATGCCCACCTGCAATTAAAAACATCTGAAGCCGGCGATGATGCCATTGAGCAATTTATCGATCATCATCCGGCGGATCCGGGCCTCCCAATTCTTTTCGCAAAACTGGACGAACTGTATCGTGCCGAGCATAAACCGTCGCGGAACGAACTGGAAAGATGGGTACGTCATCCAGAAGAGCCCCGACGCGCGTTCGCGCGATGGTATCTTGCTCGACTCGAAGTTCGCGCCGGGCACCGAGAACGGGCCCGGCAATTGTTTAGCGAGCTGCGCCACGGCGACGTCAAATCGCCTGCGCTCACGCCCGCTCTATTGGAGTCTGCCCAGCTGGAGTTGGAAGATCGATATTTCGATGAGGCGATTGCGATTTTGGATGATGCTCGCTTGCTGCGTCCAAGCCCGCTTTTACTTGATCAAATCAATCTTCTCTCCGCGCAAGCGCAGTATCTCGCGAAACGCTTTGAAGTGGCGACCGCGGCCTTCGAACAAATCGGGCATTCCGCTTCTCCATGGGCGGGGCTTGCGCTTTTCAACGCATCCACCGGCTGGTTGCAACTGGGTGATCACGCCCGTTTTTTGGCCGATTATAACGAACTTGAAAAGCAGGGCGGCGATGAAGAATCGCGCGCCAACTTGCGATTGGAGCAAGGTTTGATGCAAGCCGCGAAAGGGGAGAAGAGAGCAGCCGAATCGCTGCGACAATTTGTTCGCGATTTTCCCAAGAGTCCCCGCGTCTCAGAAGCCTGGGTTGGTTTGGCCGAGCTGGCCTTCCATTCCACCCCGCCGCGTCTCGATGAAGCCCGGAACAACCTCGCGCGCGCGGCCGATTCAAAGCCAACGGCGGCTGCGGCAGAGCGCGCCGATTATCTTATGATCTGGATTGAAGACTCAGCGGATGTCAACGAAACGAAAGTGATCGAACTGGCGAATCGTTTTCTTCAACAACATGCCGCCTCGTCTTTCGTCCCGGATGTTCGAATGAAATTGGCGGAGATTTATTATCGGCACCAGGATTTCGCAAACGCACAAACACAGTTTGAAATTCTAGCCCAGC
>WNGN01003580.1_pt1 | contig 11418 bp, 7 predicted proteins | sample 5400561 | NCBI WGS metagenome assembly WNGN01 (sample SAMN13153379, study PRJNA577476) | soil metagenome | isolation source: 115 cm soil or saprolite under Garry oak tree replicate 2 | place: USA:California | collected 2016-06-15 | reverse complement strand
TCCATCCGCAGGCCCTCTTCGATGTAGCGCTCGGCGAGGGCGTTCTGCGGTTGGCCCGCCTCACGGGCGCGGCGCTTGAGATGCTCCAGCGTGCGCGGCAGGACCCGGAAGGCGAGCGGCTGCTTGGCGGCGGCAGAGTGCGCCATCGGCCTCCCCTCTCGATTGCTGACACCGTATGACGATGTTAGCAAACGGGGGGCGTCCGGCCGCCCGGCTGATCACTGGCGCCCATCAGCGCACCGCCGGGTTGTACCTGGCGCTGCGGGAGGCGGCGGCCTCGGACACCGACCTGGCGCGTCGGTTGCGTGAGGTCGAGGAGCGCCGGCTGGTCAGCGCCGAGCAGGGCCTCTCATCGACCGGCTACTCGACCAGCCACCCCAAGAGGAGGCGAAAGGGGGAGGGGCATGAAGGCCACCAAGCGGGACGGGATCGCCCGGACGTGCCGCACGGAGGTGATCGTCGGTGCGCCGGTGGGGGCGGTGTGGCGGGTCGTCGCCGACGTTACCCGGACCGGTGCGTGGAGCCACGAGTGCCGCCAGGTGGTGTGGCTGCACGGGGCGACTCAGGTGGCGCCCGGTGTGCGGTTCCGCGGGCGGAACCGGTCGGGCTGGCTGCGGTGGAGCCGGGTCTGCGAGGTCATCGCGGTCCAGGCCCCGCGTGAGCTGGGGTGGCGCACCATCGCCACGCCGGTGTTGCCTGACAGCACGGAGTGGCGGATCGCCTTGGAGTCGGTCGGCGGTGGGACCCGGATCGTGCAGAGCTACCAGGTGACCAGGTGTCCTGGCTGGTTCCCGTGGGTGGTGGTGCGGGTCAACCCGGCGCACATCGATCGCGGTGGCGCGCTTGGCGAGGACCTGCGTCGGAGCGGGGTGATCGCTGCCGGCGACGCACGGGTCGTGGAGTCGGCGGGGTGACCGGTGGCAGCACCCGGCCGGCTGCTGGTCGGCTGCTTCCGGGCGACGGACACCTGTACTGGCTGCGGCTGGTGGCATCGGCGGACCGCGACGCCGGCTGGAGGTTGTGATCGCGAGCGGGCCCAAGCGGATCGGGCGCGGACATGGCTGTGCCGGTGTCATCTGCCGTCGCCTTTTGATGGAGGTGATGTTGAGCCGTACGCGAGCGTTCTTCCGGGCCCGCTGCGACCCCTTCTGTACACGCCCCGGCAGGGTGTGTAGCCTTCGGCTGCTCTGTCGACGAACAGGAGGCACTTGCATGCGCCGAAGCATGGCCGTCTCCATACTCTCTGTCGCAGCGATGGTTGTCTCGGTGGTGGCGTCGCTCCCTGCCGCGGCAACGCCGGCAAACGTCGACGTGAGCCGGCGGCACCTGAACGAGTCCGAGGAAGCCATCGCGGTCAACCCCACGAACCCGAACAACATCGTCGTCGTCACCAACGTCGGCCACAGGGAGGCGGGCCTGGAGGCCGGGATGTTTGCGGGCGTCTCCTTCGACGGCGGCCAGACCTGGGCGACGCGCCTCATCGGGAACAACGACAACCTCGGCGACGCGTGCTGCGACCCCAGCTTGTCGTTCGACCAGCACGGCAACCTGTTCCTGACCTATCTGTACCAGGTCGAGAACGTGGTGCCGGTCGCACTGAGCACGGACGGCGGCCTGTCCTTCCACCTCGTCGCGAACATCGGGGCGGGCGGCAGCGCCACGGCCAGCCGCTCGGGGACGGACGATCGGGGGCTCTTCCGGTTCGTGGACCAGCCCACCATCACCGCCGGTGAGGATGAGGCCTGGGTGATCTTCAACGCCGGCGGCCCGATGGTGGCGACCGGCGCGCGGGTCATGGGCCTCGGGCAGGTGGGGAGCTTCGCCCCGGTCGAGGTGGTGTCAGGGACGAACAACTGCACCTACGGCGACGTCGCGATCGGGCCCTCGGGGCAGGTCATGAACGTCTGCACCCTCACCGAGACCGGGCAGGGTGGCGGCAAGCTCTTCGTCAGCGTCGACCCCGACAGGCTCGGTCCGGCCTCGTTCGGCAAGCGCGTCTCGGTGACCGACACCCACATCGGCGGGTTCGACTTCATCCCGCCGCAGCCCGACCGCTCGGTGGACGCAGAGCCCGGGCTCGCATGGGACCGGACAGGCGGGCCGCACAGAGGCCGGGTGTACCTGGTCTACACGCTCGAGGTGAAGAACGAGAGCGATAACACCGACATCGAGGTCCGCTACTCGGACGACGACGGCGCGACCTGGAGCGCCCCGGTGCGCGTGAACGACGATGCCACGGCGAACAGCCAGTTCCTGCCGAAGATCTCGATCGACCCGACCACCGGGAACATCGCCGTGATCTGGTACGACTCCCGGCAGGACCTCGGCACCGGGGGGCCTGGTGACACCAACGGCATGCCGAACGACGATGCTCAGGTGTGGGGTGCCTTCAGCACCGACGGCGGTCGGACGTTCACCCCGAACGTGATGATCAGCGCGGGTACGTCGAATTCGCCTGACTCAGGCAACGGCATCGACTACGGTGACTACTCGGGGTTGTCGTTCTTCGGCGGGATCGCCCACCCAGCCTGGTCGGACAACTCCAACAGCACAGGGACCAACCCGGACGGGGCCCTCCACCAGCTCGACATCTACACGGCAGCCGTCCACGTCTGACTGAGGCGAGAGCGAGGTGCGGTGACCATCGGAGCTCCAGACATCGGCCAGTAGGCCCGAGCCTCATACGACGACCGGCTCAGGTTGTCCGAGACCATCCAAGGCAACATCCTGGCGCCGGCTCAAGCTGGACTATAGGCACCTTATCCGAGCAAGAACACCAGTTCGTCCGATGATGAACCTTCTAATCGATTCATGAACTATTGACACCTGCGGCCAAAGCGGGCAAAGCTTGTCCGCCCAAGCAGTATGGGGCGATTCGCCGATCCGCCTCTCCTGGAGGTGTCATGCGCAAACGACCCAGGCTCCGCGCCCTCTCATCCCCCTGCTGGCCGCGGCCTTCGTGCTGGCCGCCCAGCTCCCCGCCTTCGCCCCCCAGGCCGGCAGCGATGCTGCGATCGAGCCGCTGGCGATCTGCCGTGACGGCATCCGGTTCCTGTTCTTCGCCGACTACTACCCAGCCGGCACCGCCGACTCTAGCGAGGACGAGGCACCCTTCCGCGTCCAGCCGGTACAGGCGGCCACCCCGGTGCCCGCCTCTGATGCCAACGGTCGGATCACCCCACCCGCCGACACGCTGGTGCTGGACACCACCGTGAACGTGCCCTACGCCCCCCAGCAGGTCGACTTCTCCACGGTGGCGGCACCGCCGACGTTCGCCAAGTACCCGCCGCACGTCACGCTGTCATGGCCCTACCCGCAGCCGGTCGGCCTCCAAGACGTCAAGTACGTCGGCGAGTACACGTTGCGGTGGGACCACAAGCTCAAGGCGGGCCCGCGGGCGGTGGTGCTCAGCTTCGACCGCTTCGACCTCACCAAAAACAGCGCCGAGATCATCGCCGACGTCGACAAGTGCCACCTGTTCAACGGCAACCACCCCCGCGACACCGGCTAGGCGTCTCGAACCCTGTGCTGAAATCACGGGTGAGAACAGCCGCGCACCACGACACATTGTCCGAGCACGCTTGAGGATCGACGGCTTCCAAGTGGTGGCGAGGCCGGTGCCGCTCGGGACCTGCGGGCGGCGGGACCCTACCCGCCGTCCTCGGCCCCGGCGGCGACCGCCCACCCCAAAGCTTGAGGACAGTCGCTTCGACGAGCGCGCCAAGACCGCCATTGGTCTGGGTGGTCTCGTCTGCGACTGTCCGCTGCGGTGGCACTGCGGTCGTTCTGCCCTGGGGCCGGCCGCGCTGTCCGGTTCCATGGGCGACGCTGCAGGCTCCCCCGCGAGTATCAGTTGCCCGTGCAAGACAAGCTGTGTTGTAGGACACGGCGCGCATGTGCCGTCGATGACGCCGCCCGTCCCGTAGCAGCCTGCGTCGAAGTGTTTGGCCGCGAGGGCGCAGCCTCGAGCTGACCAAGTACCCGAAACGTCAGACGGCCTCGCGGGCCGCCGACCGCGGTGCGCGCGCACCCGCCAGCGTCTCGACCTGCTGGAGCAGGGCGTCGACGTCCACCGACCCTATCGTGGCCGCACCGGGCACCGGCGGAAGCGGGGGGGCGGGCGGGAGCGTCGTGCCCGTCAGCCGCTCGAACGCGCGGCGGTACTCGACGTTGGGCGCGCGCTCGTGCAGTTCCCGGTAGAGCGCCGCTGCCGCCGCCCGAGTCCCGGCCTGCGCCGGGCAGAACTCGACCAAGGCCTCCAGGATCGCCGCCCGTTCGGGCGTGTCGGTCCAAGCGTGCTCAAGGACGCGAAGCTCCCTGGCGGCATCGCCAGACGGCATATTGTGGAGGGCGACCCGCAGCCGCAGCGACAGCAGCCGCGCCCGCAACTCGATGTCCCGCTCGCCGTGATGCACCGCGACGGTCAACGCCTCGTCGTTGAGCGGCTCCGCTTCGCCAGGGCGGCCGGCCGAGAGCAGGAGCTGGGCGAGGGCATGCAGCCATTCGCACAGGAAGTGCGGTGCGTTGAGGGTCCGGGCGAGCCGGATCGCGCGCGTGAAGCGATGCTCGGCGCTCCGGAGGTCCCCCAGGGCGGCGGCAGTCGCCCCGAGGCTGGCGACGCGGTTGGCCACGCTCGTCCAGTCGCCGAGCTCGACCGCGATCCGCAGCGCGTGCGCAAAGCAGGTGGTGGCCTGCTCGTACCTGCCCCGTTCGAGGTACAGCTCGCCGATGTTGCCGATGATCACGGCGGCCATCTGTCGGTAGCCGATCTCCTGGGCGACGGTGAGGGCCCGCTCGACGCAGGCCAACGCCTGCACGTGGTCACCTCGGGCGGCGTACAGCATGCCAAGGTTGTTCGCCGCATGGATGACGCCCCGGCGGTCGCCCGCCTCGGTGGCCGCATGCAAGGAGCGCTGGAGCAGGTCCACTCCCCCGGCGCTGTCCCCGGTGTGGCCGCGGACGAGCCCGAGGTGGTTGAGGGCGACGCTCATCCCGGCGAGGTCGCCGGCCTCGGTGGCGATGGCCAGGTGCCGCTCGGACACGGCCGCCGCCTCCGGATAGGAGCCCTGCTGCCAGAGCGCCCAAGCGAGCCGGTCGAGCGCCCGCGACAGCCCTTGCTGATCATCCAGCCGCTCGAACTCGTCGGCGGCCAGCGTCAGCCACTTGATTGCCTCGGCGTACGACTGCGTGTAGGTGAACAGGTCGCCGAGCTCCCGAGCACCCGCGGCGAGCAGCGAGCGGTCGTCGGCGTCCCGGGCGATGCCCAGTGCCCGAAGGTAGGCGCCCTGCGCCTCACCCCAGCGACCGGTGTGCTGCCAGACCGTGCCGAGGTCGACGAGCGCTCGGCCGGCCTCGGGCTCGGGGAGCAGCGGCAGCAGGCGCTGGTAGTACGCGACGGCCGCCCCGTTGGCGAACGCGGCCCTGGCCGCGTCGGCTGAGGCCCGGAACCAGGTGCGCTGCTTGTCGCGCCGATCCGTGCGTCCGTAGTGGTAGGCGAGCGTGTCGATGAACTGGGCCAGCCGCTCGGCGTAGTTGGCCTCGATGTACTCGGCGACCCGTTCGTGCAGCAGCTTCTGGAAGCGCCGGGTGAGGCTCTGGTACGTCGCCTCCTGGGTAATCGCATGCCGGAAGGCGTACTCAGGGTCCTGCGGGGTTGTCTGCAGGCGCGTGAGACCCAGGTCGTCCAGCCGCCTGAGGTGTCGGGCCACCTCGTCGGGCGGGCCGGCGGGCGGGTAGCACCGCGAGATCCACTCGGGGCGGAAGCGGCGCATCACGCTCGCGACCTTCACGACCGCCTTCTCGCCCTCGCTGAGCCGGTCGACCCGGGCCATCACGACCCGATGCACGCTGTCGGGCAGGTCGAGGGCGCCGGCCAGGCTGGGGCCGCGGGCATGGATCAGGCTCAGCAGCTCCTCCAGGTAGAAGGGATTGCCGCCGGACCGCTCGACGACCTGGCTGACAGTGTCCGCTGGCAGGTCCCTGCCCGGACCAGAGAGCTGGCGGACGCGCTGCCTGGCGAGCTCCATAGCGTCGTCGGTGGGCAGCTCCCTGAGCGTGATCCCGGTGAAATGCGGGAGGCGGGCGAGTGCCTCCAGCGGGTGCGGCTCCGCGTCGGTTGGACGTGCAGTGAGCACGAACAGCACCGGCCGGTCCACCAGGTTGCGAGCCAAGGACTCGAGCAGTGTCCGGGAGGGCGGGTCGATCCAATGGCAGTCCTCGAGCAGCAGCACGACCGGAGCCGACGTCGCCCGCTCGCGCAGCACGTCGAGCAGGAGCGAGTGGAGCAACTCAGCCCGGGTCGGCGGGTCGAGCGGGGAGGTCAGCTCGCTGTCGGGCAGCGGGAGGTTGAGGACGGGCGCAAACAGCGGCGCGCGCGCCCCGAACCGGGAGACGAGCGCTGCCTGCTGCTGCTCGAGGGAGCTCGAGGGATCTACCCCCAGCAGGTCGCACCAGATCGGCCGCCACACGAGGTAGCTGAATTCCGGGCCGAGCGACCGGCAGGCGCCGCTGTAGGTGGAGAGGCCGCGCCGCCGGGCCAGGCCGACGGCCTCCGCGGCAAGCCGCGACTTGCCGATGCCTGGCTCGCCGCTGATGCCGAGCACGGCGCCCCGCCGCGCCGCGGCCCCCTCGACCAGCGCTCGGATCGCGGCCAGCTCGGCCTGCCGCCCGACCAGCGGTGGCGCGGCAAGCGGCGACGGCTGCTCGACCCGCTCGCGGACGTCGCGAACAGCCCAGACGTCGACCCACCCGCTCCTGCCCTTCACCGCCACCGGCAGCAGGGGGCCGCCGATGGCCGTCCCGCGCGTCCCTTCCCAGGTGGCGCCGTCGGCCAGCGCCTGCCCGGGCGCGGCCACCTCCATCAGGCGGGCGGCCAGGTTGACCGGGTCACCGACGATGGCGTACTCGCGGCGGGTGTCCGAGCCGACCTCGCCGCACCAGGCGCGACCCGTGGTCATGCCGGCCCGGAACGGCCCGCCCGGCAGACGCAGCAGCTCGACGCAGCAGCGCACCGCGCGCTCCTCGTGGTCCTCGTGCCGGACTGGGGCGCCGAACGCCACCACGAGCACGCTGCCCTTGTCGCCCAGGTCGACCTGGCGTAGGTGGCCGCCCCAGCGGTCGATGAGGCGCACGGCGACGCTCACGTACCGCTGCAACCGGTCGACCGCGTCGGGGACGTCGTCGACCAGGTCGGGGAATCCGATGAAGGCCATCGTCACGGTGCGGTGCTCGTCGACCAGGCCGCCATGACCGCGGCGGATCCGCTCGGCGATGGCCGGGTGGAGGAAGGCGGCCAGACTGCCCTCGGCCGCCGCGGCGGTTGGAGACGGGCGCGAAGCCGCCCGCTGGACGCGGCCGGACAGGCGGGTGACGAGAGCGGGGGCGCCGGGATCGCCCGCGGACTCGATCCCGTGGTCGCCGTCGAGGAGCGTGGCGTCGGCCACTACCTGGCCGCTGGCGGCGCGGCGCTCGGCGGCCACCGCGCGGTCGACCGCCTGTCCCGCCAGGACGTGCTCGAGCCGGATCGCCGGGTCGCCGACGACGGCGACGAGCACCCGGCCGGCACCGAGGCCGGCCCGCATGGCCAGCGGGAAGGTCCCGGCCCGGGTTGCCACGGCCTGGAACCCGCTCGTCGCCGCCTGCATGCCCAGGGCGCATCCGACCGCTCGCCGCACGGTGCGCCGAGCAGTGGACCCGAACGGGAACAGCGCCGTGATCGCGTCGCCGGCGAACTTGGAGACGGTGCCGCCGTAGCCGGTGACCAGATCGATCATTCGGGCGAAGAAGCCGTTGAGGATCTCGCTCAGCTCCTCGGTGCCCTCGGGCCCGGCCTCTGCCAGGGCGGCGCTCATGGGGGTGAAGCCGACGATGTCGGCGAACAGGACCACCCCATCGACACGCTCGACGAGCGGCGGCGCCCCAGGTTCGAGGGCGAGCAGCCGCACCACGTAGTCGGGGAGGAAGGAGCCGTACATTGATCGCGCACCTCGATGCAGCCGGATAGCTCGGCAAATCTACGAGAAATCTACGAGTTCCTGGGACGGCGCACGAGCATTACCGTAACGGACAGCCGGGCCGAACGACCTGGACTGGCCCAAGGACATGGGAGGCTGGATGAGCTGGCAGGCGGGCAGCGACGTCGGTGTCCAGATTTTGCTCGTCGCTCGCGACGGTCTCCGCTTGGAGGTGTTCGGTCTCCGCGTGCAGGCGGACGATCATTCCTACACGCTTCGGCCCCTTCCACCGCTCCAGCATCCACCACCCTTCCGGCGCGTGTGGATCCAGGCCGCCTCACCGCCGCCGCCCCGCATCGATGGCTGTCCCTGGTACGAGCCGTTCGCGCAGGGCGGCCACCTCCCACATTGGCTATTGAACCGCCAGGCCACCGTCTCCTCCCCGTATGACGGGCTCCCCAAGCTGGGCCTGCCTTCGCCGGACTCGGTCGTGCTCAACCAGCAGGTCAAGCTCGACTTTGAGCGGGGACGACAGATCGAGATCACCCGGCCAGAGCCCGGCGACGCGATGGGCTTTCCTGCCAATGGCTATCCTCAGCCGACAGATCCGGTCGATGCGGACTTCTACGGCGAGCACGAGCTGGCCTGGGCTCGGCCGCTGAGCCCGGGCGCCTGGGTGGCGCTGAGCTTCGACCGCTTCGACCCCCATGCGCTCAGCACCGCGTTCCTCATGCGGGTCACCGACGATTGGCTGTTCGACCCGCCGCAGCCTGCCCCAAAAGCTTACGCCGCGGGCTGACCGTCGCCTCAGACCCGCGGCTGGCCCGGCGCCACGGGGTCCCGCAGCCCCGCGTCACGGCGGTCGGAGCCCAGGACACCGGGACCCGGGCGCGGTACGGGAAGATGTTTCCCGACCTCGACCCCTACGAGGTGCCCCTGGAGCTCATCGACGAGCTGGCCAGGCGGATGCACCATGAGGACGGCGCCGATCTTGACCATCCGGACCTGCCGGCCGGGTACACCTACTTCGGCCAGTTCCTGAACCACGACCTTACCTTCGACCCAGTCTCGAGCCTGCGGTTGCCCAACGACCCCGGTCAGCTCGAGGACTTCCGCACGCCGAGGCTCGACCTCGACGCGGTCTACGGCAGCGGGCCGGGGGACATGCCGTACCTGTACGACCAGGGGGCCGAGCCCGGCGGCGCGTTGCTGCTGATCGGCGACAGCAGGGCTGAGTTCGGGGACAGCTTCGCGGTCGAGGACCTTCCCCGCAACATGGAGGGGCGGGCGCTGATCGGCGATCCCCGCAACGACGAGAACGTCATCATCGCCCAGCTCCACCTCGCCTTCCTCAAGTTCCACAACCGCGTCGCGAGCGCGTTGCTCGATGGCGAGCACGCCAGTTATTGGTCAGGCGATCCCGCCGAGCTCTTCTGGGAGGCGCAGCGCATCGTCCGCTGGCACTACCAGTGGGTCGTCGTCCGTGACTTCCTCCCGCGGATCGTGGCGGAGGGGCTGATCGAGGACTTGCTCGCGCGCCCGTCCGGGTCGAAGCGGACGCGCCGTCCCGGGACGCGCTCCCGACCCGAACGACGCTTCTTCCGTTTCGACGACGAGCTGTTCATGCCGGTGGAATTCTCGGTCGGCGCCTACCGCTTCGGCCACAGCCTGGTTCGACCGAGCTACGAGCTGAACGCATGGGCCACCAATGTGCGGGTGTTCGTGGAATATCCCGACCCTCTGGACGCAGGCCATCTCGGTGGGTCCCGACCGCTGCTCGACCGGCTGGTGATCGACTGGGATCGGTTCTTGAGCCTGACGCGCAGGCGGCCGCAGCCCGCCAGGCGGCTCGACACCAAGCTGGCCGGGCCGCTGACCAACCTGCCCGCCGGCGTCGCCCCACCAGGCGAGGCCGGCCGCTCCCTCGCCTGGCTCAACCTCATGCGGGGCCGAGCCATGGGACTGCCATCGGGTCAGGACGTGGCCGAAGCCCTGGGTGAGCCTCGGCTGGACGACGATGACCTTGGGCTCGACGGCGCACCGGCGCCGCTGTGGTACTACATCCTGGCCGAGGCCGCGACCCGCGGCGGCAAGCGGCGCCTCGGTCCGGTCGGCGGCCGGATCGTCGCGGAGGTGATCTTCGGGCTACTGGACGCTGACAGCCAGTCGTTCCTCGGCGCGAACCCGGCATGGACGCCGTTCCTTGGGGACAAGCGGGACCAGTTCACGCTCGCTGATCTTGTCCGCTACGCCACTGAGTCGTAGCCGACGCTGACGCGGGCCTGACGGGAGTTGATTGATCGCACCCTGAATTTTTACCCGGCCGGATGATGGGCCATGGCCTCACCACCAGGACCCGGCCGGCACGACTGCTCGGCCGCCCTACCACGCCGACCTCCACCGCCAGCCGCAACGCCGCCTCGGCCCAGCTCCATCGCCGCCCGCCACACCCCGACCTCACCGGCCAGCTCGTGCGCGCGCACGGCCGCGCTGGCGTCCTGGAACAGCCGCGACCGCTCCCGCCTGTGCCTGCCGGTAGGTCTCGGCCAACGCTGGATCGGCCATGTACCCGTGACGGCGGTCCTTGGGAGCTCGGCATTCGCGTCAAGGACGGCACGGAGGACGGCCAACCGTTACGGGTGGCGGACGGCGACGACAGCTGGAAGCGGCGGGGTGTGTTTCACCTGGAGGGAATCGCGTCGCTCGATCAGCCAACGCCGAACACCATCGTCCTCGACCGATGGATGGCTGTGCCCGCCGTCCAGGCGCACCCGACGACCTTTACCTTCACGAACCAGGTGGATCAGCGAGGTTTCCTTTCCGTCTCCTACCCGCAGCCCGACATCGGAGACGATGGTGTGACGCCGGTCGGCGTGGCCTACTTCGAGCAGTACACCCTCCACTGGGCCAGGCACCTCCCACCCGGTGCCTGGGTCGCCATCAGCTTCGACCGGTTCTGGCCTCCAGAGCGCGACAGCGCCGACTACATCGCGCAGGTCGAGGACCGCATGCTCCCATCACCGCGCGGCCAAGACGGCGCCGCCCAAGCTCCTTGACATCCAACGAGCTGAGAGCCGCTCGAGGCGACGACCAACTCACGGCGGCACCGGGCGGCCCGGCCGCGACCTCGATCGATACTGTCACCGTCGCCGGGATCGCTGATGGCTTCCCGGGCCCACCAGCTCCTCAATGAGCCGCCTAGTGACGCGAGAGCCCTGCGGGATGATCCGCCGGGGCTCAAAGGACAACCCCCAAGAGCCCCGTCCGGTTGACCGGCGGGCGAGCCCGCCTGCTCCCGGGCGGTCGGGCCCCTGGGGGTCGTCAATGCCCCGAGGAACTCCCGTCGCCTTCCCGAGCCTTGATCGAGAGAGTCTCGTCGTGCGACCCAAAGGCCGCTTGAACCTCACCACCACGACGGCGGATTGCGCATACCCACCGTCCAGCGGTTCGCCGTTCAGGCCCGTCA
>WNGN01002953.1_pt1 | contig 11419 bp, 6 predicted proteins | sample 5400561 | NCBI WGS metagenome assembly WNGN01 (sample SAMN13153379, study PRJNA577476) | soil metagenome | isolation source: 115 cm soil or saprolite under Garry oak tree replicate 2 | place: USA:California | collected 2016-06-15 | reverse complement strand
TCGTTGATGGCGGCTTCCGCCGCGGCACGGATGTGTTCAAGGCGCTCGCGCTGGGCGCCAAGGCGGTGGGGATTGGGCGGCCGTTCCTGTGGGGCTTGGGGGCGTTCGGTCAGGCCGGCGTGGACCGCGTGATCGAAATCATGCAGGGCGAACTGAAGCTGGTGATGGGGAACTGCGGCACGCGAACCGTCGCGGATATCACCCGCGAATACATAGCGACCCCCGATTGGAAAACGTAGACGGCTTGGCTCCTAACTGGCGCGCTAAAGCAATTTTCGGGCGCATTCCCACATATCCTTGACCAGCGTCGCGGCGGGCACTGATTTGGCCTTGGCCGCCGATTGTCCCGCCCACACCTGCATGCGGTGATAGTCGCGGAGTTTGAGTGGCTGCTTCTCCACCGTTACAGTTGGAGGTCGCTCTCGGCGACGAGTCACAATGGACGCCGTCAAGTGCGAAGCATGGGTGCTTAATTCGAGGCGCGATGAGCGCGCCATTCCGCTCGCGCTTCCCGCTTGACAGCTATCTGATCGGTGCACTATAACCCTTTTATATCCGCCGAGCTGGGCAGAATCATGGACGATACAAGCTGCCTCCCTAGTCCAATGTCAGGGCAGACTAGCCCTCGAGGGGCCCGGATACCGGTGGGTCTCGCGTTTAGTTCCTCTTTGCCGCCACGTACCCTCCGGCGAATTGCAGCCGGGCTCCTCGTGAGCATGTTTCTGCTGGCGGGTTGCATCTCCTTTCTGCACCACCATCATGACCTGCAAAGTTCGACGCCGTGCCCGATCTGCTACGCCATCCATCTGCCCGCACGTGTGGGAACCGGCGTGCATATTCCGCAATTGGCGATTTTAGCGTTTGCCCCGCCTGTGGTGGCTCACATTGCGTGGCCTGAGCCCTCGCCGAAGGATTGCGCGCCGCGCGCGCCGCCCGCCTAAGCTCATTTAAAATTGAAGTTTACGTTCTGTACGCACGCGAGGTGATGCCGATCAAGATCCATCTCAGCGCCTTCAGATTTTCTAACTCGGCTCTGTAGGGGAAAGCGTAAAGGAGCGTCGTCTGTGACCATGGTCCGAGATCGTATGTGCCGCTTGCGAAGCAAGAGAGGCCGCCTCATTTTATGGTTGGCGGCCGGGGCGAGCCTGCTCCTCTGTTCCTGCGGAAATACCCGCAAAGTGACGGCGGCCGGCGCGTCGAACGCGGATAAAGCGCTGACGGTAACGATAGCGACGGTGGAGTCGCGTGAAGTGCGCCGCATGGTCGAGGCAGTGGGATCTTTATTCGCCTATGACGAAGTTACCATCAGCCCGGAGGTTGATGGGAGAGCGGAAAAGGTTCTGGTCGACGTCGGAGATCATGTGACCAAAGGGCAGGTGCTCGTGCAGATTCTTCCGCTCGAATACGAACTCGCGGTGGCCCAGCAACAGGCTTTGCTCGATCAGGCGAGAGCCAAACTCGGACTCGCCGCGGGTCAGCAGGAACTCGGAGACCCGACGCAAGCGGCGTCGGTAAAGAAAGCGGCGGCGGATTTGGCCAACGCCGGGCAAAAGTACAGGCGCACGACGGAACTGGTGCAGGAAGGGGTCGTGTCGAGGCAAGCTTTCGACGAAGACGAAGCCAATTACAATGCGGCGAAAGCGGCCTACGATTTGGCTCTGCAGGACGTGACAAACATGCAGGCTGCGGTCAAACAGGATCAAGCTGCGCTCGACCTGGCCCGAAAGAAACTCCGCGACACGAGCATCCGAGCACCTTTCGACGGGTTTATCAAGGAGCGGGGCGTCACCGTGGGGCAGTACTTGAAGGCCCAGGCGACGCCGACGCCAGCGATGGGGATCGTGAACATCGATCCCATGCGGGTGCGATTGAAGGTGCCCGAGAAGATGGCGGCGTGGGTGCTTGTGGGCCAGCCGGTCCAGGTTACCGTAGAGGCCTTTCCGGACCGCACCTTCAGCGGAAAAGTCTGGCGCATCAATCCCTCTGTTGACGCGACGACGCGAACCTTTGACGTTGAGGGCCTGGTGGAAAATCACGGAAATCTCCTCAAGCCGGGTTTTTTTGTTAAAGCCAGCATCGTCTCCAGCAAGGTGGAAAATGTGCTGTTGATTCCGCGCCGCTCTTTGAACTACGCCTATGGCATCTACAAGGTTTACATCGTGAACGGAAATAAGCTCAAGGAAACAGAGATCAAGATCGGGGACCAGTCGGGAGAGGATGTAGAAATTCTGGAAGGTGCGCAGCAGGGAGATCGTTTGGCTCTAGCCGCGGAGGGCCAGGAACTGGCTTTGAAGGATGGGATCAGCATCAAAGTGGCCAAACAATAATGTCCCGTCTGAAGGCTATCATCGCTCATCCGCGGGGACCGAGGTAAAGGCTGATGTCACTTCCGGAAATTTGCGTGAAGCGGCCGGTTTTCGCCGCGATGCTGATCAGCTTTCTGGTCGTGCTGGGGATTTTCTCGTTCCGGGATCTGGGAGTGGATCTTTTTCCCAAGGCCGACCCCGCCTCGGTCAACGTGATGGTGAGTTTGCCGGGAGCGACGCCCGAAGAGCTGAATTCGCAAGTCGTTCTTCCGCTGGAAGAGGCCATCAGCAGCGTAAGCGGCATGGACGAGCTGACCTCGCAAGCGAATGAAGGAAACGCGCGCATCACTTGCAAATTCACGTTGGAACGGGACCTGAACGGCGCGGCGCAGGATATTCGCGAACGCGTGGCGACGTCCATGCGCAATCTGCCGCCCAATGTGCTGCCACCGGTGATCACGAAGATCGATCCCGATCAGGCGGCCGTTTTTTCCATTTTGGTGGCGGGCAGCGGCAGCCTGCGGGAGACCACCGAATTTGCCGATAAGGTGATCCGGCGGGCGCTCGAGACGGTGGACGGCGTGGGCGCGGTGAACCTAACGGGCGGCCGCTTGCGGCAAATCCGCGTGTTTGCCGACGCCGAAAAACTCAATGCCTACGGGCTGACCATCAAGCAGTTTGAGAACGCGATTCAAAACGAAAACGTGGAAGTGCCGGGAGGAACGGTTCGCCGCGGCGATCGGGAATTGGGCGTGCGCACGCTTGCGCGCATGGAGAATCCCGATGATTTCAACGGCATCATCGTCGCCAACGCCAACGGAGCGCCGATTCGCATCCGCGACGTCGGCCACGTGGAAGACAGCTACCCCGAGCAAACGACGTGGAATTTCGTACATGGCAAAGAAGCAGTCACACTCGACGTGCAGCGACAGTTCGGCGCGAATACGCTCGAAGTCATCGGGGCCGTGAAGGCGAAACTCGAGGGGATGCAAAGCCTGTTGCCACCGGGAATCTCGATTGAGGTCCTGCGCGATAATTCCAAATACATCCGGGCTTCCGTTTCTTCGCTGGAAGAACATCTGCTGTTCGGCGCGTTACTGGCCAGCCTGGTGGTGTTGCTCTTTATCCGCAATCTGCGCTCCGTGATTATCGCGGCGGTGGCCATCCCTGCATCGATCATCGCCACATTCACGCTGCTGAAGGTGATGGATTTCACGCTCAACAACATGACGTTGCTGGCGCTGACGCTGGCGGTGGGCATTGTGATCGATGACGCCATCGTGGTGCTGGAGAATATTGTTCGGTATATCGAGCAAAAGGGCTATGAGCCGAAGCAAGCAGCGATCGAAGCCACGAAAGAGATCATGCTGGCGGTGCTGGCGACGACGTTGTCATTGGTGATGATCTTTGTGCCCATCGCGTTCACGACGGGGTATGCGCGCCGCTATTTGAACCAATTCGGCTGGACTATGGCCTGTGCGGTGCTTGTCTCGATGCTGGTGAGCTTCACGCTGACGCCCATGCTCTGTTCGCGGCTGCTAAAACGTACGGAGCGCAAACGGAGCGCGGCAGGGAGACACGAAGGGCGCGCGGCAGGCGAAGCGGAACACGCTGCGAAGGACCACGCGCTCCCCATCTGGGTCAGCCGTTCCTACGGGAGGATGCTCGAGTGGTCGCTCGATCATCGCTGGGCGGTGGTTCTGGTCGCACTGGGAACCTTTGCGCTCACTATTCCGCTGAATTCACTGGTTGGGCGCGATTTTATTCCGCCCGATGATCAGGGCGAGTTTCAGGTGATTTTTGATTCGCCCGTGGGCACCTCGCCGGAAGGCTCGGCAAACATCGCGGTGGAATTAGCCAAGCGATACGAGCAATTGCCGGGGGTGGTCTTCGCCTGGCCCAGCGTTTCGGAGCGCTCCAACCACTGCCACACGTATATACGGCTCACCGACGCCACGCAGCGCAAATTTTCCATGCTGGACGTCGCGGACGAAGTGCGCAACATTCTTGCCGAGCCGCGCTATCGCGACCTGCGCGTGAAATTCTGGTTTCCCTCGGCAATCGGCGGAAACGAAAACACGGGCTCGTTACAGCCAGTCATTCTCGGCCCGGACTTCTATCGCGCGACTGAGCTCGCCATCAAAGCGGCTAATGATGTACGCAAAATCAAAGGTCTTACCGACGTAAGCGCCGATGTGAACCTGAATCTGCCGGAGTTTCAGGTGCACATTGACCGCCAGCGCGCGGCAGACCTGGGAGTGCAGGTGGCGGACGTGGCCGGAGCAGTGCGGCTGATGATTGCGGGCACGGATCAAATCTCCACCTACAAAGAGGGCGCCGAGCAGTACGACGTAACCATGCAACTGCTTCCCGAGCAGCAGAAGAATCCGGAACTGCTGGCGCGGCTGATGATCCCGTCTTCTAAAGTGGGCCAGGTGCGCCTGGACAGCATCGCCAGTGTCGAACGCGGCGGAGGCCCTTCGAGGATTGACCGCTACAACCGGCGCTATCAGGCGAGTCTGGTGGCCTGGCCGCAAGAAGGTTTGGACCTGGGCGGGGCGATGCGCGCGGTGACCAACGTCATGAGGCAGGAGGTTCCGCCGGGCTACAACCTGAGATTTACGGGCGTGGCGAAGGAACTCGACACCATGACCAGCAACCTGATCATGGCGTTCTTGCTGGCATGCATATTCATGTACCTCGTGCTCGCGGCACAATTCGACAGTTTTGTGCATCCCTTCACGATCATGTTGAGCCTGCCCTTGTCCATTCCTTTCGCGCTGCTGACGCTGTTTCTCACCCATCGAACCCTCAATTTGTGGAGCGCCCTGGGCGTGCTGCTGTTGCTGGGTATCGTGCACAAGAACGGCATTCTTCAGGTGGATTACGCGAACAAGCTGCGCGAGCGGGGCGTGGCGCTTCGCGAGGCCGTCGTTCGCGCCAATCACGTCCGGCTGCGGCCGATCCTGATGACGACGCTCTCGATCGTCGCCGGCCTCGTCCCCACGGCCATTGGGATTGGCGCAGGCTCATCGCAGCGCTCGGCAATCGCGGTGACGATCATCGGAGGGCAATCGCTCTGCCTGCTGCTGACGCTGCTGGTTACGCCGGTGGCGTACTCGTTGTTTGCCGAATTGGAGCAAAAGCGCGCGGCGATTTTCGCGAGAGGATTCCAAAAGCTGCGCCTGGACATCGCGCGAGTGTTTACGATGCATGCGCGCTGAGATCGATTCATGACGATTCCGGAGCTTTGCGTCAAGCGGCCCGTCTTCTCGGTAACGTTGATCGGCTTTTTGCTGGTCCTGGGCATCTTTTCGTTTCGGGACCTAGGCGTAGACCTCTTCCCTAAAACCGATCCTGCCACCGTAACGGTCACCGTGGACCTTCCCGGCGCGACGGCGGAAGAGATGAGCACCGAGATCATCCTTCCGCTGGAAGAGGCGGTAAGCTCGGTCGGCGGTCTTGACGAACTCTCTTCGGAGGCTGATGAGGGCGAAGCCAGGATCACATGCAAATTCGTTTTGGAGCGCGATACCGAGGGCGCCGCGCAGGACGTTCGAGAGAAAGTGGCGGCGGCCATCCGGCTTCTGCCTCCCACGATTCTCCCTCCCACGATTACCAAAGATGATCCCGACTCCGATCCCGTTCTTTCGCTGCTGATCGCCGGCGGCGCCGATCTGCGCGAAACCACGGAAATCGCGGACAAGCAGATCAAGAGGACACTGGAAACGGTCAACGGCGTCGGTGAAGTCGACCTGACCGGCGGGCGTATCCGGCAGATTCGCGTTTTTGGCGATGCGGAGAAGCTCAACGCTTACGGCATCACCATCAATCAACTGGAAAGCGCGATTCAAAACCAAAATGTGGAAGTTCCCGGCGGGACCATTCGGCGCGGGGCGTCGGAAATGGGCGTGCGCACGCTGGGTCGCATCGAAGCCTCCGATCTCTTCAATGACATCATCGTGGCCAACGTCAACGGCACGCCGATTCGCGTGCGAGACGTGGGACGCGTGGAAGATAGCTTCGCCGAGCCCACCACCTGGAACATGATCGGCGGCAAAGAAGCCGTGGTTCTCGATATTCGCCGGCAGACAGGCACCAACACTCTCGAAGTCATCGACGCCGCGAAGGCAAAAATCAATCAGCTCAAGAGTACGTTGCCCCCGGGAGTCACCATTCAAGTGATTCGCGACAACTCCACATTCATCAAAGCTTCCATTGCTTCGCTCGAGGAGCATCTTCTGTTTGGCAGCTTGCTGGCCAGCCTGGTGGTCCTGTTGTTTATCCGTAATCTGCGTTCGGTGATCATCGCCGCTCTGGCCATTCCTACGTCGATCATCGCCACATTCACGCTGCTGAAGGTGATGGATTTCACGCTCAATAACATGACCCTGCTGGCGCTGACGCTGGCGGTGGGCATTGTGATCGATGATGCCATCGTGGTGCTGGAGAATATTGTTCGCTACATCGAAGAGAAAGGCTTCGAGCCGAAGCAAGCAGCGATCGAAGCCACGAAAGAGATCATGCTGGCGGTGCTGGCGACGACGTTGTCTTTGGTGATTATTTTCGTGCCCATCGCGTTCACGACGGGGTATGCGCGCCGCTACTTGAATCAATTCGGCTGGACCATGGCGTTTTCCGTGATGGTTTCGATGCTGGTGAGCTTCACGCTGACGCCCATGCTTTGTTCGCGTTTATTGGGGCGAATTCAAAGGAAAGCAGGCGAGGCTGGAGCAAAGCCGGACCGGTCTCCTGAACCGCATTCATCCGCTTCCAGCGAAAATCACTTCTTTGCCTGGATCGATGGCATCTACGGAAAAATGCTGGAATGGTCGCTCGATCATCGTGGAACCGTGGCCTGGGTGGCGGCCGCGACGCTGGCGCTTACTTTTCCGTTGAATGCATTGGTGGGGCGCGATTTCATCCCGGCGGACGATCAGAGCGAATTAACGGTCGTTTTCGATGCGCCGGTGGGGACTTCCCTTCAAGGGACGGCGAAGATCGCGACCCAGTTGGCGCACGAAATCGAGCGTAACCGAGCCGTGTCGTTCGCCTGGGCCAGCGTACTCAACGAGGATAATCACTCGCAGTTGTATGTGCGGCTCACGGAGGTATCGAAGCGCAAGGCTTCGAGCGCCGATGTGGCCGATGACATTCGCGGAATCCTAGGGAAACCCGAATACGCGGATTTGCGGGCCGTGGTGCTCCTGCCCTCCGTGCTGGGCAGCAGCGTGGACTATGGCACGATCCGCCCGCTGATCCTGGGACCGGATTTTTATGGCGCCGCGAAAATCGCCGAGCAGTCCGCGGACGAAATGCGCACGATCAAAGGTCTGGTGGACGTGAGCGCCGAAGTGAACCTGAATACGCCGGAGCTTCAGGTGAAGATTGACCGGCAGCGGGCGGCCGATTTGGGGGTGCGCGCCTCCGACATTGCCAATGCCGTGCGGCTCATGGTCGCGGGAACCGATCAGATTTCGACCTATAAGGAAGGGTCAGAACAATACGACGTGACCATGCAACTGCTGCCCGAACAGCAGCGGAATCCCGAGTTGCTTTCGCGGCTGATGATTCCTTCGGCAAAGGTCGGCCAGGTTCGCCTGGATAATGTGGCCACGCTGGAGCGCGGCGTGGGCCCGACGCTGATCGATCGGTATAACCGGCAGTTCCAGGTGGCTTTGACGGCAAACAATACGGCCAGTTTGCCGTTTGATGCGGCCGTGCGCGCCATCAGCGCGGCCATCGAACGAATTCCTCATCCGAATTATTTCGTGAAATTCACGGGGACGGTGAAGATCCTGGACGAGACGACGCGCAGCCTGATCGTCGCTTTTCTGCTGGCCTGTATTTTTATGTACATGGTGCTGGCTGCCCAGTTTGACAGTTTTCTCCATCCCTTCACGATCATGCTGAGCCTTCCGCTCTCGGTTCCCTTCGCGCTGCTCACGCTGTGGCTCACTCACCGGACGCTGAATTTGTGGAGCGCCCTGGGCGTGTTTCTGTTGCTCGGAGTGGTGAAAAAGAACGGAATTCTTCAGGTGGACTACACGAACCGCCTGCGCAAAGAAGGGGTGCCCTTGCGCGAAGCCATCGTGAGGGCCAACCACGTGCGGCTGCGGCCAATCCTGATGACCACGCTGGCGATTGTAGCCGGGTTAGTCCCCACGGCCACCGGGATCGGAGCTGGAGCGGCGCAGCGGTCGGCAATCGCCCTGACCATTATCGGCGGGCAATCGCTGTGCCTGCTGCTTACACTGCTGATTACTCCGGTGGCCTATTCCTTCTTTGCCGAACTCGAAGCCCGGCAGATTCGCATTCCCTGGCAGGCCGGGCTGGCGAAACTCCGGCTCGGAGTCGCTCGCCTCTTCGCGTCTTATAGCCGCTAAACAGTAGCCTCAGCCCGCCTTGTCAGCGCGCTCACCTTGATGATTGCAGTTTTTCCTTTGATTCCACGATTCCCACTTTATTGGCGCCGCTGCACGCTATGTATACGCGCCCGTCAGGGGCCGCAGCCATATTGCGCACCACGCCGCCGCCGGAGGGAATCTTCGCGCGAGCAAACGTTTCCGTCTTAGGGTCGAAGCGAATGACGGTATTCGGCTCCACGCCTGCTTCGCTGTACCAGACCATTCCGTCAGGGGTGATGGTCATCCCATAAGGGCTGGCCATGGGACCGCCGGGTGAGGCCCACATCTTTACCGCGCCGGTATCTGGGTCGAGCCTTCCCAAGTGTCCGCCGTCGAAATCCGTGAAGTACACCTTGTCGTCCGCGGCGATAGCCATGCGTCGCGGCCTGGCGTCCGTGGGGAGCTTATATTCCGTGATTGCCATTGTCTTCGGATCGATTTTGGCCATCTTGTTGGTGCCAAATTCACAGAAGAAGGGGATGCCTTTGCTATTCACGCCCATTCCGTAAGGCAGCGCGTCTCTGGTGGGAACCAGCTTCAACTCAATTTTCCCGCTGTGGGGATCGAGCCGCCCGACGAAATTCCCTCCTTGGACCGTGAACCACAGAACGCCTTGCTGATCAAAAACAGGCGTGTGGGGGTCACTGGCTTTCGGGTCCGGCATTTTGTATTCCGTGACTTCTCCCGTGCGCGGATTGAGTTTGCCGATAAGACCGGCATAATTTCCGGTGTACCAGATGTTGCCGTCGCGGTCCGCCACCAAGCCATGTGGGCCGGACTGATTCGTCTTCAGAGGATATTCACGAATGGCGCCGGTCGCCGGATCGAGCCGGCCCAACTTGTTCACGAATTGTTCGGTAAACCAAAGCGCGCCATCCGGGCCAACGGCCGGATCGTGAGGGTTTGCGTTTTTCGTGGGCACGTCCCACTCGCGAATGGTCACGTTCAGGGTTCGGACTTCATTTCCGGCGGCTCCGGTGTGCGGGACCATGGGGCTTAGTGATACAAGGGCAGCGGCGGCGCCGCAGACGAGAATGTTGATTGTTTTCACGTTTTGCTCCTGAGCCTTACTGCCTCGAGTATGTGATGGCATAGGTGGTCGAACCGCCGCCCGACTCGACATCCCGGAGGACGGTGAGTTTGCCATCGGTCAAGCTCAGAATGTCACGCCCCCAGTTCATGCCCTTTTTGAAGTGCAGATGCAGCTTCGCTCCATCCCAGTGCGCCCAGGTCTTCAGGGCGTTGGGATCGCCAGCCGGGGTAACCGTGGGCTTGTCATCCAGCGTGTAGGACTCTTTTTCCGAGCCCAGCTGCACTGTGATTTGGTCCGCTGTCTGCGTGATGATCATCATCTGGGGCGCTTGAGCGAAAATTTCGCGGATGCTCGCCCCATAGGCATTCTCCGCATCTCCACCTCCACCTAAGCCTCCACCGGGCCCCGGCGGGCGCCCATTTCGGGGATCCACCGGCGGATCGATCTGGGCGAGCTTCCAGGTTCCGGAGAAATTGGCGGCTCCCTGGGCACGCAAGATTGCCGGCAGGGCCAGAGTCAGGACCAGCATGAATAGCGGAATTCGCTTGGCCATGTGCTTCACGCTCCTTTTCCAAGCTATTGAGGGTCAGTCAACTGGATTTCTTCGGCATGAGTGGCGCTTGCTTATACAAGTGCGAGGGGTCGGCTCCCGAACGCCTTCGGAACTTCTGCGGCCGCCCGCCGAAAACTTCAGCCGTATAGAGATTGCCGTCACTATCGGACGAGAATTGATGGACGGCCCAGAATAGACCCGGCTCCGTGCCGTGCGTGCCCCAGGCATACAACAAATGCCCCTGGAGATCGTATTTCAGAAATTTGTCGAGCGGACCGGAGAACGCCCACAGATAACCATCGTCGCTGATGCGAATGTGGTACGGCTGCGAGATGTTGGGAAACTGGTCGAGGTATTTGCCGTTCTCATCGAACACCTGAATGCGGTTGTTGGCCCGATCAGAGACGTATACCCGGCGGTTTCGATCGACGGTAATCGAATGCGGTGTATTGAACTGGCCATTTCCCGTGCCCGGGGTTCCCCAGGTCAGCAGGAATTTTCCATTCTTATCGAACTTAACGACGCGCGTGTTGCCGTAGCCGTCGCTCACGAAAAATGTGCCATCCGGAAGCCAGGCGATGTCGGTCGGCCGCTTGAAGTGTTTGTCGTCATTGCCGGGCTCATCTCTCACTCCAAGGGTCATCAGAAGCTTTTTGCCATCGTTGGTGAATTTGAAGACTTGATGATGAATGTCGTCAACCACCCAGACGTTGTGTTCCGGGTCGTATGGGCTGATCAACACCGAGTGCGGCCCGCGGCCATCCTCGAAGAGATGATCCCATTGCGTCCAGGCTTCGATGAGCTTGCCATCGGCGTCGACAATGGCGATGCAATTCTTGAAGACTGGCGTTATACCTGTGGCCGCCAGCCCGAGAGAGCCCGAGAAACCATTGAAATTACGAGGCAGTTTATCCGGGAGCTTTATTTCGCCACGATTAGCGATGAAGATTTTATTGGGCGTCTCGCCGAAAATTCCGCCGGTGGATCCCCAAATGTATCCTTTGTCGGGCAAGGGCTGCGGCCAACCCTGAACTGCTTCGTAGGGACCGGTCCGATCATCTCCGCCTTTCTCCTGGGCAAGGGTGGGGGCAGAGAACAAACTCAAGCTGATTCCTGCAAC
>WNGN01012675.1_pt1 | contig 11427 bp, 11 predicted proteins | sample 5400561 | NCBI WGS metagenome assembly WNGN01 (sample SAMN13153379, study PRJNA577476) | soil metagenome | isolation source: 115 cm soil or saprolite under Garry oak tree replicate 2 | place: USA:California | collected 2016-06-15 | reverse complement strand
AGATATGCACGCCAAAAATATTGGCGACCGCCGCGGCTCGTCCGATGACCGCCAGATCGCCCTTGTTGAAATAATGAAACGGGCGAACCTGCGGCTTCCCTTCCAGGCGAGCTCGAATTGTCTTCGCCGCGTAGGCTCCGCCTTGCATGGCCACTTGCGCGACTCCCGGCAAGGGCTTCCCCTTTTCCTCTTCGGCATGCGCCAGATCGCCAATAATGAAGATGTCCGGATAATTCGGAATCGTGAGGTCTCGCTGCACCTTAATGCGCCCGCTGCGGTCGGTTTCCGCTTTGCTGCGCTGCGCGAGTCTTTCGCCGAAAGGCGTGCTCGTCACTCCGCCGGCCCACAGCACCGTCCTTGCCGCGAGCGACTCCGTGGACTCCCCGCGCTTGAACGTTACGCCTTCCGCGCCAATTTGAGTTACCAACACGTCTTTGATGACTTCCACACCCAGCTGCGTGAGCAGTTTCTCCGCCTTCGCCGACAAATCCTCCGGATATCCGCCCAGCACGCGCGGGGCGCCTTCCAGCAACAGGATCCGCGCCTCTTGCGGTCGAATCTTCCGAAAATCGTGCCGCAACGTCTCCCTCGCAATTTCCGCAAGCGCCCCGGAAAGCTCCAGCCCGGTGGCCCCTGCGCCGACGATGACAAACGTCAACCAGGCCCGCGCCTCCTCTTGTGTCGCTGCCCGTTCGGCACGTTCGAACGCATACAGAATCTTGTGCCGGATGGCCGTCGCTTCTTCGACCGACTTCAGGCTCGGCGCCCATTGCCGCCACGAATCATTTCCGTAGTAGGACGTTTCGGAACCGGTGGCCACGATCAGCGAATCGTACGCGTACGTGTCCCCGTCGCGCAGGATCACGCGCTTCGTTTCGAGATCCACATCCACAGCCTCGCCGAGAAGCACGCAAGCATTTTTCTGTCGTCTCAATACGCTCCGCAGCGGCGCTGCAATTTCTCCAGGCGAAAGCGATCCGGTAGCCACCTGATACAGCAGCGGCTGAAACAAATGGAAATTCCTGCGGTCGATCAGCGTAACCTCCACTGGCGCCCGCTGCAGTTTCTGCGCGGCCGCCAGTCCGCCAAATCCTCCGCCGAGAATGACCACTTTATGCTTTGGCTCCATTTCCCCGCCTCAGCGCAACCCCATTCGAAAGAACATCATCTCACTTATCGTGATGGCTTTGCCTCTCGCCCGCACAACCGTTATGCGGCTCCCAGTCGGTCTTTTTTCACCGGCGCTTCTACTGGCGTTCGCCGCCACGGCCTGCGCGGTGCGTCCTGTCACCGAGCGCCACGACTGGCCTGCTGTTCCTCCCGCGTCGCTCCTGCCCCCGAGCCAACCGGTGATCGTTATTGGCTTCGTCGGAGGCGTAGCGAAGCATGACGATCCCGTCCGCAGCGAAGTGAAACTCGCTGAGCATCTCCGGACTGAATATCCCGCCGGCGTATACGTCGAAACCTTCGAGAATCGCCATCGCGAAAAAGCCATGCACGCGATTCTCACACAATTGGGTGCCGATCGTTCCGGGATGCTGTCAGAAAACCAGAGGCGGCAGGCGCGCATTATTCTTTATGGCCACAGCTGGGGTGGTTCGGCAATGGTCGAGCTTGCCCGCGAACTCGAGAAGCGAGGGATTCCCGTTCTTCTTACCGTTCAAGTCGATAGCGTGAGGCGCTTCGGCGCGGATGATCGCGTCATTCCTCCCAACGTCGCTCGCGCAGCGAACTTCTATCAGCCCGACGGCGTGGTCCATGGCCGGGAGGAAATCCGCGCCGCCGATCCCTCGAAAACACAAATCCTTGGAAATTTTCGTTTCGATTACAGGGAACACCCGATTCATTGTCCCGAATACCCTTGGTACGATCGGACCTTTGCGAAGACGCACACGCAGATTGATTGCGACCCTGCCGTCTGGTCTCGAGTCGAAGCGCTCATCCGGCAGCAGATTCCCCCGGCGAGCGCGAAGCAAGATTGAGTTTATGGCTACACCCGAACCGGCGAGTCGAACGTTACTTGAAAGAAATACCCTTCGCTTCTTGTGTTCGGTCCTGATTAAGGGGGGAACGCGCGGCGAAATCTGTCGGTTGCTTGATCCCAGCGTTTTTCAGGATCCCCTGCGGCGCGTCGTCTTCGAGGAGATTCGCCAGCTAGGCTCCATCGATTCCCGCCGCTTGCGCGAGCTTCTACCCGCCCGCGTCACCACGCGCGGTTTTCCCGACTTCGACCTCCACGCCTTCCTTGCCCCCCAGGAAGTCAGCGAAAAAGAAATCGACCAGCTTTTTGAAAGCGCCCTGCAGCTCCTCGATCTGAGCCACCCCGGCGAAGAAAATCTCATGGACTAGCCGCGCGATGACTCAAAAAACTTTACGTCTCCTGCCCCTGATCGAAGCTCTTGCCTTCACCGCCTTTGCCGGCTGGTTCATCTGGCGGCTTCAGGATGCCGCTCGAGATTCTTGGATGGTGTTCCCCATTTGGCTGATGGCCAGCTTCGCGGCGAATAAGGACACGCCGCAATCGCTTGGATGGCCGCCGTGTCCAGCCCCGTTACGGTTTCCCTTATCGCTGGCGCCCTCTTTGCCTTGCTCCACTGGCCCAATCCCGTCCTCGTCCCCGTCACTCTGATTGGCGGCGCCTTAATGGCCTGGTTGTTCGGCAAGCAACGCAACATTCTTCCGCTTACCGTTTGGCAAGCGGTTCTCAGTTCCCTCGTGTGGTGGGCCTTCCCTATCGCCTGGCATCACAGCATGCGCGTCGGACCCGGCTTCTATCAATTCCATGCACCGTGAAGCCCGGCGCTCATTCCTTTCCCCACCAGGCCATAATGCCTCTTTTGCTTGACAAGAAATTGCGCTAAACAAGGCGTCTCGGAATTCAACTGAACGAGTAGCCAGGAATGAGCTTGTTTGGAAAGTGAGTCTCATGAGCACCGCTGTTTCGTTCGAGGCCGCGAATTATCAGCCGCCGGCGTGGGAGACCATTTCCCAGGCGCATGCTCTTATCGCCCCGCGGATTCACCGCACGCCCATTTTCACTTCGACTTCCCTCGACACGCTGGCCGGAGCCCATTTCTTCTTCAAATGTGAGAACCTCCAGAAGACCGGCTCCTTCAAGATTCGTGGCGCCGCCAACTCCATTCTGTCGCTTTCGGCCAAGCAAGCCGCCCGCGGCATCGTTACGCAGTCGAGCGGCAATCACGGTGCGGCAGTGGCCTGTGCCGCAGCCTGGCGCGGCGTGCCCGCCTACATCGTCATGCCGAAAAACGCGCCGAAAGTGAAAATCCAGGCTATCGATGCTTACGGCGGCAAAATCACCTTTTGTTCATCCGTATGACGACGACCGCATCATCGCCGGCCAAGCCACAGCCGCCAAAGAGTTTCTCGAAGAAATACCAGACCTCGACGCTGTGTTCGCTCCCGTCAGCGGTGGCGGACTGCTCAGCGGAACCTGCCTCGGCGCAAAAGGCATTCGAAAGGACATTCGAATCATTGGTTGTGAGCCTGCCCGCGCCGACGACGCCTACCGCTCTCTCACTACCGGAACGCTCGAATCCCTCGAGTCGAGCGACACCATCGCCGACGGGTTGCGCGCTTCCCTTTCTCCGCGCACTTTCGCGATCTTGCGCAAGCATGTGGACCGCATCCTGCTCGTCAGCGAAGAAGAAATTATCGCGACCGCCCGCCTGGTCTGGGAGCGTATGAAAATCATCGTCGAGCCCTCCAGCTCCGTGGCGCTTGCTCCCCTGCTCAAGCCCGCTGCCGTCAAGTCTCTCAACCTGCCGCCTCGCTCCGACGGCAAGCCGCCCAAGCTCGGCGTCATCTTCTCGGGCGGAAACGTCGATCTCAACGCCCTGCCCTGGCTGCCCTAGCACACTCGGACAGCATTCCGACGCAATCGGCAGGCGCCACTGGCCGTCAACCGGCACGCCGTCTTCCTGGACGACGGGAAAATTTCCTCCCATGATGGTTATCTCCGTGGATGGAATGTGCAAAAGGCAACCGAACGGCAGGGCAAGACCCCTGCTTTCCCATTGAGAACTAATGACTTAGCAGACTAGGTGCTTTGGCTTCTCGCTTGCTCAAGATTATCCCCGGTTGGCTTCACATGAACGGACACGTGCACGATCGCGTCGACGAGCATCGCGCGGCGGTGCTCTTAGGACTGCCTGAATCGGACCTTCGCCGCTACTCCCGAGCCTCCGGTTTGGGTCACGTGGAGAACGACGACAAGGGCCAGAAGGTCGTCTTTACCTACGAGGAATTGCGCCAGATCTGTTTGCTGGTGGCACAGTCTTCGAAATAACCGCGCAGGGTTTTGTTTTGACGGGACTTTTGCTTCCCCCCTGTAGTACTCGCCTCGGCTCCGGGCGTCTACCCCCACAGATGCCCGGGGCCCTCTCCTTCCAAAGGGCATCACTTTTTTCTGCGGCCTCAATTGAAAACAGGAAGCTTTCGGCTCGAGGAAAAACGAGGGAAAGGCGCCACCGCGGTTTGCCGGAGAATCCGCTCTTGGTAGACCGAAGCTATTTCTCTTTAAGCTTCAACTTGCCTTCCGCCTTGTTTTCTTCGAGAAATTTGCGGAGGTCGGGAGACGCGTCGAGAAGCCGGACCCACTGCTCGTAATACAGCGTCACGGGAAAGCGCCCGAGGCCATAGACACTGACGCCGCCTTTTTCGCCCACGCGAAATTCCAGCGAGCCGGTCCGGCGGATAGGGCCTTTCTTTTCCAATTCGGCGACGCGGGCCTTGAGTTCTTCATAGCTTGGCTCCGACATATGGCCTCCAGGTGAGGATTAAGCAAGCTCGGATTATACAATGACTCATACGTTTCTACGGCGCGCCATCAACGCCTCGAACTTGCACCATACAAGCTGCTCAAAACTGGGCGGGCCCCAGGGCAGAAAGCGGCAACACCACGAAATACATGAACAGGAACAAGTTCGCCGTTAGAGCCGTCCGCACAGAACCGCGTGCTCAACCATTACGCGGACCACCCGGCTCGCAAGGTACTAAACCGCTGCGGCCATAAATGCGATGGTGAAATGAAAGATCGGGCGCGAGCACGGCGGACGTCCAACCCATCTCGCTGGAGCGGGGTCAAAAACTCCTCCGGCAATGGGCCGCAAGATGCGAAACGGTTTCGCTCCCAGGAGTCCAAACCCGATAAAGGCCAGGGTCATATCAAGGATCCCTCAATGCTATCCGCCCGAGGAAATTGCCGCCATTGCGCGCTCCGGCGCCCCGCCAGCCTGCTCGGAACTCGCCGGCCGGACCCGACTCTCCCTGCGGTCTTGCCTTGGTGAAAGATGATCTCGTTTTGTTATTTGTCGAACCATGACTCATTCATAGCGAAGGGCTGTGAGTGGATCAATACGCGTGGCGCGGTGCGCGGGGACCCAACACGCAAAAAGGGCAATCGCGGTGAGCAGGCAAACGACAACCGCGAACGTTAGGGGATCGGTCGGCTTAATGCCAACGATAAGCCCGCTCAGCACGCGCGTGCCCGCCAACGCAAGAACCAAGCCCAGCGTCAGGCCGATGCCTACCACGGTCAGCCCCTGGCGCAAAACCATTTTGAGGATGTCCTGCGGAGAAGCGCCCATCGCGAAACTACGCTGTAAATCCCAACGACCGCAAGAATCAAACTGAGAAGACCCATTGTTGAGGTCAGCTGCGCCCCAAAACGGAAAAGAAAGAAACCGTTGGCGCCCTCGAGGGCTTCGTTCATGGTTTTGACTTGGGTGATGGGCACATCGGGAACGGCCTCGTGGATGACGGACTGAATTTCGAGGGCCAGAGATTCAGGCGGCACAGTTGTGCGCACATGGATGGTGCGCAAAGAATTGTAACTCTGCTCGAAAGGCACATAGTAGAAAGCGCGAGGGTCCTCCATCAGGCTCTGATACTTCGCGTCCTGAACGATGCCGACGACCTCCATGAACGGGCCATTGGCGCTTTTGGTCCCGAAATGTTTGCCAAGCGCGTCCTCGTTAGACCAGAACTTCTTGGCCATGGTTTCGTTGATGATGGCAACGGGCGGAGCTTTTTCGCTGTCGGCATCGGAGAACTTGCGCCCGCCGAGGAGCGGGATTTGCAAAGTGTCGAAGTAAGCTGGAGTGATCTGGTTGAAGGGAATTTCCTGAGGCTGCTGGCCGGCCACGTAGGGGTGTTCTTGAATCCAAATGCGGTCATTGGCACCCACGTAGCCCAGGGGAACGGTGAAGGCTTCGGCGACGGACTCGACGCCGGGAAGGGCGCGAATTCGGTTCTCGATATCGCGGTAGGCTTCGCGAGCCCGGGGCTCTTTGTACCCCACTTGTTCGACGTCCACCGACAGATCGAGGACATGGTCGGGATTGAAGCCAAGATTCATTTTCTCGGCCTTGTCGAGACTGCGGACGAACAGACCAGCTACGATCAGCAGCACGAGAGAACCCGCCACCTGCGCAACCACCAGAACACTCCTTGCGAATTGACGGCGTGGACCGGACGACGACCCGCGTCCCCCTTCATGAAGGACCGCACTAACATTCGCGCGAGCGGCACGCCAAGCCGGCATCATCCCCACAAACAAACCCGTAAACAAAACCGCGGCGAGGGCGAAAAGGTAGACACGCGCGTCAGGCCGAAAATCCAGTCTTAGGGGTAGATCCGTGCCAAGAGAAAGCGAACTTAGGAACCCGCAAGCCCAGGACGCGAGCACCAGTCCTGCGCCACCGCCCAAAAGCGCAAGCAGGAGACTTTCCGTCAAATACTGCCGGACTAGGCGAGTCCGGCCCGCACCGAGTGCGGCGCGAATGGCCATTTCGCGCTGGCGGACCGTCGCGCGCACTAAGAGAACGTTGGCGATATTGAAACATGCAACCAAAAGGACGAGCAGAGCGAGGCACATAAAAGCAATCGAGGTGGCGGGAATGGGGTTTTCCGCATCCGGCTCTGGCCGCGCCAGCCTTTCCGGAAAGAGTTGCACTTTTATCCCTTTCTCGGTGTCCGGATGAGCCTCGGCAATGCGATCCGCGACTACATTGAGCGATGCCTGGGCTTGCTTGATGTTCACGCCGGGTTTGAGCCGGCCCATGACGGTAAGGCTACGATAGCCGCGGCTGGTCCAGATTTTCTCTACCGGATTGTCCGGATCTTCAGCGGTTTCCGCGCTCAAAGGTACATACGCTTCCATATCCATAACCGGATACGTGCCGCGGAATTCGCGTGGAGCCACACCTACCACCGTGAAGGAGCGGTCGTTTAATTGCACTTTTTGGCCGACAATCTTGGGATCACCCGCAAATCTGCTACGCCAGTAGGAGTACCCAAGAACAATGATGGGGTCACCGCCGGGAATGCGGCCCTCGGTCGGAAGGATGAGCCGTCCATAGGCGGGCTTGACGCCGAGCGACGTGAAATAGTTGTTGCTAACCCGGCTGAACAGGCAGTGGTCGGATTTGTGGTCCACCGTGAGCCCACCGAGCGATACCCTATAAGCGAAGACGTCACTAAAGGAGCCCGTTTGATCGCGCAGATCCCCGTAAGTGGGATAGGAGAAGCGATAGGTGCCGGCGACGGAGGATTGCTTCAGTGCGAGCACCGTAATTTGCTCGGGATGTGGCACGGGAAGAGGCCGAAGCAGAAAACCGTTGACGACGCTGAAAACGGTGGTGTTTGCGGCCATCCCGAGAGCGAGGGTCACAATTCCGATGACGGCAAAGCCGGGATTGTTCGCAAGCGTCCGCAGTGCAAAGCGAATGTCTTTTGCAAAATTGCGCATGGATGGACCTTCAGCTTTAGACCAAAGTTTCGAGGCAGCTTGAATGCCTTCGCGTATGGCACTGTAAGTTCTTTGCCGTCTTGCGATTAGGTGTCAAGGCAGGCACCTTTATCCCACCCCCTCGTTCGATTATGGGATTTTCGATCTCGGTAACGAACATACTTCGCAGGACCGGAAAGGAGGTGTATCTTTGGAGCCCAGTTTGGAGGGACAAATGTCCACGATGACGAGGAGAGAGTTCGTGAGAAGGACTGCCAAGCACGCCGCCGTGGCTAGCGCGCTCTGCGCGGGGGCGGTGGAGCTAGGCGCAAATCCGTTGGGGCTGCCGATCGGATGCCAGACCTGGCCGGTCCGGGAAATGATCGCCAAGGATTTTCCCGGCACCATCAAGGTGCTTGCTGCTGCGGGATTTCAGGCGATCGAGCTGTGCTCACCGGTAGGTTACGCGGATTCGGGTTTCGCCGGACTAGCGAAATACACGCCCGCGGAACTCCGGAAAATTCTGAGCGATCGAGGTGTGACGTGCGTCAGCTCGCACTTTGGCATTGGCGAGCTGCGGAAGGACCAGCCGGGCCGCATCGCCTGGGCAAAGGAAATGGGCCTGACGCAAATGCTCGTGCCGAGCCTTGACGGGCCGAAAAACCCCACGCTGGATGACGTGAAGCGCGCCGCTGACGAATACAACCAAATGGGCGAACGGGCGGCCGCGGCCGGAATATCGCAAGGTCTGCACAATGAGGACTTTGAGTGCTCGATGGTGGACGGCAAGCGCACCTATGACGTGTTATTCGGGCTGCTCGACCCGAAGCTGGTCAAGTTCCAGTTCCAGGTTTCCACCATCGCCCAGGGATTCGATGCGGGGGAATACCTCACGAAATATCCCGGCCGCTTTATTTCCATGCATGTACAAGGCTGGTCCGCGGAGACGAAGAAAATAACGCCTGTTGGGAAGGGCACTTTGGACTGGAAGAAGATCTTTACCGCGGCAAAGACGGGCGGCATCCAGAATTATTTCGTCGAAATGAACCTCGACTTTATGAAAGCCAGCGTTCCCTACCTTCGCAACCTGCAAGTGTGAAGATGGCCGGAATTCTTCCGTGACGGGCACGCAGGGCCGGGCGTCCCATCCCGCGCTGCCGCCCGAGCAAACGGGAAGACTGGCGCGGCCACGCGGGTCTTACGAAGGCGGGCCTTACGCCGAGGGCTTCCTACCCTGGGTGGCCAGCTCAAGGGAACGCCGGACGTTCTTTGATTGTGCGATCGAACGATGCGGAAGAGATCCGCGCCCATTTCTCCGGCGATTCGTGGGCTCGAAAGGATCGTCCACGCGTCAAGCAGGCTGTTCCTTGGCCGCCACGCTTAAAGCCCACTCGGCTAGCGGGCTAGACGCGGCGTGTTCCTCGAACCTGAGTCGAAAAATGAAAAACAGAGCGTTGCTGGTTCGCGCCTCCCAACTCGTTTGCATTGGCGCGATGGCCTGTACGGCGCGCATGGCGGCGCAAACGCCGGCAATTGATACGGCCAAGGCACGGCAGTATTTCGCAGAGGCGAAAGCCCTCTCCGACCGCGACAACGGCTCGCTATGGAGAGTCGAGCTGTGCGGGCCGCTCCTTTTCGTGGATTACGGCACACGTTACGCCGTCGCGAACCAGGCGGACCGAGACGGCAAGCTGAAGTCGCTCGACGGCGTGTTCGTTGGGACCGCTCCCCCGGAATTGGGCGTGGCAAATACGGCGACGAAATGGGCTGGCGTCGAGTGGACCATGGTGATGTGGCCCGTGCCGCAGTACAAGCAGCCCCGCATGCGATTGATGCTGCACGAGTGCTTTCATCGCGTGCAGGCAGAGATCGGCCTGGAAGGAAAGGATGCGCAAAACGAACACTTGGACTCGCTCGAAGGACGGATCTGGCTGCAGATGGAATGGCGCGCGCTCGAGCACGCGTTCTGGCAGCAAGGCGAAGAACGCAAGCGAGACGTGGCGGATGCCCTTTATTTTCGAAATTACCGGCGTTCGCTTTTTCCCGCAGCCGATGCCAAGGAGGATGCGCTGGAAATGAACGAAGGGATGGCTGAGTACACAGGCTTTAAGTTGAGCACATCGTCGCCGGAAGAATATGCGGTAGCAGTGGCGGCTTGGCTGCGTGCGGCGCCGACGCGTACGCCGAGCTACGGCAGGTCGTTCGCCTATACCTCAGGCCCGGCGTACGGCGGATTGTTGGATCTGGCGAACAAGAATTGGCGCACCGGGCTGACGCCGGCAACCAATCTCGGGCAATTGCTCGGGCAAGCGTATGGAGTGCAGGTTCCCGCCGCGACCGCGCTGAACAAAACGGAAGCGCTGGGACGCGCTGAACGCTACGACGGCGGCGAAGTGGTGGCAATCGAGACCGAGCGCGAAGCAAAGTATCAGGCGCGCATAGCCGCAGCGAGAAAAACCTTCGTCGACGGACCGGTGCTGATGCTGCCGGTGGGCCAGGAGTTCCACTACACGTTCGATCCGAATGCGGTGCTGGGCCTGGACGACAAATTGACGCTGTACGAAGGCGAAATCCAGGTGAGCGATGCCTGGGGACTGCTAAAAACGACGGAGGGAGCGCTCTTTGTACGTGGTAACGGAGGATTTGTGTGGGTTCAGGTGCCTGCGCCGTCAGATGCGAGCAAAAGCCCGTTGACCGGGAAGAGCTGGGCGCTGGAGTTGAAGCCGCGCTGGCAGGTGGTTCCGGAAGGCCGGCCCGGGGATTTTGCGGTGCGGCGGAGCGAGCCGTAGGAACTGCGGCTCAAGCGGAGCGGCAGCGAAAGGGAACAGCGGCACTTTCCACAGCAACTCGCGCGCAATTTGGCGCGGACCATTGTGTTGTATTTAGACACGCGAACTTTTGTGCGGCATGGCGGGAATAATAGTTTTGCTCGAAATGGTCTGACGTAGGTTGGGAATAAGCAAAGGACTGCTGCGGTCAGTGACTTACGGAGAATTCTGCAACGCCAGCGCAAACACATTGACGCTTCCGTCAAAGACCGTAGCAACCGAAGAGCACTTCCAAGGGTATGGATGGAGATTGCGCAGAAGATCGGGAAGGAAGCATCCGCAATCCGTGAAATAGCATCGCAGTGAGGATGACGGAATTCGCACATCGCGGATGCAAAACCGTAGAACACAAGGCCTCAGGGTGCCCGCCATCGACCAGGCGGAATCTTTAAGTACTCGAGAGTGTTTCCATGAAGTGTGATAACCTTTGGACGCTAGATGGTGAGCCGCTTCTCTTTTGCTTCCCAGTCCGCGAAGTGCTGCCTCCTCAAGAATCGTGCGTTGCGAGCGGGGGCGATTTCCAGCCGGAAGCGTTTTTAACCGTTCGACCTCAAATCTACAGACAGAATGGGTAGACCATGAAATTCCATGCCTTGCTCGTTCGCACTTCCGTTTTACTCTCCTTGGCATTCCTAGTTGTCGAAACGCCGCGCTCTGCCGCCCAATCGAACGCCCAAGCCGCAAGCCCATCCTCGATCGTGCAAACACCCGCGGTAGCGGCCCGCATTACGCAAGCGATTGATGAGACGCAACTGGTGCGTCTGAAGGGCAACGTGCACCCACTGGCGCGCCCGGAGTTTGACCAAGGGCTGGTGAGCGATGCCACAACCATGAAGCGGATGATGCTGCTCC
>WNGN01002946.1_pt1 | contig 11427 bp, 6 predicted proteins | sample 5400561 | NCBI WGS metagenome assembly WNGN01 (sample SAMN13153379, study PRJNA577476) | soil metagenome | isolation source: 115 cm soil or saprolite under Garry oak tree replicate 2 | place: USA:California | collected 2016-06-15 | reverse complement strand
TCGGCAGCGACGAGACCTTTTTCAATATCCAGTGGGCGGTCAAGGCGGTGCACGCACCCGAGGCGTGGGACGCCGGGGCACGCGGCGCAGGGGTGCGCGTTGCCGTCATCGATGGCGGGTTGAACAACCTCCACATCGACCTCAACGGCAGCGTTGACGTGGCGCACTCGGCATCGTTCGTCCAGAATTTCGCATTCAACCAAGATGTCCCTTGTACACCTCCTCCCGGTGGCACGTGCACCACGTTCTCGCATGCCACACACGTGGCGGGTATCGTCGCGGCGCGGGACAACGGGGTCGGCACGATCGGCATCGCGCCCGGGGCCACGATCATCGGCGTGAAGGCGCTGAATGGTGGTAGCGGAACCTTCGAGGCGGTGATCCGCGGGATCGTCTACGCCGCGACGCCGATCGCCCAGGGTGGCGCCGGCGCGGACATCATCAACATGAGTCTCGGCGCGATCTTCCCGCGCCAAGGCGTGGGGGCGGCACAGTTGGCGGTAGCCCTGGGGAAGGCGACGACGTACGCCTACCAGCAAGGCGTTACTGTGTTCGCGGCCGCAGGCAACGCCGCGGTCGACTTCGACCACACCGCCAATATCATCGACCTGCCGGCGCAGTCTCCGCATGTGCTCGCGATCTCGGCGCTCGCGCCGGAGGGCTTCGCGCTGGGCGCAACGGACTACGACGATCCTGCGTCGTATACCGATTTCGGCCAGTCCGTGATCGACTTCGGGGCGCCGGGCGGCGATTTCCGGCTCTTCATTCCCTTCACGCCGCCGGCGCCGAACCCCAACCCCAACTGCTCGCTACCACGGATCCCGACCGGGTTGATCACCGCCCCCTGCTACGTATTCGACTATGTCATCAGCCCGGGAAGCCTCGGCCCGGTGAACAACGTGTATTTCTTCGCCGCCGGGACGAGCATGGCCACGCCGGCCGCGGCAGCTGTGGGCGCGCTGATCATCGAGAAGTACGGCCGCATCGGGCCCGCAGGAGTCGCAGCGGTCCTCCGTCACTCATCAGACGATCTTGGCAAGCCGGGGAACGACGACTTCTACGGCCTCGGGAGGGTGAACGCGCTCAACGCAGTGCAGTGACGCCGCAACGTTTCCGAAAATAGACCGGGCCCGCCGCGCGGCGGGCCCGGTTCGCGTTCGGGGTCTCAGCGCGAGGGCTCATGGAACTGCGCCTTCTCGGTCGAGCCTTCCATCGCGAGCGTCGCCGATTGGCCGTTCGTCGCGATCTGCGTGACCTCGTCGAAGTAGCCCACGCCCACGAAGTCCTGGTGCCGCACCGCCTCGTACCCCTCTCCCTGCGCAGCGAACTCGCGCTGCTGCAGCTCCGCGTAGGCCGCCATCCCGCGCGCCGCGTACTCGCGCGACAGCTGGAACATGCTGAGGTTCAGCGCATGGAAGGCGGAGAGCGTGACGAACTGGAACTTGTAGCCCAGCGCGCCCAGCTCGCGCTGGAACGAGGCGATCTGCCGCTCGGACAGGTGCCTGTTCCAGTTGAACGACGGCGAGCAGTTGTACGCGAGCAGCTTGCCGGGGAACTTCGCGTGGATCGCTTCCGCGAACTGCGTCGCTTCGGCCATGTCCGGCTTGGAAGTCTCGAACCATAGCAAGTCGGCGTACGGCGCGTAGGCGAGGGCACGCGCGGTCGCCGCCTCGATGCCGTCCCGTATCCGGAAGAAACCCTCGGTCGTCCGCTCGCCGGTCAGGAAGCGCCGGTCGTACTCGTCGGTGTCGCTCGTGAGCAGGGTGGCGCTGTTCGCGTCGGTACGCGCGATGAGAATCGTGGGCACCCCGCAGACATCGGCGGCCAGCCGGGCGGCGATGAGCTTGGTGATGAACTCGCTCGTAGGCACGAGCACCTTGCCCCCGAGGTGGCCGCATTTCTTGACGGATGCGAGCTGGTCCTCGAAGTGTACGCCCGCTGCTCCGGCGGCGATCATGTTCTTCATGATCTCGAACGCGTGCAGCGGCCCTCCGAAGCCCGCCTCCGCGTCCGCCACGAGCGGCGCGAACCAGTAGGTCGAATGATCGTCTTTCAGGTGATGGATCTCGTCCGCGCGCTTGAGCGCGTTGTTGATGCGCTCGAGCACCATGGGCACGCTGTCGGACGGATAGAGGCTCTGGTCGGGATACATCTCCAGCGCGTGGTTCGCGTCCGCCGCCACCTGCCAGCCGCTCACGTAGATCGCCTTCAGCCCCGCCTGCACCTGCTGAATCGCCTGATTGCCGGTGATCGCGCTGAGCACGGCGACGAACGGCTCGTCGTGCAGCAGCTGCCACAGGCGCGCCGCGCCATGGCGCGCCAGTGAATGCTCGATGGCGATCGAGCCCCGCAACCGGTACACGTCGGCCGCAGCGTAGGAACGGGTGATCCCGGTCCAGCGGCCCCTGGTCTGCCACTCGCGCTCGAGCTCGCTGATGAAGTCCTGACGGTTCATCGGACAACTCCCTCGTGGTGAACGGATCGCGCTTGATCTCTTATCACCAGTTGCAAGTCTCGTGCAACGGCGCGTCCGCCGTTGGGGAAGGTAGTCTGATCCGGCGGGTTCGGACCACCCGGTCGGGTAGCGCGGCGGATACATTTCTCCGCCTGCTGCGGGAGGGTCTCGCTTGACCAGGAGTGTGCTCGTCACGGGGACGAGCTCAGGGATCGGTGCGGTGGTCGCCCGGGAGCTCGCGCGCCAGGGTTTCGGCGTGTTCGGGACCGTGCGCCGGGCCGAGGACGCGGCTGCCGTCACGGCCTATGGGGCGACCCCCGTGCTCATGGACGTGACCGACGCCGCGAGCATCGCAGCCGCGCGCTCCCAGGTGGAGCGCGCGCTCAGCCCCGGGTCACTCGCCGGGCTCGTGAACAACGCCGGCATTGCCGGCGCCGGGCCGCTGGAGCTCATCCCCCTCGAGGAGTTCCGCCGGGTCCTCGAGGTGAACCTCATCGGCGTGCTCGCAGTGACGCAGGCGTTCCTGCCGCTCCTCAAGGCGGCTCGCGGCCGCATCGTGAACGTCAGCTCAGTGTCAGGGCGGGGTGCCCTGCCGTTCATGGGCCCGTACGCCGCCTCCAAGTTCGCCCTCGAAGGGATGTCCGACAGCCTGCGGCGTGAGCTGCTCCCGTTTGGGGTGCGGGTGATCATGATCGAGCCGGGGAGCGTGCAAAGCAGGATTTGGGATAAGGTGGCGGCGATGGACCTGGGCCGTTATCGCGCCACGGCCTATGGTCCCGTACTCGAGCGGTTCCGCGATGCCGCACTGCGGGGCGCCAAGCGGGCGCCCCCGGCCGACATCGTGGCGCGGGCGGTCGCGCGGGCCCTCACGGCGCGCCGGCCGCCGGTGCGGATGCTCGTGTCGGAGCACCCGATCATCGACCGGTTGGTGCTGCGGATTCCCGATCGACTCATGGACTGGCTGATCGAGTGGCGTGTGTGGCGAAGGGCCCGGTCTTTCAGAAGCCCGGAGTCAGACTGAGCTCGATGTACCAGCCTTTGTCGGGGCGCTGGAACGGCCGCACGAAATCGATCTCTCCCACCGCGTAGCCGAACACGTTGATGCGCAGCGCCGCGCCAGCGCTGTACACCGGCTTGTTGTCGCCACTGCAGAAGGAGGCTTTCCCGCCCTGGCAGTACGCGACGCCGCCGTCGGCGAAGAGGGCGGCCTCGATCGGGAACGCGCCGTAGTAGCCGTTCCCCAACCCCAGCACGCCGAGCAGCGGGAAGCGCAGCTCGAGATTGCCGACGAACAGGCGCGAGCCGAGCAGCCGGTCGAACGCGGGGCAGGCGCCCGTGCTCTGCGGACACTCCGCCGTGCTGAACGAGCCGATGTCGTAGCCCCGTACGAGACTGGGGTAGCCCAGGTATAGGGGTGTGAGCCGGTAGTCTTCCGCGCCGCTGCCGTAGCGGCCGTAGTGCATGATCCGGGCGGCGATGGTGAAAGGCCGCACGGGCATGAAGTAGCGGCGGTAATCCGCGAGCAGGTTCACCCAGGTGAGCGTGCCGGTTGCGGGCGACACCTCGAGGCGGTACCGCTGGCCGAGGATGGGGCTCGTGGCGCCAAAGAAGGCGTTGTCGTACACGAACGCCGCGTTCGCGATCCCCAGGTTGATGTCCGAGAAGCTGGGCCCGCTCGTGAGGCTGTCGTACAGCAAGAACCCATCAATCTGGGAGATCGCCTGCGTCTCGATCTGCGTGTCGAAGCTGACGTTGTCGATCCCCGCGGAAAACTCGACCCGCGCTGCCGAGCTGAAGGGGTAAGCGGTCATCAGGTCGAGCTCGCGGTTGGTTTGCCGGAACAGCCTGACCTGTTCGATGTAGGCGGGTTCGCACTGCGGCGTGCACACCGTGCCGCTGCCGATACCGTAAGCGCCGGAGTAATAGGGGACCTGCTGCGCGGCGAGGCCCCAGTTCCAGCGGTGGCTCAAGTTCTGGTAGGCGAGCAGCGCGGAGATGTCCTTGAACCCGCCGTTCGCTTGCAGGGCCGTCACCAGATTGTGGTTGCCGAGCATGTCGCTCCAGTACATGCCCACGCCGCCGCCGACGTACGTGCCGAACCGGTCGGCGCCAACAGCGAGCGAAGGCTGGGTCACGAAGTCGAGCGATAGATTGGCGCTGTACGGCCTGACCAGGAAAGCCGAGTCGGTGGGGAGTCCCGTCTCGGGGTCATGCAGCGCGGCGACCAGCGTTGTCGAGAGGCGCTGCAGCGGCGGCAGCGCCGCCGCATTCACGCCTGCGGCTGGCTCCGCCAGCGGGCCGCCGGCGAGCGTCTGCGCCGAGTCAATGGCGTACAGGCTGTAGCCCGACGCCTCGTACAGGCCGTAGACGAGACGACCGCTCTGCTGTGCCACGGACAGGGCCGGGCTCAGCTCAGTGATGCCGCTCGCCCCTGTGTACAGGTTCGTCACTTGAGACAGGCGGCCGCTCGCGACCTCGATGCGGTACACATTCGAGATCCCGTTGCGGTCAGAGACGAAGTAGAGGCTGCGGCCGTCCGGAGTCCACTGGGGATTGATATTCTTGGCGTCGGCGAACGCGGCCAGCCGCCGGATCGCGCCGGTCTGGGCGTCCAGCAGCGCCAGTTCGTAGTTTCCGTACCGCAGATCCTCGAGATTCGTGGAGAAGCGATCCGTGACGAACGCGATCTCGCGGCCGTCCGGGGACCACGCCGGCTCGAAATCGGCGTACGCGTCATTGGTCAGGCGCTCCAGCCGGTTCGCGACCAGGTCGTAGCGGAACAGGTCGCTGAAGCCCTGAGCGAGCGCCGCGAACGCGATCGAGCGCCCGTCGGGCGACCACGTGGGGTTGAAGATCTCCCCGACGTCGGGGACGGGGATGTCGCGCTCCGTGCGGTGGCTCGCGACGTCGAGCACGGAGAGCACCGCCTTGCCGTTGACGACCGCGCCGAAGGCGAGGCGCTTGCCGGCCGCGTCCCATGCACCCGAGGAGTTGATGAACTCGAGACTCTGGTAATGGGGGTCGAGCGCCGTCTCGATGATGCGGTGCGTGACCTCACCGGTGCGCGCGTTCGCGAGGTACAGGTCGATGGAGAACAGGCCGCGCGTGGAGAAGAACGCCAGTCCGTTGCCGTCAGGGCTCAGGGCGGGGGCGACGTTCAGCCCGGGATGCTTGTCCCCGCCCACCAGCAGGCGACCGTACGTCTGGGGCACGTGCGTCACCTGGCGCACCGGCTGGTAGGCGGCCTCGATCTCGTGGTGCCACTCTTTGACCAGCGAGTCGGCCTTGACGCCGGTCACCTGCGCGAGCGTGAGCTCCGCATCCCCGGTCCGGCCCGCCTTGCGCAATACGTCACCCACGATCGACTCACCGTAGCGGCCGGCGAGGAACGCCCAGAACGCCTGGCCGTAGCGGTAGGGGAAGTAGCGCGGGTCGTACAGCTGCCGCATGCTGGGGAGCTTGTGGTGCTCGGCCGCGTCGCGCAGCCACATCGCCGTGTTCGGATCTACCGGGCCGATGGAGAGGTACTCGGCCATTCCTTCGATGAACCAGAGGGGCAACCGCGCGGCGCCCGGCAGCCGGAAGTTGACGCCGAGTCCTTGCCCCGTGATGTCGTACTGGAAGGCGTGTACCAGCTCGTGGCCGATGACGTGGTCGGTCTGTGCGAGCGAGCCTCCGAGCGGCAGTACGATCCGCCGCTTCAGGACTTCCGTGACGCCGCCCGTTCCCTCGCCCAGCTCGCCGGCGATGGCGTTGGTCTGCTCGAACTCGGGGTGGCTGGCGTAGAGAATTAGGGGCTGGCGGCCCCGCAGCTTGTAGCCCAGGAGCTGGGAGTAGCGGGCGTACCACCGCTCCGCCATGCGGCCCGCTTGGCTAGCCGCGGCGCGCTCGGTGGGATAGAAGTAGACGTCGAAATGCTCGGTCTTCAAGACCGAGAACTTGAAGTCGTCGTATTCGACCTTGTTGCGTCCGAAGTACTGGGCCGACAGCGGAGTCGCGCCGAGGACCAGCGCGAGTGTCCCGACGAGGACCAAGGCGGGACGGAACAGTCCGGATCGCGGGGCGCGCATACGCAACCGTCTACCCCGGACGTGCCGTGCGGTTTCCACGCACCGATCTACGTCACCTTCCCGATCGGGAGCTTGCGAAGGCGCTTCCCCGTTGCCGCGAAGATCGCGTTGCACACGGCGGGCGCGATCGGCGGGGTGCCCGGCTCGCCGACGCCACCCTGCGCGTCACTCGACGCCACGATGTGCACCTCGATCTCGGGCATCTCGGCCATCTTGAGCATCCGATAGTCAGGGAAGTTGCTCTGCTGCACTCGACCCTTGTCGATCGTGATCTCACCCCACAGCGCCGCCGTGAGCCCGTACACGATGCCGCTCTGCATCTGGGCTTCGACGGTGTCCGGGTTCACCACCGGCCCGCAGTCCACCGCGCATACCACCCGGTGTACGCGCACCTCGCCGTCCCCGTTGATTGAGATCTCCACGACTTGGGCCACGTAGCTGTCGAACGCTTTCCATACGGCGATGCCCCGAGATCGTCCCATCGGCGGCGCCGTGCCCCAGCCCGCCTTGCTCGCGGCGAGGTTCAGGACCCCGAGATGCCGCGGCGCCTTGGTCAGCAGGTCACGGCGATACTCGTAGGGATCCCGCTTCGCCGCGTGCGCAAGCTCGTCTACGAAACTCTCGACCACGAACGCGTGGAACGAGTTGTTCACCGAGCGCCAGAACCCCACCGGGATGCCCGTGTCTGTCAGTACATAAGACACGTGAACGTTGGGAATCCCGTACGGCATCCCGACGCCGCCTTCGACTGCCTCCTCGTCGAGGCCGTTCTTCACCGTCTGTGGAAACACCCGGGTCATGATGGACGGCGCGACGATCTGGTGGGTCCACGCGACCGGTATCCCTTGGGCGTCGAGGCCCGCCGCCAGGCGGTGGTAGCAGGCCGGCCTGTACAGGTCGTGCTGGATGTCGTCCTCGCGCGACCAGACGACCTTCACCGGCGCGCCGGTGGCCTTCGACGCCTCGAGCGCTTCCTGAATGAAGTCGAGCTCGAACCGCCGCCCGAACCCACCTCCTAGGTACGTGGTATGGACCTTCACTTTGTCGGGCGCGACGCCGCCGATCTGGGCGCCGATCCCCTGGGCGCCAGTCTGGAACTGGGTGGGCGCCCAGATGTCCACGCCGTCAGGCCGGACGTGGGCGGTGCAGTTCATCGGCTCCATCGTCGCGTGCGCGAGGAACGGGAGCTCATAGGGGGCCTCGACCCTCAAGGCTGCCGTGCTGAGCCCGGCAGCGGGATCACCGTCGTGGCGCGCCACGACACCTGGTTGGTCCGCCCGCTGCGCGAAGAGCCGGGAGATACTCCCGCTCGTGACGCCGGCATTCGGCCCTTCGTCCCATTTCACCTCGAGCGCGTCCCGCCCCTGCTTCGCGGGCCAGTAGCCGTCGGCCAGCACGGCGACCCCCGAGGAGATCTGGACGACCCGGCGCACCCCGGGCACCGCCTGAGCCTTCGTGGCGTCGAAGCTCGCCACCTTGCCGCCGAACACCGGGCAGCGGGCGACCACGGCGACGAGCATGCCGGGCACCTTCACGTCGATGCCGAACTGCGCGCTGCCGTCCACCTTGGGGGGCGTGTCGAGCCGCCGCACGCGCGTCCCCAGGATTTTCCAGTCTTTGGGATCCTTGAGCGGCACGTCCTGTGGCACCGGGAGTGTCGCCGCAGTGGCGGCGAGGGCGCCATAGGTAAGGCGGCGCTTGGTCGGTCCGTGCACCACCGCGCCGCGCTCGGCGCGACACTCGGACGTGTTGACCTTCCAGGTCTGGGCTGCCGCGGCGACGAGCATCTCACGCGCCGCTGCCCCCGCCTTGCGCAGCGGCATCCAGCCAGCACGCACGCTCGTGCTCCCGCCGGTGCCCTGCATCCCGAACAGGGGATTGATGTATTCTTTCGCCGCCGGCGCGAACTCGATCCGCACCTTCGTCCAGTCGGCTTCGAGCTCTTCGGCGAGGAGCATCGGGAGCGAAGTCGTGACCCCTTGTCCCATCTCCGAGCGGTCCACCATCAACAGGACGCTCTCATCCGCGCCGATGCGAACCCACGCATTGGGCGCGAACGGGCCCATTGGGGCCGCTCGCAAACGACTGGCGCCCGGGAGGTAGAAGCTGATCACCAGGCCGGCGCCCACGACCCCGGCGGTCTCGAGGAATTCACGCCGGGTGACTCGAGTCGGAGTGCTCATTGTCACGCTCCCTTCGCGGCGCGGTGGATGGCGGCGCGAATCCGCTGATAGGTCCCGCAGCGGCAGATGTTCGTCATCGCTTCGTCGATATCGGCGTCCGTCGGGTGGGCCGTCTGGGCGAGCAAGGCGGCCGCGGCCATGATCTGGCCCGACTGGCAGTAGCCGCATTGCGGGACGTCCTCTTCAATCCAGGCGCCCTGCACCGGATGCGAGCGATTGGGGGAGAGGCCTTCGATCGTGGTCACGTGCTTCCCGGCGACGCTCGAAACCGGCAGTACGCACGTCCGGGTCGCGGCGCCGTCCACGTGCACGGTACATGCGCCGCACTGCGCGACGCCGCAGCCGAACTTGGTGCCCGTCATGCCGAGGGTATCGCGCAACACCCAGAGCAGTGGCGTGTCGGCGGCGACGGTGACGGTGCGCGAACGGCCGTTCAGGACGAATGAAATCGCGGGCATGGGAACCTCAGCGCGGAGAGTGCTGGAAACCTGATTAACCGTACGGGGCGAGGGAAGAGGGAAGGCGGAAGGGGAATCGGGAGGGGTGTTATGTTCCGCGCCGTGACATCCCCGTCCCCCGTCCCTCGTCTCCCGTCCCTCGCTTGACGTCCTACGCCCGCCGCCTCGGTCTCTTCTCAGCGACCATGGCCGTCATGGGCGGGATCGTTGGCGCCGGGATCTTCCGCAGTCCGGCGGTGGTGGCGGCACGCGTGCGGACCCCGGGGCTTACGCTGGTGTCGTGGGTGCTGGGCGGGCTCATCTCACTCGCGGGTGCGCTGTGTTTCGGGGAGTTGGGGCGGCGCAGCCCCAGAGCCGGCGGCGGGTACGTCTACCTGCGCGACGCGCTGGGACCGCTTCCCGCGTTTCTCTACGGCTGGGCGTTGCTCCTGGTGATCGCGACCGGCGCTACGGCCGCGGTAGCCGTCACCTTCGCCGGCTACGCCGTGACCCTGCTCGGACTGCCGGTCGGGATCACGACGCACGTGGCCGTCGGCGCGATCGTCGTGGTGTGCATGGTCAACTACGTGGGTGTGCAGCCGGCCTCGCTCGCACTTAACGTCCTCACGGTTCTCAAGCTCGGGGCGCTCGCCGCGCTCATCGTCGTCGGCTTGGTGTTCACTCCCCCTGCCGCCCCGTACCGCCCCCTACCGCCTCTTGCCGCCCCGGTGGGGGCATTTGGGGTGGTAGTGGCCGTCGGCACCGCCCTCGTCCCGATCCTGTTCGCGTACGGGGGATGGCAACAGACGAACTTCATCGCCGAGGAGATCATCGCGCCGGAGCGCAATCTGCCGCGCGCGCTCGCGCTCGGCGTGGCCGGCGTCGTCACCGTGTACCTGCTCGCGAACCTTGCCTACCTGCACGCGTTGGGCGTCGCGGGGCTCGCCGCCTCGCCCGCGCCGGCGGCGGCCGTGATGCAGCAGGCGCTGGGCCGGCCCGGGACACGGCTCATCAGCGTCGGGATTGCGGTCTCGACGCTCGGGTTCCTGAGCCTCGTGCTGCTTGTGACGCCGCGCGTGTTCCAGGCGATGGCGGCGGACGGCGTCTTCTTCCAGCGACTCGCGCGGTTGCACCCCGTACATCGCACGCCGACGGGCGCCATCGTGTTCATGGGGGCGTGGGCCATCCTGCTCACGGTGAGCGGCACCTACGCCCAGCTGCTCGACTACGTGGTGTTCGGCGACTGGATCTTCTTCGGGCTGACCGTGGCGACGTTATTCGTCTATCGAGCGCGGGATCGGGCCGCCGGCGTGGCGGCGCCGCCCGGCGCCTTGCGGACCATCGGCTATCCATGGGTGCCCGGACTGTTCGTCGTGGCGGCGGCATATGTCGTGGCGAGCTCGGTGCTCGCCAATCCGCGCAACGCGGCGATCGGCGGGGGGCTGCTGCTGCTGGGAGTGCCAGTCTACCTCTACTGGCGATTCAGGCATAAGGATCAGGCACAAGGCTGGAGTGAATAGCAACAGGCAATGCAAAGACTAGACGGATAGACGCGTAGCGGTGCACAGGTGCGAGTTTTGAGGGGTGTCCTCAAACTGACGACTGTCCGCCACTGTGCGTCTATGCCTCTAGCTTTTGCCCATCCTACGCCCTGAGGTACTCCTCTCTATACATCTTTATTAGTTCGAAGAAGTACGACAGCGCGAGCGGCCCGATGAGCAGTCCCAGGATGCCGAAGTACGGCACGCCTGCCAACGCGCCGAGCAGGGTGACGAGCGGGTGGATGTGCGCCCAGCGGCGGAACACCATCGGGCGGATCACGTAGTCCACGTTCCCCACGACGATCACCCCCCAGAGCGCGAGGCCGATCGCGGCGGCGGGGCGGTGATCGAGAAATACGGCGAACGCGCCCGGGGCCCAGACGAGCCCGCTGCCCACCACCGGCAGGATGGCGAACACCATCGTGACGACGCCCCAGAACAGCGCGTTTGAGAGCCCCGCCACCTGAAACCCGAGCCCCACGAGCGCGCCCTGGATCGCGGCGGTAAGGCCGGTGCCGATGATCGTGGAGGTCGTGACGTCGCGGAAGCGCGCGCGCAGCTTCTCGGTGCTCCCGGCGGAGAATGGGATGTAGGGTCGCACCGCAGTCCACGTCTCTCCGGGCCGGAGCAGCAGGTAGAACAAGCCGAACAGCGAGATCGTGAGGTTCAGCGCGAGGCGCGTCGCGGTCCCGATCAGGCCGAAGGCGGAGGAGCCGATGAAGGACACGATCTTGGCTCCCA
>WNGN01002941.1_pt1 | contig 11432 bp, 8 predicted proteins | sample 5400561 | NCBI WGS metagenome assembly WNGN01 (sample SAMN13153379, study PRJNA577476) | soil metagenome | isolation source: 115 cm soil or saprolite under Garry oak tree replicate 2 | place: USA:California | collected 2016-06-15 | reverse complement strand
CTCTATGTGGTGACCGCCACCGTGGAAGGTCTGCCCTCGGTCACGTTCACGGCGACGGCATCCGCCCCGCCCTGAACTTAGGGTCAGGCCACCTTCCCGATCGGTAACCTCCGGACCCGCTTGCCCGTCGCCGCGAAGATGGCGTTGCACACCGCGGGGGCGATCGGGCCGACCGACGGCTCGCCGATCCCGCCCTGGGCATCGCTCGACGGCACGATGTATACCTCGACCGCGGGCATCTCGGAAAGCCGCAGCATCGGGTAGTCGTCGAAATTCCCCTGCTTCACCCGGCCCGCTCGATTGTGATCTCGCCGTACAGCGCCGCCGTGAGTCCGTAGCCGGGCCGCCCTCGGCCCGGCAAAGCGGAGTCTGGGAGTTTTCTATTACTAATGACGGCTTGACAAATGTCGCGGCCCGCGTATGCCTAAAGGGGCTGCGGTTTCCTTCTCGACTTGAGACACAAGGAGGCAGTTATGCGCGACCGTCGTGTGTTCACTGGGCTGGCCGTTGCGGCGGTGGTGGCGTTTGCGAGCTGCAGCGACAATGACCTAGGGCCGGAGGTCGAGAACTTCACGGCGACCCTCGCCAAGGCTCCCATCGGGACCCCGGATACGAACTCCAGCACAGCGACGGGCGCGGCGGTGATCTCCGTGGTGGGTGGCACGCTGCTGTACAGGATCGACGTCTCGGGCATCACGGACGTCACGCTCGCCCACATTCACGGACCGGCGGCACCCGGAGCGAGCGCAGGCGTGATCGTCAACCTCTGCGGCACGACGCAGAACGGAAACCCGACCTCTCCCCCGTGCGCGCCCGGAACGGTGAACGGAGTGCTGGCGGCGGGTGTGGCGGCGCTGACGCCAACTGCGTCGATGTCGTTCGACAGGCTGCTGACGTTGCTCCGAACCGACAGCGCCTACGTGAATGTCCACACCGCCACGCACCCTGGAGGCGAGATCCGCGGGCAGGTCGTGAAGCAGTAGTGGCACCCACTTGAGTCCCGAGGAGGCTAACGATGCGGTTGGCGCGTTCGGACCGGCTCGTGCTGTCCGCTGCGCTGTTGGCGGCCTTCGCCTGCGGCGACAACGGCGGCACGACGCCGCCCGGCCCGCCGAGCGCCCTCGTGAAGAGCAGCGGCGACGCGCAGAGCTGGTATTTCAACAACCCGCTTCCGACGCCCTTGAGTGTGACGGCAGTGGACGCCGACGGTCGGGCGGTCCCTGGCGTCGTGGTGACGTGGAGCGTCGCGTCCGACGGCGGAGGGGTGAATCCCACGCAAAGCACCACCGGCGGGAACGGTGTCGCGACCACGATCGATTCGGTCGGCTCTTCGTCGATTCAGACGGTCAGCGCGACTTTCAATGGCCTGCCGAGCCCGGTCACCTTCACGGCACAGGCGACCACCCCGCCGACCTCTGCGGCCGTGGACATCGTCAACATTGCGTTCAGCCCCGCACGCGTGGTGGTTCAGGTGAACGGTACGGTCACCTGGACCTGGGGAGACGATCCGACTGTGCACAACGTGACTTACACTGCCGCGCCGGGACCTCTGCCCGCGAGCTCAACGACAAAGGCCACGGGGACCTTTTCTACTACGTTCACGCAGGTTGGCACGTACAGATATGTGTGCACCGTTCACGCCCAGATGAACAACGGAGTCGTGACGGTGGTGCACTGAAGGAGCTATAGGACCCTGCCGATCGGCAGTTTCCTGATGCGCTTCCCTGTGGCCGCGAAGATCGCGTTGCACACGGCGGGCGCGATCGGGCCAACGGCCGGCTCGCCGATCCCGCCCTGCGGATCGGTGCTCGGTACGATGTACACCTCGACCACGGGCATCTCGGGAAGCCGCAGCATCGGGTAGTCGTCGAAGTTGCCCTGCTTCACCCGACCCCGCTCGATCGTGATCTCGCCGTACAGGGCCGCCGTGAGACCGTAGACGATCCCGCCCTGGAGCTGCGCTTCGATCGTGTCCGGATTCACCACGGGACCGCAGTCCACCGCACATACGACGCGATGCACGCGGACCGTGCCGTCCTGGGCGACGGAGACTTCCGCCACTTGGGCGCAGGTCGTCGGGGCCCATTCGGCGAGGGCGATGCCGCGGCCTCGTCCCGCAGGGAGCGGCGAGCCCCATCCGGCCCGCTCGGCGGCGAGCTCGAGCGTGCGCCGGTGGCGCGGCTTGTCGCCGAGCAGCCCGCGGCGGAATGCGTAGGGGTCCTTGCCGGCCGCACCGGCGACCTCGTCTGCGAAGCATTCCGTGACGAACGCGTTCTGCGAGATGCCGACCGAGCGCCAGAAGCCACGCGGCACGGGCAGGAGATCTACCGCGACCTGGTCCACTGCCACGTTGGGGATCGCGTAGGGCAGGTTCGCGGCGCCGTCGACGAGCGTGCGATCGATCCCTTTGTCGAGCGGCCCGAACTTGAGAAGGATCGGCGGGGCGACGATCCGGTGCGTCCACGCCACCGCGTTGCCGGCGGCGTCGAGCCCGGCCGCGAACTTGTTGTAGGTCGCCGGACGGTAGAACCCGTGGCGCACGTCGTCCTCGCGCGACCAGATCACTTTCACCGGCGCACCCACCGCCTTCGAGAGACGCACTGCCTCCGACACGAAGTCGGGCTCTAGCCGCCGGCCGAACCCGCCGCCCAGGAACGTCGTGCGAATCCGTACCTTCTCCTTGGGCAGCCCGGAGAGGTCGGCGGCCACTTCCTGGGCGCGCGTCTGGTTCTGGGTCGGCGCCCACACGTCGCACCCATCGAGGCGGACGTGGGCCGTGCAGTTCATCGGCTCCATCGTGGCGTGGTGCAGGAATGGCACCTCGTACACCGCCTCGACCCGCTTCGCGGCCCCGGCCAGCGCGGCCGCGGCGTCACCATCCTTGCGCGCTGCGGCGCCGGGCTGCTCGACGAGGCGCGCGAACTGGGCCCGGATCGCGTCCGAATCGAGCGACACATTGTCGCCCTCGTCCCAGTCGATCTCGAGCGCGCGCCGGCCCGTGACGGCCTGCCAGTAGGTGTCCGCGACCACGGCGACGCCTGCGGCGCACCCCACGCCCCACGCTCCGTTCACGCCCGTCCACGGGCTGGCATCGAGCGGGACCACGTGGCGGACGCCCGGCACCGCCTTGGCCCGCCCGGCGTCGAAGCGCTTGATCCGGCCGCCGAAGACGGGGCACCGCTCGATGCTCGCGACGAGCATTCCGGGGACCCGCACGTCGATGCCGAACACGGCGCCGCCGTCCACCTTCGGCGGGGTATCGAGCCGCCGCACTCGAGTGCCGATGAGCCGGAAGTCCTTCGGGTCCTTGAGCGGCGGGTTCTCGGGGACGGGGAGTGTGGCCGCCTTGCGGGCGAGGGCGCGGTACGCCAGGCGGCGCCCGGTCGGCGTGTGGAGGACGGCGCCGCTCTCGGCGCGGCAGGTTGCGGGTTCGACGTTCCACGTCTCGGCCGCCGCAGCGACCAGCATCGCGCGCGCGGTCGCGCCCGCTTTGCGGAGCGGATCCCACGAGCTGCGCACGCTGCGCGAGCCGCCCGTGGACATCGGGCGTGACCACCCGGCTGGGTTCTCGGGGCTCGGGCCGAGCCGCACGCTGGACCAGTCGGCGTCGAGCTCGTCCGCGAGGATCATGGCGAGCGCGGTGTGCGTGCCCTGCCCCATTTCCGACTTGTCGATCGTCAGGGTGACGCCGCCGTCCGTGCCGATTCGCAGCCACGCGTTGGGACTGAACGCGGCGTCGGCCGGCACAGCGGCTCGCCCCGGCCGCGACGGGAGATAGAAGGCGATGACGAGGCCGGCGCTCGTCTCGACGAACTCGCGGCGAGTGATCCTAGGGCTCATGGCGTTCCTTCCGAGCCGTTGCCTTCCGGCCGTTCCCCCTCTCCGCGACGCGGAGAGGGGGTCAGGGGGTGAGGTCAGGGGGTGAGGTCAGGCAATTTTCCCGATCGGCAGCTTGCGAATCCGTTTTCCCGTGAGCGCGAAGATCGCGTTGCACACCGCGGGCGCAATCGGCGGCGTGCCCGGCTCCCCCACGCCGCCCTGAGAATCGGTGCTCGGCACGATGTGCACCTCGACCTGCGGCATCTCGGCGAGTCGCAGCATCCGGTAGTCGTGGAAGTTGCTCTGCTGCACGTGGCCCTTATCGATCGTGATCTCGCCCCACAGCGCCGCCGTCAGGCCGTACACGATGGCGCTCTGCATCTGGGCCTCGACGATGTCGGGATTCACCACCGGTCCGCAGTCTACCGCGCACACCACGCGATGCACGTGCGGGGCGCCGTCCGAGTCGACCGAGACTTCGGCCACCTCGGCGACGTAGGTCTCAAACGACTTGTACACGGCGATGCCGCGGGACCGCCCCGTCGGGAGCGGTGTGCCCCAGCCCGCCTTGCTCGCGGCGAGGTTCAGCACACCCAGGTGGCGCGGCGCCTTGCCCAGCAGGTCGCGACGGTACTCGTACGGGTCCTTCTTGGCCGCCTGGGCCAGCTCGTCGATGAAGCTCTCGACCACGAACGCATTGAACGAGTTGTTCACCGAGCGCCAGAAGCCGACGGGGATGCCGGTGTCGGTGAGGACGTAGTCCACCTGAACGTTGGGGATCGTGTACGGCATGCCGACGCCGCCCTCGACGGCCTCCCCATCAAGCCCGTTCTTCACCGTGTCCGGGAACACGCGCGCCATGATCGACGGCGCCACGATGCGGTGAGTCCACGCCACCGGCTGACCGGACGCGTCGAGGCCGGCCCGCAACGCGTGACGGCAGGCGGGACGGTACTGGGCATTCCGGATGTCGTCTTCCCGGGACCAGATCACCTTGACCGGAGCGCCGACGGCCTTGGACGTCTCGAGCGCCTCCTGGAGGAAGTCCAGCTCGAAGCGTCGGCCGAAGCCGCCGCCCAGGTACGTGGTGTGCACGTTGACCTTCTCGAGCGGCACGCCGCCGATCTTGGCGCCCAGGCCCTGGGCCCCGGTCTGGAACTGCGTCGGGGCCCAGATGTGAACTTCGGTGGGGCGGACATGAGCGGTGCAGTTCATCGGCTCCATGGTGGCGTGCGCGAGGAACGGCAGCTCGTACGCCGCGTCGAGCTTGGTCGTGGCAGTTGGGAGCGCGGCATCCGGCGCGCCGTCGTGGCGCGCGACGGCTCCCGGTTGCTCGGCGCGCTGCGCGAAGAGCTGGGAAATCGTGGCGCTCGAGACGCTCGCGGTCGGTCCTTCGTCCCACGTGATCTCGAGCGCGTCCCGCCCCTTCTTGGCGGGCCAATAGCCATCGGCTACGACGGCCACGCCGGACGAGATCTGCGCGATGTGACGCACCCCGGGCACGGCCTTCGCCTTGGTCGCGTCGAAGCTCGCCACCTTGCCGCCGAACACGGGACAGCGCGCGATCACGGCGACGAGCAGGCCCGGCACCTTCACGTCGATGCCGAATTGCGCGGCGCCATCCACCTTGGACGGCGTATCGAGCCGCCGCGCGCGGGTGCCGAGGATCGTCCACTCCTTGGGATCCTTGAGGGGCACGTCGTGGGGCAACGAAACCGTGGCTGCCTTCGCCGCGAGCTTTCCGTAGGTGAGGCGCCGCTTGCTGGCGGTGTGGATCACGGCGCCTTGCTCGGCGCGACACTCGGACTTGCTGACACCCCATGTCTCCGCCGCCGCGGTTACGAGCATCTCGCGCGCCGCCGCGCCTGCCTTGCGGAGCGGGGTGTAGGCCGCGCGGACGCTCGTGCTGCCGCCGGTGCCCTGCATGCCGAACATGGGATTGGTGTATGCCTTGTCCGCCGGCGCAAACTCGAGCCGGATCTTTGACCAGTCGGCCTCGAGCTCCTCGGCGAGGAGCATCGGCAGCGAGGTCGTCACTCCCTGACCCATTTCGGAGCGGTCCACGATGACGAGCACGCTCTCGTCGGGATTGATGCGCAGCCACGCGTTGGGGCTGAAGGGAGCCGCAGGAGCGGGACCGAAGCGCGTGCCCGCGGGGATGTGGAACCCGATCACGAGACCGGCGCCGGCCACGGCGGCGGTTTCGAGAAACTCACGCCGGGTGACTTGAGTGCGGGCAGTCATGTTACGCTCCCTGCGCCGCGCGATGGATGGCGGCCCGGATGCGTTGATACGTGCCGCAGCGGCAGATGTTGGTCATCGCCGCGTCGATGTCGGCGTCGCTCGGGTGCGGGGTCTTCGCGAGCAGCGCGGCCGCGGCCATGATCTGGCCCGACTGGCAATAGCCGCATTGCGGTACGTCTTCCGCGATCCACGCCTGCTGCACCGGATGCGCGCGGTTCCGGGAGAGGCCCTCGATGGTCGTCACGCGCTTGCCGGCGACCGCAGCGACCGGCAGCACGCAGGTGCGCGTCGCGACGCCCTCCAGGTGCACGGTGCAGGCGCCGCACTGCGCGATGCCGCAGCCGAACTTCGTGCCGGTGAGCCCGAGCGTGTCGCGCAGCACCCAGAGGAGCGGGGTGTCGGGCGCGACGGTGACTGTCTGGCGTTTGCCGTTGACGGTGAAGGAAATCGGGGGCATGACGATCTTTCCTCAACAATGGGGAATGGTGAACAACGTGCATAGGCGCCCCGCGAGAGGGAAGGGGGGCGCTGCCGTCGTCTCGCGCGGAAACGGTCAGGCCGCCGGAGTGCGCTCCCTCGTTCCCCCTCTCCGCATTGCGGAGAGGGGGAAGGGGGGTGAGGTTTCCCGCGCCGTGACCACCTACGCGCGCCGCCTGGGACTCTTCTCCGGCACGATGGCCGTCATCGGCGGCATCATCGGCGCCGGGATCTTTCGCAGTCCGCCCGTCGTGGCGCAGCGGGTCGGGACGGCGGGCCTCACGCTCGCGGCGTGGGGGCTCGGTGGCGTGATTGCGCTCGCCGGCGGGCTGTGCTTCGGCGAGCTGGGCGCGCGCAAGCCGCAGGCCGGCGGCGGCTACGTCTACCTGCGCGACGCGTTCGGGCCCTTGCCGGCGTTCCTGTACGGCTGGGCGCTCCTGCTCGTGATCGCGACCGGGGCGATCGGCGCGGTGGCGGTGACGTTCGCGACCTACGTCCTCGCGCTCGCCGGTCTGTCCGACGGGCTCACGATCCCGGTCGCCGTCGGGGCCATCGCCTTCCTGACCGGCATCAACTATGTGGGCGTCAAACCCGCCGCCGTCACCCAGAACATCTTCACGGTCTTGAAGCTCGCCGCCCTCGCGGCGTTGATCGCGGCCGGCCTCTTCGTCGCCACGTCTACCGCCCTGTACCGCCCTCTACCGCCCTCTACCGCCCGGGGCGGGGCGGTGGACGTGATCGTGGCCTTGGGCGCAGCCCTGGTGCCCGTCCTGTTCACGTATGGGGGGTGGCAGCAGACCAACTTCATCGCCGAGGAAATTATCGAACCGGAGCGGAATCTACCGCGCGCACTCGTGTTCGGCGTCGCCGTCGTAGTCGCCGTCTACCTCCTCGCGAACGTCGTCTACTTGCGGGTGTTGGGTGTCGCGGGACTCGCCGCCAGCACGGCGCCGGCGCATGACGTGATGGTGCGCCTGGCGGGCCCCGCGGGCGGTACGCTGATCGACACCGGGATCGCGGTGTCCACGTTCGGGTTCCTGGACTTGGTCATCCTCGTCTCGCCGCGTGTGTATCAGGCGATGGCGGCGGACGGGCTGTTCTTCGGCTGGGCGTCGCAGCTGCACCCGCGCTACCGGACACCGGCCGGCGCGCTCGTGTTTCAAGGCGCGTGGGCCGTCGTGCTCACCCTCTCGGGAACGTACGCGGATCTGCTCGATTGGGTCGTGTTCGGGGACTGGATCTTCTTCGGTCTGGCGGTCGCAACGCTGTTCGTATACCGGACGCGCGCGGGCGATCCCCGCGGCGTGGGCCGATCGCCTGGCGCGTTCCGCGTGCCCGGGTACCCGTGGGTCCCGGCTCTGTTCGTGACGGCGGCGCTGTACGTGGTTGCGAGCTCGGTGCGGAGCAATCCGGGGAACGCGGTCAAGGGGACGTGCCTCTTGGCGCTCGGGGTGCCGGTGTTTCTCTTGTGGAGGGCGGCACGACGCGTCGCACCGCCCCTCATCCTGTTGCCGCTCCTCAGCTCGTTGATCGGGGAGCGGGTGGCTGCGCAGGGGCGAGACTGGATGTTCGGTCCTTTCGAACGACCCACCGCAGTGAACCCGGTGATCGCGCCGAGCCCAATCTCCACGTTCCTCTCTCCCATGAACGACAGCGTCGTTCGTTGGGAGGAGTACGCCACCTTCAACCCGGCGGCCGTAGTGAAGGACGGAAGGGTGTACGTGCTGTACCGCGCCGAAGACGGCGCTGGCGAGGCCAAGATCGGCCGTCGCACTTCGCGTATCGGGCTGGCGGAGAGCGGGGACGGCCTGCGGTTCACGCGCCCCCCCCGCCGCGCCCCCGTGCTGTATCCCGACCGGGACGCGCAGGCGCAGTACGAGTGGCCTGGGGGAGTCGAGGATCCCCGCATCGTCGAAACGGAGGACGGTGGCTACCTGCTCACCTACACGCAGTGGAACCGCGACATCCCCCGCCTCGCGATCGCGACCTCCCGCGACCTCGTCACCTGGACGAAGCACGGTCCGGCATTCGCTCAGAGCGACAGTGGAAGGTATCGGAACCTGGAATCCAAATCCGGTGCGATCCTCGCCCGAGTCGCCGGGAACCGACTCATCGCGACCAAGGTGAACGGGAAGTACTGGATGTACTTCAACGTCCCCGACGTGCTGATCGCGACCTCCGACAACCTGATTGACTGGGTGCCGCTGGCAGACACCGCTGGAAAGCTCGTGAAGGTCCTCTCGCCTCGGCCGGGCTATTTCGACTCCTGGCTGGTGGAGGCCGGCCCGCCGGCCATCACGACGGAGCACGGAATTCTGCTGATGTACAACGCGGGAAACAGCGGAGCGTACGGCGACGCGGCTCTTCCAGCCCGCGTCTACACGGGCGGGCAGGCGCTCTACGATGCGCGTAATCCGCTCAAGCTGATTGCGCGCTCGGATCAGCCGTTCATCAAGCCCACGGAAGAGTACGAGCGGGCCGGACAGTACGTCGCCGGTACGACCTTCGTGGAGGGGCTGGTGCCCTTCAACGGACGCTGGTACTTGTATTACGGAACCGCTGACTCGCGGGTCGGGGTGGCGGTGTGGGATCCGAAACGCAGCCACGTGGGAGAGGGAGGACGGGCCCAGTGACCTTGGTGAAGGTTGCTCCACCACTTCAAGAGGACGTCGACCTGTCCAAGACCTACGACGCCGTGATCGTGGGCTCAGGCGCGGCGGGCGGCATGGCCGCCCACGTCCTCACCTCTCGGGGCCTGCAGGTGCTGCTGCTCGAGGCGGGCAAGAAGCTGCCCATCGAGCAGGAGCTGCGCTCGATGCAATGGCCGTACGATCACCCCCGCCGGGGTGACGCGCCGCCGGGATCGCACGGCCTTTCGTTCAACGAGTACACCATCAGAAAGCCTCCCTACGCTCAGGGCACCGCATTCAAGCACGTGTATTCCTACGTCGGGGGATGGTCGGGCTCGGACTACGTCAAGAACATCCTGGTCGATGAGAAGGATCACCCCTACACCGGCACCCGCTACGCCTGGGTGCGGGCCCGCTGCCTCGGGGGCAAGACGAACATCTGGGGCCGGCTGGCCCTCCGCCTCTCCGACTACGACTTCAAGGCGAAGTCGCACGACGGCTATGGAGAGGACTGGCCCATCTCCTACGCCGATCTGGCGCCCTATTACGACAAGGTCGACCTGTACCTCGGCATCGCCGGCATCAACGAGAACTTGCCGCACCTGCCGGACAGCCTGTTCCAGCGTCCCACCAAGCTCAACTACGCCGAGGTCATGCTGCGGGAGCGCCTGAAGAAAACGGGAAGGGTCTTGACGCCTTATCGCGCCGGCGTCACCACCGATGGGCTCAAGCACAACCGGTATCGGAGCAAATGTTTCGGGCGTGGGGCCTGCCACCGGCGGCCGGGCGGATGCGACATCCACGCCGTCTTCGACTCACCCACCGGGCTCATCTACCCCGCGATGGACACCGGGAATCTCACGATCCGCCCCAACTCGATCGCGTACGAGGTGCTGGTCGACCCGAACACCGGCCGGGCCCGTGGCGTCGCCTTCCTCGACAGCGAGAATCGCAAGAGCTACGAAGCGAAGGCGAAGGTCGTCGTCCTGGCCGCCTCCACGCTCGAGTCCGCGCGCCTCATGCTGCTGTCGCGCCCGCGGCAGCACCCCAACGGCATCGGGAACTCGAGCGGCCACGTGGGCCACAACTTTTGCGAGCACGTGATGGGGCCCGGCATCACGGGTCTCGTGAAGGAGCTGGTGGGCAAGCCGCACACCCTCGACGACGGCCGGCCGGGCGGGTTCTACATCCCCCGATTCCGCAACCTCAAGGACCGCGAGCCCGGCTTCATCCGCGGCTATGGCTTCGAAGGGAACAGCGGTCACTCCATGTTTCCGGCGCATGTCATGGACACGCCGGGCTTCGGCGCCCAGTTCAAGAAAACGGTGCGCGATCACGCGAGCGCCTTCATCACGATGGGCGCCTTCGGCGAGGTGCTGCCCCGCTACGAGAGCTACGTCGACCTCGATCCCGAGGCGAAGGACCGCTGGGGGATCCCGGTGCTGCGCTTCCACTACCAGTTCAGCGACAACGAGCGCAAGATGGCCGAGGACATGGTCGTGACCGCGCGCGAGACGTTCGAGCAGGCGGGGATCGAAGTCGTGGGAGTCGAACGCGAGATCCTCACGGAAGGGTGGTCCATCCACGAGCTGGGGACGGCGCGGATGGGCGGCGATCCCAAGACCTCGGTGCTGAACCAGTTTCAGCAGTCCCACGACGTGCGGAACCTGTTCGTGGTGGACGGTTCGAGCCACGTGAGCGCGTCGTGTCAGAATCCCACCTGGACGATCATGGCGCTGGCGTGGCGCTCGTGCGAGTACCTGGCGGACGAATTCAGAAAGGGGAACCTGTGACGGACGGGACCAATCATGACGCGGGGGGGAGTTCCCCCGAGTCGCTCTCACGGCGCGACATGATCGCGGCCACGGCAGCGGCGCTCGCCACGCCGCTGCTGAACGTAAGGGCGGTGGCGACGAGCCCGGCGCGCGATGTCCCGCCCCGCTTTCTGACGGCGGCCGAGCTCGCGCTGCTCGACGAGCTCACCGAGCTGATCATTCCCGCCGACGACCACTCGCCCGGCGCGCGCGCCGCCGGCGTCGCCGCGTACATCGACGGCCGGCTGGCCGAATCGTTGGAGCCCGACTGGCAGGAGCGGTGGCGCGCAGGCCTGCATGCGGTGGACGGGATGTCGCGCGCGCGCCACGGGAAGCCGTTTCTCCAAGCAACGCCGGAGCAGCGGGTTACGCTCCTCACCGAAGTGGCAGCTGGCGAGCAGGACCCGAAGACGCCGCTCGAGCACTTCTTCAAGGACCTCAAGCGGTG